>Ga0118677_10002269_pt1 | contig 39001 bp, 33 predicted proteins | sample AliMusrvi5mmetaG_FD_86154 | JGI IMG/M metagenome (GOLD analysis project Ga0118677, IMG submission 86154) | reverse complement strand
CCGGAAGCATGATGTCGAGAACGATGGCGTCAAAGGTGGTTCCCGATACGAACGGAAGGACTTCATCGCCCCGGTGGAGTACGTCCACAGCAAATCCCTCGGCTTGGAGCGCCTTACGGATGAATGTGGCGGTTTTCTTTTCGTCTTCGACGACCAGGATGTGCATTGCCGGTAATTTACTCTACGGGTTGGATTTGGAAGTCAAAAAAGCGAACTAATAGAAATCCATCGCCGAACCCATCAGAGAGGTGGGTCCGGCGATGTGTTTGAAATACTTCTTCCAGTTGGGTCGGACAATGCGGGAACATTTGCTGGGAATCTTCCGACACGATTCGCGCCACGTATCGGTTGCCTTCGTTGCCTTTCTGAGCACGTTTTGGATTTTGTTATCGATCGGGATGGCGATCTTCGGGACGACGGTCGCGGGGCTGCGGTTCAGCCAGCTTGTGCTTGGCGCGCTCACACTCGTCTTGCTGTGGTTCTTTGCGCGCAGATGGGTTAACGCATTAACGGCCAGTATCGCCGTACTGCTGTGTGCGACTGCGCCGGTCTACCTGTGGTGGAGCCGCGCTGGCATCCATTTTGCCGCCCCCTTGTTGCCGCTGGCAATCGTGTTTCTCATGCTCCTGCATTCGTGGCAGCGAAAACGTCAGCCCGCGCACTTGATACTCGCCGCATTCGTGTTCGGTCTCGGCCTGACCGCTAAGCTCCTGTTCGCCTGGTTGCTGTTTCCTGTGGGATTATGCGCATTGCTCATACTCGGTCTCAGGAATAGCTGGTCAGCATTTCGCGCCATTAGACCAGGCACACTCGTTGCGTCCGTTGTCGCGTTTGGACTTGGTTTTGCGCCATTCATCGCGCACAATCTCCCCTCCGGGGCCTCCTTCCGCTTTATCGCCGAAAATGCCCTGCAATCGCGCGCGTATGGGCATAACAACCTCGATTTCATCGGAAACGTGCAATTTGAGCTTGCTGACTTCCTCCGCATGATGGGGGGCAACACGTTGCATTTTGACGCTCCGGCGGGTTTGCCTCTGAGCGCCATCGCAGTAGTGTTAGTTCTGCTCTACACACTCGTCATCTGCATTCGCTACCGCAAGGCAATGCCTCTCCTGCAAAGTGAAACCGGCGCGCCTGCGCGCCCGTACCTGCGGCTGCGATTGTTTCTACTGATCACCGTCGCAACCGTCATCCCACTCGGCACCATCAGCATCAGCGACATCGGCGCGCGCCACCTGTTCATCATCATGCCTCTGGTGTGGTTGCTCGTGGCGATCACGATCAGTGACATCCCGATCTGGCTCCATGCGCGCACTTTACAGACGCCGCGCATTGCGTTAACCGCAGGAATCATCCTGCTCTTAACTATCAACCACGTTGTCACGAACGGGCTTGTCCAAAACTATCTGGAGCAAAGCGGCGGCACTGCGTTGTGGTCAGACGCGCTTTACCAACTCGCGCCAAAGTTGGAGTCGGACTATGCAGGACGCCCGATCATCGCTCTTGATTGGGGTTTTGAGCGCAGTGTCGCGTTTCTGACGCAAGGGCGCGTCTACATCAAAGAGATGCACGAGTACCTGCCCGAACCGTCTCCCCAGTTTGCCAACGTCGCCACAGTGCTGTTGCGTGATCCAGCCAACGTCTACCTCTTCCACACGCCAGAAATGACGGCGTTTAGGGGTCATTTTCAGGTGTTGGAGCGGGCTGCGGCCAGGGCGCACAAACAACTGACCTTGCTTGATACGCTCAACGAACGCAGCGGCACGCCAAACACATTAATCTACCAGGCCATAGAGAAACCGCGTGATTTTACGGTGTCGCCGACGCTCGCCACGCGCAACGCCGCCCTCGCAGGCGGCTTAACGTTGCTTGGCGGCGCCATCAACTATGACCCGGTCCGGCGCGAGGTTGCGGTGGATCTACAGTGGCAGACAACCGCCGATCATCAGCCTGATGACACAGTGCTGCTGCACATCGTCGATCAGTCCAATGGCAACGTTGTGCTCATCGGCGACCAGCAGCCGGTTTATGGCTCATACCCATTCCCAGTCTGGCAGAAAGGGGAAGTGGTCGACGACCCGCACTGGCTCACCTTGCCGGCCGATCTGAAACCAGGCGTCTACCAGGTGCGCGTGGGAGTCTACGACCGCGTCAGCGGCGCCCGTCGCGACATCAGCGATCCGCAGAACGATGCCGCAGGAAACAGTTTGATGCTACACTCGTTTGTAATCAAATAAGCAATACTTTCTTCATTCGTGAAAACACATTGACTGAATCGCATCATGAACCGTCTATCTATCTGTAATCCACCATTGACCGCTGACGACGCCATTGCGCACATCGAAAGCGGTATGCGCATCTTCGTAACTGGGAACTGCAGCTTTCCGCAACAACTTGTCGCCGCACTGGTGCGGCGCGCTCCGGCGCTCACCGACGTCGAGTTAGTGCAGGTGCTTACCATCGGAAATGCCGATTATGTCCAACCGGCGATGGCAGGGCATTTGCGCGTCAACACACTGTTTATCAGCGAAAACGTGCGCGCCGCCGTGAATGATGGCCGCGCCGATTTCACCCCATGCCGGTTGAGCGAAATTCCGCTTCTATTCAAACGGGGCGCGCTTCCGCTTGATATGGCATTTATCCACGTCTCGCCGCCCGACGATCATGGCTTCTGTTCGTTTGGCGTAGAGGTCGGCGTGACCAAGGCCGCCGCGGAATCCGCCCGCATCGTAATCGCCGAGGTGAATCCACGCATGCCGCGCACACTGGGCGACAGCTTCATCCACATGTCCAAAATCGACTACTGCGTAGATGTGGACTATCCCCTTCCTGAGTTTCAGAATACCGAGAGCGGCCCGCTTTACGAAAAAATCGGCAAGCTAATCGCCGACATGATCGAAGATGGCGATTGCCTGCAACTGGGTATCGGGGCGATCCCGAATGGCGTGCTACCTTATTTGACCAGCAAGCGCAACCTCGGCATGCACACCGAGATGTTCTCCGACGGCGTCATTGACCTGATCGAGCACGGCATTATCAACTGCGAACGCAAGAACCTGCATCCCGGCAAAATCATCGCCGGCTTCTGCCTCGGCTCACAGCGTCTGTACGACTATGTCAACGACAACCCGTCGATGGAATTCCGCCCGACCGAATATGTCAATAATCCGTTCCTGATCGCCCAGAATGACCACATGGTGGCGATCAACTCAGCCATTGAGGTTGACTTGACCGGTCAGGTGTGCGCAGATAGCATCGGCCCGCGCCTGTATAGCGGCGTTGGCGGCCAGCTTGACTTCATCCGTGGCGCGGCGCACAGCATTGGCGGCAAGCCGATCATCGCCCTGCCAAGCACCGTAACAACGCGAGACGGCCGGCTGATCAGCAAGATCGTGGCAACGCTCAAACCAGGCGCCGGGGTAACGACGACCCGCAACGACGTTCATTTTGTTGTCACCGAGTATGGCGTGGCTAACTTGTACGGCAAAACCATCCGGCAACGAGCGCGAGCGCTTATTGATGTGGCGCATCCGGAGTTTCGCGAAGAGCTGGCGCGATGCGCGCGCGAGTTGATCTATCTATGAGGCGCTAAGCAGCGTGTTGACAATGCCGGCTACCTGCAGCACGTTTGAAACGAAGTAGTCGGCGTCATCCGACGGGGGGCAATCCACCAGAACCGTGTGCATGCCGATCTCTTTGGCGGGCCGCGTGTTGATAGGCGTATCTTCGACAAACAGCACTTCGTCAGCATTGACGCCCATAAGGGACAGCGCGACTTGATAGGCCTGCGGATCCGGTTTATTCATGAAATTCAACGCGCGCAAATCGATCACGCGCTCGAAGCAGTCTTCCAGGTTGATGTGCCTTAGCACCCGTCCCGCATGTTCGATGTTTGAGTTGGTCAGAACCGCCCTGCGCACTGGCAAGCCAAGCAACATGGCGCGAACTTCCGGCTGCGGGTAGATAAACCCTTCCAGGGGAACATCGTGCACATGGCGCAGGTAATCCTCGACATCGACCGCCCAGCCCTCTTCCATCATTCCGCGCAGCGCAGTGCCATAAGTCCGCCGCCAGCGCTTCCGCAATTCCTCGGCCTGCTCAGGCGTGCCGCCAACAACACCCTTCACGTAGCGCTCGATGCGTTTACCGATGATCGTCATCAGGCTTGACGCGCGCGGATACAGCGTTTCATCGAGGTCGAAAAGAATTACCTTGAGCATAGTCACCTGAAACAGTGGTTGCGTAGCGTTTACGAAAATCCAGCGACTTCACCCAGTTCGTCGATCAAGTCGCTAAACTCGTCTGGCGGCAGGAACTGCAGGAAGTCATCCTGGAGTTCATACGGCAGGACGACAAACTCACCCTCGCGATACCAGTACAGATTCGGGCTGATTGAGCCGGGGCCGTCACGATACATCCCCACGACGATCTGCAGCATGGCGCCGGCAGCCTCCATTGCTCCCACGTTGCGAATGGGATGGAGAAGCATGACATCACGCTTAGGCAAGCCCACCAGCATGCCGTGCGTCATGTCGGCAGTGACATAGTCATCGATGATCAACGCATGACTGGCAGCATAGAACGGGTCGCCCATATACACCGTCACAGTCGTCCCCTGCTCCAGTTGCACGACATTGCCCTTGAGCAACCCGCCGCGCCGCAAATTATCGCGGCCGACGTTAAAAAGCTGCGCAGCGTCCAGTCCCCAAAGGTCAGCTTCAGACTTCGACACTGTCCGCACGGTGGTGGGCAGATCAAGCGCGAGCACTTCCAGTGTGCCCTCTGGCCCTGGACGTTCGATGAGTTCCGTCGCATGACTGACGATATCGACAGGGTAAAGCCTTGCGCGCAACTGTTCGCGTAATCGGGCGAAGTCATCCATATGCACGTGGAGCGCGTTATCATCATCCTTCGCGTCAAATATCGAACCGAAGTGGGCATTGATCAAGTCGCGCCATTCATCGCGGCCGGCCTGTTGACATATCTGGGCGATATTCTGCAGGCCAAAAGTGCTGCTATATGGCAAAACGCCTAACTCCGGTTTCACCAGTCCTTCCATTGAGTCAATGGCGACCGGCATGTTCCGATTGGCGAAATAGGTCTCGATCAAGGTGATAAATGAGCGATATCCCTGCCTCCCCAACTGGCGCGCCCATGTTGGCAATTGTGAGTCATCTTCTTCATCGTCTTGTGGTTGTAAGCCGCTCATGCGTTAAGTTTACCTCGATTCATATGGGGTTAACCCGGCTCTGCTTTGTGCGACGCTGGTATCTTGCGAGTGACGGCCCAATCTGTAACCAGAACGATGAGCAGGACGCCCGCCAGGAATCGCAGTATCCCCGACGCAAAAAAGAGCGGGTGATATCCGATCACCGAGGTCAGCAACCCGCCGATCAATGGCCCGATTGCTGCGCTCAAAGAAGTTGTGACGGTATGAATGGCGATATAACTGGCTCTGCCGGTTTCCGGTGTGATCTCCAGCAACCCGTTGAAATTCGCCAGGTCATGACCCGACCAGACCACCCCTGCCACCATGCCGACGAGCGCCCCTGCCAGCGGATCGGTCACGAACATCCACGCAAGTGGAACAATTGCAGTCGCCAGCCGCAGTGCGCGCATGACGCGGTAGTCGCCAAACCGGGGGATTAACACAGACCCATAAACCCGCTGCATGATGATGTTCACAGCCAGCTCTATTGACACCAATAGCCCAATCGTCGCCGCAGTGAAATGCAGTTCCCGCACCTGATATAGTGCGATGAACGGCCCGCCCAGGTTCACCGCGAACGACAGCGCGCACGAGCACAGCATAAACCGTATAAAGGGCTTCTGGCTCAGGATAGTCGCCAGCGTAAGACGGCCAGTCCCAGTCTGTGACTGCTTCCCGCGCGCCTCTAGCGATCCATAGGCTGACCGAGGCACGCGTGAGTAGATGTAGGATGCCGCAAAACCCATCAATCCTGCGATCAGGAAGACAGCCTGGTACCCGGATGGGAAACCGAGTGATGTGATGATCACGCCGGCCAGCATCGTGCCCGCAATCACCGCGATCCCCCCGGCGAAGTTCCGCGCCGAAAAATATGCGGCGCGCAACCTGATCGGAACCATCTGCCCCATCGCAGCCGTCCATGGCGCTCCCACCAACGAGATGAGAAACGAACGCATGACGAAGATCAGAATAGCCAATGCGATGGCCGGCTGCCCGATCAGGAAGAATGGCAGCAGAACAAGCAGCAAATAACCAACACGCGCTGTCACGCTTGGCCAGAGGATAGTGGCCCGGTAAGCGTGTGTCTTCTCAGCCAGATAGGCGCCAGGCAAGGGTGAGAGCGCCGCCAGTACCTGCACCATTGTGGCCAGAAATCCTATTTGCACGTCTGTCGCGCGCAGGGCCACCATGAAGAGGCTGGTGTAATTACCCGCGGCGCCATCCGAGAAATTCGAATAGATGCCGTTCAGATACATATTGCGCAGACAGCCCGATTGCTCAGGCGTCAGGGCGGCGTCGTCTGCGTAATCAAGCCCAGCGATACGGCGCAACAGAACTGCGCCCTTGTGGATAACGGCGTTTGACATGACGGGTGGGCTGTTTTCCGCGCGCCAAGCGCGATTAGAGGGTGACTGTTACCTTGCTCAGTCCTCGGGAAAGGTCGGGGTTATAGCCCTTGCGAGTTGCCAGGTGCATCGCAAAGAGCTGCCCCGCCACGATGAACGGAATCGTGCTTAACAATGGCGACGGGGCGGTGGGCGACGGATCGTTGAGCGCCAGGCTTGCGACACCGGAGATGCCCGGCGCATGACGATCCGACGCAATACCAATCACCTTAGCTCCTCGATCGCGCACCTGCTGCACGAGTTCGAGCGTCGTGGGCAACGTCGCATCGTTATTCAGCAGCGCCATCACCGGGTAATCTGCCTCAATCATCGCAAGCGGGCCATGCTTGAAGTCGGCTGCGGAATAAGGTTCCGCGCTGAGATAACACGTCTCCTTAAGCTTGAGCGCTGTCTCCTGAACAGCGCCGTAGCAGTAACCTCGGCCGAGGATGGCTGCCCGGCCTGCGGTCAGCCAGTCGATGACCAGCGACGCAATAACCTGCTCTTGATTGAGCACGTTGGTCACGTAGCTTGCGATATCCCCAAGAGCCTTGTCAAGTTCTTTGTTAGCGACCAGCAGGCTTGCCAGCAGGGCATAGGCTGCGCACTGTGCTGTCACCGTTTTAGTCGCAGCCAGCGCTCTCTCCAGCCCTACCCCGAGCAAAATCACATGATCAGCAGCATTAGTGATGGGGGAACCATCGGTGTTCGTGATAGCAAGCGTCACCGCGCCTTGTCGCCGCGCCTCCTGCAAAACCTCGACGACATCAGCCGACTGACCGCTCTGGGAAACGCCAATCACCAGTGCGCGTTTCAACCTTGGCGATGTGTGATACAGCGTATAGAGCGACGGCGCCGCCAATGCCGTCGGCATGCCTGCCAGTCCCTCCAGCAAATACTTCCCATAGGTAGACGCATTGTCGCTACTACCACGCGCAGCCAGCACCGCAAACTGGCAATCCTGCGCCCGCTTCGCGACTTCCGTGAGTGTCGCGCGCGCGTTTTTGACCAGGTTGGTGAGAACTGTGGGTTGCTCGAATATCTCACGCCGCATCAGGGCGGCAGGCAGGCTGTCATTCATCATGCGATTATCCCACTGGCTACTGATTGCGCGAGCGTGGCGCAATGCGCAAAGACTCCTGCTGTTCCCAGTCCGCGCGCGCAACAATCTCACCATTTGTAACTGCGCGGCTTACTTCCTTATGGTTCACGTCAAAATGCAGTTCCAGTTCAGCCATCCCGTAACAGACATTGTCAACAACCTGCTTGCGAACGACATAGTTTTCACCATCGTCATCCAGGCTTAAATCGTTGCGCAGGTCCACGCGGACGCGCGCAATCGCGCCGCATTTCTTACCCTTCACATACAGAATGAGGGCATTCGCATCACTCTCATCGCGCGAGACCGGCTTGCTATCACCGCCAAATAAGCGTTTCAGAAAACCCATAGTCGTTCTTCCCGTCTCCCTTCTTGAATTACTCTCACCTGTGTTAGCTTCCACTGACTGGTCTACTCGATTGCTGATTGACAAAAAAGGTGACCGCTACGCCGGCAATGAGCGCCAGGGATGCAACCACGACAGCCAGGATCACTGACCCATACCAGCCCATCAGGGTCGCGATGCGATTCGTTCCGGGCGCCCCCGTGACATACAAGACATAGCTGATCCAGCCAGCGCTCCAACTGATCAATGTCACGCGCCAGCGCATCCCCGAACGCAGCCGCCCGGTCGCGTTCAGTGTCAGGATCGCGACCAGCGCAATTACAACTAAAACGAGCATCGTGATCACAAAACCACCCAGACTCGACCTGACAATCGCAGGCGCCGACGGCGCCGCCAGCGTCGGTGTTGTCGAGAGCGTCGCAGGGATCGTGGGTTTGTCTGTCGCCGTCGGCGATGGTTCCGGCGTCGCAGTGGGCAACGCCGTCGGCTTGATCGTCTCAATGGAAACCGCGTTGTCGCCGATGTTCACTCGGATGACGTATGACGTAAGCGCCGGATCGGCCTGTGCCCGTATCTCCAGTGTCCCTTTACGCTCAATTACGACGATCGTTTCTGCGATGCCGTCGCGTGTGGAAACAGCCGGTTGCTGCTGCTCGACACGCTCTGATGGATAGGCCAGCACAAACTGAACCTGTGTGCCGTCCGGAACAATACGGTTATTGTGATCAACGATCGGCCCGGCGCGCAGCTTCAGTTTATCTCCGATCTTCATCTCAAGCGGCCCGGTAGCCACCTGCGTATTTGAGAGCGGGTTTGACGCAATGAGTGTGATCACCTGCTGCTGATCCGGCGCTGTTTGCAGCAACAAGGAGTAGTTCAGTGCCGTAATCGAAACCGGCGAGGCGCCGTCAGGCGGAAATTCACCAAACAGCGCCCGAATCGCCGCCTCAAGAAATACGGGCTGCCGGCTATACACGCCAAAATAGGCGGTCAGTTTGCTGATTTCTGTCGTATCCAGATAGTACGGCGCGCCAAATGCAAACACTACGACTCGTTTGTCACGCAGCGAATCGGCCCTCTGGGCAAGAAAATCGCGGAATATTTTCGTCGACTTGGAATCCGCGCTCAAGTCAAGCATCGCGATAACAACCATGTCTGCATTGTCGATCGCCTTCTGTGCGTTCACCGAATCGTTAAGCGCAGTCGGGGTCAGCGTTGCGGTTGACGTAATCGGTGTGAGTGTCGGCGTTACTGTCACTGACAAGCTGACCGTGGGCGTGGGTAAAGCGGCTGCGCGCGTGTTGTACTCCGCCAAGTCGTTGAACGAGAGCGAGGACACCCGCGAAGGGTTGAGTTGTCCAGTGCTCTTTGGCCCGTACAGGTTTAGAGCGATTTCCTGCAACGCAGTGCGCGAGATGGCTGAATAAGGCGCGCAGCGGGTGCAATCGCGTATCTGGCGATCATCGGTGATGAATACGATGCTCTCATCCTTCCCGGGCGCGGCCGGCACAAGCGACGGCAGATCACGCGCGCTGGGCGACAAAAGCGTCACCGCTTGCTTGGCAATATTTGAGATCATCTCATTGCTGGTATTTATTTGACTGGCAAAGTAAGCGTTGACGCCCACATTCTCAGTGGTGAGCACCCCCTGGTATAGCTTCAACTTAAGCGCAATAATGCGCGCGAGCGCAGCATCAATACGCGCCGCCCAGGTCTGGTCGCTGACGTAGCGCTCACGGAAGAACTGGATTGTGTCCTTGATGTTCGCAAGCTCCTCCTGCCAGGAGTTGTTCAGCCCGAAATTACCCAGAATAAGAACATCATTGCCGGCTAAAAAGGCTTCTTGAGCCACGCGACGGGCATTAAAGGTCAGGTCGAGTGGATCGTAGAACCGCCTGACGCCGCGCACCCCCAGATTGTCGCTGAAAGTGACGCCGCCCGCATTCCGCCAGGGCGCTATTTCGGGGAGAGACATCAGCGCCTGATACGCAATCGGGTCGAGACTCACCGGTCTTGTGCTGGCGCGAATGTTTCCCTGGAAACCGCGATAGCGGATATGCGATACCAGCAGACCATCGACGGTGGCGGTGATGGGTTGGTCATTCGACACTTGCGTCACCGCAAAAAATGGCGCCAGTTCAATCTGCTTCAGTTGTTCGAGCGACTTCTGCACGGTGGGGATTTCATCTTCCACACTGCGGTCAGAAGACCCAAGCCCTGGGAAACGGGAGGCCACAACAGCGATCCGGTTGTGGCTGCCAATGTGCACACCGCTCACATAGGCTGCGCCAAATCGACCCACCCAGTAGGGGTCGCCGCCGAAGACGCGGGTGCCGATATCCACTGGCGTTGTCGGTTTTGGATCGTCCAGAACGTCCAGAATCGGGCCTAGCAACACATTGATGCCCAAAGCTGTTAACTCGCGCCCCGTGATCTGGCCTACGATGCCCGCATTGTCCGGGCGCCACGTAGCGCCAATGGCGAGTTCGCTGGGTATCTGGGTCTGCCCTTGTGTAATGTTGGAATAGGGCGCGCCGTCTCCTTCCTGAGAAGTCGCAACGAACAGAGGAATGGTGTCAACGCCGAGTGGCAGGGTGCGCAGCGCGTTTAATCCTGCCGGCGTAGCGGTTACGTCAAGTGCAACAGTGGTCTGCGTGACGGCAGCCAACGCCTGCAACCGGTTGGTTAACTCGGCAAGCTGGCGCGTCCCGTCCGTCCCATTGGTGATATTCTGATTCGCGGCGCGCAACTGGACGCCGCCAACATGATAGTTGATGATCAGATCGGCGATATCAGATGTCGGCGTCGTATCAGTGCCCGGGAAGCTCACCATGAAGAGCTGACCAACTTTTTGATTGACCGTCATCCCCTTGACGATGGCTGCAACATTGCGGGCATACGGCGGAGGCGTCGCAGTTTGTCCAGCAGCCGTCATCGGCGCGGCAACCACCTGACAAAATACCGCCACGATCACCAGGAATGCGTTTAGAACGCGGTGGTCGCGGCCGTGTAACCTCTGGGTTTGCCTGTGCCGTGATTGCATGACAATGGTTCGGACTTAGTACGCCCTGGCGAACAATGCCCGCTCCCGCACCGGCTTGCCTGTGATGATGCACTTCCACTCGCCCTCGGCCTGATCAAGCGGGAAATTGCGGTTGGTGGCTTTGGTTTCCTCTTTGATCTTTGCATCGACCTCCGGGTCGTCAACCACGGGCGCCAGCGCAAAACCGTCCTCTACGGCCGCCTTCAGTTCATCATAAGTGTTTACTTCGCGGATGTTGGCATCGCGAAACGCGGTTGCCTGCTTCAACAAACCGGCCTGGATTTCATCAAGAAGCGCAATCACGCGCTCCGGCAAACCGTCCTGCGGCACGAACGCCTTGCCGGGTTTACCGGGCACATCGCGGCGCGCCAACGCCACGGAATGATTCGCCACGTCTTTTGGCCCGATCTCCACCCGCGCCGGCACGCCGCGCATTTCCCAATCGTTAAACTTGAAGCCAGGCGTTTCTTCGCGGTCATCCAGCTTGACGCGCAACCCTGCGTCCTTGAGTGTCTTAAAGACGCGGGCTGCGGTCTCCATGACGACACTTTTCTCGGCATCATTGCGGTATATGGGGACAATCGCGACCTGAATGGGCGCAATCCTGGGCGGCAGGCGCAACCCTTGATCATCACCATGAACCATAATAACGGCGCCCAACATGCGCCAACTCAGTCCCCACGACGTCGTCCAGCACAGTTTTTCGGTGTTATCGCGATCGAGGAACTTGATATCGAAGGCTTTGGCAAAGTTTTGCCCGAGGTCGTGGCTTGTGCCCGACTGCAAGGCTTTGCGATCGCCCATCATGGCCTCGATACTGTACGTGTTGTTAGCGCCCGCAAAGCGCTCGCTGATGCTCTTGCGCCCTTTGATCACAGGGATGGCGCACTCGGTGAGCGCATGTTGCTCATACACATCCAGCATCCGCATGACTTCTGCCTGAGAGTCTTCATGCGTCGCATGTGCGGTATGACCTTCCTGCCAGTAAAATTCCATCGTGCGCAGGAATGGTTTCGTTCGTTTCTCCCAACGCACCACGCTGTTCCAGGTATTAATCAAAACAGGCAAGTCGCGGTAGGACTTCACCCACTGGGCGTACATGTACCCGATGATGGTCTCGCTCGTCGGGCGAACCGCCAGCGGCTCTTCCAGCTCCTCGCCGCCGCCAATTGTGACGATCGCCAGTTCCGGGCTGAACCCCTTTACATGCTCCGCTTCCTTTTGCAGAAAACTCATGGGAATAAACATGGGGAAAGCCGCGTTGCTATGTCCCGTGTCTTTAAAACGCTTATCGAGAAAATCGCGCATGTTCTCGTACAGCGACCAGCCATAGGGCTTGACAACTATGCAGCCGCGCACCGGCGCGTAATCCGCCATATCTGCTTCACGAATAACGTCAAGGTACCACTCAGAATAATCTTTGGACCGAGGTGTGATCTTTGCCATTTTTTATCTGAAGCATTATACGATGTGGGAGAATGCTTGCATGACCGATCTACACTGGAGCGCGATGGCGGATGAAACGGTTCGCCTGCTACAGGGGTTAATTCGCATCGACACGTCTAACCCGCCTGGCAATGAAAGCGCCGCAGCCAGTTACATCGCCAACATTCTTCATGAGAACGGGATTACACCCACCGTCATCGAAATGGCGCCTGGACGAGGAAATGTTATCGGGCGAATCAAAGGGGATGGAACTGCCGCTCCCTTTTTACTTTACTCGCATACGGATGTCGTTCCGGTTGAGCGTGAACACTGGACAGTGGACCCTTTCGGCGGCGTCCTCCAGGATGGCTATGTCTACGGTCGTGGCGCGCTCGATATGAAAGGGATCGGCGCTATGCAACTCGCGGTGTTTCTGGCAATCGCCCGCAGAGTGCAGGCGCAGACCTGCGCTGTTCCCCATCGCGACATCATCTTGGCCGCAACCGCCGATGAGGAAACAGACACCGATCTGGGCATCGGTCCGCTCATCGCACAGCACCCCGATCTTCTGCGCGCTGAATACGGCATCAGCGAGTTTGGCGGATATTCCATGTATGCGGCCGGAAAGTGCTTCTACCCGATTCAGGCAGCCGAGAAAGGCACCGTGTGGATGCGGATGCGCGCCAGGGGCAAGCCTGGCCATGCCAGCGTCCCACACGATGACAACGCCGTCGTCCATCTGGCGCGCGCAATCGACAAACTGTCGCGCGCCCGTCTGCCCATGCACATGAGCCCGACCGCGCGGGCGTTTATCACCGGGTTGGCCGACGGACTGGGCGGCGCCCATGGCGCCGGCATACGCGCCGTGCTTGGCAACACCGAGCAAAATGGATCGCCGTTGCTGGAGCATGTCGTTCGCGATGCCGGGTTGGCTGCGGAATTGCGCGCCATCACCCACAATACCGTCACACCCACCGGATTGCGCGCCGGACGCAAAACCAACGTCATCCCTTCGCATGCGGATGCGGTCATCGATTGCCGAACAGTTCCAGGCTTCGGCGCTGCTGAAATGGTCGATGAGTTGATGCACGCCCTGGGCAACGAAGCGGAGAATATGACTTTCGAAGTGGACAGTGTTTCACCGCCAATCGAATTCAGCACCGCTACGCCGCTGTACAGAACCATCTGCCAGACCCTCAAACGCCTGGACCCTGCCGGCATACCGATTCCGTCGATGCTCACGGGCGCAACCGATGCGAAGCACGTCGCCAAGCTCGGCGCGATCTGTTACGGTTTTTCACCAATGCGCTTCAAGCAGGGCGAACACTTCAGCGACATGGTGCATGGTCACAATGAGCGTGTGTCCATTGACTCGCTCAGTTGGGGCGTTCGCGCGTTGTATGAGGTTGTTAGCCAATTCACCGGCGCCGCGTAGGGTTTGAGTGTATCATCTCAGCATTTATGGATGAACTGAACAAAAGCGACGATTGTGATCGTTGCGTCGAGATTTTCGCAATCGGCAACGAACTCCTTGTCGGGCAGGTGCAGGACACCAACACCTACTGGCTGGTGCGCTCGCTGACGGGCATTGGCGCGCGCGTGCGCCGCGCGGTGATTCTGCGTGATGAATATGATGAGATTGCCGAGGCGCTCGCAAGCGGTTTAAGGCGCGGGCCGCGCCTGATCCTGACTACCGGCGGGCTGGGGCCAACCGACGACGACCTGACTTTGCGCGCACTGGCGCGCGCGCTCAATCTTGAGTTATACGAGGATGAAATTGCGCTCGAAATGGTGCGCAAGCGCTATGAATATATTGCCTCCATCCGCCCCAACTTCAGCGCAGACTTGAACGAGGCCAGGCGAAAGATGGCGTTGATCCCGCGCACCAGCCGGCCGATATTAAACCCGAACGGCGCAGCGCCTGGGATCGTGCTTGACGTAAACGGCATTACGACCATCGTATGCCTGCCTGGCGTGCCGTCCGAGATGAAGGATATCTTCACCAGTTCATTGCAGCCAGTGCTCGCGCACACCATCGGCGCAGGCGGATATATTGAGCGCACACTGGTTCTGGATCGAGGCGACGAATCCCGCATCGCCGAGATGCTCTTCCACGCCCAATCCAGACATCCGGCGGTGTATATCAAGTCACGCGGTCAGATGCTTGAAGACGGCATCCATCTCACCATTGTGTTGTCAGCAGGCGGCAGTGACTTGAGCGCTATTCGCAATGAGGTCTCCGCCACCGAGGCCGATCTGATTGACGGCCTGATCCACCTGGACTATTCAATCAAGCGTATCGTTGAATCTTGATAATTTTTACTAGAATGTTTGAGGCAGATGAAACCACATGAAACTCCACGAGTATCAATCCAAACAGTTGTTCGGTCGGTTCGGCGTCCCTGTGCCTGAGGGCATTGTGGCAGACACGCCGGAAGCCGCTCGTGCAGCCGCAGAAAAAATCGGCCTGCCGGTCGTCATCAAGTCGCAAGTGCTCGTCGGCGGGCGCGGCAAGGCCGGCGGCGTAAAAGTAGCCCGCACACTGGAGGAGGTCGAGTCGAAGGCGCGCGACATCCTGAACCTGACAATCAAAGGTCTGCCAGTGCGCAAAGTGTTGATCGATCCCGCAGCCGCGATCAAGAATGAGATTTACCTTGGGATCGTGATTGACCGCACATCGCGCCGCGCGACGATGATGGCGAGCGCTGCCGGCGGTGTGGATATCGAAGAAGTCGCCGCAACGACGCCTGAGAAAATCGTGCGCGTTCCCATCAATCCATTCATCGGCCTGCCCGAGTACCTTGCGCGCGACATCGCCGCACACATCGGCTTGCCGCGCCAGTTCTGGCCTGAATTTATCACGGTTGCGCGCGGGCTTGCCAGTGCATTCGCCGCCACCGACGCGTCTCTGGCCGAGATCAACCCGCTGGCCATCGTGGGTCAACCCAATGGCGGCCCCGACAGGCTGATCGCGCTCGACGGCAAAATAGTCGTCGATGACAATGCCATTTTCCGCCATCCCGACCTGGCTGAAATACGCGACCCGGATGAGGAATCCAGCGCAGAGAAAAAGGCGCGCGAAGCGGGTCTCAACTTCATCTCGCTGGATGGCAATATCGGTTGTATGGTCAACGGCGCCGGCCTGGCCATGGCGACGATGGACATCATTCACTACTACGGCGGCAGCCCGGCTAACTTCCTGGATGTTGCCGGCGGCGCTCGCGCGGACAAGGTCGCTGCCGCACTGCGCATCATTCTGGCTGACCCCAAAGTAAAGGTCGTGCTTTTCAACATTTTTGGCGGGATCACCCGTGGCGATGAAGTCGCGCGCGGGATCATCGGCGCGCTAAAGGAAGTAAACGTCTCCATCCCGATGGTTGCCCGTATTGTGGGAACCAACCAGGAAGAGGGCAATCGGATTCTGGCCGAAGCTCACATTGCCACTGCGGGCAGCTTTGCAGAGGCAGTGCAGAAGGCCGTGGAGATGGCAAAATAAACCCCATGGCTCGCACAGACATTAGAATCGCCCTGCCCTCCAAGGGACGCATGCAGGAGCCCACGCTTGAGTTCCTGGCGCACTGTGGGTTCGACGTCAAACAATCGGTTTCGCGCAGCTATGTGGGCAGCATTCCCAGCCTGCCGGGCGTGACCGTTCTATTCCAACGACCGCGCGATATTGCCGTCAGCGTCGCCAATGGCGGCGTCGACTTTGGGATCACGGGGTATGACGTCATCGCCGATGTGGATGACGAGGGCCACACGACGGTACTGCACGATGCTCTGGGCTATGGCAAATGCAAGGTGGTAGTCGCAGTGCCGGAAAGCTGGGGTGATGTGTTCACCATGGCCGACCTGGCGCGCAAGACCGCCACATTACCGGAACCCCTGCGCGTGGTGAACAAGTATCACAAACTGACTGCCGCGTTCCTGCGCCAACATGGCGTGGAACCTTTTCACCTGATCGACGCCGAAGGATCGCTTGAAGTCGTGCCTGAAATCGGTTATGCCGACATCATTGTGGATATCACTGAGACCGGCTCGACGCTACAGCAAAATCGGCTGCGGCCTCTCAGCGACGGGGTCATCCTCAACACGCAATCCACGCTGGTAGCAAACCGCCAGTCGCTGCAACGCCCCGAAGTGACGGCCATCGCGATTACCCTGCTCGAATACTTCGAGGCTCATCTGCGCGCCGAACGCTATGTGATGGTGTTTGCCAATATGCGCGGCGACACCGCCGAGGTTGTGGCGCACGCGCTGCGAACACAGACGACGCTGGGCGGTCTGCAAGGGCCGACGCTTGCGCCCGTCTATGTCAGCCATGGTCACGAGCCCTGGTTTGCCGTCAACTTGATCGTGCCGCGCAATGAACTGACTGGCGCGATCCAGCAACTGCGCAGCATCGGAGGCAGTGGCGTGGTGGTGACGCCAGTTACCTATATCTTTGAGGAACAACCTGATCGCGTGCGCGCGTTGAAGGAGCTATTGGCCGCAGGCAGATAGTGCGCTCGTGCGTCAACTGTCTGCCAGTGCACTCCGGCACACACCCTATATGAACGTTGAAAAGTTAATCGCGCCACACCTGCGCTCGATGAGTCCATACACCCCGATCGTCCCGTTCGATGTCCTGTCGAAGCGGCTGGGACTGACGCGCGATGAGATCGTGAAGCTGGACGCGAACGAGAACCCATACGGGCCGTCGCCGCGCGCGCTGGCAGCCATCGCCGCAGCAGATACGCTGCATATCTATCCCGATCCCGCTCAAGCTGCACTGCGCGAAGCAATAGCAGCGTTTATAGGCGTTCCAGCCGAGCACATCCTGTGCGGTTCCGGCGCCGACGAATTGATCGACATCATCGGTCGCGCCTTCATCGAGCCAGGCGACGCCGTGTTCGATCTGCCGCCCACGTTTGGAATGTATCGCTTCGAGGCAGACGTCGTGAACGCGCAGTACGTGGGCGTGCCGCGCCGCAGCGACTTCTCCATAGATGTGGACGCGATAAGCATGGCCGTCAACAACACCGCGCGCCCGAAGCTGTTGTTTGTCACGAACCCAAACAACCCGGACGGGTCATCGGTGCAGGACGAGGATATCAAACACCTGTTGGATCTCCCGGTCGTCGTTGTGCTTGACGAAGCCTATATCGATTTCAGCACACAGCCGAGCCGCGCCGACTGGGTGCAGCGCTACGACAACCTGATCGTTTTGCGCACTTTCAGCAAACTCGCCGGACTGGCGGGGTTGCGCGTCGGGTATGGGGTTTTCCCATTGAATGTAATTAAACATCTGTGGAAGATCAAACAGCCCTATACGCCGAATGTGGCTGGCAGCATCGCGGCCATCGCAGCACTGAGCGACCCGGAGTACCTGCGCGACGTGGTCGGCAAGCTCATCGCGGAGCGCAGCCGGCTGGGCGAAGGGCTCAGTCAGTTCGAATGCGTGCGCGTGTGTCCCAGCGACGCGAATTTCCTGTTATGTCGCATCGCCGAACGAATGACCGGGTTCAGGAACGCAAAAGGGTTGAAACAGGCGTTTGAACAGCGCGGTATCCTCGTGCGTTACTTCGATCGCGCGGGACTGCGCGATTGCATCCGGATCAGCGTCGGACGCCCGGAAGATACGGATCGCGTCTTGAGTGCGATACAAAGTCTGGATGTGTAGATGTGTACTCGCCGTAGGCGTGTGTAAAGGAGCAAAACGTGAGTGGTCGAACGGGTGAGATTCATCGTGTCACAAAAGAAACGGATGTTGCAGTCCTGTTGAACCTTGACGGCGTCGGTCAGGCCGATATCCATACCGGCATCGGCTTTTACGATCACATGCTCCACCATGTCGCCCACCATGGCCTATTTGATCTCTCCATAAATGCCACGGGCGACCTGCACATTGACGAACACCACACGGTCGAAGACGTCGCGATCTCGCTGGGGCAAGCTATCGACCAGGCGCTGGGCAACCGCGCCGGCATCGCGCGCATGGCTGATGCGTTTGTCACCATGGATGAATCACTCGCTCAAGTGATCGTCGATCTCAGCGGGCGACCCTATTGTGTGTTCACAGCAGAGTTCACGCAGGATCACATCGGCGCCCTGTCATCGTCGCTCATCGCGCATGTCTTCGAGTCGATCTCGGTGCACGCCCGCATGAATCTGCACGCGCGCGTGCTGTATGGCCGCGACGACCACCACAAAGCGGAAGCCTTGTTCAAGGCGCTTGGCCGCGCGTTGAGCGCGGCAACGACCCTAGATCCGCGCCGAGCAGGCATTCCATCCACCAAAGGTGTTATCTAGTTACAGGAAACCTGAAACCATGATTGCAGTGATTGATTATGGCGCAGGCAACCTGCGCAATGTGTGCAAAGCGCTGGAACACGTCGGCACGCAGCCCGTGTTAACCAGCGATATTCGAATCATTGAGAGCGCCGATAAGATCGTGCTCCCCGGCGTCGGCGCTTTTGCCGATTGCCGTCAGGGGCTCATCGATAGAGGCCTGTTTGAGCCGTTGCAGCAGATTGGGCGATCGGGTAAACCCCTGCTGGGCATCTGCGTCGGCATGCAGTTGCTGTTTGATGTGGGTCTGGAGATGGGCGAGTGGAGCGGGCTGGGTCTCATTCCAGGCCGCATCGTGCGTTTTAAGTTTGACGCGCTTGCCGGTGCTGACCCATCCGTTCTCCACCTGAAAGTGCCGCACATTGGCTGGAATCAGATAGAACCGGCGCAGGAACATCCACTGCTTGCCGGCGTGCCGCGCGGCGGCTACGCCTACTTTGTGCACTCGTATCACCCGGTCGTTGACGATCCCGCCTACGTGGTGACAACCACCTATTACGGGTATGACTTCGCGTCTATCGTCGCAAAAGACAGAATCTGGGGTATCCAGTTCCACCCGGAGAAAAGCCAGGATGTGGGTCTGCGAATACTCCGAAACTTTGTGGAGGCAGCCTGATGTTTACGGTTTATGCCGCAATCGATATCCGCAACGGCAACGTCGTCCGCTTGAAGCAAGGCGACCCGGCGCAACAGACAACCTATTCACAGGACCCGATTGCCGTCGCGAATCGCTGGGCGAGTGAGGGCGCATCATGGCTGCATGTGGTGAACCTTGACGGCGCATTTGGCGACGCTGCGACCGGTCGCCCCAACCGGCAGGCGCTTTCCGCGATCGCCTCAAGCATCAAAATCAAGGTTCAATTTGGCGGCGGACTGCGCACGATCGAAGATATAAAGGCTGCGTTTGACGCCGGCGCTGACCGCGTCGTGCTTGGAACTGCGGCTGCTGAAGATCCTCGCCTTGTATCAGAAACACTGGCGCGTTACGGCGCGGAACGCGTCGTGATCGGGTTGGATTCGCGCGACGGCATGATCGTGACCCGCGGCTGGAAACAGAGCACTCAAATGCCCGCAGCGGAACTGGGCGTTTTAATGCACCAAATGGGTGTGGTGCACGCGCTCTACACCGAGGTCGGGCGTGACGGCATGATGACAGGCCCGGCGGCGGAGATGACCGGCGCTCTGGCACAGCTTACCGAGTTGCAGATCATTGCTTCCGGAGGGGTGCGCAACCTTGACGACATCAAGGAGCTTTTGATGTACGCCCATCGCGGTGTGGCAGGCGTCATCATTGGTCGGTCTTTGTATGAAGGCACGCTATCGTTGCGCGAATCCATCGAAGCAGCGAAGGGATATTAGAGGAACGCATGTTAGCCAAACGGATCATTCCCTGTTTCGACGTTGCCAATGGACGCGTCGTCAAAGGGGTCAATTTCGTCAATCTGCGCGACGCCGGCGACCCCGTCGAACAGGCGCGCATCTACAACGACGAACGCGCCGACGAACTGGTATTTCTCGACATCATGGCCTCGCACGAAGGCCGCGGCACGACCATCGAAATGGCGCGCCGAGTGGCGGACGAGGTGTTCATCCCGTTCACGATTGGCGGCGGTGTGCGCGCGCCGGAGGATTTTCGCGAGTTGCTGCTGGCAGGCGCGGACAAGATCAGCATCAACAGCTCGGCGGTGCGCAACCCCACCCTCATCAACGAGGCGGCTTATCGATTTGGCGCGCAGTGCGTGGTTGTCGCCATCGACGCAAAGGCGGATAGCTCCATCAATGGCTGGCGCGTCTACCTGAATGGCGGGCGCGTGCCGACCGAGTTGGACGCGGTGAAGTGGGCCATTGAGGCTGAAGCGCGCGGCGCCGGCGAGATACTGCTGACCAGTATGGACACGGACGGTCGACAGGATGGCTATGATCTTCCATTGCTCCACACACTCAGTCACGCTCTCAACATTCCAGTCATCGCCTCCGGCGGCGCAGGAAAATTAGAACACTTCTATGACGCCATCGCCGCAGGCGCGAGCGCCGTGCTGGCAGCATCGGTGTTCCATTACAAAACCTTTCGCGTCCGCGAGGTAAAGGAATATCTTGCGGGCAGAGGCATCCCCGTGCGCCTGTAGCGCCCTTGCTGGCATGCCTTACCGCCTATAATGACCCCGATGTCAACCACTCTCAAATACGATGCGAACGGGCTGATAGCCGCCATCGTCCAGGATGCGATCACGGGTCGCGTCCTGATGCTCGGCTGGATGAACCCCGAGTCTCTCGAATTAACACTGAATAACGGCGAAGTGTGGTTCTACTCGCGCAGTCGCCAGGAGCTATGGCACAAGGGCGCAACCAGCGGCAACGTGCTGCGTGTGCGCGAGCTACGTGCGGATTGTGATAGCGATGCCCTCCTGATTCGCGCAGAACCGGCTGGCCCAACCTGCCACACAGGCAAAGAAAGCTGTTTCTGGCAGATCCTGGATGGCAAAGCCATCGACAAAGCCATCGGCACAGCCGAGACAGGGCCGGCGGCAGGTTTCATCGATGAACTCGCCGGGATCATCGCCCAACGCCGCACCGCCTCACCCGACAGCAGCTATACAGCGCGGTTGTTCGCCAAGGGGCGACACAAGATCGCACAAAAAGTGGGCGAAGAAGGGTTGGAGGTCGCAATGGCTGGCGTTGCCCAGGATGACGATCGACTGATCGATGAATCCGCTGACCTGATCTATCACCTGTTAGTCCTGTTAAACGAACGCAATGTGTCGCTTCGACAAGTCGTTCAACGACTGAGCGACAGACACTATCCGTCCAACACATAAAAGGGATTGTAAATAATGGCTATTCTTGCAGATCGCAACACACTCTTGATCGTTCAGGGCATCACCGGCCGCGAGGGAGATTTCCACGCCCGCCAGATGCAGGCTTACAGTTCGATAATCGTCGGCGGCGTCACCCCTGGAAAAGGCGGCTTGAAAACAGATTACGGTGTGCCGGTGTTCGACACGGTCGGTCAGGCTGTGCGGGAGACCGGGGCAAATGCATCAGTCATCTACGTGCCTGCCCGGTTCGCGCCCGATGCAATTCTCGAAGCCGCAGACGCCGGCATCCATCTGATCATCTGCATCACCGAAGGCGTTGCCGTCCAGGATATGATCCGCGTGCGCGCCTATCTCGACACGCTCGATGTGATTCTGATTGGCCCCAACTGCCCCGGCCTGATCACGCCAGGACAGGCCAAAATTGGCATCATCCCCGCATCCATCTGCAAACCGGGCAACGTGGGACTGGTGTCGCGCAGCGGCACACTCACCTACGAAGTCATTAATGCGCTGACCCAGAGCGGTATGGGGCAAAGCACCTGCGTCGGGATCGGCGGCGACCCCGTGCACGGCCTGGACTTCCTCGACGCCATCAAGTTGTTTAACGAAGACCCGCAGACGGAGAAGATCGTCATGATTGGTGAAATCGGCGGCTCAGACGAGGAAATTGCTGCCGCTTACGTCAAAGATCATGTAAAGAAACCGATGGCTGGCTTTATCGCCGGGCGAGCGGCCCCAGAAGGTAAGCGCATGGGTCACGCCGGCGCCATCATCGAAGGCGGCATGGGGACTGCGCAGGGGAAAGTAACGGCGATGCAGGCTGCCGGGATCAAAATGGCGGACCTGCCGACACAGATTCCGGACTTGTTGAGGTAGGAAAGAGGGACTAGAGATTGGAGATTGGAGATTGGAGATTGGAGATTGGAGTCTCTAATCCCTAATCCCAAATCTCCAATCTCTCTTCTCTGCTACTTCTCTTCTTTGTAGACGACGTGCTTGCGCAGCGTCGGATCATAGCGGCGAATCTCAAGCCGGCCAGTGTCATTCTTGCGATTCTTCTCTGACCAGTAGACATGTCCGCTCTCGGCGCTCTTCAGCTTGATAACGACGCGGTTTCCTTTTTTCTTTGCCATGGCTATTGCCTCTCTTTGTGACTACATCCAGGTCGGCGTTGCGCCGGCAATCGGCAGCAGCGCCAAGTGGCGCGCGCGCTTAATGGCGCGGGCAAGCAAACGCTGATTTTTGGCGTTCAACCCGGATCGGCGGCGCGGCAGGATTTTGCCCTGCGGATTCACATACCGGCGCAGCTTCTCATAATCTTTATAATCTGGCACAGTGCCGGTTGTGGCAAACTCATCGATGCGCTTAGGGCGCACCGCGTTTCGATCATAACTATTCGAGTTGCTCCGGAATGGTCGCTTACCTCGATTGCGCGAGGGCGAATCCGAACCATCATCTTCGGCGCCGATTGCGCCTGGGATATTATCTTCCACTGCTGCTCCTTGACCTCTAATATGCGTGATAAAGTTGCCTTCCGTATCGGGCAAGTGATTTTACCACTATTTACACTCGATGACAGGTTCAGTTTACAATCATTGCGATGAAGCGACAACGATCGGAAACTCTTGACACCGATTCACATTCTATACTGCCCAAGCATAACACTATCCACAGGTTTTCCACAAGTGGGCTAACGTGGCTGGGTTTCGCGCTGGCGTTATTCCTCGTGCTGGCTGCGACATGGAAATTGACGGTGGGAAACCGTGTGATCGCTCGTGGCGACTTGCTCCTCTATTTCTATCCGTTGCGCGATTACGCCTCTGCTGCATTACGCACAGGAACACTGCCCTTATGGAACCCCTATACGTTTATGGGGGCGCCGTTTCTGGCGAATTCCCAGGCGGGATTCTTTTACCCCCTGAATGTGCTCACCGCCTGGTTCCCTGTTGGGCATGCCGTTTCGTGGAACATCGCCCTGCATCTCTGCATCGCCGCCGTCGGCATGTTTGTGCTCGCTCGCACCCAGCTGCGACTCGGCACGCTCGCCTCACTTGCCTGCGCAATCTCGTTTGGCCTGGGTGGATACCTCGGCGCCCAGGTGGAACACCTGAACCAGCTCCAGGTGCTTGCCTGGCTCCCCTTTGAACTGGCGCTGCTTGGGTCAGTGAAACCAACAAAACGTTCGGTCATCAGCCACATCGCGCTGTTGTCACTATTGATCGCCTTGCAACTGCTGGCAGGGCATACGCAGTCGCTGTATATCTGCATGGTCGCGCTGGGGATCGCGGGGTTCACGTTCACAATCATCGCTGTTGCTGGCATCATCTCTCGTACACGCACACGCGCACTTGCAAAGCCTAAGGCGCGATTCAGCATAACCACAATGATGGCAATCTTCACAGTCATCGCCGTTTCGATCGGGCTTGCAGCTCTCGTGTCCGCCATACAGCTCCTGCCAACCGCGGAACTTGCCACGCAATCGGCGCGGTCAGGCGGCTTGCCCATCAACGAGGTTGGCTCATTCTCGTGGCGCCCATGGGTCATCGCGCGCGCGCTCCTGCCAACTTACGGCGACCCGCTCTTTCCAGAATATGTCACCTATCTGGGTGTCACTGGAATCGCGCTGGCGCTCCTTGGCGCAGTTTCTATTGTGCCTCGGCTTCGGTCAATGATCGGCAATAGTTCAGAGTGTGGCTCAATAAGTGAGGATGCGGTCTGGTTCCTGATTGCGGTCATCTTGCCGATTTCCGGCGTCGTTCTGGCGCTTGGGATCGCAACACCGCTCTTCAACCTGCTCTACCGCCTGATGCCAGGTTTTAACCTGTTCCGCGCCCAGACACGCTGGTTGATCCTATTTGCCGTTGGAGCACCCATGTTGATCGGTTATGGCGTTCAGGCGTTGCGTGACGGTCTCACGTCGCCTCAAAAACGCGCCTGGCTGGCTGCGTGGCTACTGCTCTGCATCGCCATGGTCGCTGGACTGCTTGCAGGCGCGCGTTTTTCGCCAGAAGCAGAATACAAAACCCTGCCGGCCAGTTCGGTCATCATCGGCTGGTGTGCCAGCGCAGTCGGAGTCACAGTCGTCATTGCGACGCTCCAAAGGATGAAGGCAAGTCAGTTCGCCAGAATAGCGGGAATTCCTTTCGTTGTCCTGCTGGCAAGCGAACTCCTTATCGCGTCACAATTTCAGCCCTACTCCCGCGCGTCGGACGAGCAGGCACTCACCGACCTCAGGCCATCCACGGCCAGCCTCATCGCAGATAAAGCGCTGACGGATCCCACCAGCCCGGCGGCGTCACGAGTCCTGGCGTTATCCGGCTTGTTTTTCGACCCGGGCGACTTGGTCGAACAACGTATGATCTACCACGATCAACTCAACGCCGACGAGCTGTACGATCGGGTGATTGCATCCAAACAAAAGGAAATCCTTTCGCCAAACTTATCGCTGTACTACCGTATTCAGGGCGTTGATGGGTATGACGGCGGTCTTCTTCCCCTGGCTCGCTATGCGAGTTTTACCCAGCAGTTCATCGCAGGAAGCGGCGACGGAAACCCGAAGCCCCGCACCTCAGATGGTCGCCTGCGCGAGGCGTTGAAAACCATCCCAGACAACACGTGGCTCGAACAGATGTCGGTGCGTTTCATCATCACCGACAAAACGCGTGATGTTTTTGTCGACAACGTGTACTACGACCTTCAGTTCCCGCAGGCCATCACGACGACATGGAACCTGCCCCTTGCTCCGTTTGACTCGACCGCCCTCGGGCTTGTGCTAACCTCCCAGAACGCATCGCCAGGAGACACGCTTCTGGACGTCGCCATATATGACCACGACACCCTGATCGCAACCGACGCTATCCGCGCTACTGTCGCCGTGACGCAGCCCTACTTTGGCGTCAGGGTTGCGTGGCAGAAACAGCAATCCCCTACCCGCGTGGTGCTGACTCCAACAGCCACGGGCACGACGCTTCTCGGAATGACAAGCATTCACGAAGCAAGCGGCGCCTTCAAGACACAACAAATTCATGCCAGTTTCACTATGCAACTAGTGCATTCGGGCGACGTCAAGATATACGAAAACCTGCGACCGGCGCCGCGAGTAACCATCGCCGCACTGGCCGAATGTAGCACTGTGGGAACCGAACTCACCACGTCAGGCCTGGTCGACGGCGCTGCCGGCGCGGGAACAGTGAAAATCATGGAGGATGCGCCAGAGAGAATGGTGCTCGATATCCAGGCAGAAGCGCCTGGCTACGTCATCGTGCGCGATGCGTGGTATCCGGGATGGTCGGCGAAGGTCGACAACGACTACGCGCTGATCAGCCCGATTGACAAACTCTTCCGCGCCATTCCGGTGCTTCCCGGCAAACATCACATCGTGATGACCTATGAGCCGCAATCGGTCTATTACGGGGCGATCCTGACTGCGGCGGGCATCGCCTGCTGGCTAATACTGGCAGGCATCGCGATCGGCTACCGAATGAATTCGGCGTCATTTATCCCTGTCCGTTTCCGTGGTTGACTCTCCGGATTCTGAATTTCACCACGGAAAAGACTGAATACACGGAAGTAGACACGATCATCAGTCTTTTCTGGTTCCGTGCTTTCCGTGTGTTCAGTGGTTGACTCTCCGGATTCTGAATTTCACCACGGAAAAGACTGAATACACGGAAATAGACACGATCACCAGTCTTTTCTGGTTCCGTGCTTTCCGTGTGTTCAGTGGTTGACTCTCCGGATTCTGAATTTCACCACGGAAAAGACTGAATACACGGAAGTAGACACGATCACCAGTCTTTTCTGGTTCCGTGCTTTCCGTGTGTTCAGTGGTTGACATTCCGGATTCTGATCTCCACCACGGAAATCACTGAATACACGGAAATAGACACGATCACCAGTCTTTTCTGGTTCCGTGCTTTCCGTGTGTTCCGTGGTTGACATTCCGGATTCTGATCTCCACCACGGAAATCACTGAATACACGGAAGTAGACACGATCACCAAGGTGCTGCGTCATTCGCGCGCAACTTCCGTCGCAACCGCATATTGCGGCGCCCGTTGCGCCTGATCAAGCGCGGCCACCGCCAGATCGCGGATATGCTGATTGATGAAGTAGCGACCCAGCGTGTCGATCGACAGATACCGGGCGCCTGCGACAAGGCGCACGCATTGCGAGGCCCCGCACAGACAGATAAAGGGCCGATCCATCTCCCATTCTGTCGAGGGATAGAAGAAGCTCAATTGCTCACCCGCGGCAATATCCCGTATCGCCACGACCATCAGGCGCGTTGTGTCTATGATGCTATTCGGCTGGCAGGAATGGTTCATGTACGCCAGAACGCCCAGTTCCACGATATGCGAATCGATGCCGATCTGCACCGTCTGATAGGTCGCCTCGGTGACGACCTGATGACCGGTAATGGTGAAAATCAACTCGCCATTCTGTATCGCCTGATCGGTGATCAGTCGAGCGCCATACGCACTACCGCCGCGTTCCACCGTGAGCATGAATACACCTCAAAAGAGACTCAATGACTTCTAAACGATCCTAAGTGCCGCGTAGTTTATCACTAACCAGGGCTTCTTTTAGCCTAATCGCCGCCGCCAAATTTCATCTCCGGCAGCGGCAGATTCTCTGTGCCAAGTTTCCGGCGCAGCATCGGGATCAACCCGCCCGCGTCGATGATCGCGGCGACAGATGGCGACAACGGCGGGAAGACGAAGTCCCCAGCCGGCGTCCGCACGATGTTCTGATCGAGCTCGATGCTGATTTCGTCGCCCTTTTTGATCGCCGCGACGGCCTCAGGGCAGACGACCGGCAGAACGCCATTGTTGACGCAGTTGCGGAAGAAGATGCGCGCAAACGACTTCGCGACAATCACGCGCACGCCGGATAGCTTGATACACACAGCCGCCTGTTCACGCGACGACCCGCAGCCAAAGTTCTTGCCGCCGACAATCACATCATCGGGCTTCACGAGTTTAGCGAAATCGGGGTCGAGATCTTCAAGCGCGTGTTTGGCAAACTCATTGATATTCGTCAGCGTGTAGGTATATTTGCCCGGGAATATCACGTCCGTGTTGACATCGTCTCCATACGTCCAGGCATGTCCTGTTATTTGCATGCGGCTATTCTAAAGTAAAAAAGGGGCAATGCATCTCTGCACTACCCCTTTTTTTGTGACTCGCGTCGCGGCTACGGCGCCGGCGTCGCGCTCACATGCGGCAAGTCCATTGGCAACGGCGGGGGAGTCGGCTTCACCATTGGCGGGAGCACCGGCCCGATCAGGGGCGCGCTTGGGGTTGCCGTGAAACCAGCCCATGGAGAAAGCACCAGCGGCGGCCAATCGCAGTTGTACTTGACACCGAAACCGCCATTGGGTGTGGTGTAGTTGGGATACCCTGCTCTCTTTATTATCACCTGGACGATGTAGTATCCCGTAGCCAGCCCACTGTAGTTTTTACTTCCATTCGGCGTCACTGAACCGACGGATGGATTTGTCGTTGTATTAATAACGTCTGTATAACTACTTCCTGTCGGGCAGTAGGTTACATTATTCTTTATATAGCCTGTGGCAATCCAGTACACATCGATTTCATCCGCGCCAGGCGCTCCAAAAAAGTAAATGGTTTCGGAGCCATTAGTTGTATTAGAGCCGCAGCCATGCGATGGGTCTGCGCAACGTTCGGCACTCGGGTTCCATGGGACCGGGGTGTATCCGTAATCACTATTGACAATGAAGTTGTATAAGGAAGTGGTGTTATTACCTCCGGACGTGTAGACACGCAGATAGTAACGACCTGCAGGCAAACTAGGCGATTGAATAACCCCAGAGTTGCTGATAGACAAGTCAACGCTATCGAGAAACTGTGGTGTGGCACAAGTTCCGGTATCATGATACAAGATGAACTGTCCGTTACCCGTATAGTTATTCACCACGACACTGATATTCTGTGTCGAAGTAAGAGTGAATGCAAACCAGTCTTCTGGAGGGTATGGATACTCTTGAACCTGTGTATTCAGAGTTACCGTAGCAGGGAAGCAGGAATTGACATTAGCGCCAAACAATCCATGCCCAGGGAGAGATTGCCATCTAAAGGCAAATGACATGTTCGAGGTAACACCGTTATCAGAACTTAATCGAGCCAGATAATTCCCCGGAAATACATTGTACACAGTCAGTGATGGACTTGTGGATATAACAGCGCTGTCCACTATATATTGAGAACCGGTTGGCGCGCAGGATGGCAATATAGGCGGCGTCCTCAACTGCAACTGCCCATAAACTGGATATCCAGTGGATGTCAGGATCACTGTTGATGTAGTCGCGATAGTCATACTGAAGAACTTGTAAGGAGCATCCTGCATTAAAGAATAATCAGTCAATGGAAGTGCAGTTACAGCGCTACACGGGTCATTTCCTGTCGTGCCTCCACTACCGAACTTATCAAGCACTGACGAAACATAACTCTGATACACGCCGGTTACATTGTACGCAACTACTGCTGTAGTTGGCACAAGGTTAGACGCCGTGTAATACGTCACTAAAAACTGGACTCTCTCCGCCGGCAATGTAAAGGGGAAATTCGTTGCTGTTACAACTAAGTATGAACCAACGAGTGTTGTATGGGTTGAAGAAACGACAGAATATCCATCGGTAATCCCATCCGGCTGTAATTTGCGAAATACGATGTTTGTTACAGTAAACTGGTCTGTCGTAGGTGGAGTCATCCTGGTGACTAGCTGGGCTGTGCTAGTCATATATAAAGTTGTATCCGCTTTTGGATCCCATTCCTCGTTAAGCACGGGATTCTTAGGCGTTGTGCTCGCAGAGACTTGCGTGTTAGTCGCCATTGATAAGAAAACAACGAGTGAGAATAGTGTGATTGTGAGTAATGTGAGAATCAGTACACGCCTCAATGCGGCGCCTGTATTGGACATAGTTATGCTTAATCTCCGGAATGGGCAGCAGTCATAAACCGCAGCTACACAGCGCATACCCTGGTGGCTCATCTGAGTGCCATCAGGGTATGTGCATGATAGTGTTAAATCTGAATCCGCTTATGGCGCTCTTGTCGCTGCTAGCGTCGGAAGAGGGGGCACTGTCGCTTTCGGCGTAGCTGGCGTATTGGTCGCCGCGGGCGTAACAGGCGTACTTGTTGCCGCCGCCGGCACACTGGTTGCAGCCGGCGCATTACCTAGACACATAAACTTCTCGTTGTAGAACGTCGTTGAACCGTCATTCTTCGCAACCTGCAGATGCACGATGTACCCGCCATACCCAAAGTCTCTGATGTTCCAGTAATAGGAGCCTTCACCATCGGACTGCGTGCTGATGGCGACCGATCGACCTCCGGTGTTTCCTGCGGGGCCGCACCATTGGCTGTTGGGTTCAATCTTGAGTGTAATACCCGCGACGCCGTACATATTGAACGTCACGCCGATTGTCTGGTCCACATTACTGCTCCAGTAGCGCACCGGATTCCCACCGTCGGACCAGTTCAGATCGCGCCCTACACAGAAGGTATAGGCAGAGTTCGAACTGGCTTTCCAGGTGGACACAGTGGAATCGCATTGCAATGATGCGGCTGCTGTTGTTGGAACAGCTGCCTGTCCATTAATGGTGATCACCACTGAGTCAACGTTGTCGACGCCGCTGCTGTCACGCCATTTTAGCAAAAGTGTCCGCTGACCCGCAATACCGGTGACAGCCACAGTTTGCGACCCAGAAGCAGGTTGAAAACCGCTGCCGTCGCCTTTGTCAAACCAGATGCCCTGAATGTTACTGACCGACCAACTCGCGTTAACGGTTCCATTCTGTGGAACAGGATTTGCATCCACCTTAAGCACGCCGCGCGTGCCAATCAGCGGACCGGTCGATACCGGGGCTGTGGTTGCCGCAGCCGCAGCAGTCGGCGGTGGAACGGTTGGGAAGACAATGATCGCAGGGGGTGGTTCCGTTGGGATCGGCTCCGATGTTGGCAGGGGCGGCGCTGAGGCTACTGGCACGCTGTTGGCGGCCGCATTGGCCTGCACATACTCGCCAAACACCCAGCCCACACCATTAGTGCCGCTCGCATAGGAGATCTGCCACCATGTGCCGTCCTGACTCTTGCCGCGCACCGGAGCAGACTGTCCCTTATCCAAACGGCCAAGCAACTGATAGCCAATATTCGGTCCCGAGCGCACGTTGACAAAGTCATTTGTCACTGTCATCTTCGGCCCTTCTGCGGCCGCCGAAGTCGGAGCCGGAGCAGCAGTCGCAGCGGGCGCAGACGTTGCCACCGGCGCAGACGTTGCCACCGGCGCCGTTGTCGCGTCGCCTGAGGCGCCAGATCCAGCCGTCGCAGTGACCTGGGCTACCGACGATGACTTGGCTTCCATCACCAGGGGCTCGGATTGCCCAAGCAGTTTATCTTCAAGACCAAACGCGCGCAGCTGCACCGCATGCGTCCCGGCAGCAACCGGCGTCCATGGGACAGAAACAGGGAAGTTCGGCACGCCCTTGGTCTTATCCGGTGTTGAGAGGGACGCGTAGGCTTTGCCGTCGATGACCACCTCGACGCGCGTAATGTTGTCGCCGTTGGCTTCGCCCTGAATAACAGTGCCCTGACCAACATTGATGGCTGTTCCAGCGACAGGCGCGCTGATCTTTACATCCGTTACCTTGGCGGCGCCGTTGTTGCAGGCTGTCAACATCAGCCCGACAACCATCACGGCCGAAGCCAACCATGCTTTCGGTTTTCGAAGTGTCTTCATGATATCCTTCATTAACTAATCTCTCCTCTCGTATAAGTCCATCATTCTAATATATGAGAATGTGGGGCGCGCGACATGAGTGTCCATTTTATCAGCCCTTATAGTTTGCCTGCGTTGGCTTGAATTACTCAACGCTATCCCGACTACATGGGTACGCCTGCCCGGTTTCCAGAGATTTCGTCGTGTTTCTATCGATGGTGGTACACATCCCAATCGAGATACTTGCCAAGTGCTTCCTCAACCGCACTGGACACATTCGACAGGTTAATGGCGACATGGTGCTCAAATCCGTTCTCACAGATATGGCGGAGCAGCGTCTGCATGTTGTTGATTTTCACAACGCCATAACCGCCAAATGTGGTCAATGGGTCGTTGGTCAACTCGCCTTCGCCGACATACGCGCGGATAGTTCCGATCGAGTCATCGGTGCTCACGCGGCAAAACGTGAACGGGTCAGCCTTGACGCGCCCGTACATCGTTCCGTAGGTATTCGCCGCGCCCACGGTGCCAGCGATGATTTCCTGGTAATCCATCACCGGGATATCGGTGAACACCTGCTTCGGCAGGTTCGAGCAGTGGAACACCACCGCCTTGTCAGGATCCTCGCCATAGTTGTTGTTCCAATCCACCAGCGCGCTTGGCTTCTGCGCCGCCAGCGCCATGGCATACATCCCGACAACACCCGCCACGTCCGTCTCGCAGGCCGACGACTGTAGGTCATCGCTCAACATGCTCATGATCGTGCACGGGACGATGCCAAAAAACTCCTCCATCGAGGTCCAGCACTGGATCGCGGTCATATCCAGCCGGTTCTCTTCCATCCACCGACTGATAACCAGGCCAAGCTTTGCCATTTTATTCAGAGCTTCGCCGGGCACATTGGGGCCGACATTAGCGTACGCGATGATCTTCTCGCGCTGCTGCTTCACGGCTGAGTCATCATCCTTCAGGTGAGTGACGCGCCCAAATGCCTCGCTCAGGTCGAGGGTATCGACGCTGATGCCGCTCAGCTCCAACAGCTTTTCACTGTAGCGCACCGTGTTAAAGGCCGCCGGGCGGGCGCCCAGCGCGCCGATGCGCGCGCCTTTCAAACCCTTCACCACGCGGCAGGTTGCCACAAAATTGCGCAGGTCGTTCTTGAAGCTGCTGCTATTCGGATCCACCGTGTGCAATGCGGTCAATGTGAACTTGATGCCGTATTGCGACAGGTTGTTGCATGCTGACATCTTTCCGCAGAAAGAGTCGCGTCGATCCTTGATCGTCATGTGTTCCGCGGTGTCGGGAAACGCGTGAACGAGCACCGGCACGTTGAGGCCGGCCCACCGCAGTGTGTTGGCAATCGGGCGCTCCTCGCCGAAGTTCGGCAGGGTGAGCAGAATGCCGTCAATATCATCGCGATGCGCCTTGAACAAGTCGGCGCACTTCTGCGCGTCGTTGATCGTCTCGACCGCGCCGTTGGGTGAATCTTCCGGCGTCAGGCACACCGCATTGATCCCTTCTTTTTCTAACAGCTCAAGGATGGTCTTGCGACCCGATGCAGCGAGGTGCTTTGGGAAAAATCCGCGGCTACCGACAATCACACCCAGAGTTGGTTTCTTCAGCTTTGCCATGTCATTCCTCTTCTAATTTGTTAAACGTTCATTTTTCATTTTACGCCGACCAACCAAAACACGCTCGTCGCTGGCCGGCCGCACACTGAACACGCTTATTCGCGTTTATGGCAACGCGGTTCGCAACACCCGCAGCCAGTTGCCGCTCATGACCTTTTCGACATTTTCACGGCCAAATCCGCGCATCAATAACTCATCGCCGATCCTGTGCAGGTCGCGCGAGGTGTCCAGTTCGCGCGGCGCTGATTCGGAGCCAAACCCGCCGTCGAAATCGCTCCCGATCCCGACGAAGTCGGCGCTGCCGGTCACCTGGCAGATATGGTCGATGGCGCGAACGACGTGATCGAGCGTGACGTCGCGCTTCTTATCCCCGGTTCCCCAGCCATTTTTCAGGAACTTGTTGAACAACACCACGCCAATCACACCCTGGCGTTGGGCGATCATCTCAAGCGCCTCGTCCGGCAGATGACGGTCGGTGGGAATGATCCGCTGCGGGTTGCTATGCGACGCAATCAGGCGCCCCGGCCCGCCCTCAAAGCGCTCGAGCGCCTCCATGAGCGCGCTCTGCGACAGGTGGCTCACATCGAGGATCAAACCAAGCGATGCAATCATGTCGAGCAACTCGCGCCCAAGCTTGGTCAACCCGCCGGGTTCATGCGTGCCGCCCGAATAGCGCGTCCCGGTCCATGCGGGGCCCACGATGCGCAACCCGCGTTCAGCCCATCGCTCAAGCTCCTTCGGTTCCAGGATCGGATCGGCGCCCTCCATCAGGGGCACGATACCCACCTGATGAATCGGTTTCGGCTCCTTCCGCATGGAGAAGATGCTGGGTGGGGGTTCCTTTTTATTGCCTAATCCCCAGGTCGTCAACACGTCCTGCAAGTCCTTCCTGCTCCCGATCACGCGGATATGCTCATCCAGATCCGCCCACTTGCGATAGTAATCCAACTGCGCCATGCCGTGCTGGTGCGCTTCCTGCTCGTTGCGGTAGAAGATCGGGCTGTCCCCCATCATGCGCCGCGAGGGTTCCATAAAGATCGTGCCAAATACGACCCCGACGCGCCCACGCACTAAATCGGGCAAACCCACACTGCAAAGACCGTTCTCGCGCACCGACGAGGTCCCCGCCTCCTGGGCTCGATTCCAGTGCGCTGCCCGGCGATAGTTGCGTCGCCAGCCGATCGCGTTGTAAGCCAGGTCGAGGTGAGCATCAACGATAAACCAGTGCAGTGAGGCAACGGGTTCTTCTTGTTCCGATTGTTTACTTTGAGCCATTTAATTGTGTCTGAGTCGCTCCGGGTTCTATCTTCCTATTTTTACTGATTGCTACTGAGGAACAATGCACATGTCTGGCGCCTGGTAGTCGTAGTTGGCCGAACCAAAGGTGTCCTGCCCGATCACGACGTAGACGTTTTTGTTCTTCTCGGCAAAGTGCAAGGCGGCCTCACAGGACTTCGGGTAATCCGCTCCCTGTTTGTACACGGTCATGAATGCTTCGGCCATCTGCTGATAAAGCAATCCAGCCGATTTCGGGGGCGCCAGGACAACCAGATTGTCATACGCCTTTGTGACGCCGCCGCCGTCGCCCGACGCGCCAGCCAGTTGCATGAGGCGAAATAATGCAAAGGCTGCCAGCACCTGGGGCTCGTCTCGCAACGGGGCGTTGCCTGCCCATGACTTTAGCGTTGAATCGCCCACCACGCGTTCGTACAACAACCTGGCTGCGCCAACATCCTTGCGCCTGAATGCGCTATCGCCATCCATCAACGCGTGGATGCGGTAAATGGGCGGATCGATCACCGACAAAGTGCGGGTAAAACCGTTGCCCTCAACCGTCCACGTGTCCGTCACGGTTCGCTGCGGGCCGACGCCCACTGACCCAAGCAGACCAATGCGCGCGCGCAAGTCTTTTGCGCTCTTCTCTGTCCCGCTGCCAGGCAGATACTCAAACGTCGGGGATGGCGACCATTCGATGTCTGGTATGGCATTGACCAACGCGCCGTTCACAGCAGTGAGGATATAGAAACCGTCAAAACACGTGCTATCGCTGCAATCTTCAAGGATGAAACTCAAGTCATCGCGGCTATCGCCAGTCACATCAGCGGTTGAAAAGACGCGCGCGTTCGTCGCCTGACCGGCCAATTCGGGATCTTCCGTCGCCTTGTACAGCACGGTGTAGGCATGCTTCTCGCACGATAACACGAGCAACTCACTCTTCCGGGTGGGTAACTGCGCATCCGCCGGATCGGTGTACCACACAACCATCTGCGCATCCGGCGCCGGCAGCAGGCGCGCGTGAACAATACCCCCTTGCTGCTGTTGTTGTCCTCCGATGCCCGGCAAATTGAAGATGACGCCCCACCCCTTGAGCAATTCGAGTGTTTCGGTGCTGGTAGCGCCAGTGTTAAGAACCGAAACAACTGATGCCACCGTATCCGTAAAAGTTGCTGGTTTTACCGGAGCGCCAGGACTCTGCACCCTCGGCGGGCAGTCTGATGGCGCAGACGGCGCCGCTGTTGGAACGGGCGTCGGAGATAGCGCCGGCACAGGCGTCTGGGACTGCGCTGGCACAGGCGTCGCGAGTGGCGCCGTCGTTGCATAAATCGTAACGGCAATTTGCACAGTAGGCTGCGGCTTCGAATCGGGCGATAAGCCCGGAAGCGTGCACGCAGTCAACAACAGCGCGCAGAGTGTGATTGACGCAAGCAGCGTCAGGCGGTTCATCATCATCTCAGTTGTTTTCGATCCAGCGCCTGCACCTCTTCAAACCTGAAACAGGTCGTCAAGTGATCATTGACCATGCCGGTCGCCTGCATAAAAGCATAGCAGATTGTTGATCCAACGAAATTGAATCCACGCTTGCGCAACTCCTTGCTCATCGCGTCAGACTGCTCTGTCCGTGGCGGCAACTGGCTTAATGCGGTGAAGGTGTTCCGGAGTGGTCGCCCGCCGACAAACTGCCAGATATAGCGATCAAAGCTGCCGAACTCCGCCGCCACGTCAAGATACCGCCGCGCGTTATTCACTGCTGAGCTTATTTTAAGCCGATTCCGAACGATTCCGGCATTTGCAAGCAGTCGCGCCAGATCAGTTTCGTCGTATCGGGCAACCTCAGCCGGGTCGAATCCATTAAACGCCAGGCGGTAATTCGCCCTTTTGTTAAGGATGGTGCTCCAACTCAGACCGGCCTGCGCTCCTTCGAGAATGAGAAACTCGAATAGCTTCCGATCGTCATGCAGAGGCGCGCCCCACTCATGATCGTGATAGGCCGATCCAATGAATTAAGTGACGGCCTCACGAAATTGCGAACAGCTAATGTCGATGAACCAACGCCCAAGTGTTTCGAATCTGGATATCTGCATTTCGATTTCAGCCATGAGCGCCTGAGTTAACCGTACGCCCGTCTGGTAGACCTGATTGATGACGTGTACAACTGGCGAGTGGCCTTTGTAGGTCATGGATTTCGCGTAACCAACCACTGCATCCAAGCTGTCTAGCAAACCGCCATTCCAGTGCTGCTCCAGCACACCCCAACAACGTTCAACGGAGTTGTATTTACTGTGATAGGGCGGATAGTAAGCTAACCGCACATCAATCTGATGCTGCGCGCTGAAGTCCACCATGCGCTTCATGAATTGCGTTCTGCGACTGTGATTCTCAGGTCCGTTATCCAAGTCGATGACAAGTTTGGTCACCTGCGGGAAACATGCTTTTGTGTTGAGCCACCAGGAACTCAGACAATCAACGATAAAGTCAGCAGTCGCCTTTGATCGGCACAAATACAAGCTCAACGCACCATACTTGGGCAAGAAAATACCGTATGGGATCACGACTTCATCCCCGCGAAAGTCGTGATCTGCTGCACGAACGTTTACTCGACTATTCCCCAGGCGCGAGAACGCACCGATTTTTACCACAGCTTTGGCATCACACGATATGCGTAGCATTGTTTCGCTTGCGTCTGCCTCCTCGTTCACGCACTTGATTTGTGCGAAGATGGCGTCCGTCTCGGCGATCTTTTTTTTGGTGTACTTTTGCGCACCGCGCGCACGTGATAGCCCAGCTGATTCAAACGTTGGCGAATGACTTCTGCGCATGGCAACTGATCATCTGTATAGCCTCTCTGCGCGATCAACTGCTTGCGCACTTCACATGCGCTTAGGCGCGTGTATAGGCGGGTCGTTCGAAAGCTCGGATCGGTTTGGCTTTGTCCATCCACTATCGCACGTATGTCAATCAGTAAATTGGGTAACTTCTCTTCAGCGCGCTTGCGTCCGCGTGCACTACACGCATCTACGCATATGATCCCTGTCTCCAACTCGCGCAGTCCCTTCTTGATTGTGGTCGTCGACCAGCCTAGTTGGCGGCAAGCCCACTCGTTGCCACCTCGTCCCAATGCTTTGACTGTACGTGCCATAAATAGCCGTCGTGCGCTGCCCGTCAGTTCCTGCGCGGTCTTCGTGTACAGTTCTACTTCTGCTTCTGTTAACGCCATGGCACTAGTTTAACGTGTTTCGTGTATTCTTTTCGTTGGAATGACCTTATTTGCAAAGAAAACTAATCACATAATGTTCTCTGATATTCAGTCAATCGGAGTTAGTTTGGGAGTAAAGCGTACGCCAACTAATGAAAACGATTTGCCGCTAATCTTAGGGGACTATAAAGCTCTTTATTGCAATACCGAATTGTCTGAGCGCTCTTGGTTAGTTGAGAGAAGGGCACTGTTAGCAAATGGATGTAATCTGACGGGTAAACAATATCGAATCGTTACATCGCGCGGAATGGGCACATTCCCTAGATTAGGGGAAGTCTGTTTCATTACAAAAGGCATTTCTTCAAGTACGAAGACAGAGCCAGGTCTATATCCTCTTTTAACAACAGCCGAGAATCCAACAACTTCTGATAATTATCAGTTTGATTCAGATGCTGTATGTGTGCCTTTGATATCATCAACAGGACATGGCCGTGCTACGCTAAAACGGATACATTATGCGTCTGGGAAATTTGCATTAGCCAACCTGCTTGCTGCAGTACAACCCCGTGACAAAGACAAGTTAAGCACAAAGTATCTTTACTACATCCTGGGCTTTAAAAAGGACAGTATTGCATTACTCATGAAAGGTGCCGCTAATGTGAGTATGAATGTCGAGGATCTTGCAAAGTTCCAGATTCCGCTTCAACCACTCGAAGTACAACAGGAGATCGTGGCGGAGATCGACGGCTACCAGAAGGTCATCGATGGCGCCCGCGCTGTCCTCGACAACTACCACCCGCACATCCCGATCCATCCCGATTGGCCGATGGTGGCGTTGGATGATGTATGTTCGGTAAATCCACAGAAAAGCGAGATAAACAAACTAGATAGAAATACAATTGTCTCGTTTGTACCCATGGCAGCTGTAAATGAGAACGCGATAGGGTTTGAGCCAAGAGATTCAAAAACACTTGCCGAAGTCTCAAATAGCTATACCTACTTTAAGGAAAATGATGTGCTTCTCGCAAAAGTTACGCCTTGCTTCGAGAATGGCAAGGCCGGTATTGCTAGAAACCTGACAAATGGCATCGGCTTTGGTTCAAGCGAGTTTTATGTACTACGTTCAAACGGTAGTATTTTGCCAGAATGGATATACATCTGTGTTACGACACCGAAATTTCGCGAGATAGCAACAGCGCAAATGACCGGTACTGGCGGTCTGCAACGCGTACCTAGAGCAGTTGTTGAGGGTTACTCGATACCCCTCCCATCCCTGGAAACCCAGCAACAAATCGTCGCCGAGATCGAGGCCGAGCAAGCCCTCGTCGCCGCCAACCGCGAATTGATCGCGCGCATGGAGAGGAAGATACAGGCGGCCATCGCGGGGGTGTGGGGTGAGGAGAAAACAGTCTGAATCACGGATTACACAGATTAGAGGATTACACGGATAGGATCAGAACACCTCTGACTCTGACTCTGAATCCGTGCAATCCGTTAATCCGTTCA
>Ga0118677_10002263_pt1 | contig 39038 bp, 36 predicted proteins | sample AliMusrvi5mmetaG_FD_86154 | JGI IMG/M metagenome (GOLD analysis project Ga0118677, IMG submission 86154) | reverse complement strand
AAAACCGTGCCCGGTTGAAACAGCTTTTTCCAACAGTCTTTACCGAAACCCGCAACGAAAAGGGCGAGCTGACGGAGTCCATCGACTTTGAAAAGCTCAAGGCCGAACTTGGCACCTTCAGTGACACGTTCGAGTCACGCCGTGAGCGCTACGGCATGGAGTGGCCCGGTAAAAAAGAGGCGCTGCACCTGATACAGACGCTCAGCTCCGCCACGCTCAAACCCTGCCGCTCAGAATCAGTGAATTTCGATACCACCGAAAACCTTTTTATTGAAGGCGACAACCTTGAAGTGCTCAAACTGCTCCAGACCAGTTACTACGGCAAGGTGAAGATGATCTACATCGACCCGCCCTACAACACTGGCAAGGAGTTTATCTACCCCGATAACTTCAGCGAAAGCCTTGAAACCTATCTGGAGTATGCCGGGCATGAGGGGAGATGGAAAGACAGCCAGTCAGCAAATGCAAAGGAAAATCCTCGCTACCACACCCGGTGGCTGAACATGATGTACCCGAGGCTCTATCTGGCAAGGAATCTGCTCCGTGAGGACGGCGTGATCTTTATCAGCATTGATGACAACGAGGTGAGTAATCTGCTGAAGCTGTGTGATGAGATTTTCGGGGAGGAGAATTTTGTGGCATGTCCTGTTTGGCAAAAAAAATATGGTCCGGCAAATGATGCTAAGGGTATATCGGCAACTCATGAATTTGTAATTTGTTACAGTAAAAATATTGATTCTTGGATGCCGGGTTTACTTGAAAGAACAGATGAGCAATTAACAGCATTCAAAAATCCTGATAATGATCCCAGAGGAGATTGGCGAGCGAGTGATTTATCTGCGAGAACTTTTAGTCAAAGTGGATTTTATGTGATAAAAGGCCCAACAGGCAAAGAGTTTTTACCGCCACAATCTCGTTCGTGGATTGTTAATGAGAGAAGATATTATGAGCTATTGCAAGACAACAGACTCACATTTGGAGCCGATGGAATGGGGCGCCCAATGCAAAAAAGATTTTTAAGTGAAGTTAAAGTCGGTATTACACCGGAGACTTGGTGGGACAGAGAGAAAGCTGGAGATAACAAAATCGCGAGATATGAGATCAAAGATATTTTTCCGGAAAATATCTTTGATACACCTAAGCCTACAAAATTAGTAGCGCTTGTTTTGTCTATTTCAGGTACGGTTCAGAATGACCTCATCCTTGACTTCTTCGCCGGTTCCGCCACCACCGCCCACGCCGTTCTCGACCTGAACAAGCAGGACAACGGCAACCGCAAATTCATCCTCGTCCAGCTCCCCGAACCCTGCGCCTCCGAGAGCGAAGCCTTCAAGGCTGGCTACAAAACCATAGCCGACATCGGCAAAGAGCGCATCCGCCGGGTCATCAACAAGCTCAACACCGAAGAGGAGGGCAAGCTTGATCTCGACAATGCCGCCAGGCAGGATCGGGGCTTCAAGGTGCTCAAGCTCGACAAGTCAAACTTCCGCCAGTGGCAGAAGCTTGAGCCATCAGCTTCTACGGAACAGATCCTTGATCAGCTCATGCTGCATATCGACCATATTGACGCCAAGGCAACACCAGAAGAGCTGCTCTATGAAATCCTCCTCAAAGCTGGCTTTACCCTGACTGGCAACATCGAAACCAAAACCATCACCGGAAAAGAGCTCTTCTCCGTCTCCGATGGCGCACTCCTGCTCTGCCTTGAAGAGAGCGTTACCAAAGAGCTGATTGACGCGGTTATTGAGCTCAACCCCCAGCAGTTCCTCTGCCTCGACTCCGCCTTCCACGGCAACGACCAGCTCAAAGCCAATGCCGTGCAAACCTTCAACGCCCACAACATGCAGAAGGAAAAGCACAACCAGATTCTCTTTAAAACAGTATAAGGGAGCGCTACCATGCTGATTGTAGAAAGCGAGAAGGCAAAGGAGAACAAAAACATGTATAGAAAACAACCACTTTCTATACATATCAACAAGAACATGTAAAGAAAACGACCATTTTCTTTACACATGTAACCAGCCATGTCCAATAGCTTAAACACGTTACCCCTTACAGTTGAACTGGAGACAGTTCCTGTGCTTAAAAAAGTCGCATCAGCACACCGTTATTTAGCTGAATTAAAAGAAATATCTCACAGTATTCCCAATCAGTCAATTTTAGTGAACACCCTCGCGCTTCAGGAAGCCAAAGACAGCTCCGCAATTGAAAATATCATCACCACACACGACGAACTGTTTCGTGAAGAACTTTTTCCGGAGTATGCCTCCAATGCCTCTGCCAAAGAGGTGAAAAACTACGTTACCGCCTTGAAGAGAGGTTTTGATCTCGTCCAACAATCCTCTCTGCTTACCAATAATCACATCCTTACCATTCAGGCGGCACTGGAAAACAACAGGGCGGGTTTTCGCAAGCTGCCGGGTACAGAGTTGAAAAATGATCTCACCGGAGAAATTGTGTACACACCTCCTCAGTCACACGATGAAATTCTTCGCCTGATGAGTAATCTTGAGCGTTTTATCAATGACGATGCCATGAGCACGCTTGACCCCTTGATCAAAATGGCCATTATTCATCCTCAGTTCGAAAGCATACACCCATTTTATGACGGAAACGGAAGAACAGGACGAATTATCAACGTGCTCTATTTAGTCGCCAAAGGATTACTCGATATTCCTGTGCTCTACCTGAGCCGATATATCGTATGCAATAAAGCGGATTATTACCGGAAGCTTCAAAAAGTGCGCGAAAACGGGGAATGGGAGGCGTGGGTGCTCTATATGCTCGATAGTGTCGAAACCACATCACGCCAAACCATTACGATTGTTCAGGAGATTGGGACGGTCATAAACCAGTACAGGGATGGTATCCGCGAAAGCTGTAAATTTTACAGTCAAGACCTCATCAATAATTTGTTCTATCACCCCTATACCAAAATTGAATTTTTGACGAAGGCACTGAACATCACACGTCTTACAGCGACCAAATACCTCGATGCACTCTGCGCAGAAGGGTATGTGCAGAAAGAAAAAATTGGACGTTCAAATTATTACATCAACAAGGCACTCTTTGGCATCCTGACAAAGCCATTATTGGATAGCAACACATGAAACTGAAATTCGATTCAACCCTCAGCTACCAGCTCGAAGCCATAAAAAGCGTTACCGACCTGTTTGAAGGCTTGCCCGCCCGCAGCTCCGGATTTCAGATCGATTTCGGTAAAGGGGGCAGCATGTACAACGACCTCGGCATCGGCAACGACCTGGCTCTTTCAGGGGAGCTGATATTGCAAAACCTGCACGCTGTTCAATCACGAAACACGGTACCGAAATCGCGGCTGCTTCAGGAAGAGGGCGCCGCCTACGACTTTCCAAACTTCTCCGTTGAAATGGAGACCGGAACAGGCAAAACCTACGTTTATCTGCGCTCCATCTTTGAGCTGAACAAGCTCTACGGATTCAAAAAGTTCATCATTGTAGTGCCTTCAGTAGCTATCCGCGAAGGGGTGACCAGCTCCATCAAGCTGATGCGCGACCACTTCCGTGGCCTCTACAACAACGTCGCCTTCGATCACTTCGTCTACCAGTCAAAGGATCTGAGCCGGGTTCGCCAGTTTGCCGTGAATAACGAAGTGCAGATCATGGTCATCAACATTCAGGCCTTCCAGAAAGATGCAGGAGAGAATGTTGATTATGCTTCGCTCAGCGATGAGCAGAAAAAACGGCTCAATGTCATCCATCAGGAGCAGGACAGAATGTCGGGCCGCCGTCCCATTGAGTATGTTCAGGCCACCCGGCCGATCCTTATTATCGACGAGCCCCAAAGCGTGGACAATACAGAAAAGTCACAGAAGGCAATTCGCAATCTCCAGCCGCTCTTCTGCCTGCGCTATTCGGCAACCCACAGCAACCCCTATAATCTGCTCTACCAGCTTGATCCCGTTCGCGCCTACGACCTGCGCCTTGTCAAGCAAATTGAGGTTATTGATGCTTCCGGCGCTCAGGACTACAACCAGACCTTTGTCCGGCTCGATGCTGTAGGCTACTGGCCCAAAACAGCAAAAACCCCCCAGGCGAAAGTGACCATTTTTGAAGACACGCCCAACGGAACCCGCGAAAAGCAGATAACCATAAAGCATGGCGCCAACCTTGCAAGCAAGACCAACCGCACCGATTATGAAGGCTGGCTGGTTACCAACATCAATGCCGAACCAGAGAGCGAATATGTAGAGTTTCAGAACGGCATCATCGTAGAGCGCTTTCAGGAATCCGGCGGCATGGCTGATGAACGCATCAAAAGCCAGATTGAGCAGACCGTCGAAGCACACTTTGCCAAAGAGAAAAAACTCAAGGGGAAGGGGATTAAAGTGCTCTCCCTCTTCTTTATCGATCATGTCAAAAGCTACCGCTCCTACGATGATGAGGGCAACCCTGCCAAAGGGAAAATTGCCCAATGGTTTGAAGAGGCATACGCCGCAATCGGCAGCAAATCACTCTACGCCGGGCTCATACCGTACCGGGCAGAAGAGGTTCATGACGGTTACTTTTCAGCAGACAGAAAGAAAGGCAAAATCGTAGACCTGCTCGACACCAGCGGCAGCACCGCGAAGGATGACGAGACCTACGAACTCATCATGAAAGACAAAGAGCGTCTGCTCTCACCGGACGTACCTCTTCGCTTTATCTTCAGCCACTCAGCCCTGAAAGAGGGGTGGGATAACCCCAATGTCTTCCAGATCTGCACCCTGCGTGAAATGGGCACCGACCGTGAACGCCGCCAAACCATAGGGCGCGGCCTTCGCCTGCCGGTAAATCTTGATGGCGAACGTGTCTACGACGACCAGATCAACCGCCTCACCGTTATTGCCAACGAAACCTTTGAAAACTTCGCCAAAGGATTGCAGTCCGAAATAGAGGCAGCCATCGACCCAAGCGGCAACTTCAAATTCGGTCGTCTTCCCCAGCTCGCCTTTACGCCGGTGCTCAATAAAGAAGGCCACGACTACCTGACACAAGAGGAATCAAGTGAAATCTGGCAATGTGTTGCCGAACACGGCCTGATTGATAGCTATGGCGACATTACCACGGCATTTACGCCCGCCAAAGCCGACTTCACCTTTATTCTGCCGGAAAAATATAATGGCCTTGAAGATGCGGTTATTGGACGCATAGAAAAGTTTCTTCCGCGTGATTTTGTAAAGAATGGGCGTGATCGCCAGAAAGTGACCTACAACAAACGTGTCGAACTGAACACGGATTTTCAGGTGCTCTGGGATAAAATCAGACAGAAAACCAGATACTCCGTAGAGTTCAAAACTGCTGAACTTGTCACTCTTGCAGCAGGAAAGGTGAACACCATGGCGGAAATCAAGCCAGTGCTGATTGAAATCACCAAAAGAGATCTTGAAATAACAGAATCCGGCCTTGAAGGCGGAAAAATCACCAGCAGCCGAACGCACCTTGTCCATAACGAGCAGCCCCTGCCGGATATTCTCTCGTTTTTGCAGCGTGAAACCGAACTTACCCGAGGAACCCTTGTTGAAATCCTGAAGCAATCCGGGCGTTTGAAGGAATTTACCCTCAACCCCCAGTCATTCATGACAGAGACCGCCAGAATGGTCAATCGCGCACTGCATGAACTGATTATCGACGGAATCAAATACGAACCAATCAAAGGCCAATACTACGAAATGCGCCTCTTCGAAGCCGAAGAGATTGAAGAGTACCTCAGCCGCCTCTACACCGTGCAAAGTACCGACAACCGCACCCCGTTCGACTACATTGCCTACGATTCCGGCACAGAAGAAGAGGTGGCAAAACTGCTCGATGCCGACGATCGTGTAAAGTTTTTCTGTAAACTTCCTCGCTGGTTCAAAGTAGCAACCCCTCTCGGCGACTACAATCCCGACTGGGCAGTTGTGGTAGATGATACACCTAAACTCTATCTGGTACGCGAAACCAAAAGCACCCTTGACAGGGATAAACGCCGGTCAACCGAGAACAAAAAAGTCGATTGCGGCAAAGCCCATTTCAACTCGCTGGGCATTAACTTCAAGGATGCAACGACCATTTATGAGGTGTTGAGTCTTTAACATTTGAGATCTTTCAATGTATCGATCAGACCCAACTCGATTTAAATCACCAAGCTTAGCCGTAATCGCCGCAAGTATATCTTTACAGAAAGATTTGGGTCTCGCTCTCTTAATGAATTCGCCATACTACCTTCAGATAGTAGTGTTTCGATTGGAACTCGGATAACTGCATTAATTATGATGGTATCCGTAAACAGGGTTCTGACCTATACAATCTTACATTGAATAACAGCATCTTCAAAAAATAAATAAATGGCGCACAACCGATGATATCCATCAGCAATGATGACCTTGCCAAGCTTTGGATCTCTCACTAAAAGCAGCGGTGAAAGTTCTTTTCCTGATTCTATTTTCGATTTATCTTTTTCAACGTGTGAATTGCTGATGCCGAGGAGCGATAGCCCGGAAGCCCGAAAAATATCCTTAGCCTTGAATTGCAAAATGGGAGCATCTTTCAATTTTTTCACCGTTGCTTTTGCCAACTCTTCAGTATAAAGAAGACTTAAATACGATTTAGCTGCAGGATAATCATGATCTTCAGGCTCTTTCAGCCACTTGATCGTATCAATATTGTTCTTCGTCACAGTTTATTCTCCTTTTTTGATAGTCAATAGTGTTCAGTAAAATAATAATAAAGAAGGTCTGAATACTATCGAAAAACAGCAATAGGTAAAAGCGACCCCAAAAATTGAGCTCTTTTTGCATGGAATAAAGAGTCAGTAATCAAGTGGAGGCTAAATCGCATCAACTGACGAAAGCCTGATCCATCTATCTCGGTACGCTGAAACTCCCCTGAACGCCGTTTTTCGAAAGCAGCACTTGCCATAACTGGTTAGTTCTCGACCTGAACCCACCAGTGCAGCTCAGCAGGTAGTATCGCCACATGCGTTGAAACTCTTCGTCGTACCGTGGAGGAAGCAATGGCCACTTGTTCTCGATGTTCTCATACCACGCCATAAGCGTTTGGGCATAATCGTCATGAGTAAAAACATGCCAGTCCTCAAGTGTAAACAGCCCTTCATAGTTAGCGGTGATCTGGCTTGCTGAAGGGACGTTTGAGTTCGGAAAAATGTATTTATTGGCCCATGGTTCAACACTGGAGGTTGACTTGTTTCCTCCGATGGTGTGCAACAGGGTCAAGCCATCCTCTTTCAGACATTGGTGGACAATTTTGAAATAGGCCCGATAATTCTTGTCTCCAACGTGCTCGAACATGCCGATGGAATAGATCCTGTCGAAGGAGCCCTGCAGCTTTCGGTAGTCAGTAACTTGGATGGTAACTGGCAGGCCCGCGCAATATTTCTGTGCAATAGCCGCCTGTTCTGTTGAAACCGTTACGCCATGCACCGATACTCCGTAGTGTTCAGCAGCAAATTGTGCAGCGCCACCCCACCCGCATCCGATATCAAGGACCCTCATTCCAGGTTTAAGCTGCAACTTCTGAAAAATCAGGTGGAGTTTCTTTTCTTGTGCTTCCTCAAGATTTGTGGCCTCTTTCCAGTAACCACAACTGTAAAGCATCCTCTTGTCCAGCATTGCTTTAAACAGGTCGTTGCCAATATTATAATGTTTTTCTGCCACCTTGAAAGCTCTTGAAGGACGCTGCATATTGTAGAGCTTGCTGATTACCTCGCCAAAAAACATTACAGGGGGCGAAACTTTATCCTCTGCCCTGGAACTGATAATTCGATAAAAAAACTCATCAAGCCGTTCACAGTCCCACCAACCTTCCATATATGCCTCACCCAACCCAAGGTTTCCCTGGGTTATAGCACGTTGGTAGAGCTCCGGCCTATGAACATGAATGTCCCACGGCCGGTTACCTCCTATTTTGATATCAGCCTCATCAAGGATGCGCTCAAGCTGCTTTTTAAAAACGCCGTTCAACATACTGCGATGATTCAGTGATAGTTAACAAGTAACTATGAACTTGGATTATAGTGTGCCCAGAATTCAAGACACTGGTATAAGTTGGCTATTAACCCAGGTGACGGTTTTGTGGTATGATATTTCATAAGTAATAATAATACAGATAAAGACTATAAATACCAACGCCTTGCTAAGGACGTGAGTTCGGGCACCGGAGACATAATATTTTTTTCATATTTCTTCCGCTGGAAATGTTACGAACTAACGTCTTATCAAGTAGAAGTGTCAAGATTGATTGTAAATATTTAAAATTATAAAAAACCATGAACAAGAGCTTGTTGACAGTCCTGATGGTTGGGTCATTCTTAACTGGCCATAAAGCATCCGCAGAAGAACTCAAGCCAGCAGGGGAGCCACCGCCAGCCAGTGCTGCAGGTACATGTTACGACCATCCATGTCATAGAGGTGCATTTGATAAGGATGGAAGACTATGGCAGAAGAATTCGCTTGGTCTGAGTGATAGCCAAAAAACCAGGGTGCGTGAATTGCGGCAAAACTTTATTGAAAAGGCTCGTACTGAGTTTAAGGAACTGTTCCGCCTGAATCACGAGCTCGTTAATGAGTCGATCAAGCAAACACCTGATGCGAAAGATATTGCGGATCTTGGTAGCAAGATTGGAAAAGTGCATGAAAAGTTGGCCTCACTTCGAAGCAATCAAATACATGATCTTTCAACCATTCTGAGCCGTGAGCAGATGCGGAAATTTATTAGTATGAAGGAGGATTTCAGGAATCACCGCCAGCATCGTATTCATCACAATTACCGGGATGATCACTATTAACCAGGTTAGCCACCGCCTCCAAAATTTTTTCAGGCATCATAAAAAAATCATATTTTGATTTCTGCATTGCTTCATGGGTATATTTTGAGCGATTGAGGATTAAATCTAACTTGAAGGAGAACTGCTATGTTTGGCTTGGGTGGACAAGAGTTGCTTCTGATCCTGTTTGTTGTCCTGTTATTTTTTGGTCCGCAAAAACTGCCAGAATTGATGAGAGGCCTCGGGAAAGGAATGAAGGAGTTTAAAAAGGCACAGGCTGATTTTGAAGATGAAATCAAAACAGCAGTAGAGACCCCAACACCAAAAAATAAGCCAGTAGAGACTGCAACGGCAAAAAATGAACAGGAAGGTTCAGCCGGTAAAACATCTTGATGTTGCAACATAAGGTATGTCGGGTGTGAGTTTCTGATCATGCTACAAGCAGATACCCATTGAAAACGATTTTTCTATGACACACCCGACGCTTAACCGCATACTTGCAGTAGTTCTCTTTCTTGCAGCGGAATTTTTGTATTTCACCACCATGGCGCCCACGCTCTCCTTTTGGGATTGTGGGGAATCAATCGCAGCAGCCTACACCCTCGGAATTCCTCATCCTCCTGGAGCGCCTCTTTTCCTCCTGTTTGGTCGCCTGTTTTCGATGATTCCTTTATTCAGTGATCCTGCAGCTCGGATTAATCTGATTAGTACACTTGCAAGCGCTGGTACGGTGATGCTGACTTATCTGATTACGGTACGTCTTATCATACTGTATCGTCGTACTGATCCCGACAGTTGGAGCCTGGCTGAAAAAATATCGGCCTATGGTGGAGCTGTTATTGGGGCTCTGAGCCTTGCCTTGTCAGAAAGCTTCTGGTTTAATGCCGTTGAGGCCGGGGTGTGGTCATCTTCATCGGTTTTTACTGCTATCGTTATCTGGCTCAGCCTTCGATGGTATGAAGAAGCTCCAAAGCCAGGGCACGAACGGTGGCTGATGGTCATCATGTATATTATAGGGCTTTCAATTGGCGTGCACCTGCTCAGCCTTCTGGCAGTTTTTGCCGTTGCCCTTGTCTACTACATAAAAAAATATGAGATTACATTCAAATCCTTTGCTTTCTTCACCATTGCCGTTTCAGGATTGTTTTTTCTGATCTATATCGGGATAATCAAGGGACTTCCCATACTGCTTCAACTCACCTCATGGCTTGGTTTTATTCTTCTTATAGCTTTACTCGGCTATGGTACCTGGTACTCGCATAAACACAGAATGCCGCTTCTGAATACCGTGCTGATATCGTTTTTTCTCATTCTTATCGGTTATACTTCTTACAGTATGATCTATGTGCGTGCACAGGCAGGGCCGTCCATCAACGAAAACAATCCTTCAACTCCTGCGGCTTTTTTCTCTTATGTAAATAGAGAGCAGTATGGTGAGATGCCTCTTTGGCCGAGGCGATGGTCTCCCGAGCCGGTGCATCAATATTTCTACCAGCAGTATTCAAGTGATCTCGACTATTTTCTCACCTATCAGATGCAGAAGATGTACTTCCGCTACCTGGGTTGGCAGTTTATCGGCCGTGAGCATGATATGGAAGGTGCAGGGGTGGAATGGTCAGTACTCTGGGGAATTCCTTTTCTTGTTGGATTTGTAGGAGCAGTTACCCATTTCAGGCGGCAGTGGAAGATGGGGCTTGTCGTTACTGCGCTTTTTGTTCTTACCGGTGCGGCTCTTGTTATCTATCTCAACCAGACTGAACCTCAGCCGAGAGAGCGCGATTACAGTTATGTCGGAAGCTTTTTTGCATTTGCCCTTTGGATCGGTATTGGGGTTGAAAGTATCTGGTACTTGTTGAGCAATCGGTTGAAAGGTACCAGTCAGCATAGCAAGCTTATTTTAGCAGCAGTTACGATTACAGCAAGCTTTTTTTTGATTGATGGTCGGATGCTGCATGCAAACTACCGTTCACATGACCGGTCGGGTAACTTTGTGCCATGGGATTTGGCCTGGAATATGCTGCAGAGTTGTGAAAAAGACGCGATTCTGTTTACCAATGGCGACAATGACACCTTTCCCCTCTGGTATCTTCAAGAGGTCGAACATATCCGTACCGATGTGCGCGTGGTCAATCTCAGTCTTGCCAATACCGGATGGTATCTCGATCAGTTGAAAAATACCAGCCCAAAGGGTGCGAAACGGATCGCCTTCAGCTTAAGTGATGCAGACATTGCCGATATTACCTATGTTCCGATTGATTCGGTTGAAGCGGTTCTTCCATCGTCGACGGCTCGGCAGCAGCTTTATCGGGAGTCCCGTCTTCATAGTCTTCAGCTCCCGGCTGCGCCGCAGGACACCATGACATGGATGCTGAAACCCGGATTTACCTACAATGGTCAAGGGTACTTGCGACCGCAAGATATTGCTGTTTATGAGATTGTGATGAATAACTTTTCAAATCGGCCAATCTATTTTGCCTTGACGGTCGACGCTGAAAGCATGATCGGCATCGAAAACTATCTTCGTCTTGATGGACTGGCTTATAAAGTAGTTCCGATGAAAAGCGCAGATCCGATGAGCTATGTCGATCCGGTGGTACTCTACAAGAATCTTGTTGATGTTTACCGTTACAGAAACCTCAATAACCCAAAAGTCTTTCTTGATGAGACCTCAAGGCGTCTTTGCGGGAACTATACGCCTCTTTTTGTCAGACTTGCCCTTGAACTGGCCGACAAACCTGACGAGGAGATGAACATTCCGGGTTCCCTGCACACTATCCGGCGGGGAGCGCTTGCCCTGCAGCTTCTCGATACCTCATCGAGACTTCTGCCACTGACTCAGTATCCCTTGAATCCTGAACTTGCCGGTTCAGTCATCACGCTCACTGTCCGACTTGGCCAAAAGCAGAAAGCCTCTTTGTATCTCAACTATCTTGAAAAACTGCGCAGCCAGTCATCGCCAGAGTCCGATCCTCGTCTTTTTTATGTTCTTGCAAGGGCATACCGCGATGTCGGACGGCACGAAGAAGCAAAACGGATTATCGAACTGCTTTCAAAGGAGCCGAATCTGCCTGGTATGAAGGAGCCATTTGAAACACTAAAGAAATAACCCATAAAGACACACTTCTAAAGTCAACTATTTCGAGAAGTTGAGCAACTTAAAGTTAATATAGTTTAGAATAGTCCAGTTTTATGGGAAAGGGAAGCTATACGCTACCTTAAGTGCTGCAAGGAAATACTTGTTAATGGATAGTCGACTCTTGTTGTTGTCGTAGATCTTCCTCAACTCTTTGTCCCCAGCATACCTCTTATTTTGGCTGCAACTTGATCAGTTCAACGTCCAGTGAGATGTTGATCTCTTCACCAACAGCCACTCCCCCTGTTTCCAATGCCTGATTCCAGACAAGCCCGAAATCCTTACGCATGATTGTTGTGCTTGCCGAAGTTCCGCGTCTTATGTTACCCCAGGGGTCCTTGATTTCCTTGGAGAACGGGGATACCTCAAGAACCACCGATTTGGTGACGCCATGTATCGTCAAGTCTCCGGTAACATTCAATGCTCCCTTGGCAGCCTTTGTCCATTTTTTTGAAACAAAGGTCAAGGTTGGATATTTGGCGACATCAAAGAAATCTGCGCTCTTCAAATGTTCATCCCGTTTCTGAACGTTTGTATTGATGGAAGAGGCATCAATGGTCACATCGACCTTCGATTTTGTGATGTCTTTGTCGTTAATATCAACAATACCGCTATACTTGTTGAAGTTTCCCTTTACGTGCGACACCATAAGGTGACTGACACTGAATCCAACATTTGAATGATCGGCATCAATGTTCCATGTGGTTGCTGTAGCCAGTGAAGGCAAGACCATGATTGCCGCAGTGAACATTGCTTTGGTGATATTTTTTTTCATCTTCGTTCTCCGTGTTGTTTTTTGCAGTTAATTGGTTTAACCTTAAGCAATCTATCAAAAAAAATCAGCTACCCATAGGGGTCACCACAGGATTCAGATTTTAAACCACTGTAAGCATTTTTTATAGGTATGAACTCTTTTATACAAGTTCAGTTTTTTAAAATTGAAACTGCAGTTCTATTTTAGGGATCATAACATCTCCAAGAGGATATAAATCAACAACTTCATGAAGCACCGCTTCAATTGCATCCTTGCTGTGGTACTGATGTTTTCACCGGTCAAGGTATTTTGCGAACCGCATCCTGCTCAATTATTAGAAGAACTGCGGAGAAATGGAGCTAAAGACGATTCAGATGCACAATTCCATCTTGGAGAACTGTACTTCGCAGGCTGGGGTGTGAAGAAAAATTATGAAGAAGCTCTAAAGTGGTGGCGACTGGCTGCAGCAAATGGGAGTGCTGGAGCGCAAAATGGACTTGGGGTGTTGTATGAATATGGCCTGGGTGTTAGTCAGGACTATGCTCAGGCCAAAGACTGGTACAGCAAAGCGTGTGATAACGGATTGCCACGGGGGTGTAAGAACTATCAAAAATTGAAAGAGTCAAAATAAAATCACACTATGAGACCTGTTGAACCTCCTGAAGGTACCACCTCTCATCAATTCTGGTAGTTTTTGCGGGCCAAAGAATAACAGGACAACAAACAGGATAAGAAGCAACTCTTGTCAACATACTGCTATAATTCTGTGGTAGTTAACAAGTCACTTTGAACTTGGATTATCGTCTACCCCGAATTGTAGATACTGGCATAATTGAGCCATTGCCCAAAAGAGGATCGAGTTAGGAGTGAAGAGAACCGCCAAAGCTTCAGCCCTGAATTCCATCCAACATTGCTGAGCTGCATAATGAAGACAAATAAACGTTACGGCGCTGACAAGACACCGATCTCGCCAAGAATACTCATTAATGGCGTTCCTGCAAGATGATCGGAAAAAGTAAACCCTTCACGGCCAAGCTGCTCAATAATGTTATAAGCTGTCTTAATGGCGGCTTTTTCAGATCCGCAGAGAAACGGACCCGGAGTATTATAGTCACCGGTAGAAAAAAAGTTGGTACAACCGCACCAGTGCATGCAATAATCATGCAACCCGCAACTGCAGCACACTTCATTGGCTGCATGCTCTGCATCATGGCAGCAACTTCTCAGCATTGATGCGCCCTGAGTGATAGTCCCCAGACAGTGCTCACCATCGTCATCCGAACCAATAAGTCTTTCACACGGATAGATATTTCCAGAAGGAGCAAAAGCAAACTCCCCTTTCCCCATCCGGCATTTCTCCATGGGTTGGTACCCCCCTCGGAGTATCACCACGATTTTGCTGTCAATAAGACTGATATGGCAGGGCACTCCAGCCCGGTAGAACTCAATATACTTCCTGCCGATACTACCGTAAAGCTCCGGAAGCATTGCAACATCCTCCTTGGTCCATCGAGCGGAAATATCAGGATTAAGGTAAATGTTCCTGACGCCGAGTCCGGCAAAATAATCAATAACTTCAGGCAGAAAACTCAGCGTTTTCGGCCTGTAAACGGCATTGACCGGCATGAACGGGAAAAAATGCAATGCTTTCCTGATGTTCGCCTCAACAATCCCGGAACTGCCGCTCCCGTCAGCAAAAACCCTTGAAAAATCCTGTATTCGTTGTGGACCGTCACAGCTTATCCCCAAGGTGATGTTATGCTGTTTCAGGAATGCTGCAATCTCATCAGAAAAAAGCGTCCCATTCGTTATCACCGAAAACAGCACTCTTTGGCTCTCATAGAGCCTGTGGCCGGTTATCATTTCAACAATAGTTTTGATAAGCTCAACCTCAAGGAGAGGCTCACCACCAAAAAAGCCGATATCAATTTTCTCGCCAGGCGGAGTAGACTGAAAGATGAAATCAACAATAAGCCCTGCAGTTTCAGGACTCATCTGCTTCTGACCCTTGTTGATGTACAATACGTACACGCAAGATTGCACTGTAGAGTAAGGGCAAGTGTAAATTTCATATATCAAAATAATCAGCGCAAAGGAGGCATGGAACCACACCTCCTTTGCTGAAGTTCACAGATGACTGATAGCACTGATCGACTCGCCAATTTCCATAAAGTTTTCAAACCCTATAGTATTTGCTGCAGCAAGATGATTACTGAACTCTTTCAACAGCGGCCCTGAAAACGACTGCCATTGTTTGGCATCCAGAATATACAAATCTCCTTTGTAGTGCAGATGGGGAGTTCTGCGGCCTCCGCGGATATTGAGAATGTAGTCGACAGTAATTGATTGATACTTTTCAGTAACCAGCTTTTCGGAAATTGGGTGGGCATCGACGCGCATTGCTTCATGAGTAACAGCTTTGAGCTTGTTTGCTGCAATAAATTCACCGACCATTTTTTCCTTCAGCATCCAGAAATCGGCAGGAATACCGATTCTGATTCCCCAGTCAAGAATGTTAGCTGGCATTGCGTTCTCCGTTTAGTTAATGGTTTGCTTATTATCTACAGAAAAATGTCACACCTTCATCTCACTGTTCTACTACAACATTCCGGATAAACAACGGCGGAGACAACACACGCCTGAAAAATGACAAAATAGCAACAACAAAAACCGGACTCAACGAGATAAAGAAGCTTTGTATTGCAAAGTAATTATAGGCAAAATATCAGTAGTATCCGAAAAAAAGCCGGTCTGAAAAATACTTGAGAGGGTAGCGGTTATCAAGATTTTGTTGTAAATGATTCAGGATTTACAACATACGTCATTTTTTGGCTTGGAGCAGGGGGCAAATTAACGGCTAATGGTATAGATACGGTCAAGAATAATGTATCGTTTCTAAGTTCATTTGGTACTGTCAAGTTGCGAAGCTGGCTGAAGAGTAACCACAGAACCGCACGAATACTTCAATATCACCATCTCAGGTCTAAATCCGCTCGTCAATGATACTTTTCTTTCCATATTTGATAACTTGGCAATACAATTTAAAGATTATGATAGAGTCATTTTTCAATGCTTGATATAATCGTACGGGTTGCCAAAGTTGTCAACTGACAATATCCTCAGTATTGTGAAAACACCATTCATCTATAACACTATAACAGAATTCCTTATCTCCCAGCCCTTGACCATCGATGTTGAAATTGATGATCAGTATTCTGGGTGTTTTTCGGTAAAGGGCATTGAATTTGAGGCAACAGTGCTCTATGTTGGTGTAACGAACTTTGCGCGTCTGTCCATTGAACTCTCTCCTGCAGAAATGCACATCTATCTGAATATGTTTCTTGTTTGGATTCGGGAATCCTTCCTCACGGAGCGGTTCTGTGTTCTCGAGAGATTTCTTGATAATGGGGTCGTGCTGCTTTTTTCCACACGGTTTGGTTCTGAAGATCCCTTTGTCGATGCCCTGCAGGTAGCACGATGGATTGGGGATCATGATGCGATGAAGTTCTGTCCTGCACTCGGTATAGCAAGTGGTAACGTTATGGCCGGTTTTACGGGAACTCCTAAGGAGTATTCAGCAACGGTTTTCGGTAGTCCTTTGATTATTGCTGCCGGATGTGCAAGGCTTAATCCTCGAGGTGATGTCAGTTCAATGATTACGTTTCCAGCAGATGAGTGGAAAGAACGCTCTTTTGATAAGGTGTTTCAGCCGACGGAGTATGATTATCCTGAAAAAGGAAAGGTCAAACAAACGCAGACATGGAAGCTTGGTGAACCCAGAGAAATTGATTTTTCAGGCATGGGCAGGTTAGCGTTAAGGGATATTGCAAATGATATTCACTCGATGCCTTCAGTATCCGCAGAACAAAAGGCGAGGGAGTGGGTTCAGCTTATCAAGGATAAAGGGTTTTATAAAAAAAACGGTTAACTCTGGGCTTGTAAGAACGTCTCGGTTGAACTTGCTTTGATGAATTATTCATGCGAACAAAAGAAAATGAAAAAAATCATGACGATCCAGACAGGAGGAGTGTTATGCCTCATGGAGGGTCTTGGCATCAACTCATGTGCAAAACTGTTGACAGGTTATGCCACCTTGTAGAATCGGAGACACAAGAGGCCCGATTATCTGTTTCAGAACCGCTATAAATCAATAATCTGTGAGGAGAAGCCTGCTTTTTTTTAAGCTGGTAAGCTTTATATTCATCTCAATACCTTGAGGGCTGGACTTGCTGGTTCACTGGAGATCACAGTCGTTGCGCCAGAGAGGTGAGAAGCAATACAGCGACGAGCGGATTCTTGGTACATTTGGGCACCGGTGTCCCTCAAAACGGACCTCTAAAAAATGATATTACCTATTACTATTTATAGCGATGATGTTCTTCGACGGAAAGCAAAGCCGCTGAAGGGTGTTGATGGTGAGATTGAGGAGCTTGTAGGGTCGATGTTTGAGTCGATGCGCAATGCTTCGGGTATTGGTTTGGCGGCGCCACAGGTGGGTCATTCTCTGCGGCTGCTTGTTCTTGATGTTTCGTCTTTAAGCAATTATGAGAATGAGAAGCCGATGGTGGTTATTAATCCTCATATTCTTGCGGTCAGGGGTTCCAATGAGATGGAGGAGGGGTGTTTGAGTGTTCCTGGTGTTCAGGGGGATGTTGTTCGTCCTGCGTCTCTTACGTTGAAATACCGCGATGAGCATTTTGAAGAGCGTCTTGGTGATTTTTCCGGCATGGTTGCAAGGGTGATTCAGCATGAGATTGATCATCTCAACGGGACGCTCTTTGTTGATCGGCTGGAAAAGCGCGATCGGCGAAAAATCCAGAAAGAGCTGGCGGCACTTGCCTCTGGTGTTGTCAATGCAGCCTATCCGGTCGTTACTCGCGTGTTGTTATGATATCTAAACCTTCTTGAGTGCTATGCGGATTATTTTTATGGGAACCCCTGAATTTGCTGTTCCCTCATTGCAGGCTATTGCTTCTGAAAACAGTGCGTTCGAGCTTGTGCTTGTTGTTACAGGAAAGGATAAACCGCGCAAGAGCAAACATGCCGATGCAGAACCATCTCCGGTAAAGATTGCAGCTCTTGCTCTCGGGCTTCCTGTGTATGAGGTTGATGATGTCACTGATCCGGATTTTGCAGCAACGATTGCAGCACACAAGCCTGATGTCATTGTTGTTGCCGCTTATCGTATTCTGCTTCCCTCAGTCTATGAACAGGCAGCTCTCGGCGCATTCAATCTTCATGCCTCCCTTCTCCCGGCCTATCGGGGTGCGGCTCCCATCAATTGGTCCATCATCAAGGGAGAAAAAGAAACCGGGGTCACAACATTTTTTCTGCAGCAGCGTGTTGATACCGGCAATATCATTCTTCAGGAAAAAACACCTATTGCCCCCGATGAAAATGCGACCAATCTGACCCGTCGCCTGTCGGAGATTGGAGCAAGTGTTGTCGTCAATACCCTGCATCAGATCTTCTCTGGCAGTGTCAGCGTCTCCGGTCAGAATGAGGCGCTTGCCTCAAGGGCTCCCAAGCTTACGCGGGATAATACTCGAATTAATTGGGCGCAGCCGGTTGCAGCCATCAATGATTTTATCAGGGGTCTTGCCTTGAAACCAGCGGCATGGACAACATTCCAGGGAAAAACCATCAAGATATTCAGGGCTTCTCCTGCGGCTCTTTTCGACATACCTTCAGTTTCTCCGGGAACAATGCTTGTCGACAGAAGCCGACTCTATGCAAGCGGTACCAACGGTTGGCTTGAGCTGTTGTCGTTGCAGCTTGAGGGGCGCAAACCCATGGAGGCGTCTGAATTTCTCAGAGGCCTTCGTCATGATGCAGAGACTCTGTTTTTTGTGTAACCGCTCTGCAATGTCACAATCGTAATATTTGCTTATATTCCTCACCTTGAATTTTCACAAGAATCAAACGCCCTTTTTATGGCCTTGTCCAGTACAGAAGTAAGCCGCATCAGAAACTTCTGCATTATCGCACATATCGATCATGGAAAATCCACACTGGCCGATCGCCTGCTGGAAATAACGCATACGCTAGATCGCACACAGATGGCCTCTGCACAGGTTCTTGATGATATGGACCTTGAGCGGGAGCGGGGCATTACCATCAAAAGCCATGCCATCCAGATGAAATACAAGGCTGCTGACGGCTTGCAATACACCTTGAATCTTATCGATACTCCCGGCCATGTCGACTTCAGCTATGAAGTTTCACGCTCTCTTGCAGCCTGTGAAGGGGCCCTCCTTATCGTTGATGCGACTCAGGGTGTAGAGGCCCAGACCATTGCCAATCTCTATCTTGCCATTGATGCCGGTCTCGATATTATTCCGGTTATTAATAAAATCGATCTTCCCTCATCGGATGTAGAGGGTGTTGCCCGTCAGGTCATGGATCTTATGGGAGTCAAACGTGAGGAAATTCTCCAGGTATCGGCAAAAGCCGGTATCGGGGTGAGTGAGCTGATAGAGGCCATCGTTGCGCGTATTCCCCATCCCGCCGAAAATAATCATTTGCCGCTTCGGGCGCTTATATTTGATTCAGTCTTTGATGCCTACCGTGGTGCGGTGGTTTATCTTCGTATTGTTGATGGTTCACTGCGAAAGGGTGACAAGGTCAAGTTTTTTGCCAGCGACAAGATTTTTCTTGCCGATGAAATAGGCACCATGAGCATGAAGCGCCAGCCGAAAGATTTGCTCGAATCGGGAGATGTCGGCTACCTGATCTGCTCCATCAAAGATGTCAAGGATGCCAAGGTCGGCGATACGGTAACTCTTGTCGATAACCCGGCAAGCGAACGACTTGCGGGTTACAAGGATGTCAAACCGATGGTGTTCAGCGGTCTCTATCCGATCAATTCGAATGAATTTGAGGATCTTCGCGAGTCTCTTGAAAAGCTTGCACTGAATGATGCCTCGCTGGTCTATACTCCAGAAACATCAGTGGCGCTTGGTTTCGGCTTCCGATGCGGATTTCTCGGGCTGCTCCACATGGAGATTATCCAGGAGCGTCTTGAGCGGGAATATGGGGTCAATATCATCACCACCGTTCCAAATGTGGAGTACCGTGTTGTGATGACCAACGGGGAAGTTGTTATTGTCGACAACCCATCCAAAATGCCTGAGACGGGTCGCATCAGCCTTGTAGAAGAGCCTTATGTGACCATGCAGATCATTACCCTTGCCGACTATATTGGCAATATCATGAAACTTGGCATAGAGCGCCGGGGGGAGTACAAGAATACCGATTACCTTGATGTGACAAGGGTGATCATGCACTTTGAGTTCCCACTGGCCGAAATAGTTTTTGATTTTCACGACAGGCTCAAATCCATTTCAAAGGGTTACGCCTCAATGGATTACGAGTATATTGGCTACCGAGAGTCTGATCTGGTCAAACTTGATGTGCTGCTGAATGGCGACACGGTCGATGCTCTCTCAATTGTTGTGCACCGCTCAAAGGCTTATGACTGGGGGAAGAAGCTCTGCCTGAAACTGAAAGGGATTATTCCAAAGCAGATGTATGAAGTGGCTATTCAGGCGGCAATCGGCAGCAAGGTTATTTCGCGCGAAACCATTTCAGCGATGCGCAAAAACGTGCTGGCCAAATGCTACGGCGGCGATATCAGCCGCAAGCGCAAGCTGCTTGAAAAACAGAAAGAGGGGAAAAAGAGAATGAAGCAGGTCGGCAGGGTGGAGGTTCCTCAGGAGGCTTTCCTTGCCTTATTGAACATTGATGAATAGAGTTTAAGCCTGATTCGAAGAATTTTATTAAACGTATAAATTGCTACAGTATTGAATACTCAGAAAGGTAAACCGGAAAAAAAACATTCACGGGAGTGGTTTGAAGCGCTGGTTATAGCTGCGATATTTGCTACAGTACTTCGTGTTTTTGTGGTGGAATCGTACCGAATTCCAACAGGATCGATGGAAAACACGCTGCTTGCGGGTGATTTTCTTTTTGTCAATAAATATATTTATGGCCCTAAAATACCATTTACCGAAATTCGGCTGCCGGGAGTTGACAAGGTTAAGCATGGCGATATTATTGTCTTCAAATATCCCAAAGATCGTTCACTGAACTATATCAAGCGTTGTGTAGGCTTGAGCGGAGATACCCTTGAAATTCATGACCAGCAGCTCTCCATTAACAAGAAACCTGTGGTTCTTCCAGAACATGCACAGTTTATCGGCAGTCGTGTACCCGCAGGAGAGGGGGATTACATGATTTTTCCGCAGTATTCCAATTACAACAAGGACAATTACGGCCCTATACGTATCCCCCACAAAGGCGATGTTGTTCGATTGACAGCAGCAACATTTCCACTGTACAGCTCCCTGATTGCCGATGAGGGACACGAGGTGAGTTTACAGGGCAGGGAGGTCTTTATTGACGGTTCTCCGACTCAGCAATACACGGTTCATGAAAACTACTACTTTGCGATGGGCGATAACCGCGACAACAGTCTCGACAGTCGTTTCTGGGGATTTTTGCCGGAAAAAGATCTGGTCGGCAAAGCCTTGATGGTCTACTGGTCATGGGATCCTGATGTGTCTTTACTGACCGATCCTTTTCACAAACTTGCTTCTATCCGATGGAATCGGCCAGGCTTGATGGTTCACTGAACGATACGATCATCAGCCAGAATTTTATTGCAGATCACTTTGGTTGACAATATCCGTTCGGTATGGCTGAAAAGAAGTTTTTCAAGGTTAGGGCAGGGTATTTCGAGGGTTTGGATCGTAATGGTGTGGGCATGATGTTGCCGATTGCGTTCAGGTGCACCTGTTGGTGTTAGTTCGATATCATTAAGTGTGACAGAATCAAGAATCAAACCCGATTTCAGTGATTTGATGCTTACCTGCCAGGTATTCCCGGTTGCCTGACCAACGGATTGTGCAATGTTCTCTTTGAAATCAGCATTCAGGAAGATATTGGTGGAGAGATAGACGAAAAGATATCCTGCGGGAAAAAGTACACCAGGGGAGAGAATAAGCGCCTTAAGCCAGTTTATCATGAAATTCTTTGCTGGAAATCGGGGCGTCATTTTTTTTTGGTTTCGGCCGTTTCCGGAGTGTCTCACCGGAGTTCTTTTTTTACGATACAAAATTTTTTTCTTTATTACCGTGTATCAATAATTAATTCAGTTGTCTCTTCTTATGCCAGAATATCAACGGCATGCGCCCTATCTTCTAAAACCGCTTTTCAGGGAGATCCATGCCGACACGGAAACCCCTGTTTCGGTTTACCTCAAACTGCAGCGCCCTTTTTCATGTCTGCTCGAATCGGTTGAGGGAGAAGAGCATCTTGCCCGCTTTTCCTATATCGCCATAGATCCAGTTGCCATCCTGAAAGGCTCAGTTGACGGGCAGACTGATCTTGAGATACTTGACGAAAAATTCAGTGCTCTTCGTAAGATTGCCGGTGGAGAGACGAATCTTCGTTTGAAGATCGACCTGTGCCTTGCTGCATTTGATACCGAAGAGATACCAAAGAAAAAAAACGGAACGCCACAGATGATCACCTCTGGTGTTTTCGGCTATTTCGGGTACGATGCCATGCATCTTGTTGAAAGGATTCCAAAGCCTGAGCTGGCAGATCCTGCAGGTATGCCCGATATTTTTCTTCTCTTCTGTGATACGCTCGTAGTTTTCGACAATGTGATGCGCAAGGTTTTTATTGTCTCCAATTATCTTGATGAGACCGACAAACCTGCTGCGTTGAAAAAGATAGAACTCATTGCCGAACAGATGTTCCGACCGCTGGAGCGTGAAGAGATTTCGTTCCGGGCCGAACAGCCTGAGCCGGTAGTTTCCAATACTTCAAGAGAAGAGTATCTGCAGAAAGTGAACAGGGCCAAAGAGTATATTGTTGCTGGAGATATTTTTCAGGTACAAATTTCACAGCGTCTCTGCCGTCCTCTCCATACTCGACCTTTCGATGTTTACCGGATGCTCAGAACCATCAATCCTTCGCCCTATCTTTACTATTTTAACATGAAGGAGTTCGAGATTGTCGGTTCATCACCTGAATTGCTGGTGAAGGTTGAGCGCGACAGCAGCGGGCGGCGTATGGTCGATACCCGGCCTATTGCCGGAACCAGGCATCGCGGCAGCAGTTTTGAAGAAGATGAGCGCAATGCCCGCGAGTTGCTTGCCGATGAAAAAGAGCTTGCGGAGCATCTCATGCTGATCGATTTGAGCAGAAACGATATTGGCAGAATTGCTAAAATCGGCACGGTCGATACAAATGAGATGATGGTTATTGAAAAATATTCGCATGTGATGCATATTGTCAGTAACGTGCGGGGTGAACTTCGGGACGATCTTGGCACCATGGATGCATTCTGGTCCTGTTTCCCGGCAGGTACCCTCACCGGAGCGCCAAAGGTTCGTGCCATGGAGATCATTTACGAGCTTGAGAAGGAAAAACGGGGATTATACGGCGGAGCTGTCGGGTTTCTTGACTTCAAAGGAAATCTCACGACAGCAATTGCCATCCGGACAATGGTTATCGAGAATAAAACCATCTATTTTCAGGCGGCCGGAGGTATTGTGGCCGATTCAAAGCCGGAAGCAGAATATGAAGAGACAATGAATAAAATGAAGGCAGGAATAACGGCTGTTGAATCTATTGAGGCTTTAGCAAACGATTAAAACGATTAATCCTCTCCCCGATGAAAAAGAAACAATCATTCATGAAATACCTGCTTCTGGTTTTTGCAGGTGTGGCTGTAGGCGCTCTTATCTTTTCAAACCTGGAATTTAACGTCTCTTTTAATGGGACAAGTCTCTCCAGCAAGCCGAATTTTGCTACGGCAACGAACAATATTGAAAACTATCCAATTCAGTCGCTGAAGAGCTTTAACGAGGCATTTGTGCAGATCGCCGAGTCGGCAACACCGTCAGTGGTAACGATTTTTACCGAAAAAACCGTGAATCAACGCATTTTTTCTCCCTTCAGCTTTTTCGGAAGTCCGTTTGATGACATGTTCGGCATGCAGGGGGGGGGGGCACTGAATAATGGTCGCAAAGAGGTTCAGCGGGGCCTCGGATCAGGGGTTATTGTGACTGATGACGGTTATATTCTTACCAATAATCATGTTATTGATGGAGCTGATGTCGTGTATGTCAGAACCTCGGATAACCGTAAAATTGATGCGAAGGTAATTGGCGCGGATCCGAAGACAGATATTGCGGTCATCAAGGTTAATGTAAAAGGCCTTAAACCAATTACTATCGGCGACAGTGACAAACTCAGGGTTGGTGAATGGGTTATTGCTATCGGCAGTCCTCTTGGTGAAAATCTTGCGAGAACAGTTACCCAGGGGATTGTCAGCGCCAAAGGCAGGGCAAATGTAGGGCTTGCCGATTATGAAGATTTCATACAGACCGATGCAGCTATTAATCCCGGCAATTCCGGTGGCCCTCTTGTCAACATCAACGGCGAGCTTGTTGGTGTCAATACTGCCATAGCAAGCCGCACAGGCGGATTCGAGGGGATAGGTTTTGCCGTGCCATCGAATATGGCCAAAACGGTGTTGACCTCCCTGATTAATACTGGAAAGGTGACCAGATCGTATCTCGGGGTCACGCTTCAGGATATTGATGATAATCTTGCAAAAGCCATGCATCTGAAAGCAGGTGAAGGTGCATTGGTTGGAACAGTTGTAGAGGGAAGTCCTGCGGCAAAAAGCGGTCTGAAAACTGGTGATGTTATTATTGACTATAATGGGGTTAAGGTTGCAAGCAGTGTTTCTCTTCGAAATGCCATTGCCAGCCAGGCTCCCGGGTCAACGATAAATCTCAGGGTCTTCAGGGATGGGAGTGAAAAAAATTTCACGGTTCGTCTTGAAGAGCAGGTGGTTGCAAAGGTTGCTGATGCATCCCGGACAGAAGCAGGGGAAGCCGTGAGTACAGTGCTTGGTTTCAGGGCGGAGGAACTTACTGCTGAGATAGCCCGGAAGCTGAAACTGAAGCCCTCTGCAGGCAAGGTTGTTATCACGGCCATGACACCTTCCTCCAATGCCTATGGAGCAGGTTTACGCCCAGGCGATCTTATTCTTTCCGTGAACAAGCAGGCGGTCACTTCATTGGCAGAGTACGGTACCCTTGTTAAAAACCTCAAAAAGGGCGACCTGTTGTTTTTGCTTGTTGAACGGGGAGGAAGTAAAATATATTTTGCGTTTAATGTGTAAAGTTTTTTTGCCTGAAGGATTAAGAGTTGTACATTGCTATGAAGTAAAGTCAGTTACGCGCCGCTGACTTTACTTTTTTTTGTACGCAATCCTGTCCGTTTTCACACATCGTGTTTATGGTGTTATTTTCTTTTTTTCAACAAAAACAGTACAAGAGATGACTGACAGAATTTACCTGACAAATGATGGATACAACCGGCTGAAAGAGGAGTTGTATGTGCTGGTTCATCAAACCAGAAGGGAAGTTCTGGAAAAAATAGCCGAAGCAAGGGCTCATGGTGATCTCAGTGAAAATGCTGAATATGATGCGGCACGAGAAGAGCAGTCACATACTGAAGCGCGCATTGCCGATCTCGAAAACAAGCTTGCATCAGCAACGATTCTTGATCCCAAACAGATCAAGACCGACAAGGTCTATATTCTCACCTCCGTAAAACTGTGTAATCTCGATGATCCAAACGAGATTATTGAATACACGCTTGTCTCTTCAGAAGAGGCCGATACCGATACAGGGAAGATTTCTGTTCGCTCTCCTGTCGGAAGGGCACTGATAGGAAAGGCCATCGGTGAAAAAATTAAGGTGATTGTGCCGAAAGGGGAACTTCATTATGAGATCTTGGAAATTTTTGTTAAATAAGGGCAAATTAAATCAGCTATCTCATGGGGAAACGTCAAATCATCTATCGTCAGGAAAGTATCGGCGGCAATCAGGAGTTGCTGAATCGTGAAATCAACCTGGTGACCAAAGAGGCCAGAGTGTGGCATGGCAGAGTTATCTCTGTCGGCAGTAACGAAGTTGAAGTCAAGGATGCGCGTGCAGGAAAACACCGGTTCACTGTTGATCAGATTGACCGGATCTATTATGATGTAAAAACAGAATATTAAGAGATGCGGAAAAAGATTGTTGTCGGCAACTGGAAAATGAACAATACCATTGCCGAGTCAGAGACCCTTGCTTTAGAAGTGCTTGCCGCGCTTGGCAACAACTTTTCAGGCTGCGAAGTTGGAATAGCGCCAACTTTTCTGGCTCTGGAAGCTGCCGGAAGAATTATTGAAGGAAGTGAAGTACAGCTTGTTGCCCAGAACTGCCATTACGAAAATGATGGAGCCTATACTGGCGAAGTATCAGCCAGAATGCTCAATGCCGCAGGTTGTGCCTCAGTTATTATCGGCCACTCCGAGCGCCGCCAGTATTTCGGCGAAACCAATGCGACGGTCAATCTTAGAACCAAAAAGGCATTGTCGGAAGGGCTTAACGTTATCCTCTGTGTTGGTGAAACACTTGCCGAGCGCGAAAGCGGAGTAACCGAAGCCATTATCTCATCCCAGGTACGCGAAGGGTTGGCTGGTATCAGCGATATCAGTGCAATTGTTGTTGCCTATGAGCCGGTCTGGGCTATTGGTACAGGAAAAACAGCCTCCTCTCTGCAGGCTGAAGAGGTGCATCTCCAGATCCGTAAACTTGTTACCGAGCTCTATGGTGATGCTGCCGCCCAAGGACTTCGGATTCAGTATGGTGGAAGTGTCAAGCCATCCAATGCCGCCGAACTTTTTGCCATGCCGAACATTGACGGCGGCCTGATTGGTGGAGCAAGCCTTAACGCAGCCGATTTCGCAGCAATAGTCAAAGCCGCATCCCTTTAAATCCTTTTCGGTCAATTGAGAGTGAGCAACAACCTTGTCCACTCTCAATTATCCACTGTCAATTGACCTTCGCCGGCCTCCTTCGACTTTTTCATCGAACAGAAATCCGGCCCGCACATGGTGCAGAAATCGGGATTCTTTTCGGTGTGACCGCTCAGCGCCATGCTTTGTGAATGCACCGAGCGTGTCTTTTCCGGGTCAAGAGAGAGATTAAACTGATCCTCCCAGGCAAACGCATAGCGAGCCCTGCTCATCAGCTCATCACGCAGCCAGGCAACAGGGCTTCCTTTGGCCAGATCAGCGCCATGAGCAGCAACCTTGTGGGCAATAACTCCTTCACGAACATCATTTTTATCCGGCAGGCCAAGATGCTCCTTAGGAGTGACATAGCAGAGCATTGAGCAGCCATAACTTGCAATAATCGCCCCTCCGATTGCTGAATTGATGTGGTCATACCCGGCAGCAATATCGGTAATCAGAGGTCCAAGCGTGTAGAACGGGGCCTCATGGCAATACTCAAGCTGCTTCTGCATATTCTCCTCTATCAGGTGAAGCGGAACATGGCCCGGCCCCTCAATCATCACCTGCACATCGTACCTCCATGCAACCTCAGTCAATTTGCCGAGTACTTTGAGTTCACCGAACTGCGCCTCATCATTAGCATCAAGAATCGAACCAGGCCGAAGAGCATCGCCAAGCGACACAGCAATGTCGTAAGCCTGCAATATTTCACAGATCTCTTCAAAATGGGTGAAGAGAAAATTCTCCGTTTTATGGAACTTGCACCATTTCGCCATAATGGAGCCACCCCTCGAAACAATGCCGGTCAGCCGGTTTTCAGCATAGGGAAGATGTTCAAGCAGAATGCCCGCATGAATGGTAAAATAGTCAACACCCTGTTCTGCCTGCTCAAGCAGCGTGTCGCGATAGAGCTCCCAGGTCAGATCTTCGGCTTTTCCTCCCGCTTTCTCCAGTGCCTGGTACATTGGTACTGTGCCAATCGGTACCGGCGAATTTCTCAGAATCCACTGGCGAGTCTGATGAATATTGGCGCCAGTGCTCAGATCCATGACGGTATCAGCACCCCAGCGGCACGACCAGACCGCCTTTTCAACCTCTTCCTCGATAGAAGAGCCAAGAGCTGAGTTACCGATATTGGAGTTTATCTTGACCCGGAAATTACGGCCGATAATCATCGGTTCCAGCTCAGGGTGATTGATGTTTGCAGGAATGATGGCACGTCCTTCGGCAATCTCCTTCCTCACAAATTCCGGGGTTATTGGCTTAACTTTGGCCTTACCTCGTGAAAAAGAGGAAATCCAGCACTCCAGTTGCTGGTTTTCGCGGAGAGCAACATACTCCATTTCCGGGGTAACGATTCCCTTGCGGGCAAAGTGCATCTGCGTGACAGCAGACCCCATCTGCACCTTGCGGGGAAATTCCCAGGAGTCGCGTATTGGAGGAAGTCCCTTTTCAGGATTAATCTTGAGAGAGTAGTCAGAGTAGGGGCCGCTGGTATCATACAGCGGGAGCGAAGCAAACTCCTGCCCATTGCAGAGGTATGTCCTGCTCAGTTTCAGGATTCTCATACCCACTTCGATCGGATAAAGAGACCCCTTTATGTAGACTTTTTCAGATGAAAACACCTCCTGAGAACGGTCAGGACAGCCATTATTAATAATTACGTTAGTCATAGCATACAGTTAAACAGTCAGGCTGTGCAGGAGAAGCGGGAAGAGTGGGAGAATCGAAAAACACAGAGCCAGCTTCATCTTTTCTTGCGTCAGCATTACCTGCATCAAGTTACAAGGGTCTACTCTCAGCATTCTTTTTCCTCCAGTCGTAAAGGAAAAATTTTGCACCCCCAAGATGAGAAACTATCCTTAACTATACTTAAATTCAAGCTATTATACAAACGAGGGTTCGCCAGATTTAAGACAATAAAACCATGCTGACACAAACCGAATCACAACAACGGGTATCACGGTTGCAGGCAAAGCTCCAAACCAAGGGCGTGCAGGCAGCCCTCCTCATCCTGCCGATTGATGTCTACTATTTCGCGGGCACTCGCCAGAACGCAGTCCTCTGGATTCCTGCGGATGGTCTGCCGATGCTTCTGGTGCGCAAAAGCCTCTCGCGTGCAAGGGAAGAGAGCCCGATTACGGATATTCGCCCTTTTCCCCCAAGCAAGGAATTTGCTTCAGTGTTCAATGAAGATCAACTCTCAATTGGCATGACGTTCGACGCCGTTCCAGTGCAGCAGCACAGCTTTTATACGCGGGCGCTGCCTGGGCGAAGTTTTGTAGATATTTCGATGATTGTTCGTGAAGTCATGTCAGTCAAGTCGCCTTTTGAACTTGAGCAACAAAAGTACAGCGCCAGCAAGCTTGCATCGGTGTTTGCCGAGGTACCGCAGTTCCTGAAAGCGGGTATGCGTGAGCTTGATCTCTCTGCCGAAATGGAATATCGTCTCCGCAAAGCCGGGCATGAAGGATATATCAGGATGCGGGCTTTTAACCAGGAGCTTTTCTTTGGTCTGGCAGTTTCCTCTGGAGGGGTAAACAGCGGATTCTTTGACGGCCCGGTGACAGGCACGGGCTTGTCAAGCGTTTCACCGCATGGAGCCTCTTATGATGAGATTCAGGTGAGCCAGCCGATTCTTATGGATTTCGTAGGGGTGTTCAATGGTTACATTGCCGATATGACCCGTATGTTTGTAATCGGAACCCTTGATCCAGAATTGCAGCGTGCATTCGATGTTGCGCTTACTATTCAGGAGATGGTACGACAGGCAATGAAGCCCGGCACAATCTGCGAAGAGCTTTTCCTTGCAGCCGCATCAATGGCAGAACAGGCCGGACTTGGCTCCTGCTTCATGGGTATGCCGGGTGAACAGGCAAAATTTGTCGGTCATGGCGTGGGTCTGGAACTCGATCAGCTTCCGGTACTGGCCAAAGGGTTTGCTGTAACATTGCAGGCCAATCAGGTAATTGCGGTCGAGCCAAAGTTCGTCATTCCCGGCAAAGGGGCTATCGGCATTGAAAATACTTTCATCGTTACCGATGAAGGCGGCCTCAGGTTGAGTGATTTTCCGGATGAGATTGTGTTTCTGGATGCGTGATGTTTTGATACTCTTTTGCTGGCAAGGTGAAGGGTGATACCCTCCGCAAACCAGCCTTCCAGGAAGAGCTGCTGAGGACTTGGCTATTCTTAAAAATACAGCGATTATTAATAAGTAAGAGATATTCACGCATAGCAATTGTAACCGGCGCAACCTCCGGCATTGGTGAGGCAACTGCCAAAAAGTTTGCCGCAGCCGGATTTGGTGTGGTTGGCAATGGTCGCAATGGTACCAAACTTGCAGCGCTTGAGCAGGAGATTGGGGAGGCATTTGCCGGTGTTGAGGGTGATGCGTCAGAAGAGAAGGGGCTTGACAGGCTTTTTGCCATAGCAGAAGAACGTTTTGGCAGAGAGGCGGATATTGTAGTAGCCAATGCTGGCAGGGGACTGGGCGGCTCGGTTAAAGATGCCGATCTTTCACAGCTTGAGGATGTTATGAGAATTAATGTCACCGGAGCACTTGCTCTGATACAGAAAGCTGCCCTGAAGATGGTGGAGGTGCAGCAGCATGCATTCCCTCGCTCTGCGGCAGATATTGTGATTGTCGGGTCGGTGGTGGGCCGCCATATATCACCGTTCAACGCGGTCTATGGCGCCACAAAATTTGCCGTGCATGCTTTGGCAGAGGGGTTGCGTCGTGAAGTGGGGACAAAAGGGGTTCGCGTGTCACTGGTTGAGCCGGGCATTGTTCTCAGCGGATTTCAGTCGGTGGCTGGGCTACAGCGATGAGCTGGTAAATAACTTTCAGGAGCGCTTCGGGCCGCTGCTGATTGGTGAAGATGTGGCAAACGCCATTCACTACATCGTCAGTCAACCGCCACAGGTGCATATCAGCGACATTGTTGTGCGCCCCACTCGCCAGGATTATCCCTGAACACCATTCAGCCGAGACCGCAACTCCGTGCTGGTCATGGTGTATGTGAAGAGGTAAAAGCCCTTAGCTCTGCTCCTTTATCAAGATATTTGCTGCTCCCGCCGTTGGGTTTATATCAATCAATAAAATCGATTATTACGTCGATAACCTCTTTTTATTGATAAAAATATTGTGTAAGGTGAGTATAGGCTTGATATGTTTGATGAACTCTTCATTGCTCCGCTTAAAATCATTTCTATGGCTTCACAATCACCACAACCGGTTGCTCATTTTAGCTGGAACAATGCTCAATTTGTGACACCGATTTCTGAGGATTACCCTTTATGAGACTCAAGCTGACACTTCGGCAGCAGAAATCTGTAGAATATCTTCCGCTCAATACAGGCTACCATCTCGCTTCGGCGATATATGCCACGCTCGCACACTCATCAAGCTCTTTTGCCACGCAGTTGCACGAGCATGGATATGCCTCTGAAGGCGCCCGGCAGAAGTTCAAATATTTCACCTTTTCCAACTTGCAGATTCCGGTACGCACCGTTGAGCAGGGAAGAATTGTGTCGCGCTCCCGTACGGTGACGCTCTATCTCTCCTCTCCAAAAGAGGAATTTTTGCAGCATCTTATTTCCGGTCTCTTTAGTGATGGCGCGTTGCGTATAGAAAACGCCTTGTTCGAAAAGCAGCTTATCGAGTCACTACCCGATCCAGAGTGGTCGGAACGGATGGCATTTTCGATGCTCTCCCCGCTTGCTGCATCACTCTATCGCGATCCCTCGTCGGGAATGAATACAAAAGAGTATCTCCGCTACGACGACAACCGTCTGCCCGACATGCTGCTGCACAATCTGCAAGCCAAGTATCGAGGTATCTATGGCGCCGAACCACCAGAAGGCAGCGTCCCATTTTCGATAATGTTTGAGGTTGGATATCTCAAGCGGATGCAGGAAAAGGGGAGGAGTGTGGAAAAGCTGATTACCATTAAGGACGCAAACGGTAAAGAGAGCAGAGTCAAGGACATCGAATGCCCTTTTACCGTGACAGGCCATCCAGAGCTGATAAAGGTCGGCTATGAATGTGGATTTGGGGTGAATAATGCAATGGGGCTTGGGATGGTGGGGTTGATGAGAAGTATTTTGACAAGCAAAATCAAATACAGTAATGCGAATTAATTTGAAATTAACAACAAATAAACAGCCAGTACCTTTTGAATATAACGCTGTATTGGCTGGGGTATTTCATAGATGGGTCAGTGATGCACAAATCCATGATAGTCTTTCGTTGTATTCTTTTTCTGGATTAAGATGTGGTTCCACCAATAAAAGTAACCTTACTTTTCCTGAAGGAGGAGAGTGGTTTATTAGTGCTTATGATTCAAAGTTATTAATGAAGATTATTAAACAAATTCAGATTAGTCCTGAAGTTGGGTATGGAATGATAGTTCGAGAAGTTATTGTTTGTGAAAATCCTGTATTTAAGTTAGAAGAAAGATTTATGCTCGCGACTCCAGTTTTAATTAAAAGAATGGTTGATAAAAAGTATGTTCATTATCTATACTTTGACGATGACTCGGATCTGTTTATGACAGAGACAATGAAAACAAAGCTGAATGCTGCTGGTATGAATGACGAGTCATTAAAAATTTCATTTGACAAAAGCTATGAAAGACGAAAAGTAAAATTAGTTTCATATAAAGGTATAAATAATAAAGTGAACTGGTGTCCTGTCATTGTAAGCGGAAAGCCTGAGACAATTGCTTTTGCTTGGAATGTAGGCGTTGGAAATTCAACAGGAATTGGCTTTGGTGCATTGATTTAAAATCATTTACTATGTATTATGTCGTTAAATATTTTGGCCCTTTTGGCTTTATAAAGCCTTGGACAGCCGTTAGAGATAGCGAAACTTATAGTCAACAATTTTTAACTCCTTCAATAATTACAGGAATTGAACGTAAGCTTTTTCCTGAATTACTTAGAAATGATAATGGTGAAATTAAGAAAATTTTCAGTCATCGATTAAGATATAAACAGATATCACAACAACAAGAACAAGTTCAGCCACGAGGGTGGAATGAAAAAGGAACAAAAAACAATAAATCTTATGAGCGGCCTTACGCTATATTAATTCGCTGTGTAATGATTGAACCTGTTTTATTTCTTGCTTTTCTAAATTTGGAAGATGCTGAGGTTGCAGTAAAACAGCATATTTGTCTTGCAAGAAATGAAGATATTCTTTATCCAACTGAAGAAATATTAGAAGTAAGCAAAGAAGAGTTTGATACGGATGAGGAGTTATTTGCAGGGTTCGAATTGATATTAGAAAAGAATGAACAGTCTTTTCTTGTGGGATATAACAGGTATAAGCAAAATGAAAAAATGTTTGGTTATATAAAAATTTTTGGAACGCCTGTAAAAAATAATTATTGATATGATATGGATCTGTCCACACATTAAAGCTAAAGGCAAGCCAGAAGAAACTACACTACACGAACATTTGCTTCTGGTTAGCAATGTTGCAGAAAAAATTGCTGTTTATTCAAATATCGATCCAAAAATAGCGAGATATGGTGCAATTCTTCACGATATTGGTAAAGCCAGTTCTGTTTTTCAGAAACGATTAATCACAAATAAAAAACAGGATAAACCGTTTCGTCATGAAATTGCATCTTGTTTTTTTCTTTCGTTGTTTGAACAGGATTTGCACCCTGCACTAATTGAAATGATTATTGCTCATCATAAGTCTGTTTTATGTGATGTTGGAAAAAAGGGTATTCTTGACTTGGAAGAAAATCGTGATGATTCTTTCGTACTTCATAGCAAAGATTGGGAGTCATGGAAAAAAGACGCCTTTACAATTCTTAGTGCTTTTGGAATCACTGTTCATAACATTAGCATAGACGAAGCCAAAGAGAACTATGAAATGGTTTTGAAGTATTGTAGAAATGCTGTTAATGAACAAGGTTATTCGGAATGGCGAGGTCTCTTAATGGCTGCGGACTACTTTGCCTCCGCACTTTCCAGCAAGACAGACAATTATCTTGAGAGGATTTTCAAAAAGCCAAACCTTGATTTCTACAACAGGAAACATGATCTTTATCCTCTATCATTAAAAAGCGCTTCTTCCAAAAAAAAACACACGATGGTTGTTGCCTCTACTGGTGCAGGAAAAACGGACTTTTTGTTCAGAAGATGCAAGGGGCGTGTGTTTTACACTTTACCGTTTCAAGCGTCAATCAACGCCATGTATAAGCAAGTGAAAAACAACCTTACAAGCGACAATCCCGATATCGATATTCGCTTATTACATGCAGCTTCAAAAATTGTTTTAGAAGGAAAATCCAGAGAAGAAAAAATTATTCAAGGTCATGTTGGTGCCGCCGTAAAAGTTCTTACCCCTCATCAAATCGCTGCAATTGCTTTTGGCACAAATGGTTACGAAGCAATGATTATGGATATCAAAGGTTGTGATGTCATTTTGGATGAAATTCACACCTATACTGATGTGACGCGAGCAATTGTGCTGAAAATTATCCAAGTACTCAAATATCTCTGTTGCAATATTCATATTGGGACTGCGACAATGCCGAAACTGCTTTACAGTCGCATTATTGATTTGCTCGGCAAAGAAAATGTATTAGAAGTTCAATTGGAAGAGAGTGAGTTGGAACAATTCAATCGCCATAGTATTCATAAAATTGACAGTTGGGAGAGCGCCATTGCTATCATTGCGCAATCGGTAAGCGAGCAGAAAAAAGTTCTTGTAGTTTGTAACCGGGTCAAAGCAGCGCAAGAACAGTATTCCAAGTTTAGGGAACTGTTCCCAGAAACTCCGATTCTTCTCATTCATAGTCGATTTACTAAAGGCGACAGAGATGCAAAGGAGCGTTTGCTACTTGGACTTGACGAATTTGGAAAACCAAACGGTAATTTTAACTCATCTACTGAGGCGTGCATTGTGGTTGCAACGCAAGTCGTTGAAGTGAGCTTGGATATTAGTTTTGATCTAATGGTTACGGAAGCTGCACCATTAGATGCACTCATTCAGCGCTTTGGCAGGGTACACCGGAAGAGAACAAAAGAGACTATCGGCACATATAAATCAATTTATGTTTTACCACCTCCCGATAATGCAAAAGATGCAAAACCTTATGACATTGAAATTATCAATAAAAGTTATAAGGTTTTACCAAATGGAGAAGTCTTAGATGAAAAGTCATTGCAAGGGAAAATAGATAATGTTTTTACAGAAATTGATTTTTTGAATATTGAACAACATTCTGTTTTCAAAGAGACAGAAAAATGGAGCATTGATAAGCTCACTCATAATAGTAAAGCTATTCTTCTTGAGTTATTAGATATTGATAGTGTAAGCTGCATTCTTGAAACCGATAAAGATTCTTATATGCAATCGGATTATGATGAACGCTATAAAATGGAGATACATGCCAGATATTTTATCGTCAAAGAGCTTCGACAATTAAATGATGGATATGGATCTTCACCTTTTATTATTCCTGATAAAGCGTATAGTAAAAATTTAGGTCTTATTGAAGAGTTAGTCAAAACAGAAAATTATACTATTGAATACTCATTTTTATAAAAAATTATGATAGTGGCAACAATTGGAAAAACATTTTTATATGCTTATAATGAAAGATATGGAAAAACTTTTTCGGCAAAAGAGTTTTTTGATAGTTTCTATTTTGAGTGCTTTTTTAATCATCAAAAATACATGCTTTGGGTTACAAACTCACCATTTGTGCAAATGTCATCTGGTCAAAAAACCCATTCATTACAACCAGCGGAACGAATTGAAAAATTAGAAAATCTACATCAAAAAATTTTAGATGGGGAGATTGATGCCAGTACGGCTATTGGATTTCCTGCGGCTGAAGAGAAAGAATTTGCTACCACATCAGGTTTAGTGACTGACATTGGGTTGCTTTTTGATGATGAAGAGATCTATTTATCTTGGATTGGAGGAGGCTTTGGTATTGGAGTAACAGGTGCGTATACGATTTTTTTTAACGAACCAGAGATTTTGCTAAAACTCTACGAAGGTTGGCATGTTTATAGACAGTTTTTAAACGATACAACAATATCTGAACTTAGAGGAAATCAAGTTAATACGTGGAATGGTCAATGGTTAAATTTATCATATGGTAAACAATTTCGAGAAGATTTTGATTTTGCTATGCTTCATGCACACAATATTTTTTCTCGTAGTGATAAAAATATTGAAGTAAATACTGTAAAGTGGAGTGAGCTTTTTTTTAATATTTCTCGAAAATTTCCTCATCATACTTTTACAGGCTATGTTTATAGTTTAGGGAAAACTAATAAAACGCTTGGCTTTTATCCCTTTCATTTCTCTCAAGCACAAAAACTATTTGACTATTATAAGATATTATTCGGCGAGCAAGCTGCATTAGATGATACCAGAGAGTATGAATCACTTTTTGGGCTGCATATCAAACGTGCTTGCAAGTTAGGTTCTCTTGGATTGCAGGCTTTAGAGCCAAAGGATTTAAGAAAATATTATGGAAATGATTCAAACCTCAAATTAATCAAACCGGTTGCTGCGCGAAAAAAGGGAGAAGCTGAAGAAGATTATAGCGTTCGAGTAAAAAACGCCGAACAGAAAGATTATGAAAACCTTATTACTTTCAGAACATATAAAACATGGTTATTAGCAATGATCACAAAAAACAAAGAAGAATCTTTGAAATATACCGCTGAAGTTGCATTAGCGCTTCACGAGTATAGGGAGGGAACAACAAAGACTGATAGAAAAAATCTTATTCAGTCTGAACTATTAGTGGCTAAAACTAAAAAATCATTTTTAGATGCACTGACAACGCTGATTAAAGATGTCGATGAAAGTAAGCTCAAAATGTTCAAGAGCTTACGGGATAAAGTACATTTGATGTCGGCTGAAGATTTTGGTTACTTTGTAGTTTTAATCAAATTTGACTACGCTTTTGCTGAGCGAGAAAGAAATTCATAAACCTTAAAAATATGATCATGAGCACTATTTATGTTAGAACTCTTAAAAGAGCAGACCATACTGTATTTTGCGTTGCCGATGGTCAAAAAACGTATTATGATCCTCAGTTCAACCGTAGTATTCCATATTCCAGTGGTCAGCAGATAAAACGATCCTTGCTGGAAGCATTGTCAAAATCTTTAAAGGAAGTTCCTTCCCCAACTACATTTTTATTTGATGTTGATAAACAGGGTGTGATGAAGGAAGGTGAGGTTTATGCAACCTGCAATCCACTATATTCAGACCAATTATTTGGTGGCTGGATGAAAGCTGCAAAGGGTGGTAAGGATAGAACTTTAAAAAGAAGAAGTCCACTTTCTATCTCAGCAATGTGAGGTCTTCATCCTTTGCTTTCTAGCGTTGATTCTGAAAATATTTCTTTTGATAGAAGTGATAGACCAAATAATGAAGTTATAATAAGAAATGAGAAAGGACAAGAGCTAACTGAAGAGCAAATTACTGAACTCTTGGTTGGAAAAGATAGGAGCTTAAGCAGAAAATGGATTCCTAATAACAGAAGAGCAACCGGACTTTTTGTTCAGGATATTGCCATTGATTTGCGTCGTCTGTTTTGTGTATCACTCAATATGTTGGAGCCGGAAATTATAGATACAACTGAAGAGTGTTTACGTGAAAAAGGATGGACAGAAACCGATACGGTTTTTGGTTCATGTTTGCTTGCTCCAAAGGAGATGCGTGAACGTTTGATTAAAGGGCTTGCTCATGCTATTATCAACTGGACAATTACATCAAATCAGGCACGCACTTTCAGTTTGATGGAAACTTTAGCCGTTTCGATTTCAGAAAATGCTAATAAAATTGCTGGTAGCATTAGAGCAAAACTTAAAGAAGAGGACGAAAACAAAGCTGAGCCTATCATAGAAGAAGAAATGAATGGCGTCGAAACTTACGTTACTTTAGCGGCAGGCGGATATATCAGAACAAAACAAGAATGCATTGATGCTCTTGATAATGCTGAAAAGGCTTTGATTAAAAAAATGAGCAGCTTCGATTACGAGCATCAACTATTTTCAGCATCACAAGAATAGGAGTATTGTATTTAAGCTGTATATGATAAACTTTTTATCGTATGTCCCAATCAATTCCTACAAAACAGCCGTTTTACATCTTCTCAAATGGTGTGCTCATTCGGCGTGAGAACACCATTTGTTTTGTGCCCCATGTCACGCAGGATGAGGTGACTATCGAAACGGATCCTTTGCTCTATTTTGAGTCGGATGAGCTGGAGAGCTTTTCGCTCAATCCCGTGAAGGATGACAAGCTGAATACCGGTGGCAGGCGAGTGATCCCGATCAATAACATTGATTCTTTTTTTGTGTTCGGTGAGGTGAACTTCAACACGAAGTTCCTGAACTTTCTGACCAAGTACCACATTCCCATGCACTTGTTCAACTATTACGGGTTTTATTCAGGCTCGTACTACCCACGCGAATACTTGTTGTCGGGGTATCTGGTTGTGCATCAGGTGAAGCATTACAGCTCACTGAAAAAACGGATGGAGCTTGCTCGTGAGTTTATTGAGGCTGCGGCAGCAAATATTACGCGAAATTTGAAATACTACACTGCCGATTCGCGGCAGGCTGCGCTGGGGCAGGAAAGTGTTGACATGCTCTTTCATACTATAGCGCAGATTGAGTCGCTTTCGGGCAGTATTGTGACGGCATCTGATATCCCTTGTCTGATGGGTATTGAAGGGAATATCCGCAAGCTCTATTATCAATCGTGGCAGCATCTGCTCCGCTCGGCCGACCCAGCTTTTTCCTTTTCGGAACGGGTGAAACGTCCGCCGGATAATGCCGTCAATGCGCTGGTGTCGTTCGGTAACAGCCTGATGTATTCAGCCTGCCTCACCGAAATTTACCGGACACAGCTCAACCCGACAATCTCTTTTCTGCATGAACCGTCGGAACGCAGGTTTTCACTGGCGCTTGATATGGCTGAAATTTTCAAGCCGATGTTTATTGACCGGATGATTTTCAAACTGGTCAACACCCGTGAAATTCAGGCGAAACATTTTACCACTGCCCTGAACTTTTGCCACCTGAACGATGCTGGCAGGAAAATTGTGGTCAAGGAGTTTGAAGAGCGTATGAGAACAACCATCAAGCATCGGGGACTTGGCAGGGATGTTTCATATCGCCGCCTCATTCGTCTCGAATGCTATAAACTCATCAAACATCTCATTGGCGAAGATTCATACCATGCGTTCCGAAGCTGGTGGTAGCATTAAACGCTCAAACACTGAAAAGCCATGTACTATATTGCCGTGTACGATGTCGGAGAAAAACGAGTTGGGAAAATGCTGAAAATATTTCGCAAGTACATGCACCACATACAGAATTCCGTTTTTGAGCCTCCCGTAGCCTACCGGTTACCGCACACGGACCTTGAACAAAAATGCGGTAAATTGCAAGCGTTGAATTCACTGTGAGCAGTATTGCCGTCCTCTATTCTGGTGCCAATAGCC
>Ga0118677_10002262_pt1 | contig 39048 bp, 59 predicted proteins | sample AliMusrvi5mmetaG_FD_86154 | JGI IMG/M metagenome (GOLD analysis project Ga0118677, IMG submission 86154) | reverse complement strand
GTTTCTATTAGCTCAGAGTTTGAACATAGGAATTTTTCTTCAATGTCATCGGGGTAAGCATAAAACCAAGCTACTGGTTCATTGTAATTAAAGCTAATCTCACTCCATGCTTTAGCGGCTTCTTTACCAAACTTCAACGCTTCTATTTCAGATTGTTGCTGACGTAGCATGGTGGCAGTCGCTTTAAAATCCGCATCGCCAATTCCTACTAAGTGATTTTCACACACCCAATCTAAAGCATCAGCTAGTTCTAGAGCATTCACGACTTGCCTCCAACTGGTTTATTTGGTGTCCATAAACTAGGCTCTGAACGAAACTCTTTTAAGCGGTGCTCCATCGGGTGAGGTGCTGGCTTATATGGAACAACTGGTCTTGGTTTTGCTGATGGTGTGATCATATTTTTGCCCAAATAATTAATCCGTAAATAAAAGAAAACACTGGCGATATAATCAGTATTGCCATCAATATATTTCCTACAATGCGTTCTAGCCATCCCCATTTAGTTTCACATCGCCATATTCCAGTTGCATAGGTGGCATCTTTAAACGCTTCTGATGCAGTTCGATAGGTTCTTCCTACCTTAAAACTATCTTCATAGCTCATATTAACTCCAGTGATGTTTGTTGTAATCGCTCATCTTGTAACTTCTTATAGTCAGGGTTTAATTCACATCCCAAGTACTTTCTTCCTAAAGCCTCCGCTACAACTCCAGTAGTACCACTACCCATGAATGGGTCTAAAACAATATCTCCTACCCTACTGCCAGCAAGAACCATTGGCTCTATCAACTTCGTAGGGAAAGTGGCAAAGTGTGCTCCCTTATAAGATGATGGATTGACAGCCCATACAGACCGCTTATTAGCCATTTCGTAAGACTTCTCTAGCCCTGTATGCGGTTGTAATCCTGAGCCTTCATTGTGGTACTTGCCATCGGTTCTATCACGTGTACCCCAGTCCTGTTTAACAGGCTCTTTGATAGCTTCATTGTCAAAGTAGTAATGAGATTTTTTACTCAACAGGAAAATATACTCATGAGCCTTAGTGCATCTATCTCGTACTGACTCAGGCATAGGGTTAGGCTTGTGCCAAATAATGTCCTGACGTAGATACCATCCAAAGCTTTGCAGAGCAAAAGCCACTCGCCAAGGAATTCCAATCAGGTCTTTCTGCTTTAAACCATTAGGGATAATCTTAGAATGAATGTGTTCCATGTGATGATGATCACCGTTTAAACTCTTACTTGGTCCCTTTCCGCTTCCTGAATAAGAATCACCAAGGTTCAACCAAACAGTTCCATCGTCAGCAAGAATGTCCCAAACACAGGCAAACACTTCCACCATATTTTCTACATATTTCTGTGGTGTTTCTTCTAAACCTAACTGTTCATCTGCCCTTGTAGCTCCACACCTAGGACATACCGACTTATAGATAGCATCACCTACGGTTAAGTCTTTATCTGCATGACCTGTAATGGTCTTGTCTGAGTACTTACTATCTCTTTTATGAGAGCAAGTAGGATCACCACCTGACCATATCCCAGTTCCATAATCCCTTAAGCCATAGTAGGGAGGAGAAGTAATGCAAGTCTGCACCTTAACTCCTTCCTTAGCCCAGCGTTTCATGGTAACTCTGCAATCTCCGAACTCAATCATTTAGCACTCTTATAGCCAACACGATTACCGTTGTTGTCATAGACATTAGTGACACCACTAGGAGCTTTAGTTTCATAACCTATACGTTGACCTTGGTTGTTATAAACACCGTTATTGGTATATGGATTGGATGGATTGTTATCCCAGTTATGCACATTGTTATTCCAGTTGCTAGGGTTGTTATCCCAATTGCTGACGTTGTTATTCCAGTTACTGGGATTATTGTCCCAGTTCTGAGCATAAGCGCATCGGGATAAACCCATAATGCAGAACATAAAAATTACCATTAATGCAAAAAACATTCGATCAGTCATTTAAGCCTCCAGTAAAAATTCTTGTGGAACAAAGTAACCACCCCTACCTTCTAAGCCAGTAGGATTAGCTAAAAACTTTTCTTGTTTACCATCCCTAGCAAAGATGTATCCCCGTATAATGTATGAACCGTTTAAACCAGTTAACAAATAGTATTTGCGGTCATCAATGTCTTTGTTTTGAATGATTAGTCTGCCAGTGTGATAGTGAGTACAACGTACATCCACACCACCTACATCAGGCAGATCCCATTTTTGTTTATTCCAATACACATTCAAGTACTTGGCTAAAGCACATTCAGATAATGCTCCTTCAATATGCCGTTGCCAAGCTAACTCTTTCTTCTCATTAAACGTTGGATTCTTGTTTTGAGCAATGTCTTCTAATTGCCTTTGGATTCCAACCATTGAGGCTACTTGAATTTCATCAATAGTAAGGTTCACCTTTTTCATTTTGGTTTCCTTTTCTTAATAGCAACAATGCCTTCTTCGGGATTGGCTTTACGAGCCTCCACCATTGCATCTGCCATAAAAAAAGCATTCTTAGCAACATCATCAACGATGTCGGAATCTATGCCACGCATTACAATTCCAAGCATAGCCAACATAGCACATGCATCTCTAAAGTCTTGGTCATTCATTTGCAAAAAACTCCTTAACGTTAAACCACTTGTCATCCATGATGTGACCTATCTCATCAAGCGAACCGCCATAAACAGAAGGGTTGCTTGATTCTTTTTTAATCCTTACAAGCTTGTCTTTTAAATCTTCCCACTTGTCAACACCAACTGTTTCAAGGATTCTGCGGATTGCAATAATACTTTTTGCATGACCAGTTTTACCGCCACCGCCATCTAAACAATACCCACCAAATCCTTGACCGCAACCATCAAACATCATGGTTAAACTAAACGTCATGATTCCGTGGTCTTCTATCCCTAACATAGTGTTAGAAATTTTTGCATTAGTAATGTGCATTTTGATTCCTCACTGTAATTGGTCTTCTTCGTATTTCATCTCGACCATCGTTGAACACTTTTAAACGGTATATCTTTTTTTCAGAAAGCAGGGAGCGAAACAAAACTAAGTAACGTTTAAACAAGTTCTCCTCTGGAGCATCTGTTACAACATGGGTAATTATTGCTGAGTCACCATCTTCATCATGCAATGGCAACTGGGCTTTCTTTTGAATCCATCTATCTGCTCTTTCTTGGCTAGTGATAACCCATCCACAATATCCAATTAACTTTTCATCATCAAATGCTAATAAACAAGTTCTATTTAATAGCTCTATCTCAATACGTTTTGCTACTGCACCAAACTGTAAATCATAAAACGGTTGATACTTAGCTATCAAAAGAACTGATCTTGTGTACTCTTCAAAAGTAAAATCACCTTGTTTTACATGAATCATAATGACGGTTTCAATATGTAAGAAGTAGTTCCAAAGTAATGCGTTCCATCATCTTTTTCACCGTCTAAAGTAATTGATTTTCCAAGATCCCTAATCAATTTGCAATCAGGATTGTCAACAAATGTAGAGTTTAAAGAATGCTCATAAGATATTTGTCTGAAACATTTATCAAATACATCCTTGTCAACAAATCTATTCTTGAAATACTCAATCGTTCTTTTAATATCTTCAATGTGTACGCTACTAGGATCGGTTGCCAAGAACAAAAACAACAATCGCATCGCAATCCATTCACCCTTGTTAGGGTTATTAGCTTTAATCTTTTTGTTAGTAAAGTAAGCCTTTCTAGCATATCGTTTTTGTTTTAATGTTCTTGGTTTCATTATGGTGACTCCTTGTCAACCCGAATAAACTTTTCAATTTCATCAGTAACCAATTTAGCAAAAGACTTACCTGATGGAAACATCATCTTTGCTCCATCGGTGTTGTTCACAATCTTGATAGCCTCGTTTAAACCGTCATTGAATCCGTGGTTGTAATCATTCCCTGACATTCGCATTTTGATTCCTTCTCTTGCAACTTGCGTTACAAACAAATCATTCTTTTTTGCAAATGCATTAAGGGCTGATCGTTCTGCCTTACTCATATAGATCATGACTGACTCTACTTTTTTAGAAGGGGTTTTCTTCTTCAATCCATCGCTCATAATCTTGTACCATTTCGTCAAATAATTGTTGGGCTTCTTGATTGCCATTTAGTTCAGTTCTAGAATTCATATTGCAAATCCTATGAATAGCTTCGACTGCTTCGTCTTCACCATCGATAGTCAATGCGTTCTCTTTTCTGAGCCACTGATGAAAACTTTTAGATCGACCTAAGATGCCAGCTTTCTTAACTCTGTTATCGTAATGTGTGGCTGTTTCGTTATCTTGAATGCGAGCTAATGCACACATATACCTAGACCCAACAAAATCCCGCATTAATTCTTCGGGGATTTCGTCAGGATGAATACTCAAAGTTAAAACAAAGCCAGTTCGATCTTGCTTAAGGGCAACCTTTACACATTCAAACTGGAGTGCGTTCATTGTGAACTCGCTAAACCTAAGCGGTTCTCAAGGTAAGAAACAACTGCCCTATAGCCAATAGCTTGATGCTCCAAGTTATCAACTTGTTTCTTGAAGTTTCCAAGTTCTATTAAAAGATTAATATGCTCGTTTAATAACTCTTGTTCACGTTGTTGTTTAGCAATCCTAGACGCAGAAGCATTAAGTTGTTTAAACGTTTTAACAGTTCCAACTTTGCTTGGTTTGTTTTTAGATACCAAAGGTCTGCCACGTTTTTTAGAAATCAATTTCATCATCTTTAAACTCCTGTGTTGGTTGTGTTGGTTGTTCTTTAGCTACGTAAGGCTTAGATGCTGAAAGTGAAAGCATCGTACCGCCACTACCCATCACCTTTTTCCAGCCACCTAAAGTGATAGCTACTTGGTTATTCACCACTTCAAAGGCACTGAGATCAATCAATAAATCACCACGATAGTCGGGTTGATTAGGTGTCTTCTTAATCTTCACAGCAAAAAGAGCACCACTGTTTGGTTTAGTTTCAAATTTCTTTTGCATCATTACTCCTTAAATTTAGCTTTATATTCTGCAAATTTTGTTTGCAGTTCTTTAAACAACTCAGGATTTACTTTTTTCATTGCATCAATCTCTGATTTATTGTGCGACCAAAAACTACTCAACTCTTTTAAATCTTCACAAGTAGCACCAAACTCAATCATCATCGATGCAAGAGCATCAAAGTTTTCGGTTGGTACAACTGGTACAACTGGGCTTACTGACTTCACTTCAATTGCTGGTTTTGGTTTATCTTGCTGAGGCAATGAATCAACTGAATCATTCTCAACAATCTCCATCGCCATCAACCAAAGATACCTACGCAAATACGTATGGGTACTTCCTAGTGATTGGATTGCTTGACCCTTAGCATTCTCTGCGTAGACGATAGGGGTGGCAAAGACAATCTGTCCATCACCATCTGTATCAAAGACGGTTAAGGTAGCTTGCTCATTAAAGCTAACTACTCCACACAATCCAACCTTGTCAAAGATTGCATTGAACGTAGGAATAAAGTCTCCTAATTCAAAGTACTCATAGCTAGCAAACTTATTCTTGCCTGACTTCTTAATGCTAGATTCATTCAATAGAACTCTAGCCTTTTGCAACTTTTTATAAACACTCATGCTTGCTCCTCGATTAATGTTGCTTGATACTGACTACACCACTGCGATACTCCGCAGAAGTTACCTGTACAACGTACTGCTTCACCTTTGCGGATCTCTACGAACCCTTTGTCCTTCGCTGGCAATTCTTTTAAGACTGCCTCTGCCTCTTCCTCTGTATCTAGTACTCGTACTGCTCTCTTACCGCCTGTCTTCATGACGGCAAACTTCGTCTCACGAATCCAACGATCCTCTTCAGTACACAGGGGCAACTCTTCACCCATGTCCATTTCAAACTTAGCGTTGTTATGCATCGCTATCCGTTCCTTGATAAAGCTTTCAGTCTTATCAAAGTCCCATAATGGGATCTGTATTACTTGAATAGGGGCTTGTGGATAGTCAGCCCTGACCATAGACTCTCTACGATTCCAGTCCCTGATAAAGGCACAAATGCGAACACCTTTGACCTTCTCTTTTTTGACCCTGTGGACTAACCATGCGTAGATATTTTGTTGCTGTTCCCAGTCAGGCTTGTCATTGCGTAATGCCCAAGCTGAGGTGAACTTATAGTCAGTGATATTGACCCCATCCCCAGTGTCATGCTGGAGGTCAATCGCACCTGAGAGAATGATGCCACCCACCTCTATAGATAGACGTTCCTCGTTAGTATGGTCAGCAACCTCAGAACGCTCCGCTACTACGTGCAAAGCCGTTCCTAGTAGCATCCATAGCATATCGGCTACGTCTTGTTCTATCTCGTTGTAATGCTCCCTACGCAGTCGTTGAATACGTGGTGGAGAGATGATCTCTGTAACAGAGTAGTCAGACTTGCCCTTACTGTAGTAGTCTCTAGTTGCTAGAGCGACAAGAGTTTCGGGAACATTGTGTTTATTCGTAATCTTCATTAAGCCTCCATAAGAACTTCCATACTAATACTATCTTTTTTAAAATGCAAACACTTTCATTAAAAATATTTGGTGAGCCAGCAAGTAAAGCTAACTCTAGAAGAATGGTCTACTCAGGCGGGAAGCCAATGTTTATAAAGAGCCAGAAGGCTTTAAATTATTCCACGATGTTTAAACAACAATGTGTTGTAGCTCCAACGCAACAATTTACAACTGATGTTGTTGTAACAATTCGCATTTGGTACGCATCACGCAAACCTGATTTAGATGAGTCATTGATCCTTGATCTATTACAAGGGGTAGCCTATGAGAACGATAGGCAAGTCAAAGAAAAGCATATCTATTGGATGGGTGTAGATAAGGTTAATCCTAGGTGTGAGATAGATATTAATAAGTTAACAGTAACCTAACGTTAAGTTAACAGTGAAAAAAGAAGCCGAAAAATCTCGGCTTTAAACACCTCACGTAATATTAATTTAGCATAAAAAAAGCCACCTTTATGGGGTGGCTTTCCGACCTACTGGTCTATCGACAGGAGGCTTAAATTCCGTCTATGGGTCTAATCATACACAAGAACAAAAATAAATGTCAACTAGGCACATTTTTTTATGGATGTCTACGTACTAAGTACTTAATGCGGATGTCATATTTTAGCCCCAGATCAGCATTAGGCTGTTTAAACGTCCTAACCTTTAGCCGGGCATCTTTTCAGGAGAACCCGGATACATCTCAAACCGTTTAAACATTGCAAAAAAAGATTTGCACGGCAGGAAATTTATGATATTGTTCTTTCATTGAGGAATCGAACACTCAGAATAGGGCTTTAGAGGTGACTTTGTTGGTTTAGGAAAATTTCGTGAGGTGATTTTCTTAAGCCGTTCGATAACAGAGTTGCCCCTAAAGCCCTTTTTGTTTGCCTATCCTTGATGGTTCTGATTGGACGATTCAAACCATTAGCGATCAGAATACAAGTGCTACTAAGGGATAGTGGATGTAACAGCACAAAAGTAGGTGGCGAAGATAGTGCCTACTCCACGCACGACTGTCGGGTTCTGTGGCTCCAAAAAACAGATTAAGGACAACCTAGGTTAGGCTAGGTTCGTCCACCAAAAAACAAATATCTGTTTTTAATCAATTAAGTGACTACTAATCTATAAGATTACAAGTCTTTAACTCCTATGAAATATCTTTAACTCCTAAGTATACATACTCCATACAAGTTGCTTACTCTATGTTAAATTAAAAAGAAAACTGGAAAACACATGGCTACTCGAAACTATCAAGAAGAATACAAAAACTACGATGGCACACTCGCAGTTAAAAAGAAGAGAGCACAAAGAAATAAAGCACGTAGAATTATGGAGCGAGAAGGTGTCGTTCAAAAAGGTGACGGCAAAGACGTTGACCATAAGAAACCATTAAGCAAGGGAGGAACAACAATACGCAGTAATCTTGCAGTCAAATCTGCAAGTACTAATCGTTCTTATAAGAGAAAATCTGACGGTTCAATAAAGTAGTACTAGGAGGCTTAAATGATTGCGAGTTTTGTATCGTCTTTACACATCGAAGGTGTAGAAAGAGTAGTCTGTCCCAATTGCTCATCCGAGCGAAAAAAATATAATGCAAGAGATCTGCAAGTCACTCGTAAGAGCGATTGCATTCTCTACTATTGTCATCACTGCCAAGAGCAAGGTTCAGTGCAATTAAAAAACGAAAGAAAATATAATATGCCAGTCATTGTCCCTTCTACTACGGTCATCAGCACAGCCTTAGAGCCACGTCACTACGACTTCCTAGCGACACGAGGCATCTCCAAGGAGACCGCAGAGAAGGCGAAACTTTTCTCAGCCATTAAGTACTTTATGAAACTGGGAAAGACGGCAGATGCTATTGGCTTTCCTTACTTTAGAAACGGTGCGTTGGTATGTGCGAAGTATCGTAGCATTGAGGCGAAAGACTTTACGCAAGATAATGGTGGAGCGCATGACTTTTTTGGCATTGACAACATCATTCCAAATTTACCAATTGTCATCGTTGAAGGTGAGATTGATGCATTAACACTCATAGAATGCGGTGTAGAGAATGTTCTTTCAGTTCCAAGCGGAGCACCGATCAAAGTAGTGGAAGGAAAAGTCCATGCATCCGAAGATAAACGATTTAGTTTTGTATGGAATGCACATGAAACATTATCCAAAGCTCCCTACGTTGTCATCGCTACTGACACTGACACTGCTGGTCAAGCATTAGCAGAAGAGTTAGCACGAAGGATCGGTAAAGATAAATGCAGAGTAGCTAAGTTTGATCACAAAGACCTTAATGAAGTTTTCCTAGACCAAGGGAAGGGATTGGTTCTAGAGATCATTGAGAAAGCAGAGCCTTACCCAGTCGCTGGCTTATCCTCCGCCACTAAATTCTTTGATCGTTTAAACGATCTATGGACTAAGGGTACTGGGAAAGGATTTACCACAGGGTATTCAAACGTGGATCAGATCTATACCGTAGCCCAAGGTCAGCTAACCATAGTCACTGGTTATCCATCCAGTGGTAAGTCCAACTTTGTTGATCAACTGATGGTCAACCTAGGGAAGAAAGAAGATTGGAAGTTTGCCATTTGCTCATTTGAAAATATGCCCGAAGTTCATATCTCAAGGCTCATGGAAATCTACGCAGAGAAAAGATTCTTTGATGGCACAGAGCGTATGTCTGAAACGCAGAAAGAAGAAGCGTTTAAATGGGTGGAGAACCATTTTCTATTTCTAGACTCAGAATCCTCTGAACCAGCGACCATAGACTCCATCTTGGAAAGAGCCAAGGTAGCGGTGGCAAGGACAGGAATTCGGGGATTCGTTATTGACCCTTACAACTACATTGAAAATAAGGCAAACCAAGGATCAGAAACTGAGTTCATCAGTTCTATGTTGACCAAGGTACAAGCCTTTGCTAAGGCTTATGGTGTTCATGTGTGGTTTGTTGCCCATCCATCCAAGATCACACGCTCAGGCATGGATCTTCCTAGACCTGATGGTATGGCAATCTCAGGCAGTATGGCATGGTGGGCTAAGGCTGATTGTGGTCTGACTGTCCATCGTACTAAGGAGTCAGTCGAGATAGCCGTTTGGAAGTGTCGTTACCGCTGGGTAGGTACTCAGGGTGAAACGCATTTGGGATACAACAAAACAACTGGTACTTACTATGAAAATCAAGATGAGTTTTAACCTACGGCAGTGTTATCTGCACCTGTAGTATTTTGTTAAACAGTTTAAACAGTCTACGGGATTAACCTGCTTACTAAAATTTAGACGAAAAAAAATCCCCAAAGGATCGCTCCGATGGGGATTATTTATTTACAGATCTCGATTAACGATACCGCTAAGTTCTTTTACATACACCTCTTTGATGATCATCAGGGTTAACACATCATCACCATTAGCAATCGCTTGCATTAAACGTGGCTGATATTCATAGAGCGTATCTGCAAAGTCATGCTTTGAATTATCAATACCATCCTTGGCAATTGATTTCTCCAGTTCGCAGTACTTATCGTCCCATTCTTCAGAACGACCATCTTCATCATCTGTGTAATCTTCTGCACAGCTTTGTAACCAACGATCAGGATTAACCATGATTCACCTCTGCAAGTTTGTTAATTAACTTTTCAACTTTTTTCCATGCCTTATCTGCTTCTTTATTAACAGTGCTACTCATGTGCTCTTCCACTGTTAAATCTGTGTAGTAGGCTATCGCTGACCTTAACTCAGATGCTACCCATGCTTTATCCATGATTCACCTCGTCTGAATAAGAGTTATCTTCTTGAATTTGTTTTGCCCATTTATCAAAATCTGATTTAGGGGTTTGATATATTAATTCATCTATCAACTCACTAACTGGGGTATCGTGCAAAACCTCTAACATATGCTCGACAATCTCAGGGTGATACCGTTGCTTAAGTTCTTGAAGGTTCATATCAATGTCTCCCGAAGTAAGTGTTGAGTTAAAACGATGACTGCCTGTGTATAGCTACCGAAGGTGTTGTCACCATTCGGAGCAGAGACGTAGCCGTCATGTTGTCCATCTTCATCGCCCCATTCAACCATGTAACCGTTGTGTGTTTCGATAATTGTATATTTACTAAGTACGTTGTACATATTAAGCCTCGCTGTTTAAATGTGGATGATTATCAAAGTCTTCCCAATCAGACTCATCATCAAGGTCTAATGGTTTAAGTAAAAACAACTCAGGATTATTTGTAGCCTGTTCAAATGCAACATCCAAAATATCATCTCTAATATCCTCGATGTCGGTGTCGGTAGTGTCAATATCTACCAAAATTGATACACGAATAATTGCCATGATTAAGCCTCCTTAGCTACGGTCATCAATGAAGAACTACATCAAGTTCATCAGGCAACAGATAAACTTTGTAGATCGTTTTAGTTACATAATTCACTAGGTCATTGCACCCTACGTCAGAGTCATGACCAGCACGAGCCAACAGATTGGACAGCACTGTGATAACAGACTCAATCTCTGAGCCATCCAGTACCGTACCAATCTCATCGGTTAATTTGATTACAGTTTTGATATCCATTACCGCAACTCCTTCAACAGTTTATTAAATGATGCAGAGGCTAGATCATTTACATCAGATACATTCTCTGCGTGGGTAAAACAATCTTGAACCTTGGTCTTGCCGATACCGATTGCAATCAACTTGATATTCAACTTATCAGCAAGGGATTGCAAGTGTTGCATATGCTCCTTCTTATAACCGTCAGCATCAGTCAACAGGAAGAGGATCTTACGTGTCTCTTCACGCTTGCCGAGATCTTCAATCGTCAGGCTAAGGGCAGAGTAGTCAGGGGTAGACTTGCCAGCCCAGCAATTGATAGAGCCTAGCTTGGCAGAGGCACGATTCAGTGAGTCACCCCATGTTTTGAATGGAATGAAGTTCACGATCTGCTTATGTATACCGATTGGCTTATCACCCAACCGAACATTCTCTTCACTAATATCGCCACCGTTAAAACCAGTGACAGCGAAGGACACATCAGCCTTGTCCAAGATCCTAGCCAATTGAATAGCAATCGACTGAGCAGTGTAGATCTCACCGCCATAGCCCATCGATCCTGAGCAGTCAATCAGTACAGAGACCGCAGACTTCTCAGCCTCTACATGAGTACGCTTGGAGAAGATTGCAGTCCCGCCAGTAGCAAAGCGTGTAAACGCTTTACGATCCAGCCGTCCTGATTCTTCATGCGTATTCCAACCGACCAAGTCAAGGCTACGAAGAAGGCGCATGATGTTAGAGCGAGTAGCTCCAAGACCTTGCACCTGATTGTTAAACTCCGCAGAGAAGGTTTGTTCACATTGATTTTTATTCACGTTAACTCCAATTAAATGTACGAATGACAGGATTGCCAACAATAGGTCGAGGTCTTAATGCATCAGCCTCACTAGCGTGTTCCTTCAACTCATCTTGAATGAAATCACTAGGCTCTACTTCTTTACCACCAGCAGTGTCTTCATCAGACCAGCCGTCACTAGGCTTATCACTAGGCTTATCACCATCGGTATCACCAGCATCAGCATCATCAGCATCACCAGCATCATCAGCATCATCAGCATCATCGCCAGCATCACCAGCATCACTGCCCTTATCGGATGGCTCGTCAACAGGCTGATCGGATGGTTGATCGCCACCTTGATCGTCACCTTGATCGTCACTAGGTTGATCACTAGGTTGATTGCCTTGAGGCTGATCACCTTGGGGTTGATCGTTACCCTGATCTTTACCCTGATCTTCACCCTGATCATTACCTTCATCAGAATGCTTAGGAGGTTGGTGTTTTTGCAAACGCTTGAACAAAGCAAGTGCAATCTTCACAATCTCCTTAGTGCTAGTAGCAAGGTGTGCCTTGTTTAAAGCCCAGTGCAAATCAGCAGACCAAGGTGCATCGTCAACGATGTTCGGGACATTGATGTGGTAACCGTTTAAACGTCTACCTTCAACAGCCAGCAGAAAGGGGATGTTCTTCCGATCATCAGCTTGGATGTATTCCTTGCTAGTCACTGAGTTAATCAGGTTGTTAAACAAAGCCTTGCTATTGGGAGCACGACCTGAGTCGATGACTGCCTGTTCGATGCGTGGATCTTCCAAGCCGTTGATCAATCCATTAACGAAGTGACCATGCTTAGTACGAGCGTTGTCCCAAGGGGCAGAGTCAGTGAACCATGCGTGACCCAACTCATGCAGAGCGTAGCCAATCAGGTTATTGAATTTGCCATGCTCGATGTTTGCTGTCTCATCGATGGCTGGGAAGATCACACGAGCAGAGGTGTAAGTACCGCTACGTTTAAAGATAATGCCAGCGGTAGTGCCAGTCCAATTGATCTCCAAGTTATCGAACCGTTCACCACCGTTATTGAACACACGCTCAAGGGTAGTCTCTACCCCACGTTTCACGTTTAAACCTAGCATACGACCTCCTTAAAATTAGCAACGTCAACCGTTGCACTAAACACACCACGTAACTCAGCCTCGCAATCTTGCGGAAACTTGTTGACGATAGCGTTCTCAAAAGCGACTGACACAGGCAAGCCCTTACGTACAGCACGAGCAAAGGCAAACAACTGACGAAGACTAGGTGGCTGTGTCAACAGACCAGCACGAGCCTTCTCACGAGCCACGTTAGCAAACTTCACAATGATCTCGCTAGAGGCAACAGACAGACCAGTGCGCTTAGACACCAAGTCAACCTCCTGATCTTGGGGTAGGTACTCAAAGCGTAGAGTGAAACTGAACCGATCCAAGAAGGCAGTGTTCTGATCACGCACACCAGCAAAGTTACCTGACGAATCACCAAAGCCATTGGAGTTATCAGCACCGAAGAAGACTACGTGTGGAGCAACAGCAATCCGCACACCAGTCTCAGGGATGACGATAGAACGATGAGGCGAAGGCTCACACACTGAATGCAGAATCGCTATGTTCTGAGCACGAGCAAACCCGATCTCATCGAACAGCACAATCGCACCAGCGTACTGAATAGCTTGGCTAAGGACACCAGCCTTCCACACCACGTTGCCATTCTCAATCGTGTTCGCACCAATGAAGTCAGCCCTTTCCAAAGCCTCATCAAAGTTAATCCGAAACAGCTTACGACCAAGGCGAGAGGCTAACTGATTGACGAACTCAGTCTTGCCAGTACCACGTTCACCAGCCAGCCATACGTTGTCAGGCAGTACATCGTCTAAGGCAAGCAAAGCCTGATGCAGATGGGCTGGAGCAAAGACGTAGTCAGATACCAAAGCTGGAGCAGATGGATCATTCCACACTGAGACCTCAATGCCACTGAAGTCCACCGTTACACCGTCCTTGATGTAGGACAGATCACCGTCAAAGACTTCCTTAGCCAGCTTGCGAGTGGTGGTAGGCAAAGCCTGTGCAATCTCAATCAACTTAGCCTTGGGTGTGACCTTGCGGAAAGCATCAAACTGGGCAGAGACAACTGAGGCAATGACCGCATCCGAAGGAGTCTCAACCGCATCCACCTTAGCATTTAAACGAGCAGACAGCTCATCGAATTTACGCTCCAACTTGGTAGCCTGAGCCAAGGCATTGTCTAAGGCTGAGTCAGCCACCTGACGAATCGCCTCCACATCAGCGACTGCCTTGGTGACCTGAGCATGAGCCTCAACCATCAGGTCATTGCTACCACCAGCAACTGAGGCACGACTGACAGCCGAAGGCTTAGTAGTCTTGACCTCATCCAAGGTCACCTTGCCAGTGGTGATCAGGTCAGTCACATCGATGATGCCGTAGGCGGTGGTGTTACGTGCTGGGATGCCATGATTTACTAGCACAGCGTTGAGTACAGCCAATGGCACAAGTGCCAATTCCGATTGAATTAATTTACTCATTTAAGCCTCCTAAAATTTAAACAACAAAAGTGGTGGAATCTACTGGGCAAATTGGTAAGCCAGCATCAATCCATTTACTACTAATCCGCACCGTATATCCACAGGCTGGGCAACAGGCTTTAAGCATCCGAGTACTTTGAACCTTGCGATTCGCTTGGACGTTTAAACGAGCATGAGGATACTGCCCAAGGGATTCGATCAAGGACGAAAAGTTCTTAATGAACTCATCCCCAACCTCAGTGGTGGTGGGCTTACCTTTAAGCCAAAGCGACTTGACACAATGGGGAAACCGTCCACGATGACCATCACCATCAGTCGCACTGTGAGCCAACTCATGTACTAGCACACCAAAGACAGCGATAGCATCGGCAATCACAGGGGAGATCAGGATCTCATGAGTCGCATCGTCACTAGCCTTGGAAGACCAGTGCTCACCGATTGCACGATTCAAACTACGTGCGTGTTTGGAAGGGAAACCACAGGTCACCCTGACGTGATCAGGGATCGGATAACCCTTGACCTCAAAGATCGGGCGAAGGGCAACCACCGCCTCATTTAGCCACTCTTCACGAGTTTTCATACAACCTCCTTATGCTTGGTTTTACGACAGAATTTGCGAGCACTGTGACTACCAGCACCGCAACGCTTGGCATTCTTAGCCACAAAATTACGATTTTTCATACGATACCTTTCATAGTCATCATCAGTACCAGCACAACTGGTAGACCTCCGAAGAGGTTTCGACTTTTAAATTGAGTCCAAAACATACAACAGGGCAGAGGCAATGACATAAGCCACAGCCAAGGCGATCAGTAAGTTACGCATTGATCAAACCCCTTTCAATCAGGTTAGTAGCGGTACGTCCAAACCAGCCTTGCAACTTCCAAGCCAGCCCTGAGCTAACCAAGTACTGCCAAGCCTCCAAGTACTCATCTTCTGAGTGACATTGAACAAAGCCTTCAGCAATACCAACAGCATCGAATTGATTCATACAGCCTCCTCAATTTTGCGAATTTTGCCAAGCACAGCAGTGACTTGGTCTAGCTCTGCTTGCACCTCGTCACAATCTGAGAGCAGTACAGAATGGGGTTCAACAAAATGCAAAGCCCTGACGAGTTTTGCATTGCGGTCAATCAATAATGATTTGACATAGTTACGATCTTCTTGAGTAAACATTAAGCCTCCTAATAGATGCGAGATTGCATCCTCTTAGACTCCAGTCAAACCCCGATAGGTAGGTGGGTGTTTAGTGGGAGTCCAATGAGATTAAATCTCTATAAAGAACAAGGTATCGCTACCTAATTTCACACTCGCCACAACTATCACCTCGTGGGTCTAAGCGGTCATCTGAATGGTTGCGTGTTCATCACACCTAGCTACACCAACAGACCGATTCATTCTTATATTCGCTGAACCGTTTGCGACACTAAAAACATACAACAGCCTCAATGCTAGTACCGTTTAAATCAGAATGCAAGCATCTCATTCAATGAATGTGGTTTAAACACACAGCACGTTTAAAGCATAGATCATGGGTAGCTCATAGGATGAGCCAGTGATCATCAAGTTCTTATATAAGACTAGGACAAAAACAGACAGGAGAGCCTTATAGAATAAGGAACACTAGAGATCTCGTACTAGCATAGGTATTGGTACGCCAATAGCATTAAACGTCTCTACGCCCCTTTTAAAGCGGTTTAAACGGGTATAGAATGGCTTTATTGAGGTGGCTATGTCGATAGTCGAATACTATGAGGTTGATGGTCAGATGGTGACAATTAAGGAGAAACGGTAATGGATCAGTTAAAAACGGTTGAAATTGGGAATGATATTGATGCAAGCATCTTAGATGAAGAACGTGCAAGCAAGGTAGAAATCGGGCTTGATAGCGAAGCGATACGGTCTGCTGTGAATGCAGTGTATATGGTAGTAGAACAACAGAAGAGATGCAATGTAAGGATAGAAGAAAAGAAAGAGAAAAAAACCAAGAGACCTAATCACATCACCGATAAGATGAAATTATTCATGACGTGTCTAACAGAAGGGTTAAGTCCAAAGGATAGCTATAAGAAGGCTTATAACACGAAGGGAATGGATGATGCGAGCGTGTTGAGTAGTGCGAACAAGCTAATGAAGGATGAGAGGATATCTTTAAAGATGCAGTCTTACTGGGAGACCAAAGAAGAAAGCGTTATCACTGACGATATAGCTACTCGTAGACTGGTCATGAGAGATCTCTTCAAGCATAGCCAAGACGATAAGGTACAGATGAGCAATAGACTGAAGTCACTAGAGCTAATGGGAAGAGCTATCGGAATGTTCACAGATAAGGTAGAGACGAAGACTGAAGTAGTAGACACAGAGCAACTGAAGAAGGAGCTAGATCAGTTAGCACTAGACATGAAGGTGAAACACTGAGTTTAAACGGTTGAATCGTCATGATGAGCGACCCACTACCACCCGACCCAAGCTATTTGAACGTACCCATGCTCTCACCTATACACTCAATTCCGCAGATTCCACCACTTATTCCCATCCTATGTTCGTGTCCCCTACCCCTATCCATTTCTTCCCAGTTGTGTTTGTTTAAACGATACAGTAGACTACCCCTTATGTTTCCATTTTGTTCCCATAGGGGTATATATTAAAAATAAATTAAAGAACTTGATTATGAGTTTGATGTCATTAGAAATGAAGTCAATGGACGACAAGAAGTCTTTAAACGCCATCATTCAATCTTTAAGGGAATTAACAGAAAGGATGAAATGAGTCCAAGACAAAAGGCAGTATTAGAGTTTATTAATATCTGGATTCAGGTACATGGATACTCACCATCGCAGACCGAGATAGCCCTAGGTATGAAACTACGTAGTCGATCTAATATTCATCGGATTGTCCATGTTTTAAGGGGATTAGGATTGCTTCATGTGAAACCTAATGTGAATAGGTCAGTCAAAGTGGTAGATAAGACAGTAGAGAAAATCCTGTCTTTATGAGTCTTCTCACGACTAAAGAGATAAAGAAGTACCAAGAACTGTTAAAGGTTCTTCCAGAAGGTTCTGATCAGATACCAAAGATAGCTTCTATTTTCAAAGAAGATAAGAAAGAACGCTGTAGGGAAAACTTCATGCCCTTTGTGAGGAATATGTGGTCTTCCTTTATTGCTGGAAAGCATCATAAGGACATGGCAGATGCTTTTGAAAGGGTGGCTAATGGGGAGTTAAAGAGGTTAATTATCAATATGCCTCCTCGTCATACGAAGTCAGAGTTCGCTTCATACCTATTCCCCGCTTGGTATTTAGGCAAGTTTCCTGAAAAAAAGATCATTCAAACAGCCCATACCGCAGAACTCGCAGTAGGTTTTGGACGAAAAGTGCGTAACTTAGTGGCTACGCCTGATTACCAAGGGATCTTTCCTACCAAGCTTTCTACAGATTCCAAAGCTGCTGGACGGTGGAATACCGATAAGGGTGGTGATTATTTCGCTATTGGTGTTGGTGGAGCCGTTACAGGTAAAGGTGCAGATGTATTGATTATTGATGATCCGCATAGTGAGCAAGAAGCCATGCAAGGGACATCGTCTGTTTATGACAGGGTCTTTGAATGGTTTAGTTCAGGTCCAAGGCAACGTCTCCAGCCGGGAGGATCAATCGTTATTGTGATGTGTATGACAGGCAATACTAATGTTTTAATGGCAGATGGTTCAAATACACAGTTAAAAAACCTCCGCCAAGGAGATATGGTAGCCACATTTGACAAAGGTCATCTAGGGGTAAGTAAGATTAATCATTGGCAGTCAAGTGGTGTTGATTTCATATACACAATACAAACACAATCTGGCATAATTCTTCAAGCAAATGAGAGACACCCGTTTCTTGTTTTTAATGATGGAATAATGGAATGGACAAGACTTCAGGATTTAAAAACGGGAATGTTGCTTGTAGCAACGAAGGATGCAATAGACCTGCAAGGTCACAAACAAAGCCAGACAAGTGTTCCGCTTGCCAATCAAAAGCAAGCTACCATAGAAAAAATCCAAACGCACCAAGACATCCTATTGGGCATCACGGACAATGGAAGGGAAAATTCTGCAAATGTGGAGAACCAATACACTGCAAAGGACTATGCAAAAAGTGTTACCAAAAACAATATAGTTCACCAAAACAAACCGCAGAACAAAATAGATCCAGAAGAATCAAGCATAGGTACGGGATTACCCTTGAGCAATACCAAACAATGGTGGAAGAACGCAAGAATTTGTGTGATGTCTGTGGAAAACCGCCTTCAAGCATCAATACAAGGGCGCATTGGAACAAAAAACTCTGCATTGACCACAACCATGACACAGGACAGGTCAGAGGATTATTGTGCAATGACTGCAACCTTGCCGTTGGATACGGAAAGACATCAGACATTCTTGAACGAGCTGCATCGTATCTCCGACTTCACGATAGACCCAATAGTTAGTATTATTCCATCGGGGCAAGAAGAAGTATTTGATGTTGAAGTAGATAGAACCGAAAACTTTATAGCTAATGGAATAGTTAGCCACAATACTCGCTGGTCAAAGAAAGACCTTACAGGACAGATCTTAGCCAACTCATTAAAACGGGATGGAGATGAATGGGAAGTGATTGAGTTCCCTGCGATTTTACCTAGTGGAAACCCTGTATGGCCCGAATTCTGGAGTAAAGCAGAGTTAGAAGCCATTAAAGCGGAGATCCCTGTAGGCAAATGGGAGGCTCAGTATCAACAGAACCCGACCTCTGAAGAAGGGGCGATTATCAAACGGGAGATGTGGAAGATATGGGATTCAACCGAAGCTCCTCCTTGTGATCACATTATCCAGTCTTGGGATACCGCCTTTGAAAAGAACAATCGTTCTGACTACTCCGCCTGTACGACATGGGGAATCTTCTATCAACCCAATTTAAAGGGTGATGAGGTAGCCAATATTATTCTTTTAGATGCGTATAAACAACGCATGGAGTTCCCTGAACTCAAGAAAAAAGCTTTTGAAATGTATGAAGATTGGAAGCCAGATAATCTCATCGTAGAAAAAAGAGCTTCAGGTGCTCCCTTGATCTATGAAATGAGGCAAATGGGAATTCCTGTTTCGGAATATACACCGAGCAAAGGCAGTGATAAGATAGCCCGTGTAAACGCAATATCAGATCTGTTTGCGTCAGGTTTGGTATGGTGTCCAGATACACGCTGGGCAGATGAGGTAATGGAAGAAATGGCATCCTTTCCCAATGGGGATCATGATGACTTAGTAGACTCCAGTAGCCAAGCTCTGCTTCGCTTTAGAAAAGGTGGATTTGTCCGACTTTCGTCTGATGAACCCGATGAAATACCATCATTTAGACGCAAAGTGGCGTACTACTAAGGAAAAGCAATGGAAAAAAGTTTATATCAAGCACCTCAAGGTCTAGAGTCATTAGATGAAGCACCTGATTTAGAAATTGAGATTGTCGATCCAGAAGCTATTTTGGAAGCCGACAGCGAAGAAGAAGATTTCAACGACAACCTTGCCGAGTATTTAGATTCAGGAACGCTTGCCCAGCTATCAGGAGACCTGATTTCTGACTATGAGGACGATGTTTCCTCTAGAAGAGACTGGATGCAGACCTATGTAGATGGTTTAGAGCTTCTAGGCATGAAGATTGAAGAAAGAACTGATCCTTGGCCCGGAGCCTGTGGTGTTTACCATCCTTTACTCTCAGAAGCCTTGGTGAAGTTTCAAGCTGAAACCATCATGGAGATCTTTCCAGCGGCAGGTCCTGTTAAAACAGAGATTGTTGGCAAAGAAACGCAGGAAAAGAAAGATGCTGCCATGCGGGTTCAGGAAGATATGAACTACCAATTAACAGATGTCATGACAGAGTACCGTCCAGAGACCGAAAGAATGCTTTGGGGCTTGGGTCTTTCAGGAAATGCCTTCAAGAAAGTGTATTTTGACCCTAGTCTAGATCGTCAAGTCTCCTTATTTGTTCCAGCAGAGGACGTAGTTGTGCCTTATGGAGCTTCAAATATAGAAACTTCTCCAAGAATAACCCATGTAATGCGGAAAACGGAGAATGAACTTCGGAAATTGCAAGTTGCTGGGTTTTATTTAGATGTGGACTTAGGCACTCCTGACAATGTCATGGATGAGGTCGAGAAAAAGATCGCAGAAAAGATGGGCTTTAGAGCAACCACTGACGATAGATACAAAGTGTTAGAGATGCACGTTGACCTTGATTTAGAAGGTTATGAGCATAAGGACGAAAATGATGAACCTACAGGTATTGCTTTGCCGTATGTGGTCACAATTGAAAAAGGCTCTAATACAGTCTTATCTGTGCGTAGAAACTGGGATCCAGAGGACGATACATTCCAAAAAAGACAGCATTTTGTCCATTATGGTTATGTGCCGGGATTTGGTTTCTATTGCTTTGGGCTTATTCACCTTGTCGGTGCTTTTGCTAAGTCTGGTACTTCTATTATCAGACAATTGGTGGATGCAGGGACTCTGTCAAACCTTCCCGGTGGCTTTAAAACTAGGGGTCTGCGAGTCAAAGGCGATGATACCCCGATAGCACCAGCAGAATTTAGAGATGTGGATGTGTCTTCAGGAACGATTAAAGACAACATCATGACCCTGCCGTACAAGGAACCAAGCCAAGTTCTCATGACTTTGCTGGGAACTATTGTAGAAGATGGACGTAGATTTGCAGGGGCTGCTGACTTGCAAGTTTCTGATATGTCAGCCAATTCTCCTGTTGGTACGACTCTAGCAATCTTAGAGCGTACTCTGAAGGTTATGTCTGCGGTACAAGCAAGAATCCATTACTCTATGAAGCAAGAGCTTCGTCTTTTAAAGGGAATTATTCGTGATTACACTCCTGAACAATATGAGTTTGAGCCTGAAGAAGGTGATCGCAAGGCTAAAAAGTCCGATTACGATCTGGTGGATGTCATCCCCGTGTCGGATCCGAATGCGGCTACGATGTCGCAAAAAGTCGTCCAATACCAAGCGGTAATCCAACTTGCAACTCAAGCACCACAGCTTTATGACCTAGCCTACCTACATCGTCAGATGCTAGAGGTATTGGGAATTAAGAATGCTCAAAAATTGGTTCCTTTAAAAGAGGATCAAAAACCAGTCGATCCAATCTCAGAGAATATGAATGCCTTAAAAGGCAAGCCAATGACGGCTTTCATTATTCAAGACCATGATGCCCATATTGCTTCACATCAAGCCTTTATGACGGATCCAATGGTAGCTAAGACGATTGGTCAGAATCCTCAAGCCAATGCCATTATGGCGGCATTACAAGCCCATATTGCCGAGCATTTAGGATTCCAGTACAGAGCACAGATTGAACAGCAAATGGGTGTTGGATTGCCTCCTCCTGATAAAGAATTGCCACCAGATATTGAAGTTCAATTGTCTCGCTTGATTGCTCAAGCCAGCCAGCAGTTATTGAATTTGCATAAAGGAGAGGTAACCCAACAGCAAAATCAACAAGACGCTCAAGATCCATTGGTTCAGTTACAACAAGCAGATCAACAGCTTAAAGGACAGGATATTCAGCGTAAAGCCGCTAAAGATCAAGCCGATACCCAAGCAAAAATGGCTCAGATTCAAGTGGAAAAAGATCGAATTGCTTCTCAGCAACAGACTGAAGCCATGCGAATTCAAGCCGATATTCAAAAATCGGCACAGGACAATGCATCTAAACAGCAGTTAGAACAGCTTCGCCTTGGAGTCGATGTTGCCAAGACAGAGGCACAAATACGAGGTAAACAATGATAAACAAGATTGTTCAACATCTATGTTCCAAGATAGATGACAGGGTTTCGCAACTTCAAGAGTCTTTAGGTAGCGGTTCAGCCAAAGACTTCGTGGAGTACAAATCGATGGTTGGTGAGATAAAAGGTCTTCTTACTGCCCGTTTAAACATCAAAGACCTAGAAACACAGATTGAGGAATCAGATGATTAACAAACTGGATTTAAATAAAGCGGTGGACTTGTCCCAGCTTATTGAAAAAACAGACACAGAAAAAGCAACCCAACTTCCAACGCCATCAGGGTATCGCATTCTATGCGCTATTCCAGAGGCAGAAAAAGAGTTTGATAGTGGTATCGCCAAGGCAGATATGACTATAGAACATGATGAAATCTTAACCACTGTGCTGTTTGTGGTGGAATTGGGACAAGATTGTTACCAAGACCCTAAGCGTTTTCCATCGGGTGCATGGTGCAAAAAAGGAGATTTTATCCTTGTAAGACCCCACGCAGGGACTCGTTTAATCATTCATGGTCGTGAATTTAGGATTATTAATGATGATTGTGTCGAAGCAGTAGTACAAGACCCTAGAGGTATTCGTAGGAAATAATTTACTTAAGGAGTAAAACAATGGCTGAATTTGAAAAGAAACCGTTTCAATTTCCTCATGAAAAAGAGGATGATATTGAGATAGAACTTATTGATGACACACCTGAAAAGGACAAAGGGCAAGAAGCATTGCCTAAAGAAGTAGCAGAAGATCTGTATAACGATGAGTTAGAAGACTATTCTGCGAAAGTAAAACACAAGCTTTTGCAAATGAAAAAGCTGGCTCATGACGAAAGACGTGAGAAAGAACAGGCTTTTAGAGAGCAACAGGAAGCTATTAATCTCGCCCAGCAGGTCATAGAAGAGAATAAACGACTCAAAAATAGCCTTAATGAGAATGAAAAAAATACCCTAAGTACTATCCAACGGGCAGTTGAGTTGGAAATGGAGTCTGTAAAACGGGAGTATCGAGATGCTTATGAATCTGGCGATACTGAAAGAATCATGGATGCACAAGAGAAGTTAACTAGTGCCACCATGAAATCGGACAAAGTAAAGAATTTTCGTCCAACCCCTTTACAAATAGAACAACCTGTTGTAAAACCTATTCAACAGGTGGCTCGTCCTGATCCAAGTGCCGTAGATTGGCAGTCTCGCAATTCATGGTTTGGTGAAGATGAGGAAATGACAGCACTGGCTTTAGCTTCCCATGAAAAGTTAAAGAAAGAAGGAGTAGCTGTCTCATCACAAGAGTATTACAGACGGATTGATGAATCAGTCCGAAAACGCTTCCCAGAGAAATTTGATAGCGACCAAGAAGAGCCTCGTTCTACAAAAAGTATGGTGGTAGCACCTGCTACGAGAAGTACATCCTCCAAGAAAATTCGTTTGAATACTTCGCAACTAAATATTGCTAAGAAACTTGGATTAACCCCTGAGCAATATGCTCAAGCAGCTTTAAAAATGGAGGCCCAAAATGGCTGAAAACAGAACACCAAGAGAACTTGAAACCCGTCAAGAAGAAGAGAGAATCAAACAATGGTCTCCTCCTGAATTGCTTCCTGAACCAGATAAGCAAGCTGGCTACAAGTACCGATGGATCCGTGTTTCCACTCTAAACAGTGCAGATGCCCGTAATCTTTCAGCAAAACTGAGAGAAGGATGGGAACCTGTAAAGATTGAGGAACAACCAAAGTTTCAAATGCTGGCTGATCCCGCTAGTCGTTTTAAAGACAATATCGAGATTGGTGGCTTATTACTATGCAAGACCCCTGAAGCATTTGTAGCTCAACGTAATCAATATTACCAAGATCAAACAGAAGCTCAGACTAGAGGCGTAGACAACAGTCTTATGAGAGAGAATGATCCAAGGATGCCACTCTATATGGAGAAGAAATCCACGGTTTCATTTGGCAAAGGTTCATAACTTTAATTTTAGGAGTTTAATATGGCTTATCCTACTGTGTCAGCACCATATGGTCTAAAACCCATTAATCTGATTGGTGGTCAAGTTTTCGCTGGTGCAACTCGCCAGATGGAAATTGCTTCAGCCTACAATGCAAACATTTTTTACGGTGATTTTGTAAAGCGTGTTATTGGAGGTACGATTCAAAAAGATACTGGTACTACTGCAAATACCCCTTGTGGCGTATTTTTAGGATGTACATACACTTCTGCATCTAGCGGTCAGATTGTTCAATCACAGTACTATCCAGCGAGTATTTCTATCGTTTCTGGTACTAGGATTTGGGCAACTATTGCTGATGATCCTGATACTCTGTTTCAGGTAGCTGTATGTTCGTCAGGTACAACTATGGCAACAGTAACTCAGAATGCTATTGGCACTAATATGTCAATTCTGGCTACTGCGGGTTCTACAACAACTGGTAATTCATCTTACTCAGTTCTCAGTTCTTCCCCTGCTTTAACTGCTACTTTCCCAGTCCGTGTTATCGATGTTGTTCCAGCTACAGCTACTTCCGCTACGACTTATAGCGAAGTGATTGTGAAGATCAACTTTGGTATCCATCAGTACAACAACGCCACTGGCTTGGCATACGCTTAATAAGGAGCTATAAATGGCTATTTCTCGTGCCCAACTACTAAAAGAGTTGCTCCCCGGACTAAATGCATTGTTCGGTTTAGAGTATGCTAAATACGGTGAAGAACATAAGGAGATTTTCGAAACTGAAACTTCTGAACGTTCTTTTGAAGAAGAAACAAAACTGTCTGGATTCTCCGCTGCACCAGTCAAAAACGAAGGCTCTGCCATCGCTTATGACAATGCACAAGAAGCTTGGACAGCCCGTTACAACCATGAAACTATCGCCCTTGGCTTTAGCTTAACCGAAGAAGCAATCGAAGATAACCTCTACGATTCACTTTCAGGTCGCTATACAAAGGCTTTGGCTCGTGCTATGGCTTATACCAAACAGGTTAAGGCAGCTAACATTTTGAACAACGCATTTACCGCAGGTTATACCTATGGTGACGGTCAAGTTCTATGTTCTACAGCTCACCCATTGGTATCTGGCGGTGTTAACAGCAACACACCATCTACTCAAGCTGACTTGAATGAAACTTCGTTGGAAAACGCAGTTATTCAAATCGCTGCTTGGACAGATGAGCGTGGATTGCTCATTGCAGCAAAACCTAAGAAACTCGTTATTCCACCAGCACAGCAATTCGTTGCTACACGCTTGTTGGAAACCGAACTTCGTGTTGGTACAACTGACAATGACATTAATGCGTTGAAAAACAACGGCTCTATCCCTGAAGGATATGCAGTAAATCACTGGCTAACCGACTCAAACGGCTGGTTTTTGACTACTGACGTACCTAATGGCTTAAAGCATTTTGTTCGTAGCCCATTAAGCCAATCTATGGATGGCGACTTTGATACTGGTAACGTCCGTTACAAGTCTCGTGAGCGTTATTCATTTGGTGTTTCAGACCCGTTGGGTATCTTCGGATCCCAAGGTGCTTAAGCATTTGTATTAAGGAAAACCCCAGCCTAAAAACTGGGGTTTTTTATTGTTTAAACGTTGCACAAACATAAAAAAGTAGTATGATTTAATCATCTGGGTATTTTTACTTATGCCAACTGCCCCAGCAGACGATGCAAAGATGGCATAGGGACTTTTGCATAAAGGAAATTATCATGGGTTTTGCTACTCACTTAGGTCCGTGGCTGTTAGGGACTGTTAAAAACACTACTGGTACTACCGCTGGTACAGTTTGTAATACTGGTTGTACCGTTGTTGCTCAATCTGGCACTACTACTGTTGCAGATACAACTGCTGATACCTTATTTTGGGTTCCAGCAGGTTCACAAATTCTTAATATTTTTGTTGACATTACTACCGCTTACGCTGGTACTACTGGAAACACTATCACTATCAAGGCTGGTTCAACCACTCTAGGTACTGTTGGTGGCGCTTCTACTACTCCTTTGGCAGTGGGTCGTGCAACATTCACCATTACTGGTGCAAATATTGCCACTTTTGTCAATATTGGTACAACAGACTTAGCGATTACAGCTACTTACCTGTCTTCTGGTGTCGCTTCTGGCGGTCAAGCTACAGTGACTTGTGAATATGTTGTTCGTCAATCTGATGGAACACAATATCAAACAGGCAGCAATAGTTAATCTTGCGGGTTAGGGTTTTCCCTGACCCACTTAACATCTTTGGAGATTAATTATGACAATGCAATATGACGTAAAGTCGGCTTATGCTGGGACTTTCCCTGCACAGTTATTTACTGGTAGAACTCGCTTAAAGTCTATTGTCTTTATTGGCAATGGTACTGGAGCAACTTTTACTATCTATGATGGTACAGATACTTCTGGAAATATTGTTTATCAATTTAAATATTCGACAGCAGTTCAGCCATTTCAAGTATTGATTCCCGGTGAAGGCATTATTTGCCAAAATGGTATCTATGTAGTAGGAACAACTCTGTCTGCTCTTTCTATTACTTATGGCTAAGAAAACTCCTTCTCTCTCTGTTGGTAGAGGCGAAAAGCTTCCAGTCTCAAAAGGGGCTGGTCTTACCGCTAAGGGAAATGTTAAATGGAATTAACTTTTTGGAATATTTTATTATCTGCTGGACTTGCTGGTCTTGGGTATATTTTAAAAGATAAGTCAGACGAAATAAAACGTATTGACATTCTTTTGAACAAGACCCGTGAGGAAGTAGCTAAGGAATATGTAACTAAGGTGGATGTTCATCTTGATATTAATCGTGTCTTAGACCGCTTAGATCGTATGGAACAAAAGCTTGATACAGTTATTAAGGAAAATAGAATTCATGCCTAGTACATCAAAAAAACAGCATAATTTTATGGAAGCAATTGCTCATAGCCCTGCATTTGCTAAAAAGGTTGGAGTTAAACAGTCTGTAGGTGAGGATTTTGCAAAAGCCGATAAAGGCAAAACATTTAAAAAAGGCGGTGATATTGTGGGAAAATTATTTAAAGGTAAGGAAACTTACAAAGAAGAATTAGCAGAAGCTAAAGCAATTAAATCTGGAAAGATTAGTCCACGGCAATATGCCAGTGGTGAAGAAGGCGAAAAAAAGATGGCTACTGGCGGTAAAGTAGATCCTAAAGTGGTGGCAATGTTAAATGCACAAGCAAAAAATCGTCCTGTAGCTCGTCCACCAATGCGCCCACCAATGGCTCCTCCAATGGGAGCTGCCCCTACTCCTCCAATGTCAGTTCCACGTCCTCCAATGGCTCCTCCAATGGGAGCACCAATGGGAGCACCAACAGGAGCACCAATGAAAAAAGGTGGTGTAGCTCGTGGAGAAAGTTCCATTCAAAAGAAAGCTACTGGTACAGCTAAGATCATTAAAATGGCTCGTGGCGGTGGTATTGAGATTAAAGGCAAGACTAAAGGTAAATTTATCACCATGTGTGGTGGTGGAAAAGCAAAGAGATAATCATGGTTAAAGGAAAAACAAGAGCGTGAGACTTTCTCGTGGAATGGGAGCAATACTCCCTTCTAAGATGCCTAATGGAACTAAAAAGCCACGTAGGGATAATACTGACTTCACTCAGTATGCTGAAGGTGGAAAGACTTGGATCAAGGATGCCATTAAAAAGCCCGGTGCGCTGCGTAAAGAGCTAGGCGTGAAGGCTGGTAAGACAATCCCTGCTAAGAAGCTTGCATCGGCTGCTAAGAAGCCCGGTAAACTTGGTCAACGTGCTCGTCTCGCTGAGACACTCAAAGGACTTAAATGACCACTACTGGAACCACTGATTTCAATCTGCCATTCAATGAGATGGCAGAGGAAGCCTATGAGCGTTGCGGTGTGGAAATGCGTTCTGGTTATCAATTAAAAACAGCAAGACGCAGTTTAAACTTGCTAACAATTGAATGGGCTAATCGAGGTATTAACCTTTGGACAATAGAACAAGGAGAAATTCCTTTAGTAACAGGACAAAGTACTTATCCTATTCCATTAGATACGATAGATCTTTTAGACACCGTGATTCGTCAAAATCAAGCTACAACGAATCAAATTGACATTAGCATTACCCGTATTTCAGAAACAATGTATCTTCAAATACCCAATAAATTGGCTCAAGGAAGACCTATTCAGTTATGGGTTAACCGTCAATCTGGTGAATCTAACCTTACTACAGCCACTTTAAATGGTGGTATTTCTGCTACAGACACCACAATTACCGTTAGTTCTACTGCGGATTTAGGTTCTTCAGGGTATGTTTTGATTGGTACTGAGACTATCTATTATGAAAGTATTGCAAGCAATCAGCTTCAACTTTGTGCTCGTGGTCAAAATGGCACAACAGCGACTTCCCATTTAACGGGAGCAGTCATTTCTGTTCAAAATTTGCCTTGTATTAAGATTTGGAACACTCCTAATGCTGGCGGTGGATATACCTTGGTCTATTACAGATTACGCAGAATTCAAGATGCTGGTAGCGGTACAAAGGTAGAAGATATTCCTTTTCGCTTATTACCTGCATTAACCGCAGGATTGGCTTATCATTTATCTATCAAGGTTCCTGAAGCAATGGGACGAGTAGATATGCTTAAAGCGGCATATGAAGAACAGTGGTTAACAGCTTCTACGGAAGATCGTGAAAAAGCCTCACTACGGTTGGCTCCAAGACAGATGTTCTGGTAATGGCTACTCAGTACGCTAGTGGCAAATACAGCATAGCCGAATGCGACAGATGCGGTCAGCGGTATATGCTGAAAGAATTAAAAAAAGAGATTATTAAAACTAAACTCTTTAATATTAAGGTTTGTCCTGATTGTTGGGATCCAGATCAGCCACAGTTATCGCTTGGAATGTATCCAGTGTATGACCCACAAGCTGTTAGAGAGCCTAGACCAGACGTTAGCTATAAAGCTTCAGGACAAAGTGGATTACAAGATTTATTAACAGATAGTACCAGCGTTGAAGGAATAGGGTATCCAGAAGGTGGTAGTCGGATATTTCAATGGGGTTGGTATCCTATTGGTGGTGCTAGGGATAATGGTTTAACTCCAAATGATTTAGTGTTGAACTTTCAAGTAGCAAATGTCACAATATCAGTAACTTAAGGAGCAAATATGTCATTCAAATCAGGTGCTAACGGCATTGAAAAAAAAGGTAAAACTGTAGGTAAAAACTACGGTGATTCAGGTCCAGCAGTAAAACTAGAAACAGGTCCTGCAACTCGTTCTGGTGGTGGTAAATCCCAGATGGATATGAAAAAGTATGGACGTGGCATTGCGAAAGTAATGAACCAGAAGTCTGCTGGAAGGGGTCGATAATGGCTACTAATAAAACAATCAAAGCAACTCCAGCACAAGCCTATCCTTTAGGCAATGCTAAAAACAATAAAGACGCTAGTACTTATACTGGATTTAAGTATCCTACAGGTGGTGGTAATGACATTGAAATCTATAAACAACCAATGCAAAGCCCTGAAAATGGTGATATTGCTTATGCAACGGATCCAAATGCAATGAGTGCTAATGAATCTACTCCCGGTGGTATGCCATCCCGTAGGGTCAGTATTGGTAACAACACTCGTGGTGCTAAAACTGAAGGCATTACCATGCGTGGCTATGGTGCTGCTACTAAAGGAATTAAAAGCAGAGGTCCAATGGCATGAATTATGCTGAACTAGTTACTGCTGTAGAGGATTATTCGGAGAATACATTCCCTACTGTTGATATGAATCGCTTCATTGAGCAAGCAGAACAGAAGATCTATAACTCTGTTCAGCTTCCTGCGTTGCGTAAAAATGTAACTGGTGTAACCGTTCCAGCCAATAAGTATTTATCTGCTCCTTCTGATTATCTTGCTACCTTTTCTTTAGCAGTGATAGAAAACTATGGAACTGATAATGAAACCTATACTTATCTGCTAAACAAAGATGTGAACTTCATTCGTGAAGCGTTTCCAGCAACAAATGATACGGGTTTACCCCAGTATTATGGGTTATTTGGTCCGCAAACAACAATTCCAACTGACTTGTCGTTCATTCTTGGACCAACTCCAGATGCGGTTTATCGGATGGAATTGCATTACTTCTTCTATCCTGAATCCATTGTGACTGCTGGAACTACTTGGCTTGGAGATAACTTTGATACCGCTTTATTAAACGGCACTCTAATGGAAGCTATTACCTATATGAAGGGTGAGGCAGATATGGTTGCTATTTACCAAGGACGATATGTTGAATCAATGGCTCTTCTGAAACAATTGGGTGATGCCAAAGAGAAGGGTGATTCTTATCGTGATGGAATGCCTAAATACAAAGTCTCATGATAGAACAAACCATTACTACCTCGTTTAAACAGGACATTTTACAAGCCCTTCAAGACTTGTCTACAGATGTATTGTTTATGGCTTTATACACAGGAAATGCCAGTATTGGAGCAGATACTACTGTGTATTCTGTTGTAAACGAAGTCGTAGGAACGGGGTATTTGGAAGGTGGAAAACTTTGCCAAAATGTTACTATTAATACGTCTGGAAGCACAGTCTATATTAGTTTTGATAATTTATTATGGTCTCCTGCTTCCTTTACTTGTAGAGGTGCTTTAATCTACAATCAGACGAAGGGAAACAAGTCTGTTGCTGTTCTTAATTTTGGATCAGATAAGACTTGTATAGGTTCATTTACTGTGACATTACCTGCTGATTCAGCAAATAGTGCATTAATTCGTGTTTAAGGAGCTTACATGGCATTAGTAACTACTACCAAAGGCGATATGGACGATTCTTTGCTAGAAAAGAGAGAAGGATCTGTTGACAATGACATCGAATCCACAACTTGGACAGAATACTGGTTGGATGGTGAACTTGTTCATCGCTCTGCCCATGTAACTCTTAAAACATCACCTTTTTCTGGCGCAGAAACCGCTTCTTTAGGATAATAAAATGGCAAATACTCAATCAATGTGTACATCGTTCTTAGGCGAAGTCCTAGATGCGGTACACAATTTCTCTACATTAAACCCTGCTCGCTCTGCTGGTGTAGCAGATACATTTAAAGCTGCCCTGTATTTAACTACAGCTACTTTGAATGCTTCTACTACAGCTTATTCAGCAACTGGAGAGGTATCTGGTTCTGGTTATACGGCTGGTGGCGTAGCGGTAACGAATGCTACTAACCCAGCGTCTACCAATGCCTCTTCTACGGCTGGTGTAGGTTACTGGACTCCTTCAGCAGCTATTGTATATACAAGCGTAACGTTAGCTACTGCTTTTGACACAATGTTGATGTACAACTCTAGCCAATCTAACAAGGCTGTAGCGGTATTCACATTCGGTTCACAAACCATTACAGCAGGTAACTTTACTCTGACAATGCCTTCCAACACTACCACGACTGCTTTAGTGCGTCTGGCAACAACCTAAGCGAGTAATTTATGTCCCTTGGCTGGGGTGATGGCGCTTGGGGCAGCAATGGTTGGGGTGGCACACTTGGGTTAACTGGTGTTAATGCAAGTGGACTGGTAGGTACAGAAACACCCAATGTCACTGTTGCCCTAACGGGTGTTGTGGCGGTAGGTAACGTAGGTGTTGTAGTAGCGAATGAGAATCCAGCGGATACTGGTACTTTTGCTACAGGCTACGTTGGTACTGTCGCACCAAACTTATCCGTTGCTTTAAGCGGAGTAGTAGCTTCGGGATTAGTAGGTACAGTTGCAGTAGGTAAGACCGCCACTTTATCTGGCGTAGTAGCAAGTGGACTATTAGGTACAGTAGTAGCTAATAGCTCAGAAACAGAAACTGGTGATGTAGCACAAGGTTTTGTAGGAACAGTCGGTGTAAGCCATGATCAAGCGTTAACTGGTGTTAGCGCATCGGGCTTAACAGGCACAGTAGCAATTGATAAAACCGTAGCTCTTACTGGTGTAGTGGCTTACGGATACGATGGAACAGAAATACCCAATATTTCAGTAGCCATAACAAGTGTTTTAGGCTCTGGTTTAACAGGTTCTGTTTCAACAGAAAAAACCGCTACGCTTTCTGGCGTTGTAGGTACAGGCGTATTAGGTACATTAGTTGCCAATAACACATTAGCTATTTCTGGAATACAAGCTATTGGATCTACAGAAATAGTAGCTCCAGTTGTATCTCCAACATTGACTACTGTACTGGCAAAGGGTAATGTAGGGAATATATCTCCGGGTAAATCGACACCGATTACTGGAGTTGTAGCAACAGGGAATTTAGGAACAGTTGGCGTAACGAAGACAGTCACTTTGGTAGGTGTAAAAGCGAATGGAATACTTGGTCAACTTGGGTATTATTATTGGAGTGTGATTGACGATGATCAAAATGCTAACTGGGGTCAAATTAATGACGATCAGACTAGTGGATGGACCGATGTTGATGACACAGCAGATGCAAATTGGACAGATATAACAACGGTATAGGAATAAACAATGTCAACGTACTCCACAAATCTAAAAATTGAGTTAATCGGCACTGGGGAACAGGCTGGTACTTGGGGTGTAACAACAGACGATAACTTCTCAAACGTATTTGAGCAGTCCATTGTTGGTCGTGTAACCGTACCATTTACCGATGCGGATGTTACTTTAACAGCCACAAACAGCGTTTCTAGCCAGTCTTTCCGTAATGTTTATCTAAACTGCACAGGCACAAACACTGCTTCCCGTAACTTAATTGTTCCGACAATCAATAAGAACTATGTAGTCCAGAACAACACTACAGGCGGTTTTAACATTGTTGTTAAGACTTCAGCGGGAACAGGCATTACCGTACCTAACGGCAAGACTTGTACTGTTTATGCTGATGGCACTAACGTTATTCAGGCTTTTGACTATTTTCCAACAGCCACTCTTGGTAGCCCATTAATCACTACTAGCGGTGGTACTGGATTATCTTCTTACACTGCTGGAGATTTGACTTATTATGCAAGCGGAACAGCATTATCAAAGTTAGCTATTGGCACAAATGGTTATATCCTTAAATCTACAGGCTCTGCTCCAACTTGGGTAGACCCAACCACTATTATTGGTGGTGCTGGTGGCTCTAATACCCAAGTCCAATACAACTCTAGCGGTTCATTAGCTGGTTCTGCAAATTTTACATTTACTGGTACAAGTGTAAATATTAACGTTACGCTTACACAAGGTGGAAACTATGGTTATTTAGGAAATTATAATTCTGCTCCTAGCGGATTGGTATATCCACAACAAGGATTAGGTGCTGGTTTTGCATCAAACTTTAGTAGCGGTAATGCTGAAGTAGATATTTGGAATACAGAAGACCCTGCTATTTATACTAATACTGGTATTCGTTTTTTGCAATTAATTACAGCAAGCACTTATCGGGATTTGTTGTTTATTAAAAATAATGGATATGTAGGAATAGGAACTACCACCCCAACAAATACATTGCAATTAGCTACAGGTGGTTTAAGTGTTACTGGAACTTCCCCAGCTTTTACACCCAATGCCGCAATTATTGATGTTAATGGCAGTGGGTTTGCCCGTATAAATGCTACTGGTACTAATACTTCAACACAAGGAACAATACTTTTTAATACTTCAAGTTCAGATGCTAGTGTATTTAATGAACGGATGCGTATTGACTCTAGTGGTAATGTCCTTGTTGGTGTCACAAGTGCAAGTTATTCAGCGGCTAATCGTGGCGTTGTAAACATTGGTGGTTCTAGTGGTGGTTTGTTAGCTTTAATTAGTTCAACAAATAAATCATATTTTATTCAAAGTGGTGCAGATTTATTACTTGAAAATGATACTGCTAGTGGAAGTATGATTTTTGGTACAAACGCTTCTACAGAGCGTATGCGTATTGACTCTAGTGGTAAATTAGGAATTGGCACTGCTAGTCCTAGCTTTTTATTAGATGTTGCTGGTGCAGGTCAAATTCAAGGTCAATTAAATGTTCCTAATTATTCTACATCTGTGCCGTCTACAACAAATACGGCTTTATATTTTATTGGTAACGCTATAAATAATCAGGCTTATGCAGGTCAATATTACTCAGGCGGTACAGCTCACGATGTGTATTGCGGTATGCTTCCTAACTCTGTATCAGGTTCTTCAGATTCATGGGGATTGGGTATAGTATCAGGTGGTACATATAGCAATAAATTTATGATGAATTCTGCTGGAGATATTGTTTTACCAAGCAGTAATTTGTTGATTGGATTAACCTCATCAAGTGGCACAGGGCATTTTCAACTTAATGGAGTAGTAGCTTCTGCTTATGCAAATTTTGGCGGTGGAGATCATTTATTTTATTCTTGCGATGGAGGTTCATACAACGCAGCAGCTTCAGCCTATAAAGTGCAAAGAATTGTATCTTCAGGTCGTTCAATCAACGCTGCTGGAACAATTAATGCTTTAGGTACTGACTACGCAGAATACATGAAAAAAGCAGGAGAATTTTTAATTGCAAAAGGTGATATTTGTGGTATTAATTCTGATGGAAAATTAACCAATGTATTTTCTGATTCAATTAGCTTTGTTGTTAAATCAACTAGCCTATCCTATGTTGGTGGTGATTCATGGGGAACTGGTTTTGAAGATGACGCAGATGGATTAGAAAAGGCTCGTCAAACTGTTGATAGAATTGCATTTTCAGGTCAAGTACCTGTAAATGTATTAAATGCAATTGCTGGCCAGTATATTATTCCTATAAATGACAATGGTTCAATTAAAGGTGAAGCCGTAAGCAATCCTACTTTTGAGCAATATCAAATTGCAGTAGGTAAAGTAATTGCCATTGAAGAAGATGGTCGTGCAAGAATAATCGTAAAAGTAGCTTAAAAGGAAAATAAAATGGAATTTACATGGAATGTAGTGCAAATGGACAGATTAACTTCTGATGGCTTTGTAGTTACTGTTCATTACACAGTAAACGCAGTAGATGGTGAATTTACTGCTTCTACTTACGGCACAGTAGGCTACACACAAGAAGGCTCTTTTACACCTTTTGCTGATTTGACCGAAGCTGTAGTTGTTGGTTGGTGTCAAGAGTCTTTAGGCAAAGACACAGTAGAAGAAGGTTTGACTGCACAGATTGAAGCGCAGAAGAATCCTGTTCAAGAAACTGGACTGCCTTGGGTAACAACATAATGTTTAATGCAAAAATCCCAATTGCAAAAGGCGCAGAGTATTACGGAAATCTTGATTTAACACTTTTTGAAGAAGCAGTTAAATAATGTTTACTTGGAAAATTCTAGAAGTTTCTGCTAAAGATGGTGTGATTACTCATGCTCGTTATCATGTCACAGCTACAAAAGACGATAAATCAGTAGAAACTGAGGGTAATTGGTATTTTGATTGCCCAACAGAAAAAGTGCCATTTGCAGATGTAACAGAAGAAATGGTAGCAACTTGGATTGAACAAGAAGCTGTAAAAGATGGCGAATGTCATATTACCGCTAGATTACAAGAGCAATTAGAAGCATTAGAAAACAAAGTTATACCACCCTGGCAACCACAAGTATTTAAACCTGAGATTTAACTATGACACAGCCAATAGACATCATTTCAAGAGCATTAAAAGACATTGGAGCTTTGGAAGCAGGAGAAACGCCTACTCCTGAAGCTGCTGCCGATGCTTTTGATATGCTTAATGACCTAGTAGATCAATGGTCAAACGAAGAAATGATGGTGTTCTATAAAAACGAGATTGTATTTCCTATTGTAGCTGGTCAAACGCAATATACGATTGGCCCTACAGGTAACATCAACGCAAGTTTTACAGGCTCTATTTCAGGCAATATTTTGACTGTCACAGGCATTAATTCAGGCGCAATCAATGTAGGTCAAGTTTTAGCAGGCACAGGCATCACAACGGGCACAAAGATTGTCGCTATGCTGACAGGTGCAGGCAATAACGTAAACGAAGCAGGCACATATCAAGTCAATATTAATCAAACTGTATCTTCTACAACGATTACAGGCTACTATCAACGCCCATTAAGTATTGATTCAGCGTTTGTTCGCATTAATACCAACTCTAATGGCGTACCTATTATTAATGGTGGTTTAGACTATCCAATCGCTGTTTTAGCGGTAGAAGAATACGAAATGATTGGTCTAAAGACTTTAAATGGCCCGTGGCCTAAAGCTCTTTACTATCAGCCATCAGAATCATTAGGAAACATCTATGTATGGCCTAATCCTTCACAAGGCGAAATGCACATTTTTACAGACAATCTGTTTCAAAACTATGTGTCTTTAAATGATCCTATTATTTTGCCACAAGGTTATTCAATGGCACTTAGATGGTGTTTAGCAGAGCGTTTAATGCCTATGTATGGTAAAGCCTCACCAACACAAATTTTAATGATTCAGCAATATGCAGCGCAATCTAAGGCTACTGTAAAACGCATTAATATGAAACCTGTTCAATCCGCTAGATTTGCAGATGCTATGTTGTCAAGCAGACAAAAAGATGCTGGCTGGATTCTCAGCGGCGGCTTCTTTAGATAAGGTTAAAAATGCCAGATTTCGGTTTTGTTGGCCCATCATACGAAGCCCCCTCGATTTATCAGGATGCCCAAGAATTAATTAATTGGAGGCCTGAAATTGATCCCAATAAAGGCCCTGATGCTAGGGGCGTTATTGCCTTATATCCTACGCCAGGACTAACCACTCAAGTTGTTCTTCCTAATACACAAGAAGTTCGTGGCATGAGAACAGTAAGCGGTGGTCAGCAAATGGTCGCAGTTTGTGGGCCATACGTTTATGTTTTAACTTCTAATTTAACGCCTACAATTATTGGTCAATTAAATACTTCATCTGGTCATGTAGGCATTACAGACAATGGAGTAAACGTCTATATAGTAGATGGAGCATATCGCTATACATGGCGTATTAACACCCCTACTGCAGCTACTATTCAAGCATCTATTTCAGGAACAACGCTAACAGTTAGTCGCACATTGTCAGGCACATTAGCAATAGGTCAAGCGTTATATGGTATTGGTTTATCTAACGAAACTGTCATATTGTCAGGTTCAGGCACAACTTGGACATTAAACAAAAGCCAAACTATTGCTTCTACGCAAATGTATGCTTCAAATACAATAGCCTTTATGGGGGCAATCGCTGATGTAACTGTAGGAGCTACAACATATCATCAGTTAACTGTAAGCCCTTCTGTAAACTTGTATTTAGGGCAAACAATAGTAGGTACAGGCGTTTCAGATCAGACAATGATTACGCAAATTGTGACTGCTGGTTCAGCTTATTACATTAATAAAGCCTACACAATCAGCTCTGAACAAATGTATGCGCTTAATTTTACGCAAATACCCAATACTGATGGCGCATTTACAGGCGCAGATGTAGTAGATACTGTAGATAATTATTTTGTTTACAACAATCCTGGTACACAACAATGGGCAGCTTCTAATACTTTAAGCCCTATTACGGCTGCTTTATCGTTTTCATCTAAAGATGGATCGCCTGACAATCTTGTGTCTTTGATTGTAGATCATAGAGAAGTGTATTTATTAGGTGAAAACTCAAGCGAAGTTTGGGTCGATGTAGGGTCATTTCCATTCCCGCTTCAACGAGTCCCTGGCACAAATACTCAGCATGGTATTGTGGCTAAATTTTCAGTATCTCGTTTAGGCAATTCTTTTGCTTATGTCAGTCGAAATATTCGTGGTCAAGCACAAATTATGATGATGCAAGGCTATATGCCTACTCGTATTTCTACCCATGCTGTAGAAAATACCCTTGTTAATCAAAAAGTTGATGATGCTATTGCTTGGACATATCAATTAGAAGGCCACGAAGTTTATGTAGTGTCATTTCCTACTTTAGATTTAACTTGGGCTTATGATGTTTCTACCCAAATGTGGCATAAATGGCTTTATGTGGACAATAACAATGTATTTCATCGCCATCGTGGTAACTGTTTAGCTTTATTTCAAGGAATGGTGCTTGTTGGGGATTGGCAAAATGGCAAAATCTACGAATTAGACCCTAATAATTACACCGATGATGGAGATACTATTCGTAGAGTGCGTAGATGCCCTCATTTAGTGTCTGATTTACAGCGTGAATTTTTTGATGAATTACAGCTTCAATTTCAACCAGGTGTAGGTCAAGGTGGCACATTTATCTCATCAGGCACATATCTTGGTGCAAATTTAGTAATTCCACCAACTCAAACTTATTCTATTCCTGTTTTAGGCATATATATTATTGGAAATTCTGTAAATATTAATACTACAAACCCTTACACCAATCCGCAAGCTATGCTACGTTGGTCAAACGATGGCGGTTCTACTTGGAGTCGTGAATATTGGATTCCAATAGGTCAGCAAGGAAAGTATAAAAATCGTGCAATTTGGCGCAGATTAGGCACAGCTAGGGACAGAGTGTATGAAGTTGTTATGACTGACCCTGTAAAAGCGGTTATTGTTTCTGCCAATTTAAAGTCTAGCGTAGGTGAAAACTAATGTCTAACGGAATTTGGTCAACTTCTCAAAACAATCCTTATCCTCAATCTGAGTTTTTGGATGGTACAACTAAACGCCCAACAAGGGCATGGCAGCAGTTTTTCTTGAATTTGTTAAATTTTAGTTCTGCATCATCGGCTTCAGCGGGATCGGCTACTTTGCCATCGAACCCTGTTGGGTTCATCAATGTCACAGTAAATGGTCAAAATTACAAAGTTCCGTATTATAATTTGTAATAGGTAAAAAAGGGGGTGTATATGGTTGAGTATAAAGAAGAAAGATTTGGTGATTTTTTTGAAGAAATGCGCCGCGGGACTTGTCGAATCCGCGGATTGCATCATGCT
>Ga0118677_10002260_pt1 | contig 39053 bp, 32 predicted proteins | sample AliMusrvi5mmetaG_FD_86154 | JGI IMG/M metagenome (GOLD analysis project Ga0118677, IMG submission 86154) | reverse complement strand
TCTTTTCTCTTTTTTGCGAGAGAAAATATGATGACACCTCCAGTGTCCGCATTCCCGTAGCAATTCCTTCGCTGCTTGGGAAATCCAGCTACACCACCATTCCGCTGGAACCTCTTCAGAGCGAAGGAGTCCTCAAAGAAATCTGTGAGAAAACCGAGACTCGGGCTGGCGGGATTCAGACAAAAAAAACCCACCCCCGATGAAGGAGATGGGTCGTCTTTGAAAAGACTAGGAACGATTATGCAGCGAGTGCCAGGCAGACTCCTTCCTACGACGCATGATCACAAATCCTGCGATGCCAGCAACGAGGAGGATCGAAGCTGCCACCTGAGAGGGCTCGGGGACTGCCGCTGTATCTGTAGGAGTAAAAGTTAATCCACCACTTGTGTTTTTTGCATTATAAAGTGTATCTCCAGCATAATAGCTTTCGGTAAAAGAATTATTACCTTCTTGTAGCCACACAGTATAATTTGGAATTGAGTTATCTTGAGATCCGCCATTTTTGTTTGCTACTGCAATGAAAAGACCACTGGTGATTTGCCCGTTATTTACTGTGAAAGAGTTCCCCGCTAGGAACCACTCTTGTGTTGCGAAATTTATACCTGTTGGGTTGGGAAATCCAAATCCTGATGTAACATAAAAACTAGTCGCAGATTTTTCAGTGTCGTTAAGAGTCAAATATCCCGAAATCAAATTTGAATACCCGTAAGATGGGTCTCCTTGAAACGTGAAATTATACGTGAGTTCGGCATTCGCAGATCCTGCGAATGAGGTGAGTCCTGCGGCGAGCGCAAGAGCGAGGAAGGTTTTTTTCATGGGGATCAGTTGACTGAGGATGGTTGGCTTTTTAAACGAATCGCCGTCGAGTCTCCCCACCCCCCGAGATTTGCCAAGAAAAAAATGAGGGAAGGTAGCGATTCCTTCGCTCTTTGCCCAACCCAGCTACCCACCATCCCGCTGGAACCTCTTCAGAGCGAACAAGTCCTCCAAGAAAACCGAGACTCGGGCTGGCGGGATTCGAACCCACGACCTCTTGAACCCCATTCAAGCGCACTACCAAGCTGTGCTACAGCCCGTTCTCGAGCGGGGAAGCATCGTTCCAGCGTCGCTTCCGTGCAAGATAAATGAGAGGGGATTGTCGCCACAAGATGCACAAAAAGCACATGGGCCTTGAGCAAGAAAGGCTCGGCCTCTTAAGGATCAGGGCTTGAGCAGTTTGATCGCGGGGAAGTAGGCACGGAGATAGCCTCGGTCCTCGGTGGCGAGCGCATCAGCCTGTCTGGAGGCGTGAGCAGCGATCAAGAAGTCGGGGAGGATTGTTGTTCGGGGAACACCCTGGTTGCGGTAGGAGCGGAAGATCTTCCCCGCAAGAAGTGCTGACTCTTCATCCAGAACGCTGTGACGGAGTTCTAGAGCGCGCAGCGCTTTCAGGCATTGGGCATCGTTGGGAAAAAAAGATCTCACCTCCGCAACCACGATCGATGAGACGATGAGGCTTTTGGTCTCGGCTAGGCCCTGAAGAAAATCAAGCCATTCGGAGCCTACAGCTTCTCCCTTGAAGATCGAGAGCAGCACGGAGGTATCTACGGAGATCGTGGTCATGACTTTCGTTTCTTGGGTAACACGACCTCACCCCGAAGGTCATCGAGTAGCGTGGAGATGTTGTGTCCGGAAAGTTCATTTTTCAGACATCCCAGGACTCCATTTCCACCCTTTTTCACGACCTTGCGAAGCTGGATGCCATCGATTCCTGGAACGAAGTCGATCAAGGCACCGGGCCGGATGCCATAGTGATCTCTTAACTTTTTTGGGATGGTGACCTGGCCTTTCGTCGTGACGAGCGTGCTCATAATAAATAAAGTATTACCGGAAGGTAAGAAAAACAAGTATCACTCATTGGGATATTTCACTTGGTTTCTTTTTTCATTCTGCAGGTTTATGAGTTCTCTATTAATGACACTTCTCAGTTCCTCTGCATCTTTTAGGTCATTAACAGGTGATCTCCCTTTTCCTACTTTGCGCCCGTCGTCCGATTCTCTAGTATGTTCAAATCATGAATTCCCATTCTGCCAAGACTGATCACGCCGTGCTCAAGGTCGCGATCGTGGGTGCCAGCGGCTATTCTGGGGAGGAACTCTGTGCCTTGCTTGCTCGGCATCCTTCGGTGGAGGTCGCGGCAGTCTTTTCAAGACAGCATGAGGGCAAAACGTTGGGTGAGGTCATGCCTAGATTTTCCGGGCTTCCAATTTCCAGTCTCGTTTTCGTTGAGGCTGATCCGGCCAAGGTTGCTGCCTCGGATGCCGGGATTGTTTTTCTGGCTCTACCACATGGGGTGGCCGCGGAATATGCCATTGCATTGTTAAAAGCTCACAAGGTGGTCATCGATCTGAGTGCCGACTTTCGTTTGAACGACGCGGAGGTCTATGCCGATTACTACGGAGGGTCTCATCCTGCACCCGAACTTCTTAAAGAAGCGATCTATGCCATTCCCGAGCTCTCCCGGGAGGCGATCAAATCATCCCCGATTATCGCTTGTGCCGGGTGCTATCCGACAAGCATTCAGCTTCCACTGATCCCTCTTTTCAGGTCAGGGCTTATCGATCACGATGGAATCGTTGTCTCCAGCGTAAGCGGAGTGAGCGGTGCAGGGAGGAAGGCCTCCGTCGATTATCTCTATTCGGAGTGCAACGAGAACATGAGGGCTTATGGTCTGCCCAGACACCGGCATCTATCGGAGGTCGAGCAACAGTTGTCAATTGCTGCGGGAGCCAAGGTGAAGCTTACCTTCATCCCTCATTTGGCACCGATGAACCGGGGGATTCATACCACGATCGTGGCGACACCCGTTGCCGGTAAAAGTTTGGTTGATCTGAAAATTGCTCTTCGCGCAACTTACGCGGACGAGCCTTTTGTAAGGATCCGGGAGCAACCGCCTGAGACCAAGCACGTGACCGAAACAAACTTCTGCGACATCGCACTCTACGACGAGCCAAGGACCGGGCGGGTGGTGATCCTCTCGGTCATCGATAACCTCGTGAAGGGGGCTGCTGGACAGGCTGTTCAGTGCTTTAACGTCAAGATGGGCCTTCCGGAAACTGCTGGGCTGATTTAAGCGGAAAAGGATGAAGGGTGAATCATGAAGCATGAAATCTGAGTTTTACTATCCTCGAAACTCCTCTGCGTAAGACTTTCCCAACATTGTTTTTTTCATTTTTCTGCTTCTTGTTACCACTCCTTTCATCTCGTTCACCCCTGTGAGTTCATCAAAATCCATAACACCAAAAAATCTCCAGCGCATACCTGGTGGCGTCAACGCCGCACGGGGTTTCCTTTCAGCCGCTGCTTCTTGTGGCATCAAACGAACGGGACCCCTTCGTCCGGATCTCTGTCTGGTTGTTTCAGAAGAACCCGCCACCGCAGCGGGTGTTTTCACAACGAATCTGGTCAAGGCTGCTCCCGTTCTCCTTTCCCGATCTCATTTGGAGAAAGGGAGTGCACGCGCAGTCTTACTCAACAGTGGTAATGCCAATGCCTGCACGGGTGTTCCCGGTCTCCGGGCGGCGGAACAGACTGCCAACGCAACGGCAATAGCACTCGGGCTGCATGCCGATGAGGTTCTGCTCTGCTCGACAGGCAGGATCGGTGTCCAGTTGCCGGTCGCCAAAATGTTGCCGGGGATTTCATCAGCTGCTTTGGCTCTTAAAAAGACTCCTGCTGCTGCCACGGCTTCCGCAAGATCAATCATGACGAGCGACAGCGTGCCGAAGCAATCTGCCTACGAGGTGAAGGTCGGCAGGAAAACGTTCCGGATCGGCGGCATGTCGAAGGGGGCCGGAATGATCTCCCCGAATATGGCGACCATGCTCTGCGTCATTACAACAGATGCAACCGTTCCCACATCGTTCCTCCGGAAGGTTCTTGGAGATGTCACTTCTAGGACGTTCAACTGCATTACTGTTGACGGAGACTGCAGCACCAACGACACGGTTCTCACTCTGGCTAATGGGGCCTCCTCGGTTGAGATCCGTACCATCCCTGAGAAAAAAGTCTTCGCTGAGGCGCTGCATGCTGTCTGTGCGGATCTTGCCCGTGCCATTGTTGCTGACGGGGAGGGGACATCCCGAGTGATCGAACTCATCGTGAAGGGGGCTAAGACCGAGGCCGATGCCACCCGGGTTGGTCGTGCCATCGCCAACTCTCAGTTGGTCAAATGCGCCTGGGCGGGTGCTGATCCGAACTGGGGCCGGATTTTGGATGCGGCAGGGTATGCGGGCGCGTCACTTGATCCTGATAAGGTGGACATCGCTTACAATGGAACCCTGGCGGCTAAAAACGGGATGGGTTTTCAGGATCTCAAGGGAGAGGCTCTTCTTCGAAAAATTGCAGCCAAGAAAGAGTTTTCCATAGTGGTTGACCTCCATCTCGGCAAGGGGGAGGCTAGATTGCTGACAACGGATTTAACGGAGGACTATGTCCGCCTGAATCTCTCGGAGTTTTCGCTATAATCCCTTCACCTTCTTGCCATCTCAGATCACATCACGCCAGCGTGCGGAAATCCTTATCGAGGCGTTGCCATACCTTCAGAAGTTCCGCGGAGGGATTTTTCTGATCAAGTATGGTGGCAGCACCATGGAATCTGGAGATCAAGTGGATCTCTTCCTGGATGACGTGGCCTTCCTGGATGCAGTCGGTATCCGGGTTGTCCTCGTTCACGGAGGAGGCAAGGCCATCAATGCGCGGATGAAAAAGCAGGGTCTGTCCCCCCAGTTTTTCGGAGGTCTTCGGATAACCGATTCGGTCACGGTCGAGATTGTCCGATCTGTCCTCGACGACGAGGTCAATCCGGGCATCGTTGCCCAACTTTCCCAGCGTGGCGTTAAGGCGGTCGGCATTTCAGGTCGGGATGTCTTCACGGCCAGCAAAATCCCCCCCCTCACGACATCCGATGGCAGGGAGGTCGATCTCGGTTTTGTCGGAGAGGCTGATGAGGCGAAAGCCAATTCCGTGCACGAGGCTCTCTCCTCCGGATCCGTGCCTGTCATTTCTCCTCTTGGCGCCCTCCCCACCGGGGAATCCATGAATATCAATGCGGATGTTTCCGCCGCCGCGCTTGCGGCCTCATTGCCCGCGACCAAGCTCATTTTTCTCAGTGACGTGCCCGGGCTTATGCATGATCCGCAGGACGCTTCCTCACTGATTCATAGTCTCACCGCAATTCAAACCGAGGAGCTCATCGATCGTGGTGTCATCGCCGGAGGGATGATTCCCAAAGTACGGTCCGCAACAAAGGCTCTTGCCCAAGGACTTGGCAAAGTCCACATCTTGGGTGCCGGAGTGCCACATGCAGTGCTGCTGGAAGCTTTTTCCGAAGAGGGAGTAGGGACAGAAATTACTCCCTAATTGAGAGGGGCTTTCGAGATTAGCGGATAGCGTCTTTACTACTCGTTCGGCGTAGGCTTACTACGCCGTAACTCGCGACGAGCTTTCGATCGGATGCTGCTAGAATATCATTCATCATTCATCCTTATGACTTCACCCTTTCCCCCCCTATCCCGGGGGCCAGTTCATGGGACGTCCCCCCAAGACATGCAGATGGAGATGAGGGACGGTTTCCCCGCCATCGGGGCCATTATTGATCACGATGCGGTAACCGCTTGCTGAAAGACCTTCCTGCCGGGCTGTTGAGGCAGCGGCTTGAAGGAGGGTTCCTAGCAGTATGGAATCGGACTCCTTGGCCTCATGGATCCTGGGAATGCATTGCTTTGGGACAACCAGGAAATGAACCGGAGCCTGGGGAGCGATATCACGAAAAGCGATCCAGTCCGATCCCTCGGCCAAAATTTCGGAGGGTATTTCCCGTGCCGCAATTTTTTCAAAGAGAGTCATTCTGAAGAACTGTCAGCTTAACTGGATCTGAAGCGGAGCGCCGTGGCGCGAGGAGCCCGAGTGCTCCCCATGCTTCCGGATGAAGGTGACGATTTCTTCCCTAAGGCCTTGGGGTTTTTTTCTACGGCCCTCGAGCAGACGGAGGCATTCTGAGAGATCCCGGATCTCGATAAATTCCGAGTGAGAACCGGCCAGGCAGCTCAGCCGCTCGCCTAGAAGTCCAAAAAAAGCCAACTCGTAATTATCCCCAGCTTCATGAACCAGTTCCCTCAGCGAAATGCTAACGGGAGGGTCCGGTAACCGAAAATGCCCCGCGACATCCTCAAAACCAAGTGACTGGAGGACTTCGAGAACGGCCTCCTGAAGCTTCTTGATTCCGACACTGTTCTCCTCGAAGTCACGGTGCAGGTAAACGGAGACGCTCTCCGCGATGTGTTCTGCAAGCCACCAGCGGTGATAGCCCGCATTTTCCGCGGCATTCCTGATCGAGACGATGATCCAACGCTTATCAAAACTGGTGATCCTTCCATCAGGTAGGGCTACCAGTGGCATGCCATCGAGAAGAGCAATCATGGTTTGAAATTGGTCAGGGCGTCTTGTGGAAGAGTTCTTTCTGGTCCTCGGAGAGAGGTGCTCTTCTCTCAAGGGACTGGATCTCCTCGATGAACTCCCCGATCTCCTCGAATCGACGGTATACGGAGGCGAACCTCACATAGGCCACAGGATCAATGGCATGAAGCCTGACCATGACCTTGGCTCCGATGGTCTTCGTGGAAATTTCCCGATCCTGGCCCGACTCAAGATCATTGAGGATGGCATTGACAGACTCTTCCATGAGATCGATGGAGATGGGGCGTTTCTCGCAGGCTTTGATGAAACTAGAGAGGAGCTTTTGGCGATCGAATGGCTCTCTCCTTCCATCACGCTTTACGGCAAGAAGTTCTATGCGTTCAATCTGCTCATACGTTGTGAAACGGGTATCACATCCGAGGCATTCCCTCCGACGTCGGATGCTTGTGCCATCCTTGGAAAGTCGTGAGTCGATCACCTTGTCATCGACTGTGGAGCACTTGGGGCAAAGCATTGTGTTCTTCCGAGTTCTTTCAATAAATTAACCACAACATCTTGTGGTCGGAAATAAAAAAAGACCACAACTTCCATGGAATCGTGTGGAGCAATGCAACCCATCCTCCTGCACTCAAAGATTCCAATGCTGGAGGAGGGAATGCACTTCGTCCCTTCCTTTAAAAAAGAGGGGATGCTCCCTCTGCCGAGTGGTTCCAAATACCCCCCCTTTGAAGCATCTCCCCCCTGACTCCCTATGAAAGAGAAAAAGAGGCCAAGGCAACTTTAGGAGTTTGCGAGATAGGAAATGGAAGCAACGCGAGCCTTCACATCGTCAAGGCCATCCACCAAATCTGCAATGGAGTCCCACCGTCCGTTCATCAGCGGTTCACGCGCATGACCGGGAATAATGATCTCTGCGCTGAAATCGACATCATCTGTGGACACCTTGCTCTCGGTAAGGTCAACCGTAACCTGGATGGAAGGAGTTTTTTCAATGAGCGCCGCAAGATCCGCGATGTCCTCCTTGGACATCTTCACGCAGGGAATGCCGAGCGTGGTGGAGTTGCCGAAAAAAATCTCGGCAAAGCTCTCCGCGATGATGGCCCGGAAGCCATAGCGGTAGAGTGCCTGAGGTGCGTGTTCCCGGGAACTTCCACAACCGAAATTGGATCCCGAGATCAGGATGCTCGCCCCTTGAAATCTCGCATCATCAAGGGGATGAAGACGTCCGGCTGCAGACTCGGCAGCCTTTGCATCAGCAAACGCAAACTCGCCAAGCCCGTCGAAAGTGACGCATTTCATGAAGCGTGCGGGAATGATGCGGTCGGTATCGATATCATCCCCGGGGATGAAGACTCCGCGTCCTGTTACTTGGGTGATTTTTTCAAGGGCCATGGGTAGGAGAAAGAATGAAGGATGAAGGATGAAAAGGGATGATTGAAGAGGGGGTTTAGCAGATCTTTGGTCGATTTTTTAAGATTTATAGGAATGTGCGGACTTAGGGTGTACAGCGTGTTTTGCTCAAAGTTTAAAGGTTAGGAAATCAGGTTTTTCTTACTTCATACCTCATCATTCATCCTTTGCCTTTAAATGATTCCAAAGACCTTGCGGGCGTCGTTGACCTCCCCGGTCAATGCGGCGGCGGCTACCATGAGCGGACTCATCAACATGGTGCGTCCGGTCGGACTTCCCTGGCGGCCCTTGAAATTCCTATTGCTGGAGCTTGCGCAGAGCTGATCGCCCACGAGTTTATCGGGATTCATCCCAAGGCACATGGAGCATCCGGCCCCGCGCCACTCGAAGCCCGCTTCGCGGAAAATCTCAGCCAGTCCCATTTTCTCGGCAATGGTGGACACCACTTGGGAACCGGGCACAACGATCGCCTTCACATGATCGGAAACTTTGCGTCCTCGGATGTGCTTGGCAACTTCCTGGAGATCAGAGAGGCGTCCGTTGGTGCAACTTCCCAGGAAGGCAACATCGATCTTGATGCCGACTGCAGGAGTGCCCGCAGGCAGTTTCATATGCTCAATGGCTTCCGCTGCCGTGTCGCGGTCCTTGAGGGGAAGATCCTTCGGGTCAGGAATCTTCTCGTCGATGAAGATCGCCTGTGCCGGGGTGATTCCCCAGGTGACGGTGGGAAGAATCTCCTCGGCCTTGAAATGAACGATATCGTCGTATTCTGCATCCTTGTCCGAGGAGACTGCCTTCCAACGCGTGACAGCTGCCTCCCACTCGGCTCCCTTCGGGGAATAAGGGCGACCGCGCAGATACTCGAAGGTAGTCTCGTCAGGATTCACATAGCCGACGCGCGCTCCCCCCTCGATCGACATGTTGCAGACCGTCATGCGCTCTTCCTGGGTAAAGGAGTCAAAGGTGGAGCCCCCGTATTCATAGGCATAACCGATGCCTCCATTCACCCCGAGGTGGCGGATGATGTGCAGGATGACATCCTTAGAATAGACCCCGGGGGAGAGTTTTCCATCGACATTGATACGACGGACCTTGGGTTTTCCGATGGCCATGGTTTGAGTAGCCAGAACGTCACGGACCTGGCTTGTGCCGATGCCAAAGGCGATGGCGCCGAATGCACCATGCGTGGAGGTGTGGGAGTCCCCGCAGGCGATCGTGGTGCCGGGCTGGGTGATGCCTTGCTCTGGGCCGACGATATGGACAATGCCCTGATTTCCGGAGGAGAGGTCAAAAAAGGTGACTCCGGTCTCGGCGCAGTTTTTACGCAGTTCCTTGACCATCGCATCGGCAAGGGGATCGGAGAAGGGTTCGGCCCGCTGGTCGGTCGGCACAATGTGGTCCACGGTCGCAAAGGTACGCTTCGGGTAGAGAACCTTGAGGCCAAGGTCGCGGACCATACCGAAAGCCTGGGGGCTCGTGACTTCATGAATGAGGTGCGTGCCGATCAAAAGTTGTGTCCTGCCGTCGGGAAGAGTGCGGACGGTGTGTTCCTCCCAGACCTTATCAAGAAGCGTTTTACCCATAGTGCTGTTAATTTAGCGGAATAGAATCCTTAGGCAATCCTCTCTTTGATTGAACAGTCATATCGGAATCCCTAATTTGACGGGATGTCAAAGCCCACCATCCTTTATACCAAAACCGACGAGGCGCCGGCACTTGCAACCTACTCCTTTCTGCCGATCGTTCAGGCCTTTGTGAAACATGCAGGAGTCGCCGTTGACCTTCGTGATATCTCCCTTGCCGGCCGTCTACTCGCCAACTTTCCGGATTTCCTGACTGCAGAACAGAGGGTGGGGGATGCCCTCGCAGAACTTGGAGCACTGACGCTCCAACCCGAGGCAAATATCATCAAGCTTCCGAATATCAGCGCATCCATACCTCAACTCAAAGACGCGATCCGTGAATTACAGTCGAAAGGGTATCCATTACCCGACTATCCGGATCAACCGCAGACCGAGGCCGAGAAGGAGATCCGAGCCCGCTATGACAAGATCAAAGGGAGTGCTGTTAATCCGGTCCTCCGGGAGGGGAACTCCGATCGCCGTGCCCCGAAGGCGGTGAAGGAATACGCCCGAAAACACCCCCACTCCATGGGGACCTGGAGCGCCGATAGCAAGACCAGCGTGGGCACGATGGGGAAGAACGACTTTTTCTCCAATGAGAAGTCGGTCACTGTTACAGCCCCCACCGATGTGAAGATCGAGTTTTTCGGCGCTGATGGGACATCGAGGGTTCTCAAGGAAAAGACCCCCCTGAAGGCCGGTGAGATTCTCGACAGTACGGTGATGAGCAAGAAGGCGCTTGTCGCTTTCCTCGCAGAGCAGATTTCCAAAGCAAAAGCGGATGGAGTCCTCTTCTCCCTACATATGAAGGCAACGATGATGAAGGTCTCTGATCCGATCATCTTCGGCCATGCGGTCGAGGTCTTCTTCAAGGAGTTGATTACGAAGCATGCCGCAGTGATCAAGGAACTTGGTATTGATTTCAAGAATGGCTTCGGGGATCTCGTTGCGAAGATCCAGGTGCTACCCGCCGATCAGAAATCCGCCATCGAGTCCGATATCAAGCAGGCTTTTGAGAGTGGTCCCGCCCTCGCGATGGTCAACTCCGAAAAGGGGATCACCAACCTTCATGTGCCAAGCGATATCATCGTGGATGCCTCGATGCCCGCCATGATCCGGGCCGGGGGGAAGATGTGGGATGCCGCCGGAAAGACCCAGGATACGCTTGCCGTTATTCCCGATAGTTCCTACGCGGGTATCTACCAGGCAGTCATCGATTTCTGCAAAATGCATGGAGCCCTTGATCCAAAGACCATGGGCTCCGTTCCCAATGTCGGCCTCATGGCTCAAGCCGCTGAAGAATATGGCTCCCACAACAAGACCTTCGAGATCCCAGGTCATGGAGTCGTCCGCGTGACCGACGCCTCCGGAAAAGTTCTTCTCGAGAATACCGTGGAGGAGGGGGACATCTGGCGTGCCTGCCAGACAAAAGATGCCCCGATTCAGGACTGGGTGAAGCTTGCAGTGAACCGTGCCCGTGCAACCGGTGATCCAGCTGTGTTCTGGCTGGACGAAAAGCGAGCGCATGACGCAGCCATCATCGCTAAGGTGAAGACCTATCTCGCCGATCATGATACTGCCGGCCTCGAGATTCGGATCCTTCCGCCTGCCGACGCCTGCACCTTTACCCTCGAGAGGATCATCCGGGGGGAGGACACGATTTCGGTCACGGGCAATGTTCTCCGCGATTACCTGACGGATCTCTTTCCGATCCTTGAGGTCGGCACCAGTGCCAAGATGCTTTCCATTGTTCCGCTGATGAACGGTGGTGGACTCTTTGAGACGGGGGCTGGAGGATCGGCGCCGAAGCATGTGCAGCAATTCCTGGAGGAGAACTATCTCCGTTGGGATTCCCTAGGCGAGTTCTTTGCACTGGCTCCATCCCTTGAGCATGTCGCCGAAACCTTCGGCGTCTCAAAAGCCAAAGTCCTTGCCGAGACTCTTGATGAAGCAACGGGCAAGTTCCTTGAGAATGACAAGTCTCCCGGGCGTAAACTCGGAATGATCGATAATCGTGGGAGCCATTTCTATCTCACTCTTTACTGGGCTCAGGCACTTGCAACCCAGGCACAGGATGCAGAGTTGAAGGTTCTCTTCACTCCGATTGCCTGCGAGCTTACCGCGAACGAAGAGAAGATCGTCTCCGAACTTAATGCCGTCCAAGGAAAGCCCGTCGATGTCGGTGGTTATTATCTCCCGGACGAAGTCAAGGCCACCGCTGCTCTTCGTCCTAGCGAGACGTTCAATGCCATCATTAAAACTCTCTGAACCAGATGCAAAACACACAAAAAAGAGCCTGCCCTGAATGCACGATGGAGGAGGTGATTTCACATTCCGATAAATGGGAGTGCGTCACCTGTGGATTGGAATGGGCGAAAGAAGCTGAAGTTGAAGCGTCAGATGGCCCTCGGATCGTCAAGGATGCCCATGGCACCGTCCTTTCAGACGGAGACTGCGTGGTCCTCATCAAGGATCTGAAACTAGGAGGCACGCAGGTGCTTAAGGGAGGCTCCAAGTCGAAGCCGATCAAACTCGGTGACGGGGACCATGAGATCTCCTGCAAAGTGGATGGGATCGCCGTTGGTCTGAAGGCCTGCTTCGTCAAGAAAGCCTGACGAAGCTTGGAGCATGGAGCAAAGGGGGATCGAACCCCTGACCTCGTCATTGCGAACGACGCGCTCTACCAACTGAGCTATTGCCCCGAAAGAAATCCCAATTTAAGGAGGCCAAAATCTTCCCGCAAGAAAATCCCTGCGGATTTGATCTGAATGGATGAGAAGCGTTTGATGACTTCCCCTCCGAGAGCAAAGTTCACCTCCCGCCGAGGGCTTGGGCGAGTGCCTCTTGCTGCTTGGCCAGAAGGTTTGGGTGTTGCTTCTTCTCGAGCTGGATCTGGCGGACTAAGGCATGGACGCTTTCCTTCTGCCTAAGGACTGCAGGGAAGCGCAGGAAACCTGCTAATTCTCCCTTTGGGATCACGGAATTTTTTGAGATCAGAAGTGTTTTGCCATCATGCGGCTCGATCAACACGCTTCCCCTGCATGTTTTCGCGTAGATCAATTGACTCACATTCCAGGAGATCTCATAGCCCCCGGTAGAGCTCCTAGTTACCTCCACTCGGGAGACGTAGACCTCCTCGGGAAGAAAGAAAGGCATCTTCAGGTGAAACTCTACCTCCTGTACGTGTGGTGAGGGACTAGACAGGATATGGGCCGAGAGGCAGTCGGGCAGATACTCGGGATCCAGTTCGCTGTTCCAGAAAACAGATGCCGCTTCCGAAGGAGTGCAATTAAGCAGGTAGGCGATCGTTACCCGTGGCCATGAACTTTCGGGAACGTCCTCTTCCGAAACGACTGGCTTGCCTGCCTCAAGAGATGCCCACTGATGGGCTGAGAACTCATTCCAAAGCTGCGGACTCCGCCCCCACGCACCTTGAGTCAAGCAGAGGATAAAAATGAAAAATGAAAAAAAAGGATTCAATTTGCAAGAACCTAAGCCCCTTGAGTCTTAATCGATAATTATTAAAGGAAATATAATGATTTTGATCAGACGAAGAGCCACCCCAATGTGACATGCTCCCGGATACTGATCCATCACCACATGGCGGGGGTGATGCCGAGCAATTTCAGAATATTCCTGCGGAAACAATGTGACAAATGTTCTGTTCCCCGTTGGGAATTGGAAGGCCTCAAGCTTAAAGAGGCTGAATCAGCGCATGATATTCCTGCAAGGACTTTACCTCCAGTGGGGATTTAGCCATCGATCGGATCGCTGAAGCACTGGCCGCGGCTGCCCGGAGTGTGGTCATGATCGGAATCCGATTGGCCACCGCCGTGCTTCGGATGACCACCTCATCTTGTCGGGGTTGTTTTCCGCTGGGTGTATTGATGATGAACTGCATCTCGCCGTTTTTGATCATATCGACAACATTCGGACGCCCCTGCGCGATTTTGTTAAGGCGGTGCACCTCTAATCCCTCTTTCTTCAAAAGCGTCGCAGTTCCATCCGTAGAGTAGATTTTGAATCCAAGATCCGAGAAATCCTTCACGATCGGAACGAGGGATGCCTTATCGGAATCTTTCACGCTGACAAAAAGATTGCCTTTTGCGGGAAGTGAGGGTGCGGCTGCCATTTGTGCTTTTGCATAGGCCCTTCCGAAATCACTGTCGATACCCATGACCTCCCCGGTCGAGCGCATTTCTGGTCCCAGAGTGATGTCGATCCCTGGAAACTTGATAAAGGGAAAGACCGCCTCTTTGACGCAAAAATGTCCCGGGATGACTTCTTGGGTATAGCCCAACTCCTTAAGGGTTCTCCCGGCCATAATCTTGGCGGCCATTTTAGCGAGGGGGATCCCAATTGCCTTGCTTACAAATGGGGAAGTGCGGGATGCACGGGGATTCACCTCAAGGACATAGACCTCCTCATCTTTGACTGCAAACTGCACATTCATGAGCCCACGGACGTCAAGTTCGAGAGCCATGGATTTCGTGGCCGACCGGATTCTTTCCAGGACATGAGGGGAAAGGGAAACGGTTGGAATCACGCAGGCACTGTCACCGCTGTGAATACCGGCCTCCTCGATATGCTCCATGATGCCACCGATCACGCAATCGGTTCCATCAGCGAGACAGTCGACATCGACCTCCGTGGCATCCTCTAGGAAACGATCCACTAGGATCGGTCTTTCGGGACTTACTTCCACAGCTGTCCTGATATAGCGGCGGAGATCCTCTTCGTTATAGACGATTTCCATGGCCCTTCCGCCAAGAACAAAGGACGGGCGGACAAGAACCGGATATCCAACACGGGATGCCACGGCTACCGCCTGATCCTCATTGATGGCTGTGGCGCCGGAAGTCTGCCTGAGGCCGAGTTTATCGATCATCTGGGAGAAGGATTTCCGATCTTCGGCCATCTCGATGCTTCTTGGTTGGGTTCCAATGATGGTCACGCCTCTCGCCTGCAGGGGGGCGGCCAGATTCAGGGGAGTCTGTCCACCAAATTGGACGACGACGGCGTCACATTTTTCGCGCTCGTAAATATTCAGAACGTCCTCAAGGGTCAGCGGTTCGAAGAAGAGTTTGTCACTCGTGTCGTAATCGGTTGAGACGGTCTCGGGATTTGAGTTCACCATGATGGTCTCGAACCCCTCTTCCTTAAGTGCGAAAGCGGCATGGACGCAGCAGTAGTCGAACTCGATTCCCTGTCCGATCCGATTCGGCCCGCCACCAAGTATCATGACTTTCTTTTTGGTTCCCTGTCTGGATTCATCCTCGTCTGCGTAGGTCGAGTAGAAATAAGGAGTTGCAGCCTCAAACTCCGCAGCGCAGGTGTCAACCAGACGGTAGGTGGGCTCGATGCCCTCCTGTTTCCGATGGGATCTGATTTCATCCTCGGTGATTCCCGAAATCTGAGCAAGTTGACGGTCGGAGAATCCCAACTTCTTGGCTCTGCGTAGAGGAATGGTTGATGGGTTGTTGCGGTAGGATAACTCCTCCTCGACCAGTTCGAGGATATTATCGAGGAACCAGGGATCGATGGCACTGATTTCATGGATTTTTTCAGCGCTGAATCCAGCCAGGAAAGCATGACGGATTGCAAAAATCCTCTCGGCATTAGGAATGCGGAGCAAAAATTCAATGCGGTCGGTATCCCATTCACCGCTTTCTTTGCGGGGTTCAATATCCTTGGTATCTGATCCAAGTCCGGAGCGTCCCGTTTCAAGGGAACGTAGAGCTTTCTGGAGAGCCTGCTTGAATGTGCGCCCAATAGCCATCGCCTCACCGACACTTTTCATCTGGCTTGTCAGAGTAGGGTCTGCCTTGGGGAACTTCTCGAAGGTAAAGCGTGGTATTTTCACCACACAGTAATCGATCGCCGGTTCAAAACAGGCCGTCGTCGTCTTGGTGATGTCATTCTTGAGTTCATCAAGGCGGTAGCCTACGGCGAGCTTTGCGGCAATTTTAGCGATCGGATATCCGGTTGCCTTTGAGGCAAGGGCCGAGGAGCGTGACACCCGGGGATTCATCTCGATGACGATCTGTCTTCCATCTTTCGGGTTCACTGCGAATTGGATGTTCGATCCCCCGGTTTCAACGCCGATGGCACGGATGACCGCGAAGGAATCGTCACGCATCTTTTGGTATTCCTTGTCGGTAAGCGTCTGGATCGGGGCCACGGTGATCGAATCACCGGTATGAACCCCCATCGGGTCAAAGTTCTCGATCGAGCAGATGACGATGCAGTTATCCGCCTTATCACGGATGACTTCCACCTCGAATTCTTTCCATCCCAGCAAAGACTCCTCGATAAGGACTTCGGTGGTGGGGGACATGTCGAGTCCGTGGCGTGCAATGGTTTCGAGTTCCTCACGATTATAAGCAATGCCTCCGCCCGCGCCACCGAGTGTGAAGGCAGGACGGACAATCAGGGGATAGGTGCCGATTTTTTTGGCGATCTCAAAGACCTCATCGATCGTGTGGGCAGTGCCCGAATTCGCAACCTCGAGTCCAATCTCAAGCATAATCTGTTTGAAGAGGGTGCGATCTTCTCCGCGCTTGATGGCTTCCGCATTGGCACCGATAAGACGCACACCGTGTTTCTCTAGAACACCCCGGTGGACAAGTTCCATGGCCGCATTCAGCGCTGTCTGGCCACCCAGAGTCGGCAGGAGTGCATCAGGTTTCTCCCTTTCGATGATCTTTTCGATCATTTCGGGAGTGATCGGCTCGATGTAGGTCCGGGTTGCAAATTCCGGATCGGTCATGATTGTGGCAGGGTTTGAATTGACCAACACCACCTCATAGGCCTCTTCGGCAAGGGCCTTGCAAGCTTGGACACCTGAGTAATCAAATTCACACCCCTGTCCAATAACTATCGGCCCGGCGCCTATCAGGAGAATTTTATGAATGGAGGTATCTTTGGGCATGGTAAAGCAAGGAAGTCATCGTCGAAAATCTGCGGGCAGAGGAATCTCCTGCAGGGGAGTTGTTCTTATACCTCTAATAGCTCTAGAAAAATAAGTGAAAAAGTTCAGAACCGCCACATTTCCATAAAAGTGTGATCTCAACAGGGAGCGATGCTATTTTGGGTGCGTCCTGACACTTGTCGAAAAAGCAGGGAGAGTCGTGATGAGGACGGAAGTTTCCGCATCCTTGGGAACAAGTGTCGGATTGATCAGGACCGAGGGAACCAGCATGGAACCTCCTGACTTCAGGTTAATGCCCAAACATTCCAACTCCCCGGACAAGCAGGTGACGATGGAAAAATCATTTTGCCTGCCCACATTCAGTGGGATGTCCAGAGTCCGTTTTTCAACATGGAAATAAGGACAATCTGCAATCAAAGAAGCGGATGCAGGTGTTAATTCGGGTTGAAAATCCTCAAAGTCAATGGATGCGAGTGACTCTTGGAGATGAAGAATTCGTGGTTTTCCGTCCAGTCCAGTCCGGTTCCAATCAAAGACCCGATACGTGGTGTCGCTATTTTGCTGGATTTCAACAATGATAAGTCCGCCTCCAATTGCGTGGAGGCGACCGCTGGGTATAAAGATGCTTTCTCCCTTCCGGGCCGGTAGGCAGTGCAACATCTCCTCGACGTTTTTTTCTTGGAGGGACTTTTCGAAGGCTTTGCGGGTGACTCCATTTTTCAGACCTGCATAAATCACTGCCTCATCAGTGGCATTGAGAAAATACCAGCATTCTGTTTTGGGTTCTCCTTTAAGTTCTTCTGCCTTTGAGGCGGGGGGGTGGACTTGTACTGATAACCTCTCCTTGGCATCCAGAAGCTTGATAAGCAGAGGAAACCGATCCGAAGGATTGCCAGAGTGAAGGCTCCCAAAGATGAACTCCCTCTGATTCTGCCAGAGATCGTGCAGAGTGATCCCTTGAAGGTGTCCATTTTGGACAAAGCTTTGGGCTTCCGGACGGTCCACCATTTCCCAGAGTTCCCCGATGGATCCCAAGGGGATTTTTTTGCCCAAGGAAGTTTCAAAACCTCTCCCCCCCCAGACTCGCTCCATGGCTACTGGTTCAAAAAGGAGAGGGGATTCTGGAATCATTGGTTGGACGGCGTTTTTCGTTGATTTCCCAGTGAGTGATGGATCAATCCGCATGTTCTTTGACTATCAATCAAGTGTTGTCAATCGCAGGTTGGATTTTTTGAGCTCGCTGAAGAGCCCTCACGATTGCCAAGACTGCGTGAAATCCCTCATGATAGGAAACAATGGTTTCATCAAGACGACGTTCTGGGAATGAAGTGATCGGAGTTCTTCTTTTTTTTGGAGGATTCCTACTATTGCTTGCGCTATGCTCTTTTGAGCCGAGGGATGTTTCTTCCTGGCTTCCCTATGCTAGGGGGCATTCTTCCCTTGTTCCCGTGAATTTTATCGGGAGGTTTGGGGCAAATGTCGCGGGATTGATGTATTTCCTTTTTGGAGCGGCCTCCTATTTTGGTGCAGGTGCAATGGTCGGTTTAGGGATCCTGATGTTCACGAAGCAGGAGTTTCATCTCGGGATACGTTTCGGGTGGGCTTTTGTTTTTGTTCTTAGTTGGTCCACCCTTCTTGACCTTCAACATCTTGTTTTCCAGGCTTGGAAACAAAAGTTTAACATTTTGGGACCCGGAGGTTGGTTCGGCCATCAGTTGAATATCGTTCTTGGCCGGAATGCTCTCGGCGCCATTGGCTCGGTCCTCATCTTTGCAACGCTGGCTTTGGTCAGCTTAATCCTGTTGACCGGATTTCATCCGATATCGACTGCAAAAAAGGCCATGGTTGCTTTTTGGAATCTTCTTCGCTCGCTGATTCCGCTCGTGCAAAAAATCCTCTCGAACCGAAAACAAGAGTCTTTGCCGATTGAGATGAAGCCTCCTAGGGGAGGCAACCGCCGCCGTTCCCCCCTTTCGGCTGAAGATGGTGTCGGAAATCATCTTCCGCTTCCTCGAGTTGAGTCATCGCTAGATCTGCCAACCCCAAAAATCATTGATGCCAGCGTTCCCGCTCCAGCGCGCAAGCCTAGTCTTGCCGAGGTGATGGAATCGAAATCTCGGCTTGCTAAGACCGAGAGAAGAACTGGTGAAACTTCCGCAGTGGTTGGTTTGAACGAAGGTAATCAGATCGAGTATCAGTTGCCCGGATTTGATCTTTTGGAAACTTATGATGACGAGGGGCACAAACCCGCCGACCCCGCGGTGCTGCAAAGTGTTCAGAAAGTCATCATCGATACGCTTGCCCAGTTTGATATCGAGGCATCGCCGGGAGACATCACCAAGGGTCCCACCATTACGCGCTACGAGGTCTATCCCGCGACGGGAGTGAGGGTGGAGCGTATTTCCGCCCTTGAGAAAAACTTGGCTCGTGCAACCCTCGCCGAACGCATCAACATTCTGGCGCCAATTCCGGGTAAGGACACGGTCGGCATCGAGATTGCGAATTCCAACAAGGTGAAGGTGAGCATCCGGGAACTCTTCGAGAGTGAAGCCTGGGAATCGACAAAAGCAGCGCTTCCCCTTGCTCTAGGCAAGGACGTCTACGGGAATGCAATCATTGCTGATCTCGCCGCCATGCCTCACCTGCTTGTTGCGGGTGCAACGGGTAGCGGTAAGAGCGTCTGCATCAACTCCATTATCACAAGTCTGATTTTCAAACACACTCCGGAGACCTTGAGATTCATCATGATTGATCCCAAGGTGGTTGAAATGCAGGTCTACAATGACCTGCCCCACCTCGTGACGCCTGTCGTCACCGATCCGAAAAAAGTCCTGCTGGCGCTGCGTTGGGTCGTGGACGAAATGGAGAAACGATACGCTATTTTTGCCAAGGTTGGAGTGAAGAATATCCTAGGCTTTAACAAGCGCCCCAAGAGCTCGGAAAATCCTACTTCAGATCAATCTCCGTTGCCTGTTCAGGAAGCTGAGTCCGAATCTCTCCCGCAGGGCGAAAGTACGACCGAGGGCATCTCTCCCGAAGATTTGAAGCCTCCAGTAGAACTTCCCTTAAAGGCGGATAACGACATTCCTATTCCGGAACAGATACCTTTTATCGTCGTCATCGTGGATGAGTTGGCGGACCTTATGCAAACTGCCCCGGCCGAAGTTGAGGGAGCCATCGCCCGCATCACGCAGAAGGCGCGGGCGGCGGGGATTCACATGATCGTGGCGACCCAGACTCCCCGATCCAGTGTCGTCACCGGTGTGATCAAGGCCAATATTCCGTCACGCATCGCTTTTCAGGTGGCTTCGGGAATCGATAGCAGGGTTATTCTGGATACCAACGGAGCCGAGAGGCTTCTTGGTAAGGGGGACATGCTCTATCTCCCACCGGGGAGCGCCAAACTGACGCGGGCTCAGGGAGTCTTGGTCACAGATGAGGAGATCCACAAGGTTGTCATGAATCTATCGGCCCAAGGGAAACCGCATTTCGAGCCAACGATCTCAGCAAGACTTTCAGGGACAATCATGCCGGAAGAGGATGTGACCGACGAAGAGGAGGAATTGGTTGAAAAATGCCTGGAAATCATCAGGCAGGAGAAAAAAGCTTCCACGTCCATGTTACAGCGACGTTTAAGGTTGGGTTATACCCGAGCAGCCCGTGTCGTCGACATTCTCGAACAGCGTGGCATTCTTGGTCCCAAGGATGGTGCCAAAGACCGCGAGATCATGATTGATCTTGATAGCTTGGACGACGAGGGTTCCATTCCTTGAACTCATGAATTTTTCCCCCAATCATTCCCCTTCAACTCCTCCTCTTGGGGAGATCCTTAGGAAGGCAAGGCATGAAGCGGCCCTCTCTTTGGAACAGGCGGCTCTCCGTGCCTGTCTAATACCCAAGGATGCTCGGCACTTGGAGGAGGGGGACTTCACGAAAGTAAGTTCAAGCAGGCTCAAGGCGGTCAGTTACGCCCGATCGATGGGATTAAACCCCTCTGACCTGAAGAATTCCTTGCCCGACATGCCGGCGCTTGTTTCCAAAGAAAGCAAATTTCTATCTGTGAAAGCCGCGCAGCATCAACCTTTCCTTATGGTTTTATCACAACTGTTCGGTTTTCTTGCCCCGATGGGAAGGGCTGTCCTTTATCTACTGATCGCGACGACTTTATTGGGAACTTGGGGAGTCGTTCGTCAACTCGCCCGTGTGCGTTACCTGCCGTGGACGACGATTGCAAACAACACCACTCATAATATTCCTCAGCCATGACACTCCAATCTTCAGTTCAAGAGGCCACGCAATCACGCAAGATCGGGCTCATTAGCCTTGGTTGTGCGAAAAATCTGGTTGATGCCGAGATCCTTCTCGGAGATGCGAAGCGTCATGGATACGAGTTAACATCTGAAACGGACGAAGCAGATGTCGTTCTGGTCAATACATGTGGATTTATCGACCCTGCAAAAGAAGAAAGTATCGGGGCCATCCTTGAAGCGCATCGTCGAAGACTCCATGGTGCCAAGTCTGGTCAAAAACTCGTCGTTGGAGGCTGTCTCTCTCAAAGATATTCTTCCGATCTTGCCGTTCAACTACCCGAGGTTGATGCTTTCATGGGACTCGATGAGATCAAAAATGCGGGCTCATTCTTTGATCGCCTGCTGGATGACGAGCATCAGGAACGGGGTGGGGGTGCCCTGGTGGAAGTATCGCGCCGTGCGGCTTATATTCCCGATTACGATACTCCTCGGGTCCGCCTGACCGCCGCGCATACCGCGTATGTGAAAATCGCGGAGGGTTGCAATCATCCCTGCTCCTTCTGCGTGATTCCCAGGATGAGGGGGCGTCATCGGAGTCGAACCATCGAATCAGTTGTAAAAGAGGTCGAAGGTCTTGTCGCATCCGGTGTGAAGGAGATCAATCTGATCAGTCAGGACACCACCTATTATGGAATGGATCTCTGGGAGGAGAAGGCCGGACCCCGACAACCGGTTGACGAGGCCAGAGGGCCTGGATTGCCTGCTCTTCTTGATGCACTGGGAGCCATTCCCGGCGAGTTTTGGATCCGCCTGCTCTACACCCACCCTGCCCACTGGAGCGATGATATGATCTCGGCCATTGCGAGGAATCCGAAAGTGGCCCGTTATGTCGATATGCCCCTTCAGCATATCCATGATGAGATGCTCGATTCCATGAGGCGTGAGACGGACCGGGGGCATATTGAGCGTCTCATTGACAGGATGCGCTCCGGCATTCCCGGGCTTACCATCAGAACCACGTTCATTGTCGGTTTTCCCGGAGAATCCGAGGAACATTTTGAAAGCCTCTTGGAGTTTATCACTCAACGTCGATTCGAACGACTGGGAGTCTTCAACTACTCCAGGGAAGAGGAATCACGTGCCGCCAAACTTCCGAACCAGATCCATGGCGGTACGAAAAAGCGCCGTCATCGCGAGTCAATGCTTGTCCAACGGGAAATCGCGCTTGAGTTGGCGCTGGAACAGGTTGGCAAGGAGTTGACGGTGCTTTCCGATACGCCCCTCCTGGGTCGAACCGAGGGCGATGCTCCGGATGTCGATTGCCGTGTTCACTTCACAAGACCTGTCGCCGCCGGGGCCTTTCATCGGGTGAGGATCACCGGAACCCGCGGGTATGATTTGGAGGCGGAGCCTCTGGAAAGCTGATTTCCTGGCACCTCGCTGTCATGAAGTTTCCCTATTCGTTCCCATTGACCCGGGCTTTCTGCCTCTATCTTGGGCAGGTTGTCCTGCTTGCGGGGGAGGCATTCACGTCGATTTTTTCAGGACGGGTAAGATGGAGGCTTGTCGTTAACCAGATCGTCGAGATCGGTTTCGGTTCGCAAGCCGTCGTGATTATTACGGGAATTTTCACGGGAGCGGTGTTCACCGCGCAAATCTTTTTCCAATTCAATGCCCTGAATATGAGTTCTGCCGTTGGCCCCGTTGTTTCCATAGCCCTCTGCCGCGAACTCGGACCGGTGCTGACCGGGTTGATGGTGGCCGGACGCGTTGGTGCTGCCATGAGCGCGGAGATCGGCACTATGAAAGTGACCGAACAGATCGATGCGCTGAGGGCTCTTGCAGTCAATCCGGTCGATTATCTCGTGGTGCCACGCGCTGTGGCGATGATGGTGTCCATGCCGCTCCTTGTCGGTGAGTGTATCTTTTTTGCACTAACCGCCAGTTATTACGTGGCCACCCAGATTCTCAATGTGAACAGTGTCTTTTTTCTCCAACACATGTGGTTCTACACCCACAGCAGGGACATGGTTATGGCGATGATCAAGGGGTTTGTCTTTGCCCTGATCGTTGTCTTCGTGGGGTGCCAGCAGGGACTGACGACCAGCAATGGAGCCGTCGGCGTTGGCCGTTCGACCACCGAGGCTGTCGTGATCAGCTCCCTCACGATCCTGATGATCAATTTTTTCCTGACAATGGGACTCAACATCATCTTTCCCGCGGGAGGGAGGTTTTGATGAGCGCACTTCAGGCCAAGCCTTCGCAGGGCAATCTCATTGAGGTCCGAGATCTGCGGCAGACGCTCTCAGGCCAGGAGATTCTTCGGGGAGTGAATCTCGATATCCCGAAGGGTCAGACCATGGTGCTACTTGGGCGAAGCGGTGGAGGGAAGAGTGTCTTTCTCAGACATCTGATCGGACTGATGAGGCCGCTTTCGGGCTCCATAAGGATTGAGGGAGAGGAGATCGCAGGACTAGAAGAGAGGGAACTTGAGCCGGTTAGGAGAAAGATAGGAATGCTCTTTCAGGATGGCGCCCTCTTCGACTCAATGACTGTGTTTGAGAATATTGCTTTTCCCCTGCGTGAGCGCGGCGAACGGAACGAAAATCTGATCCGTGAAAAAGTGGCCCGCTCCCTTGAGCTTGTTTCGCTGATGGGGCAGGAAAAAAAGATGCCGGTCAACCTCAGCGGGGGGATGAGAAAGAGGGCGGCGTTGGCCAGGGCGATTATTTCCGAACCCGCCTGCATTCTTTATGATGAGCCAACGGCAGGGCTTGATCCTATTGTGTCGGACACCATCAACAGACTGATCCGGCGCCTCCAGTCCCAGTTGAATGTCACCTCTGTCGTGGTCACCCACGATATGATCAGCACGAACCACATCGCCGACCGGGTTTCACTTCTCCGTGAGGGGAAGATACACTTCGACGGTTCCCTAAAAGAGCTTCACGCCTCGACGGATCCCGTGATTACGGATTTCATCGAGGGCCGTTCTCACGAAATTGACTGACACACTTCATGGACACCACCAAAACCTCCACCCAGCTTCGCGCCGGTTTTTTCATGCTACTCGGTTTTTTCTGTATCGGATCTCTGCTGATTTATTTCGGACGGTTCGGAGATAGCGTCAAGAAATATTACACGCTCACGGTGGAGTATCGTAACGCAAGTGGCCTTCTCAAGGGAGCCGACGTCATGCTTGCTGGCGCCAAGATTGGCGAGGTTGCCTCCGCACCCGTCGTGCTCACCAACATGAGGGGTGTTTCCGTCCCGTTGAAAATAGAGGAATCCGTTAAAATTCCTGATGGAAGCATCTTCTCGATCGGTAGTTCGGGGCTGTTGGGTGACCGCTTTGTCACCGTCACCATGAATGATGAGGCGCTGAATCCTATTCCGATTTCTCCGGGTTCTGTCATCAAGAATGGTCTGAGCGAATCCAGTATCGCCGAGTTGCAACGTCAGATGCATGACGAAATTCTTCCGAAGCTTAGCAGTGCGCTCGGTAACATCGATGCCGTCAGTCAGTCCCTGAGAAAAGAAGTGTTTAACAAGGAAGGGGTCGAAAATCTCCAGGCCACGCTGGCCAACTTCCATACTGCGAGTGATTCGCTGGCAACTGTCTCCGGCCAGATCCAAGGAATCGTAAACCAAACCGGCACTTTCCTGAAAAAGGGAAATGAGACAATGGACTCTGCCCAGGGTGCGGCTGGCGATTTGAAGGCCTTCATCGCCAATCTTCGCCAGCATGGCATCATTTTTTATCGCGACACGGCACCGGATTCGGCTCCCCGCAAAAAACCCTGATCAACGTTGAAGATGGATCTCACTCTTGTCGTTTTAGCTGCCGGAATGGGGAGTCGCTACGGAGGTTTGAAGCAACTTGATCCCGTGGGACCACATGGAGAGATCATTCTGGACTATTCCGTAAAGGACGCACTGGCAGCCGGTTTCAACAAGGTTGTGTTCGTGATCCGTCGGGCCATGCTGGATGTTTTCCGTGAATCAGTGGGGATACGATACGAGGGAAAGCTGGAGGTGGCCTATGCATTCCAAGAGTTGGAACCTCTTCCGGGAGGAAGGGTTTCCCCACCCGATCGATCGAAGCCATGGGGAACCGGTCATGCTGTTCTTGCCGCGGCCCCACTTGTGTCCGGTCCTTTTGCCGTCATTAATGCCGATGATTATTATGGCGGTTCGGGATTTCGCAAACTGGCCGGATTTCTTACGACGGCAACGCAGGGAAATTATTTCATGGTTGGGTATTCCCTTGAAAAAACCCTCTCCGAATATGGATCGGTATCCCGTGGAATCTGCAGGACGGATCAGGAGGGATATCTTCTGGAGATTATCGAGAGGACAGCCATTTCCCGCAAGAACGGTGAGATTCTTGCCGAGGGGGATCCTTCCATCCTTTTGTCAGGATTCGAGCCCACTTCCATGAATTTCTGGGGATTTCTGCCGGATCTTTTCCCCCCCTTGGAGCGTCTTTTCGAAGAGTTTTTGCAGGAGAGGGAATTTGATGCAAAAGCGGAATTTTATCTACCCGTCGCCATCGGTGCCCTCATTGATACCCGAGAATGTTCGGTGAAGCTGCTTCAATCCGACGACCCCTGGTTCGGACTCACCTACCCGGGTGACAGGGATTTCGTAATGCGGTCACTAGCTGAGATCCGTTGAAGAGGTAGAGACTTTCAGTCCAAGATCTTTTGTTAAAAGTGGTTTTTTTCTAGTGAATCCTTGAGCGTGGATCTTCAATCACAATGATATGTCGAAGATAGAAGAGCTTTTTAAAAACAATAGGGAGTGGGCTCAGGATCTCAGCGCCAAGGATCCTAAGTTCTTCGAGGACCTCGCGGTTCAACAGCGACCTGAGTATCTCTGGATTGGTTGTTCTGACAGCCGTGTGCCGGCCGAAGAGCTTGTCGGCCTTGCTCCAGGAAATATCTTCGTGCACCGGAATGTGGCCAACGTGATCGTCCACACGGATTTCAACTCGCTTTCAGTGATTCAGTTTGCGGTTGATGTGCTGAAAATAAAACACATCATTGTTTGTGGTCACTACGGCTGCGGAGGCGTGAGAGCCACTCTTAAAGGGGACCGTGTCGGCCTCGCCGATAACTGGCTGCGTCATGTGGATGACGTTCTCCAGAAGCATCGATCACTTCTGGACAGATCGGATGATGAAACAAACCGTCTGAATCATCTCTGCGAACTTAACGTCATTGAGCAGGTGTCCAATGTCTGCAAGACCACCGTGATCAGAGATGCTTGGGATAGAGGGCAGTCTCTCAGTGTTCATGGATGGATCTATGGAATGAGCGATGGTCTGCTTCGGGATCTTAATGCGAGTGCCTCGTCAACGGAGGAGGCGCGATCTTCCTATTTGAGGGCCATCGCTTCGCTGCCCGAGTAAATCTGGGCCTTACTTTTCTGTTGGCTCGTTTGCCGACTCCCATCCCGCAATGCCGGGTTTGAAATGCTCCACATCGGCGTAGCCAAGTTTTTTAGCGGCTTCCGCCGCACGCGCATAGGCTCCGCAATGCTCGTTGCCGCAATAAGCAACGATCAGCGAGTTTTTATCCGCCGGGAGAACCTTGGCAAGATCGGCAGTATGGGCTGTAAAATCAATGGCTCCAGGGATGTGGCCGTTGGCGTAGGTAACGGGCCCGTTCACATCCAGTAGGGTCACTTTTTTTGCCGCCATCGCGGCCTTTAGATCCGCAAGGCTGATGTCCGGAAAAGATGAGGCGTGCGCAGTCGAAGAGAGGAGGAGCAGAGCGGCGATAATGTGAAGCTTCTTCATGAAGGTAGAATCTACCATAAGCAACACCACATTCCAGTGCGTAATATCTCGTGGTCTTATTTGGGGAGAGGAATGCAACGATTCTTACTTCACGATCTCTCCCCCCTTTACACCCAAAAAATTACTTCTTTGGCTTTTCTCCGGAAGCTTCCTTGGTTCCGGTTAAGTTAAGGCTCTCTATGGCCCCCACCAAGTGGAATTGATAGCATTGGCAGCCTCAGGTGCTTGTCTTGCTTTCGCGGAGAATTCCATCCCATGCTGGGCAATATCAGCCCCCTCGCCCCCGAGTTCTATCGCCTCTCGGAAGTAGGAATCGGCGTCATCATAGTAGTGGAATGTGTATTCAATGAAGCCGCGGTAAGCGGCAACAAACGACGAATTCGGATCGAGCGTTTTAGCATGCTCTGCTGAGTCAAGCGCGCCATAGTAGTCCCCCGAGAGAGCTTGTGCCATCGCCAGTTTGAGAGCTAGACGGGCGTCATTTGGGAAAACACGCAACCCATCCCTGAACATAGCGAGGGCCTCATGAATGAGCTCTGGAGCAGAAACCCTATCAGCCCCCTTGTTTTTAGATCCTGATTCCTGAGCCAGATGCATGGCTGCATTACCGGCGGCAAAATACAACTCGGGGTTGTCATGGGTCTTCTGAAGGCCTTTCTGGGCAATTTTTAGCGATTCTTTAGGATGTCCGTCACGGAGAGCGACACGGGCACGTTCGCAATAGTATTCCCCGGCGATTCGGGGGATACCGTAGATTAGGATCCCCACTCCAAGCAGAGGAAGAGACCAGCGCAGTAGCACGCGGAACCAAGGGTGTCGTTCCATGCTGCGCTCTTCATTTGAGCCTCCAGGGTTTGCCAGCACGCCAAAGACAAAAGCGATCACTAGAGCGTTCTGAGGGATTTGCATGTTGAAATCCATTGCAGAATGAACGATGTAGGCGGCCAGCACTGCCAGAGACCCGATGATGAGAGCGAGTCGGTCGCCAGGAGAATTCCCTGATTGATGAGCCCTCCGCAGCAGTCCGCGAAAGGCACCCAACCCCGAGTAGAGATGAAGCAGAAGCATGATCAGGAAGAGCCCCAATCCCACCGTTCCATAATCCGCTAGCAGTTGAAGGTAGTCGTTATGAACATGAATGGGATCCCCTTGGATCGAAAGATCCCGGAAAAGCCGCCCATAATAGAGATAGGAGAATCCGCCCGTACCCCAGATCGGGGACAAGTGGAACTGATCCAACGCCGCATGCCAGAGAAGCAGCCTAGGGTTTGCCTGATCGTTGACTTCTGTCAGCCGCTGAAAAAGCGCCTGATCCTGGATGAGAAAGAATACACCGCCAGCGATCGCGATGATTAATGTGGCCGTGAGAATAATCCCGATCAGCAGATTGCGTTGTTGCAATCGTGGTAAAGCCATCACGCTGAGAATGACCATCACACAGATGCCAACGGCGAGGCTGACATAGCCTCCTCTACTTCCTGAGATACCCACTCCGGCAAGGCATGCCAGCGTCACATAACCAGCCAGGATCTTCATCCTTACGCTCCCCCGGCCCCAGATCGTGTGACTCATTGCCAGAAGGGAGGCAATCTCCATGAAGCCAGCGAAATGATTTGGGCAAATAAAGAACCCGCTGGCCCTCCAGTTGTCGAATCCAGGAAGACGCTGCGCCCAGGGCAGAGGCATCCAACCCTTCTCGCCGGCAAACTGGACGATGGCGGGAACGAGTTGTACCACCGCCAGGATTAAGAGGAACGCCACAACGAGCCTGCGATCCACCGGGCGTGTCAGGACTACTCCCACGAGGAGATAGACCAAGAAACACCCGGCCAGGATGAAGAACTGCATCCTTGCGATGTACTCTACATCCGAGAGTCGGTTTCGGATGAGTATGTAAATCGTGAACGCGCAAGTGGCAGCTATGGCTGGGAGATATGCCCTGCCGCCAGGCTTGATACCGGGAATCCAGGATAGAGCTGCTGCCACCCCGATAAGACAGATTGCTGGCACGCAGTAGATAAGGCGCGCACCGCCGATGAATACTTCCAAAACCGACAAGGCGGCCAACAGTGGCAGAAGTATCAAATTGTTCACACGAGGATCTTTTCTACAATCCCGCAGGCATGGCGAGACTACAATTGAATGGGCTATTGTTTCACGATCCAAATAATACTTAGGGTTTACTGCAGTTAAGGGATTGGTTATGGGTTAGTTTTTGGGACTTTTCATGGAATGGCTTTGATGAAGGGTTGGTGCCCTCAAAGTGCTCTTAAAATCCGGAGAGGTATTCTTTATCAGAGGATAAAATCCAGACCGGCTTCATGGATCAGTCGAAGGGGATCGGCTATCCCCTCACAGGATGTGACACCTCCCCAGTGGAAATATATCCCGATTGGAAAGTGGTCCGTGGTAGGCTGAAAGACTGATGATAAGAACTCTCCTTCTGCGATTGCCGTGAAGATTGCAACCTCCGTCTTTCAGGGAAGTTGTCCTGATCTTGCTTCGTGCCCCAAATCGGTGCTTCCGGAGTTCGCGCTGATCGGACGCTCAAATGTCGGCAAGTCCTCCCTCGTCAACATGCTCACCCGTTCGGAGGGATTGGCAAAGGTGTCTCAGATTCCCGGCAAAACCCAGTTGATCAATTTTTTCACGATCAACGGCGCTTGGAATCTGGTGGACCTTCCGGGCTATGGCTTCGCAAAGGTCGGAAAGGCGGAACGGGGTGGATTCAGCACGATGGTTGCCGACTACCTTCAGAATCGATCGAGCCTTGTCGGAACCTTCGTGCTGATCGACGCCCGACTCAGTCCCCAGGCCTTGGATCTGGAGTTTCTACGCTGGATGGTCGGATACGGACTGGCGTTCATCCTCGTCTTCACCAAGACGGACTCGCTTTCCAAAACGGCGGTGCAGAAAAACATCGGGGTTTTCCTGAGCGCGATGGGTGGAATCACCGAGGAGCCTCCTGCCTATGTGCTCAGCTCCGCCAAAGAGGGGGTGGGGCGGAGGGAAATCCTCGCCCTGATTGATTCCGCCCTTTCCGAAATCGGCGGATCGTAAATTCACGACATCCCCTCCCATGACACTGGAAGAGCTCGGTTGGAACGAAGAGTTTGCGTTCGAATTCTCCCCTTATCTTGAAAAGAAATGGGAACCCGCCCGTCTGATCCGGGACAACAAGATCACTTACGGAGCCTTGTTGGGAGATGGGCGGGAGTTGGAGGTGGTGATGAGCGGCAAGGTCTACCATGACGCCGAAACAGACGCGGAACTTCCCGCCGTCGGGGATTGGGTTGCGCTCGAGGTCGGGGGTGAGAACAAGGAGCATGTCATCCGCGCAAGACTCCCCAGACAGACTTGCCTCTCCAGAAAAATGTCTGGTAGGAGCACCGAGGAGCAGGTGATTGCCTCCAACGTCCAGATCGTGGTCGTGGTCACCGATGCCGGACCAGACTTCAATCTCCGGAGGATGGAGCGCTATTTCGCCATCATCGGCCGCAGTCGTGCAAAGGCTGTGGTCCTGATCAACAAGGCGGATCTTTTTTCCGAAGAGGAGAACCAGGCCGCTGCGGAGTCGATCAGGATGCAGAATCCGTCGGCCGAGGTGCATATTACCACCCTGAGGAAAAAAAGCAGCCTGAAGGCTCTGAAATCTTATCTCCGGACTGGGGTCTCGATGACCTTCATCGGATCCAGTGGCACCGGGAAATCCTCCGTGATCAATCACCTGCTGGGAGGAGAGTATCAGTGGACCGACGAGGTCAACGAAATCACCGGGAAAGGCCGGCACACCACCACCGCCCGGGAGCTTATGGTGCTACGGCAGGGCGGGATCATCATCGATAATCCGGGCATCCGCGAAGTGCACATGTGGACGGACGAATCGACCCTACGGGATCAGTTTTCCGACATCGAGGAGCTTGCCGGTAAGTGCCGCTTTGACGACTGCAGGCATGGTCCGCACGCCGGTTGTGCGATCCGCGATGCCGTGAGCGAGGGGAAGTTGGCGCTCTCGAGGCTTGAGGGATTCTTCAAACTGGAGGAGGAGATCGCAAAACTGCGTCTCAGCCGTGAGAAACGCCAGATGACGGTTGACCGTAGGGATCGACGCGACCTAAGGATCAAATCCCGGAACTACGAGGCCAAGCGCAACCGCTACTCCGAGGAGTGAGTGTTTGGTAGAAATCAGTTGGCGAAGAAGCATTCGACCTCACCCATCGCCTTATTGCGGATGCCATCCCGCTCCATCAGGATCTCATGCTTGGAATCCGGAAAGAGGACGAGTCGGGCATTGGTAAACATTTTGTGCAGTTCTTCCGGAGAGGGGTTGACCACAAAGGCATCTTTTCCAGCTTGGAAAATAAGGACCGGGCTCGTGATGGCCCCCTTGTGAGCGCGGATCCGAGTGGTCTTATCCAGGGCCTGATTCACCCAGTCAATGGAGGGGCCGCCCAGAACAGCCTCGGGGTGATTCTTCCAGACTTCATTGTTGGCGCTCCAGCGCGCACGGCTTGAGGTCACGGAGTTTACCTCGAAGGATTCGTAGGGATTATGATCGCGCTTGCCCGGTGCGTAGCCCGCCCCGAGTCCCGACATGTGCAGAAGCTTCATCACAAGGCTGGCAATAGGTTCCGGGAAGGGCGCCGTGTTGATCCGGATCATGGGCGCGCTGAGGATCACTGCACGGAATGGGGATTGATAGCGTTGCAGGTAATCGGTGGCGACCCCTCCGCCCATCGAGTGGGCGATCAGGCAGAGGTTGTTGGGATGGGTTGGCAGGATAACCTCCCGGACAAAGGCATTCAGATCGGCCGCATAGAGTGAGAAATCATCGATCTGGTCGATCTGGGGGTTGCTTTTGACAAGGTGGGGTGAGAGTCCTTGTCCTCGATGATCGTAGGAGAAGATGCTGAAGCCTTTTTTGTAGAGGTCATAAAAAAACTCACCGTATTTTAGCCACGATTCCGTACTGCCGTTGACCACGACAATCGTCCCTTTGGCGTTCGGATGCACAAAGCGGATCCCCTGAAGCTCCGTCACCCCGTCGGCGCTCCGAAAAGTGAAACGCTCTCCGGAGTCCAGAAAAGGGAGGATGGTTTTTTTCCATTCGGAATCGTAGTTCTTCTCTGGCAGGGCCTGGACACACTCCATTGCCGGGAGTGTCAGGATGAGGGCGAGGGACCATAGCAGACGCATCCCGAGTTCCTAGCAGAACCGGTCCTGCTCGTCGTTGAGAATTACGTTCAGCATCAACGATCGCCGCCAAACCCCTTCATAGGTTTTAGCCACAGCAGTCTTCGGCTGTGCACATAAATCAGAGGAGGTCGAGAGGTCAAGAGGTCGAGAGGTCGAGAGGTCGAGAGGTCGAGATGTCGAGAGGTCGAGAGGTCGAGAGGTCGAGAGGTCGCGTTGCGACAGATTGATGATTTTTATTGTTTATTCCTGAGGTTTTTCAAAGAAAATCCCTCTTCTGCCGATATTAAAGTGTGGGTGGGTTTTTCTTTGCTCCCCACCTTCGCTCTGAAGAGGTTCCCATAGTCATGATGAGAATGATGGGGTAGCTGGGTTGGGCAAAAGAACGAAGGGATCACTGTAAGAATAGAGGCAGTAATGATTCTGGCCTGATTCGTGTCGATTTCTTCCTGATTCATCCCAAAATTCTTTTATCTTTGGAGAAAGTTAGCATGATCCCATCCGTTTGTTTCAAACCCAGAAAATCTAAAAGAACACATCGTGAAAAACACTTTTCTCTCTCTCGCCCTTGCTGCAGGACTCGTCTCATTCGCTGGAAATGCGGATGCTCAAAATACAGGCAAGTCATTTACAAACACAGGTGTGGTTTGGACCTACACCATCGATGTTTCAGGAATGTATCAACTGACTGGTTTTGGAGGTTCAGGACAAAGTGCGATCGGAGGTCCGCTGGGCCTAGGTAAAGGAAATGCGAACCCAGGTATAGGCGGCCTTGGTGCTGGAATTAGCGGAACGCTTGACTTGATGGCGGGCACTACACTGGACATTGTAATAGGTGTGGGGTTTACTGACACACGAGGCAATAATAATGCGGGGTCTGGAGGAGGAGGAACTTTTGTCTACACAACCATTGGTAGTAATAGTACGCCTATTTTTATCGTCGGTGGAGGAGGTGGGGCTGATACCATGGGTGGAAATGGAGGGGTCGGTCAGACATCCATCACTGCAGGAAATGGGGGAGGTATAACAGCTGGGGCAGCAGGACAGAATGGACAAGATGGACAACATGGAAAATCAAGAAATAGTGACGTTTTTTATAATGCTGGAGCAGGTGGTGGTGGCTTCTACGGTAATTGGTTCACTAATAATGGTGGTTCGGGTGGTGGCGCCACCCACGGACCGGAAAATACGGTTGGTTTTAATTTGGGTGGTGGTGGTGGTGGTGGCTACAACGGTGGTGGTGGTGGTGGTGGTGAAAATGCTGGTCCTGGGGGCGGAGGATCATCCTTTGAGGCTAGCGGTTTTACGCTTATCACTAATTCTCAAACTAATTTCGGTAACGGGTCATTTAGTCTGTCATTATTGCAGGCATATACTCTTTATGTGGGTTATAATACCTCCTTTAATCAAAAAAATCTTTCATCCAATACATCTAGCTATGCGGACGGTGTCTATGTTGGCTATACCAACGCTTCTTCCTATAATTTATTAACCGTTTCAGGAACCAATACTCTCCTGACCACACCTGTCGGTCTCTATGTCGGTTATTCAGGATCCAATAACTCGATGGTGATCTCAGCGGGGGGGAGCGTTTCGGATTCAACCGGCGTTATCGGAACTAACAACTCCTCAAACAACTCGGTATTAGTGACAGGAGCAGGCAGCTCCTGGAGCAATAGCAACTCGCTGATGATTGGAAATCAAGGAAGTGGAACCTTGACAGTAGCCAATGGCGCAACCGTTCAGGCTGCGGGAGGCATCGTGATTGCTTCGCTGATAGGATCGGCAGGGGCTCTGAATATCGGCTCATTTGGCGGAACTGACACGGCAGGAACTATCACGACACCGACGATCAATTTCGGATCAGGCTCTGGGACGATCAACTTTAATCAAACGAACATCGCAAACATCTCCAGCATCATCTCTGGTGCGGGATCACTCAAACTGCTTGGCAGTGGCATGACGATCCTGACCGGTAACAACACCTACTCGGGAGGGACGACACTCAGTGCCGGCACGCTTGCGCTCAGCAACAACTCAGCCCTCGGGACGGGAACACTCAATGTGGCCTCCAACAGCACGCTCTTAGCGTTGACGAATCTGAGCATTGCCAATGATTACGCCATCGCAAGTGGTGCTACCCTATCCAATAACTTCGGAACGAATAATGTCACCAACAGTGGAGTGATTGGTGGTGCAGGAACTCTCAACCTGCTTGGCAGCGGCATGATGATCCTGACCGGTAACAACACCTACTCGGGAGGGACGACACTCAGTGCCGGCACGCTTGCGCTTAGCAACAACTCAGCCCTCGGGACGGGAACACTCAATGTGGCCTCCAACAGCACGCTCTTGGCGTTGGCTAATCTGAGCATTTCCAACAACTACTCTATCGCAAATGGGGTTACTTTGAATCAAAACGTTGGAAATTACAGTGTCACGAACTGGGGAGTAATCAGCGGATCTGGAGCGATTCTCTTGACCGGATCAGGAACAAAAACTCTTGCTGGAGCGAATGCCTACGGCGGAACGACTACCCTCGACGGTGGTACTACGGTGATCACCGGTTCAATAAAAAGTGCTAGTGATCTTCTTATAGGGGAGGAAAATAGTGGTATTAATCTGGTTATCTCCGGTGGGGGTTCGGTTGCTATCAACAGCAGCTGGATAGGTGATGGAAATTCCAGCAACAATTCTGTTTTGGTAACAGGTGCTGGTTCAATCTTGACTAACTCAGGATCTATCATTCTTGGCAATAATGCTGCATCAAGTGGTAGTCTGACGGTAGCGAACGGAGGAGTTGCCGTTGCTAGCAGCATCTATATTGGTTATGAGACCGGATCATATGGAGCTCTAAACATCGGCTCCTTAGGCAATAGTGACTCAGCCGGGACCGTCATAACGCCCTTTATTTTCTTTGAAAAGGGAACCGGTGTAATCAACTTCAATCAAACTAACACCGCAACCATCGCCAGCATCATTTATGGAGCAGGATCTCTCAACCAATATGGAGTTGGAACAACCATTATAAGCGGTGACAACAGCTACTCGGGAGGGACGACACTCAGTGCCGGCACGCTTGCGCTCAGCAACAACTCAGCCCTCGGGACGGGAGCACTCAATGTGGCCTCCGACAGCACGCTCTTAGCGTTGACGAATCTGAGCATTGCCAATGATTACGCCATCGCAAGTGGTGCTACCCTATCCAATAACTTCGGAACGAATAATGTCATCAATAGTGGAGTGATTGGTGGTGCAGGAACTCTCAACCTACTTGGCAGCGGCATGATGATCCTGACCGGTAACAACACCTACTCGGGAGGAACGATACTCAGTGCCGGCACGCTTGCGCTCAGCAACAACTCAGCCCTCGGGACGGGAACACTCAATGTGTCCTCCGACAGCACGCTCTTAGCATTAACGAATCTGAGCATTGCCAATGATTACGCCATCGCAAGTGGTGCTACCCTATCCAATAACTTCGGAACGAATAATGTGACCAATAGTGGAGCGATTAGCGGTGCGGGGGCGATTCTTTTGACCGGATCAGGAACAGAGACGTTGACAGGAGCCAGCACCTACAGCGGAACGACTACCCTAGACGGCGGAACCACAGTGATCACCGGTTCAATCAGCAGTCCCAGTAGCCTCTTTGTAGGTAAGGCCAACAACGGTTCCGCCATGGTTATCTCTAGCGGGGGAATAGTCGCAAATAGCAATGGGTGGATTGGCTACAGCAATTCTTCCAGCAACAACTCAGTGCTTGTGAGCGGAGCCAACTCACTTTGGAACAACTCTGGTGATCTCACTGTTGGATACGAAGGGGCTAGCAACAATCTCACGGTAAACGGGGAATGCCAGGTCTCCGATCAAAATGGGTGGATTGGCTACAGCAATTCCTCCAGCAACAACTCGGTGCGAGTGAGCGGAGCCAACTCACTTTGGAACAACTCCGGTGATCTCACTGTTGGATACGGAGGGGCTAGCAACAATCTCACGGTAAACGGGGGAGCCCAGGTCGCCGATCAAAATGGCTGGATTGGCTACAACAATTCCTCCAGTAACAACTCGGTGCTTGTGAGCGGAGCTAACTCACTTTGGAACAACTCTGGTAATCTCACTGTGGGAAGACTTGGCGGAGCGACCCTCACGGTTGCCAATGGTGGCGTAGTGGCAGCCGCAAGCGGCATTACAATTGCTTCACAGGCAGGATCGGTCGGAACGCTTAACATTGGCTCCCTAGGTGGCAGCGATTCCGCTGGAACAATCAACACGCCGATGATCGCATTCGGAGCAGGCACCGGTGCGATCAACTTTAACCAGGTTGATTCGACACTAGTCACAGCCCAGATTACGGATTTCGGTAATGGAATTATCAACCAATTCGGAACTGGAACGACGATCCTAAGTGGGGACAATTTCGGATTCTCTGGACTAACTTTAGTCTCAAACGGAACCCTTCAATCAGCCAGCAGCAATGCACTTGGAACCAGCTCTGTAATACTCAATGGAGGAACTTTGGCACTATCAACCAATCTCTCAATTTCCTCTCTTGTCTGGAACAGCAGCGCCACTGTGGCAATTCTTAATCTGAGTGCTGGATCCTATCTGAATATAAGCGGAGATCTGAACATTACTGGCTCAGGAACTGGAACGTTTAATCTGGAAGGAAATGTTATCGGAACCAGTGCTGAGAAACTTTTGGCCTGGGGAAGCCAAAACTTTACCATCAACGACTTTTCAGTGACCGGTCTTAGTGGAGGAAACTACTTTTTAACAATCCGTGATAACGCTTTGTACATTGCTGCAAATGCCAACCTTTTTGTCGGAAACAATAGCTCTGGGCAAACTTACACTGTTACCGGGACAGAGAGTTACTCCAATACCTACGTTGGTTACAATACTGGGGACTCCAACAACATCCTCAATGTAAATAGTAATGCTGTTCTCACAAACTCCCTTAATCTTTTCATCGGTTACAATGACAGCAGCAACTCGATGATTGTTTCCAACAGAGGAATGGTTGTAGATTTGAACGGCTTTATCGGTTTTAACGCTGGTTCTTCCAATAACTCGGTTGTAGTCACAGGAAGTAACTCCGTTTGGACGAATTCTGGCAATCTGGTTGTTGGCGTTGACGGGTCGAGCAATTCGATGGCTATATTCAATGGGGGAACGGTCGCTGATTACTCCGGCTATTTGGGTAATACGGCTTCTAGCAACTCAGTTCTGGTGGATGGTCTAGGATCGATTTGGACGAACTCACACGCAATTTTTGTTGGTTACGAAGGTTCAACCAATGAGCTTGTGATTTCTAATGGTGGAACTCTTGCTGATTCAAATGGATTTATCAGTGTTTTCTCTTCTTCTTCCAATAATACAGTGCTGGTTACCGGGACCGGATCACTCTGGAAAAATGGAGCGGGGCTTACTATCGGCAATCAAGGAGGCGGCACCCTCACAATAGCCAACGGAGGCTTGGTATCAGCAGCAACTAGTATATCCATCGCGAAGCTGGCTGGATCAGTCGGCACTCTGAATATCGGCTCCCTTGGAGGAAACGACACGGCTGGGACGATCTTAACGCCGGCGATCATATTCGGATCGGGAACTGGGACGATCAACTTTAATCAGAATGATACTTCCGTAATTTCGGCTAATATAAGCGACTTGGGTAACGGAGTTATCAATCAGCTAGGAATCGGCACAACCATTCTAACTGGAAATAGCGCAGGATTTTCAGGCCTGACCACGATCTCTGGAGGCACTCTCCAGATCGGAGATGGGTTGACCAGTGGAACGGCAGTCAGTGCAGGCAACTTTGTAAATAATTCACAGCTTAATTTCGCTCCAGCTCCGTCCGATAACTATACAGTGGCAGGTAGCATCTCCGGAATAGGGAATGTCAACATGCTTGGCTCTGGCACCTTGAATGTTATTGGAGTCAATGCCTACAGCGGAACGACTATCCTAGACTGCGGAACCACTGTGATCACCGGTTCAATCAGCAGTATCAGTGGCCTTTTTGTTGGTAGCTCCAACAATGGAGCTGCGATGTTTATCTCAGGGGCGGGAACAGTCGTAAATAACGATGGCTGCATTGGTTATGGCAACTCTTCCAGCAACAACTCGGTGCTAGTGAGTGGTGCCGAATCGCTCTGGGAAAATTCTGGTAATCTGGTTGTTGGCTATGACGGGTCGAGCAATTCAATGAGTATATTCAATGGGGGAACGGTCGCTGATTACTCCGGCTCTATCGGACAAATCTACGACTCCTCCAATAATTCGGTCTTAGTGAGCGGCAACAACTCGCTCTGGACCAACTCTTTCAATGTTACTGTTGGAGTTAATAGTTCAGGTAATTCAATGGTGATTTCTAATGGCGGATCTGTCGCTGATCTCTCCGGGATCATCGGTTACGGAAACGGATTCTCCTTCAATAATTCGGTTCTGGTTACTGGGAGCAATTCACTCTGGTCGAATAGCAGCAGTTTGATCATCGGCCTGCCGGGTAGCGATAACAGTTTGACGATTTCCAACGGGGGGTGTGTTGCGAATGACTTTGGCTATCTGGGCGATGGCTATGGCTCATCAAATAACTCGCTCCTGGTGACCGGAGTCGGATCACTCTGGACGAACTCACATGCTGCATATATCGGCCGCTATGGATCGAGCAATTCGATGATCATTTCCGATGGTGGAACTGTTGCGAATTTAAGAGGCATTATCGCTTTCAACGCTGGTTCCTCAAATAACTCGGTGCTTGTCACAGGAGACAACTCTCTTTGGAAGAACGCGGGGACTCTATATATTGGCTACCAAGGGAGCGGAACCCTTACGGTTGCCAATGGTGGAACTGTTCAGGCCTTGGGAGGCATTATCATTGCCTCAGATGTAGGATCGGCCGGCACTCTGAATATCGGCTCCCTTGGTGGAAACGATACAGCCGGGACGATCTCAACGCCGACGATCACATTCGGGTTGGGTACGGGGACGATCAATTTCAACCAGGTTGATACAGCAAACATTACGAATCCCATTTCGGGGTCTGGGTCCATAAATCAACTTGGTGCCGGGACTACCAAGTTGTCGGCTAGTAACTCATTTGTCGGTTCAACTGTTGTTTCTGCAGGAACACTCATCATTACTTCAGGGGGTACGCTTTCAGGAGGAGGAAATACTACAGTTGGTATCAACGGCTGTCTCACAAACAATGGTGCGATTGCTGGATTGACTACCATTAGTGGTTCTCTTGGAGGAAATGGTGTGAGCGGACTCGGCATTTGGAGCCAGTGTGAGGGTTAGTCTTTGAGGGTTGTTTTGGTTTTTAGTTGGTTGTTGTTGGGTTGTCCATCTCCGGCGTAGGGAGGCCCCAGGCCGACCGGAGA
>Ga0118677_10002259_pt1 | contig 39054 bp, 31 predicted proteins | sample AliMusrvi5mmetaG_FD_86154 | JGI IMG/M metagenome (GOLD analysis project Ga0118677, IMG submission 86154) | reverse complement strand
GCCCCATCCCCCTGCCGCAATGGGCCCCCCACCTGCTCGACAGGGCGGTCAGGGAGGGTCACAAGGGGACCAGGGTCACCACGACACTTGACCTTGCACTGCAAAAACGGGTTGCCGCCATCCTGGATATTCACAGTACGCAGTTCAGGGCAAATGAAATTCAGAATGCCGCGGCACTGGTCGTGGAGGTAAAAACAGGAAATGTCGTGGTATATGAAGGAAACCTGCCCCGCGCCACCACCGCCGAACACGGCGGCGACGTCGACCTGATCGTATCGCCCCGCAGCACGGGCAGTATTTTAAAGCCCTTTCTTTATGCCGCCATGCTGAACGACGGATTACTTTTACCTAACACCCTTGTCCCCGACATTCCCATGCAGATCGCAGGCTTTATCCCTGAAAACTACAACCTGACCTATGATGGCGCCGTACCTGCCAAACGGGCCCTGTCGCGTTCACTGAACATACCGGCGGTAAAGATGCTCCAGAACTATGGTTACGGACAGTTTTACGCCCTCCTCCGGAAAATCGGGCTGACAACCCTTACCAAACCGGCCGACCATTACGGACTGGCCCTGATCCTGGGCGGTGCCGAAGCCGACCTGTGGGATCTGGCAGGCATCTATGCCTCCATGGCCCGTTCGCTGATCCATTTTACCGAAAGCGGGTCCCCCGGCACCAAATCCGTTTTTTTCCCGCCATCCTATGTTGCTTCAGAGGATGTTGACAGTCATTCCGCTTCAGGTCATGCCCCTTGGTATGATGCAGGTTCCATCTGGCTGACCTTTGAGGCCATGGTTGAGGTGGCACGCCCTGACGAGGAACTCCAGTGGCAGCAGTTCTCCTCATCCGGAAAAATTGCCTGGAAAACAGGTACCAGTTTTGGAAACCGGGATGCCTGGTCGATCGGGGTTACACCTGAATATGTGGTTGCCGTATGGGTTGGAAATGCCTCCGGAGAGGGGCGACCCGGGCTGACCGGGATCGGGATGGCGGCGCCCCTGCTGTTTGATATCTTTAAATCGCTTCCCACCACCACCTGGTTTAAATCTCCCGCCGATGCCATGGTCCGGATCCCGGTATGCCGGTATAGCGGTTACCGGTCCACTTCGCTATGCGAATATACCGATACCGTTTGGGTGCCGAAATCGGGCCTCAAAACCGCGCCATGCCCCTTTCATCACCTGGTACACCTGGATAAATCGGGCAAATGGCAGGTAAGTTCCGATTGCGAATCCCCCGAAAACATGCAGCACGTTTCGTGGTTTGTACTACCCCCGGTCCAGGAGTGGTATTTCAGGAATAAAAATCCTTTCTACAGGGTTCTTCCCCCCTTCAAACCCGGCTGTTCCGGCGCCAATGAGCGGTCAAATATGGATATCATTTACCCGAAAAACGGAAGCAAGATCTATATACCCGTTGACCTCGACGGGAAGACGGGCAGCACGGTCTTCAAAGTAGCCCACCGTAACATGGCCATCAGGGTTTACTGGCATCTCGACGACCAGTTCATCGGCACTACCATCCAGGTGCACCAGATGGCACTTTCGCCCGCACGTGGCATGCACAGGCTGACCCTGGTCGATGATAACGGGGAGAGTGTGAAGATCGGATTCGAGGTGATCAGCAAATGAACCTGCCGGGATTTGCCAATACCATTCAGGCAAGCGGCATCCCAACCTGAAGTGGCGGCCGCAGTGACTTTTTAGCTACCTTTGTTACTCCTAAAAATCAGAATTATGATCCTACTCACCGGAGGTACCGGCCTGCTGGGCTCCCACCTGCTTTTCGACCTGGTCAAGTCAGGCAAAGAGGTCAGGGCTATCAAACGGGCAAACAGCAATACGGCGATGGTCCGCAAGGTGTTTTCCTATTACGTGGAAAACCCGGATGAACTTTTTGCAAAAATTCATTGGGCCGAGGCCGACCTGATGGATTACGGGGCCATCGAAGATGCCATGGCCGGGATTACCGAAATATACCACTGCGGAGCCGTCGTTTCGTTTTATCCGAAGGATCACAAGGAGATGCTGAAGGTGAATATCGGTGGAACGGCCAACCTGGTGAACCAGGCAATTGCAAACAAAGTTGAGAAATTTTGCTACGTAAGTTCGGTGGCAACCCTCGGCAGGGCAGAGAACAACGAGGTTTCAACGGAGGAGACCTACTGGGTTCCCTCGAAAAAGAATTCGGTTTACGGGATCAGCAAATATGGTGCCGAGCGTGAAATCTGGCGGGGAATCGAAGAGGGGTTGAATGCCGTGATCATCAACCCTTCGGTGATCCTGGGTCCCGGCTTCTGGCAGGATAATTCAGGATTGTTCAGGCTGGTTTATGAGGGGTTGAAATACTATACCCGCGGTGTAAACGGCTATGTCGATGCGCGTGATATCAGCAAAGCCATGATGGGCCTGATGGATCAGAATAAGTTCGGTGAGCGGTATATCTGTTCGGCGGCAAACCTGTCATACCAGGAGTTCTTCACCCTTATTGCGAAATATCTCAACAAGCCTGCCCCTACCGTGAATGTCCCGCCATCCATGACCTCCATTGCCTGGCGCGTGGAGGCGGTACGCGCGTTTGTCACCGGATCAAAACCGGAGGTCACCCGTGAAATGGCGACCACTACCTCGCAAATCTATACCTATTCCAGCGAAAAGCTTTGTAATACCCTCGATTTTAAGTTCCGCCCCGTGGAGGAGTCGATCAGGGAGATCTGCGCTGTTTACCTGGCAGACAGCATGGGGAAATAATGCAGGAATGCAGGAATACACACAGTACAATCATGTGTTATAATCTGGAGGGCTCTTGCGGATCATGAACAGGAGGATCAGTCGTTGGAAATCTGCCAACAAGACAGGAGGATGAATTTATAAAATGATTTATCGGAATGATACCGTACGAAATATTTGGTATTTCTTAGGTCTCCGCCAAATACCGAATAAAAAGTTCTTCGTATCCCAAACAAGAAATCACAACGAAAACAGGATATTTAAACCCTGTCAGATGGAACAAACCTGAGCTGTCGGATGAGGTTCCTCTTTGGGTCGCATTAATGGTGATATTCGCATTTTTTACCGGATTGAGGGTGTCACCATCCAATATTCTCCCGGATAATTGCTCCTGGGCGGAAGCAGATCTCCCGAAAAGTATGAAGCCGGCAATTATGAACAGGGTTCTCATATTAAAAAAAACAAGACGGTGGGGAGACCAGACTTCCCTTCTTTCAACACTCCTCCAAACTTCTCTATAATGAAAGGGCCTTGAATCACAGTACGTGCACATTTATCCATCATCCCATCAGCAAATCATTCCATCAGCACATCAGCACATCAGCACATCAGCACATCATCCCATCATCCCATCAGCACATCAGCACATCAGCACATCATCCCATCATCCCATCAGCACATTTGCGCATTCACTTTATCAGGTTCCTGTAATGAAAGTACCGGGTCACGATATCATCCACAAACCCCTCAGTTTTATAATCAATCGGATAGGAATCAATTGAATCGTTTTTAACGACAGGCTCTTTTTTTGAGCGGCGCAGCAGGTAGTAATCAACATTGCCGTTCCAGCGGTTTTTGTCCTTACCGAATTTTCCGGCTTTTTCGCGTGCGGCAAGCACACGGCCGAGACCTACGTTGTAGCAGGCCAGAACGAAATAGATACGTTCCACCGGGCTGCTGATCTCGGCCGGGAGCAGTTTGTCGAGGTATTGCAGGTATTTCACTCCGCCGGCAATTTGTTTTGCGGGGGTTGCGTTCTCCCCGATTCCGAATTTTGCCGCCGTCTGGGGCATGAGTTGCATCAGCCCGCTGGCGCTTTTTGAAGAGGTAAGCCCGGCGCGGAAGTTGGATTCTTCGTAAATGAGCGATGCTACCAGGCGCCAATCCCACCAGATTTGTCTGCTCTGCTGCCGGATGGCGTCATCAAACGGGGATAATTTGATTCCGGTGACTGAGAAATAGTCGTTTTTCAGAAAATTCGCAATGCGCTGGTTGTCGAAATAATCAAGATAGGTTTGTTTCAGACTCCCCGATTTTTTGAAATCAGTAAGCCATTCATTTACCTCGGTCAACAATGAGTCGGACGACCGGTTTATTCCCCAGCCATACGAAAACAGGGGGAATGCGAGTGTCGATATGTCGAGGTTGATATAGTACCGGTGATAGACCATGGCCACATTTTCCTGGCAGATGGCAAACCGGATCTCCCCGGTCGATACGCGCCGGATCAACTCCTCCTGGGTGATATCGGTCACCTCTTTCAGGATTGCCTTTTTATGGGTATTCTTAAAAAAGGAATGGTAAAGGGAGTTGAGGAAGGGACTGCTCCTGACATATACCGTATCCGCAGGAAATTCCTTCAGGTTCCTGATGACCGGCGGCCTGCCGGCTTTGCCGTCGGTATTCTTTCGCTGAACCAGTACCAGACGGGTTTCCAGAAACGGCGACGAGAACTGTACATATTTTTTTCCCTCCCCTGTGATCGGCAGGTTCAGCGCCATCACATCGGCAGCGCCGTTTTCAAGATAATAGCTGAGTTTGGCGATGTTGTTGCTGGCAATGATCCTGAGCGGCACCCCCAGATATCGTGCGAAGGAGTCAAGCAGCACAAGCTGGTATCCCATCGGCTCCCCCTTGCAGATAAAGTAGTTCAGGGTGTTCTGATCGGTCAGGGCAATAAGATAGCCGCGTTCGCGGATACGGCGCAGGGAGTCCTTTTTTACCTCCTGCTTGTGATACAGGTTCCGGGTGATAAAAAAAGCAATTGCAACCACCGCCACGCCCAGGAGAATAGCCCTGAGAATGATGTATTTCCTGGATGGTGTGTTCAATATATTGAATTAAGCGACTTTTCGGTATCTCCGGATGGCCACGCTGATGATCACAACGGCATAAATGACCAGGGACCAGAAATGGCTGCTGATATCGGCAAATGTGGAACCCTTCAGTAATACCATCCGCATGATCCTGATAAAATACATCAGCGGATTCAGCCTGTCAAGATTTTGGGCCCATTGCGGCATGCTTTCGATAGAGGTGAACAAGCCACTCATAAGGATAAAAACCACCAGAAAAAAGAACGAAACCAGCATTGCCTGTTGTTGGGTATTGGTGATGGTCGAAATTAGCAGGCCAAACGACAAAATTACAAAAAGATAGACAGATGCCGACAGGAAAATTAATCCGAGGCTTCCCTCCATGGGAATGTTGAATAAAAGCTTCCCGATAGAGAGGCCGAACGCGAGTTCAAAAAGGCCGATGATCCAGAAGGGGATGAGCTTCCCGGCAATGAACTGGATCTTTATTATCGGGGTCACATTGATCTGTTCAATGGTGCCGATCTCCTTTTCACGAACGATATTCATCCCCGACAGCAGCAAGCCGATAATGGTAACCAACAGCACCAGGATACCGGGAACCATATAGGTTTTATAGTTCAGCTTCGGATTGTACCAGTAACTGTAGTCGGTTTGTATGTCCCGCAGGCCGGCGGTCATGGCGGGGGTTGAATTGTTCAGAACCAGCTCCCTGTTAAAATCAAGCAGGATCATCGTGGAATAGGCGTTCGTCAGGCCGGCTGTTTGGCCGTTGATCGCATTGATGACAAACTGCACCTTCGCGTGATTTTCGCAGACCAGTTGTTTCTCGAACCCGGAGGGCACCTGGAGAATCATGTCCACCTTGCCCATCTTCATATCATCTTCCGCTTCCTTGTAGGAAAAGGAGGTGCTTTGTACCTGGTAAAAAGGCGATCCCTGGAATTTACTGATCAGCTTGCGCGAGGTGCCTGAAAGGTCAAAGTCCACCACTGAAATCCGGATGTGCTTCATCTCAAAGGTTGCGGCATTTACCAGGATGATGAGCTGGACCAGCGGGACGACAAATATGATCGGCAGCATCGACTTGTTGCGGAAGACCTGCAGAAATTCTTTCTGGATGATATATAGGATCGTTCTCATCAGGTTAGCCGGACATTGAATTTTTTAACACTCAGGATGAGGAACAGGGAGGTAAATCCCATGAGGATCAGTGTTTCACGCCAAACATATCGTATCCCGTTTCCCTGTAGCATGATGCTCTTGATGATGATGATATAATATTTGGGGGGCATGATATGGCAGAAGACTTGCAGGATCCAGGGCATATTTTCAACCGGGAAGATAAAGCCGCTGAGAATGATGGTGGGAAGCATCAGGACCACCAGTGATACCAGCATGGCCACCTGCTGGCTGCTGGTGATGCTGGAGATGAGGATCCCCAGTGAAAGCGCCATGGTGATATACAGGAAGCTTTCCAGCAGCAGCAACAGGATACTGCCCTGGATCGGCACGCCGAAAACGGCATTACCCAGTCCAAGGATGATGCAGGCATCCATGAAAGAGAGAAACACGTAAGGAAAGACCTTTCCGATGATGATCTGCGTGGGGCGCAGCGGCGAAACCAGCAGCAACTCCATCGTCCCAAGCTCCTTTTCCCGGGTAATGGAAAGCGATGTCATCAGGGCCGAGATCAGCATCAGCAGCATGGCCATCAGCCCGGGCACAAACATGTAGACGCCCTTGAGCTCCCCGTTGTACATCATCCGTACCTCGGGGATGATCTGCATGGGCACCTGCCCGGTGTTCCTCGAAACCAGGTAATTGCTGATGATTCCGCTGGCATAGTTCACCAGCATGTTGGCGGTGTTGGGATCAGAGGCATCTCCGATGATCTGGACATGCGCCGTGCCGTATTTTTCAAGTTTGCTTGCAAAATCCGATTCAAAGATCAGGACCAGTTTTACATTCCCCTGGCGGAATACGGGATCTACCTCCGAAACATGGGTGAGGTTTTTTTCAAGGATAAAGTATCCGGAGGAGAGGATCTTCTCGCTTATTTTTCGCGTTACCACATCCTTGGAAGGATCATAAATGGCGATTTTGGCATCCTTGATCTCGTTGGTGAGTACATACCCGAACAGGAGAAGCTGCACGGCCGGCATACCAAACAGGATCAGCAGGGTACGGTAATCCCTGAAAATATGGTAAAACTCCTTGATGACAAATCCCCTGAACCGTTTCATGTGATAATTTTTATTTTTTTCGGATCACATGGAATAGCCATAAATTATCATTAACGGTTTGCATGCACGTTGTGATTATGGCAATTTCATGTAATTTCTTTGTTTGTAATCCAGAAATAGAAAAACCGGGAAGCCGAGATCAGCAGCGGCACACCCATGGTGACAAAGAAGTTGTAGAGCCATTCTTTGTCGATCACATCGAAACTGCGAAGGGTGATGCCCCCGGAGATCATGATGGCCATCATGAGGTAACTCCGGAAGTTGAAAAAGGAGAAAGCACAGGGATAGGGAATATTCAGTCCTTTTATCCGTATGATGTGTTTCCGCGAGATCTTTGCAAACAGGATAAGGTAAAAAATGACTCCCAAAACCGCCCCTCCCGCCAGGCACAGCGCCAGGTGTTCACCATGCTGCAGCAGGTAGCTGAGACCCCTGCCCGCAAGAATCCCGCCTGCCGTGGTCCATGCCAGGCCGGCAATAAACAGCAGGTTGTGCTTGCTTACCGAAGGTTTGAACTTTTCTACGTTTTCCATCATCTCTTTTCCTGGTATCAGTCTGTTTTTCCAAAGGATTACAGGTGATTCTTTAATGTTATTCAGCCTTTGCCCGTGCCAGTTTGAGAAACACCTCGTTCATCGAAGGTGAACCAAACTGAAGTTTGAGGTTGTCGGGGGTGTCCATGGCAGCAATCCGCCCGTCAACCATGATCGATACCCTGTCGCAGTATTCCGCCTCGTCCATGTAATGGGTGGTAACGAAAACGGTAATCCCCTGGTGGGCAGCTTCAAAGATCATATCCCAGAACTGGCGCCGGGTGATGGGATCCACGCCGCCCGTGGGCTCATCCAGGAAGACGATCTTCGGGTTATGAAGAATGGCGACAGAGAAGGCAAGTTTCTGCTTCCATCCAAGCGGAATATCCCGGATGAGCTTGTTGCGCGATGTTTCAAATCCCAGCTGTGCCATCAGGGCGCCCGCCCTTGAATCGATCTCCTTTTTTCCAAGGCCATAGATCCCGCCGTAAAACCTGATGTTTTCATATACCGTCAGGTCGTCATACAGCGAAAACCGCTGGCTCATATAACCGATGTTCTTCTTCACCTTCTCGCGTTGTGTATAGATGTCAAATCCTCCAACTGAGAGCTCGCCGGAGGTGGGATAGGATAAGCCGCACAGGATTTTGATGGTGGTGGTTTTCCCGGCACCGTTGGCACCCAGGAAACCGAAAATCTCACCCCGCTTTACCGAAAAGGTCAGGTGGTCATTGGCAATAAACGAGCCGAACGATTTCACGAGATCCCTGACGATGATGATGTTTTCAGTTTCGGCAACCATGGTTATTTCTTTCTCGTTAAGTTTCCCGGGTATAACATTGCCGGGGATCAGGTTTTGTCAGTCATCAGTTCCATAAAGCAATCTTCAATGGTGGCTTCGATCGGTGTAACCTCCACCAGCCGGTGGTCATTCTGTGTCAGATGGTCTGCCAGCCTCTCCGGGACAATATCCCCGCTTTTAAACGAAACATGGGCCGACTGGCCAAAGGCATAGACACTGTGGATCCCGGGGTACTCCCTCAGCTCGCCCAGCAGGTGGTATATGTCGCCGGATTTGACCGACAGCAGGTTAAGAGGGTAATCAGCGACCACCTTTGCGGGAGTGCTGACCGACATGATGCGGCCTCCCTGCATCAGGGCTACCCGGTCGCAAAGGCCAGCCTCATCCATGTAGGGAGTCGACACGAGGATGGTGATACCCGAGGCTTTCAGCCGCCGGAGCATCTCCCAGAATTCGAGCCGTGAAACGGCATCCACACCGGTGGTGGGTTCGTCGAGAAAAAGAATTTCAGGCTTGTGAATCAGCGCACAGGACAAGGCCAGTTTCTGCTTCATTCCTCCTGACAACTGCCCGGCCTTCCTGTTTTTAAAGGGCTCAATCTGCTGATAGATATCTTTGATCAGGTCATAGTTCTCACGCAGGGTGGTCCCGAAAATGGTGGCAAAGAAATTCAGGTTTTCCTCCACCGAAAGATCCTGGTAGAGCGAAAACTTCCCGGGCATGTACCCGCTCATGTTCCGGATCTTTTTATAGTCCTTCACCACGTCAAATCCTTCAACGGTGCAGGTGCCGATATCGGGCAGCTGCAGCGTTGTGAGGATGCGGAAAAGGGTGGTCTTCCCGGCTCCGTCGGGGCCGATGAAACCAAACAGTTCGCCTTTGCCGATATGGAACGAAATATCGTCCAGGGCAAGGGTAGTCCCAAAGCGTTTGGTCAGGTTTTTAACTTCGACGGAAGGAGGTGCCATGGTTATTTTTGAGGAGGCATGGTTTTGGTCCAGTAGGTATTCCGGCCAAGAAGCGAAACACCGATGTAGCCGCGGATCTTCAGCTTGTTCGGGGTCTCAAAGCGGATATTGCATTTGTAGGTTTTTCCGTTCTTGGGATCATAAATCGTTCCACCCGACCATTCATCGGTGCCGTCGAAGGTAAAGTTTTTCATATTCACCATACCGATCAGCGGGGCGGTTTTCAGCTTGTCATCCGGGTTTTCCTTATCGGTACGCGGTTTCCCGGTGACCTTGTCGGTGGGTTCCTTAAGCCAGACAAGTTTTCCGAAAAACTTGCCGTTTTCTTTATAAAGTTCGATTTTGCCGGTGGCCTCCTGGTTGAGCCACGTCCCAAGGATATCGTCCTGTTTGTGGATCTGGGCCGAGGCGGTTACGCCGGCATAAAGGGTCATCATCAGGATAAGCAAAAGGGTGGTGGTTTTCTTCATGGTTTCTGTGGTTTTGGTTAATGTGTAACTAACTTTATCTCGCCGGGCATGCCAATCTTCAGGGTGCCGTCATTTTTCACCCTGACCTTCACCGCATAGACCAGGTTTACCCGTTCTTCCTTGGTCTGGATGGTCTTGGGGGTAAATTCAGCCGATTGTGAGATCCAACTGACAATACCCGTCGTTTTTGAGTTGGTTTGCTCGTCCTTGTCAAACCTGACCTCCACAGGGTCGCCAAGTTTTATCCCGGGCAGCTGGGCTCCGCTCACGTATACCCGAAGCTGCATCTCCCGCAGATCGGCAATCTTGTAGAGGGGTTTGCCAAAGGTGGTCACTTCGTTGTTCTCAGCAAATTTTGTCAGTACCGTACCCTTTACCGGGTTTACGATACGCCCGTTTTTGATCGATTCACGAAACTGGGCGATCTGCTGGTCGGTACTTCCGATCTGGTTGTCGATACCGGCGAACTGTGTTTTGATGGAGGCAATCTGTTTTTCAATAAGGTTAAGGCTTGAATTGATGTCATCCAGCTGTTTCTGGGTTGCAGCACCGTCTTTCAGCATACTCAGTACCCGTTTTTTTTCGATCAGGATATTCTCCCGGTTCTGTTCCTGAACGGCTATCTGGGCCTCCAGGTCCGCCCGTCGTGAGCCGGTAACACTGTTCTGGCATATGGTCTGCAGTTTTTTCAGGTGAAGGTCGGTGGTGTCGATGAATCCGACCAGCTGGTTTGAGTCGAGCAGCTGCCCCTCTTCAATGCGGAACATCATGATCTTTCCATTGGCAAGGGAAGAAACCGTAACCTCGGTTGCCTCGAATGACCCGTAGGCATCCGGGTTGTCCTTGTTGCTGCTGCAGGATACACCCAGCACGGCCAGGGTGAAAATTACAGCTGTCAGTCTTTTTTTCATATTTTTTGGAGTTACAGGTTCTCAGAGTTTTCCTAAGGTGAATAAATACGAAAGCTGCGCTTTGATCAGCTGGATCTTATGGATCTCCTTGTTTAATTTTGACTGGGTCTCTTCGTTCAGCCGTGCGATGTAGTCACTGGCCGGGATCACGCCATTGTCAAGCTGGGAGGATGCCGCGCGGCTGATTTTTATCCGCAGCGCTATCATCTGATCGTCCTGGGATAATAATTCCTGTACTTTCATCACCTCGCTGATATCTTTCTGATAGCTGATCTTGAGGTTTTTATTGAAAGTTTCCTGCTGATTTTTCAACAGGTCGCCCTGGATGGAGAGCATCTTTTTTTCATTTTTATTCTGGTTCCAGTTCCATGGATTCCAGGTAACCTTCGCCCCGAACATCCACCACGGTTTAAATTCATCATCCAGCATGTTCAGGCCGGGCCTGCCATAACCCGCCTGGCCAAAGGCAAAGACTTTCGGGTTCCAGCGGGTGGTAACCATATGCTGCATCAGGCTGATTTTCGATTCCTGGATGTTGTAAAGCTCGTTTTCGGCCCGTTTATCATCGAATACCATTTCCGGGAGGATAATCCTGGGTACGGCTAGTGCTGTTTTTTCAGATACCGGATGCGAAATAAGCTCAGCCAGCATCTGGTAGGAGGCACTGCGGTCCAGCCGGGTTTCGGTAAGCTGCTGGTCAATCCTGATCATTTCGGCCTGCAGCAGGGTCTCGTTCATCTCAAGCCCCGATCCGTTGCGGATGGTCGACAAAACCTCCTTGTCCTTGACCTCGATCCGCTCCCTGTTGCTTTTCAGCAGGATCTCATTCTGGTTCAGCAGCAGGATGCTGAAATAGATCTGGTTGATCCTCTCCTTCAGTTTGTACATTTCAATTTCAACGCTTTTCTGGTCGGCGCTGAGATTGGAGGCCTCCACCTGTTTCTGGTAGTGAGTGGCCTGGCCGTCGTAGATCACCTGGTTGAGATCCAGGGTGAGCTTGTACCAGTCCTTGCTGAGGGTGGGCATTTTCAGTGCAGGCAATCCCTTGGGCAGCACGATGGCAACCTTGGTGACCTCCGATTGCAGTGAGGCGCTGCCATTTACATTAACCTGGGGGAGGTAGTTCCTGTTAAGGTTCTGGACTTTGAGCGTATTGGAATTCTGCAGCATATCCATCTGTTTCCCCAGGGGATATGTGGATTCCGCCTGGCGGTAACAGTAATCGAGGGTGATCGAATCCTGCGCCCGCAGCAGCGATGGCCACAGCAGCAGAAACAGGGCAGCCGGCAGGCTTAACAGGCGGGAATTATTTGCTGGGATTATTTTCATAGCTTTTTAAAGCATTAATAATGAACTCCGGAACAATGGTTTTCCTCTCTTTATAAAACACGGCCAGCTGTTCATTTGAGAATCCAAAGATAGAGATGAGCAACGGTTTGGCCAAAACGGGGAAAATACTGAGGGAAAGAATGTTGATATAGATGTGAAACGGATCGATGTCAAGATGAAGTTCCGACCTGACCTGTTCCCGGATCCTGGCCAGCATTAGATCCGGCGACAGCTGCTTTCTGGTCATGATGGACTTGATCCGTTCGGGTTTTTCGGAAAGGCAGTTCAGGATAAAGAGGGGTAAGTATGAATTCCGGGAGAGAAAGGTAATATAATAGGTGACAAATGTCTCGATTTTGGTGGCAATGGGAATATCTGAAAGGAAGATTTCGTTCAGTTTGGCCAGAAGTTTGCCAAAGGCATCCTCGAAGACGGCATTGAAGAGATTATCCTTGTTTCTGAAATAATAATGAACCAGCGACTTGTTTACCCCCGCTTCATCGGCAATTTCCTGCATGCGTGCTCCGTCAAACCCCTTACAGTGAAACACCTTTTTGGCGGCCTCCATGATCCTTTCTTCGGTGGTTGGTATGAGTTTGTCCATATGGTTTAACCAATTGGTCAAAAGTACAACAAATTTTTTTATCGCAGCGAGGGTGAAAAAATTATTTGGGAATTTTTATTTTCTGGCCGGGAATCAGCCTGGAATTGGTCTTCAGGCTATTGGCCGATTTTAGTTGTGCAACGGTTACATCATGTTTCTCGGCAATGTCCCAGAGGTTATCTCCCGACTGGATGATGTAGGTATTGAATTTCTGGGAAGCAGCAGTGGTTGGTTTCCCCGCCTTCTGCGCCGGCTCCTTTTTACCGGCTTCATTGGAAGAGGATACATTGGGTACTACCTTCAGCTTTTGCCCTACCAGGATTGTTTCATTGGTGAGGTTGTTCCATTTTAGCAGGTCAGCGGGGGTGCAATGGTATTTGCTGGCAATGATACTCAGGTTTTCACCGGCGCTGACAACATGGGTGGCGGAACCTGCGTGTGAGGAGGTGCCATTGCTCTTTGGCTCGGTTTTTTCAGCCACGGCCGTGCTATGGGATGAGGGGGCGGCTCCCTTAACCGATGTGTCCCTTGGGGCCGGACTGGGAACATAAGTGGAGGTGAGACTCTTATCACCCCCCTTTTCCTTGGCTGACTTGGTATAAACCAACACTTTCTTGTTCGGTTTTACCGTATTTTTTCTTAATCCGTTCAGGGATTTCAGATCCGCAATGGTCATATGGAATTTTTTGGCGACCGAGGCCATGGTCTCCCCGCTTTTCACGGTGTATAATTCTGTATCCCGATAGGTGGAATACAACATTCTCTGCAGCGAATCCTGCGTCTTGCCGCCTTTTGTTTCATAAGCGTAGAGAGCGGTTTCATTATTGATGAAGTTCCCTATATATTTTTTGCGAAGACGAAGCTTGTAAGGAGTTTCCGGCGTGGCGGGGATAAACCAGTGCTTGAAGGAGGGATTCAGGAATTCGATCTCCTCCATCGGGATGTTCAGCATTTCCGATATCTGGTCAAATGCCAGCGGATGGCGGATGGTAACAGTGTCGACCTCGTAGTAGAGAATGCCCGGATCAACAGGATAAATCTTGTGCTCGTTGGCATAGGTCAGTACATAGCTGGCCGCAATAAAGGCGGGTACATACGAGGCAGTCTCTTTGGGAAGATATTTTTTCAAAGCCCAGAAATTCTTCATGCCGCCCGAACGGCGTATGGCTTTGTTTACATTGCCGGCGCCTGAATTGTAGGCGGCAAGGGCAAGCGACCAGTTGCCATAGATATCATACAGGTCGCTGAGGTGTTCACACGCTGCTTTCGTTGCCTTGTAGGGGTCAAAACGGTCGTCGACATAGGAGCTGACCTTCAGCCCGTATCCCTTCCCGGTACCATACATGAATTGCCACAGCCCTTTGGCCCCCGCAGGGGAATTGGCCGTTGGGTTAAGGGCCGATTCAATGACGGCAAGATATTTGAGCTCCAGGGGCATGTTGTACTTGTCGAGTTGCTCCTCGAACAGGGGAAAATAGATCTGGGCAAGGCCAAGGATCCTTGCGGTCAGCTTGCGTTTGCGCACCGAATACATCTCGATGAATTTTTTCACCTCGCCGTTGTAAACATATTCAAAGGGCGACTGGTCATTCATCTTAGCGATCCGTTCACGGTAAACCGAATCGGAAAAAACGGGTACATCGTTATCAGAATAGGTGTTCCAGTTCTGGTACTGGCTTGCATTGGGAAATTCTGTATCTTCAAAAATCTTCAGACTTGCCAGGCTGTCAAGCATGCTCACGACGGGATCGTCTTCAACCAGGACTCTCCTTTTGATGAACATGGTATCAGAACGAACGGAATCCTGCGCCGAAACAAAAAACGGGAGCAGGGACAAGAATAAAAAAAGAATTTTGGCCTTATGTAACAGCATGAAGATAACATTTTAACTGATAATGAATTATAAAATAACTGCAATACTACGATTTTATTTTAAAAATTTTCAACATGGATGGTTACTTCAGTGTAGTCAATGGCATTTTTAATCTCATCCTCGATGCGGTCACAGATGTCGTGGGCCTCCCTGACAGTCTTTTCAGGATCCAGATTCAGATGAAAATCAATGTATTTGTAATTTCCCGCCTTCCTTGACCGCAGGTTGTGAAACGACATTTCTGCCGTACAGTGACGTTGGATGATGGCGGAGATTATTGCTATTTCTTCTGCAGGCAGCGACTGGTCGAGCAACGGTGCATAGGCCTTCATAAACAGGCTTACCGATTCCTTCAGGATCAGCAGGGCCACGCAGATGGCAATGACCGGGTCAATCAGCCGGATACCGCTGATCCACATCAGCATCAACCCGGTTGCCACGCCAAAGGAGGTATAAACATCGGTCTTCAGGTGCAGGGCATCGGCTTCGAGGGCTACAGAATCGGTCTCCTTCGCTACCTTGTACAATCTGCGTGAAACAATTATGTTGACAATTGCGGAGGCGATCATCACGGCAAATCCATACCCGATTTTTTGTACTTCGGCAGGATGGAAGATCTTTTTCGCGGCCTCCACGATGATCCAGATGGCGGCAATAAATATCAGCAATGCTTCAACCACCCCTGAGATATTTTCAAACTTGCCATGGCCATACGGATGCATTTCATCTGCCGGGGTGTCGGAAATCCTGACAGAAAAAAAGGCAATGACCGAAGCAAGCAGATCCATAAATGAATGGATCGCTTCCGAAATGATACTGACGGAACCGGAAAGCAACCCGACAATAATTTTCATAATGATGAGAAAGGTGTTGGAAAAAATTGAAAGACGGGCAACGCTGACCTTCTTGTTCATCCTTTGAATTTTTAGCAAATTTAATGATTTTGAAAGAATGTTGAATATCTTATATTTGTAACATCAATCCCCCCCTCAGATGAAAAAATTCCTTACCATTTTACTGCTGTTTTTTATCATGGAGTCATCTGTAAAAGCACAGGACACCACCCGGGTCAGTCGTCCTGCCTTGCAGCACGATATGACGCCTGATGAGTTATTGCATAAGTCGGAAATCGGTAAAAACTTTGTCGAGACATCGCCTCCCTCACCCCCGGTCAGGAATGTTGCCGAGTTTGACAGGATGCAGGGGGCCCTGGTTCGCTATCCGTTTGGGATCCCCCTTTCCCTGATCAAAGAGATGGCCGCCGATGTCATGGTCACCACCATCGTTGCCAGCACGGCCCAGCAGGCTGCGGTTCTCAGCCAGTATGTGGCCGGTGGCGTGGATACCAGCCACTGTAATTTCCTGATCACCCCATCCGACAGTTACTGGACCCGGGATTACGGTCCCTGGTTCGAATCGGACAGCGCAAACCAGATCGGGATCATCGACTTTCCCTATAACCGCCCGCGGCCAATGGATGATGAAATACCCAAAACCCTGGCAGCCATGCTTGGAATTCCCTGGTATGGCATGAATGTCACGACCACCGGCGGAAATTATATGACCGACGGGTTGGGAATATCAGCCTCGACAGAACTGGTCTGGAATGAGAACCCGGCAATGACCCACGCCGAAATCGCCCAGAAACACAGTGATTACCTCGGCATCACCAATTACCAGGTTGTCGCCGACCCCAACATCTCAACAACAATCGACCATATTGATTGCTGGGGGAAATTCCTGGCACCGGATAAGATCCTGATCCGGAAAGTTGCACCGTCAAACTCATCCTATACTGCCCTGGAAGCCGCCGCCGCATACTGGGGCTCACAGACCTGCTCCTATGGTTATAATTATAAGGTATTCAGGGTGATGACTCCGTCGGACCAGCCCTATTCCAATTCTGTTATTCTTAACAACAAGGTATTAATCCCCTTTATGAATACCTCCTGGGACGACAGCGCAAAGGCTGTGTATGACGCAGCCATGCCGGGCTATACCGTTACGGGGTTTATCGGGAATCCGTCAACGCCCTGGATCTCGACGGATGCACTGCACTGCAGGGTGATGGGCATCGCCGATGTCGGCCTTCTATATATCCGACATATCCCCATTGCCGCCATCCAGCCATGTGAAACCGATAATATCATCCATGCCGATATCCTTGCCAGCAGCCATCAGCCGGTAAAGAACGACTCGGTACTTGTCTGGTACCGGGTAAACAACGGACCCTATAAGCCGGTCCTGATGTCAAACACCTCTGCCGGCCACTATCAGGGGGTTATCCCGAAACAAGCTGCAGGCAGTGAAATCCGCTATTACCTCACCGCTGCCGATCAGTCGGGCCGTCGTGCCACCGCGCCGTTTATCGGGGCGGCCGATCCCTTCCTGTTCCACACGGTTTATTCCAACCTGGCCCCTGTTCCGGATACCCTCTGGTTTCTTACCGTTCAGGATTGTATTGAAGGCAAGATCACCCAGCTGAAAAATTTAACCGGCGGAGCCATCAGCCTGGGTTATGTTCAGCAAAACGGATACCTGCCGTGGTATGTCGATTCCATGTCGGTCACCTCTCTGCCGCATATGGTCAATGCGGGCGACAGTGTCGCCATTCGTGTGAAGATGTATATCATCGTGAAAAATCCAGCCATTCAGTTTGTGGTTGACAGTCTTCATTTCACCACCTCCGCCGGCAATTACCACGTCATCATCATGGTAAATCACCAGTTGCTGGAATCGGTTGTTGCAGCCCTGCCGCTGGCCAGGTTGGGCAACAGTTACCCCAACCCTTTCAGCAGCACAACCGTGATCCCGCTGCATATAAGGCAGCGCAGCCCTGTGAAGCTGGATATCCTCGACATATGGGGCAGGGAGGTAAAATCACTGGTGTCGGCAGTACTCGAACCAGGGGAGACAAGCGTTGGCTGGGATGGCACAGACTGCCGCGGGAACAGGCTCCCGGGCGGCATCTATCTTTACAGGGTGATCACTGAAAACGGAACAGAAACCAAACGAATGGTGCTTATTCGGTAAACCGTTTTTCAGGCCGCATCTGGGGGAAGAAGAGCACATCCTGGATGGACTGGGAATTGGTCATGATCATGGTCAGCCGGTCGATCCCAATGCCGAGACCTGCCGTGGGAGGCATCCCGAATTCAAGGGCGCGAAGGAAATCCTCATCGAGTACCATCGATTCGTCATCCCCCCGTTTCCCAAGCTCAAGCTGCGATTCAAAGCGTTCGCGCTGGTCGATGGGATCATTCAGCTCGGAAAAGGAGTTGCAAAGCTCCTTGCCGTTGCAGATCGCCTCAAACCGCTCGACAAGTCCCTCCTTGGTACGGTGCTTCTTGGCAAGGGGCGACATTTCCACAGGGTAGTCGGTGATGAAGGTAGGCTGGATCAGGTAGGGCTCGCATTTTTCCCCGAAGATCTGGTCGATGATCTTGCCCTTGGCCATGGTCCTGTCGATGGGAACATTCAGCTCTTTTGCGATGGCAACGAGTTCTTCCTCCGGTTTGCCGTCAATGTTGATCCCGGTAAAGTGTTCGATGACTTCAAACATGGTGAACCTCTTCCATGGACGTTTAAAATCTACCAGGTTTTCGCCGACCTGCACCTGTGTTTTTCCATGGAGATCCATGGCAATTTTTTCCACCATCTCCTCCACCAGGTCCATCATCCAGTCATAATCCTTATAGGCGACATAGAGTTCCATCTGCGTAAATTCAGGGTTGTGGAAACGGTCCATCCCCTCGTTGCGGAAATCCTTCGAGAATTCATAAACGCCGTCATATCCGCCAACAATGAGTCTTTTCAGGTACAGCTCATTGGCAATCCTGAGATACAGGACCATGTCGAGGGCATTGTGATGGGTCTTGAAGGGGCGTGCTGCCGCACCGCCATACAGGGGTTGCAGTACCGGTGTTTCAACCTCAAGATAGCTCTTTGCATTCAGGTAATTACGCATGGAATTGACGAGCTGGCTGCGTTTGATAAAAACCTCGCGGACTTCCGGGTTGACGATCATGTCGAGATAACGCTGGCGATAGCGTTGCTCTGGATCGGTGAATGCATCGAAAACGGCATCCTCCTTTTCCTTCACGATTGGCAGGGGACGCAGCGACTTGGAAAGCAATGTCAGCGACCGGGCATGAATGGTGATCTCCCCCATCTGGGTAACGAATACAAACCCCGTTATCCCGATGATATCGCCAATGTCGAGGAGCTTTTTAAAAACGGTATTGTACAGGGTTTTATCCTCTCCCGGGCAAATGTCATCCCGCTTCACATATAATTGAATGCGTCCGCTCTCATCCTGGAGTTCCACAAAGGAGGCTGCGCCCATGATGCGCCGGCTCATGATCCTTCCGGCAATACTCGCCTGCTGGTATAAGGTATTGTCTCCCGGAAAATATTTCTTAATCTCTGCAGCCTTGACATTAACCTCAAAGGTGTCGGGCGGATAGGGGTTGATACCCAGCCTGATCAGTTCATTCAGGGAATTCCTGCGAATGGTTTCCTGTTCTGTATATACGGTACTCATATTGCCTAATTTTCGGCAAAGATACAGATTTAGGCCATAACATCATGGAGGATGTGATGCGACTGCAACCCTTTGAACCCCGGAAGATGCAGCCGGTAATAAAGCAGGAGTGTTTCAAGAAGCCTGTTGCGGGTCTCAGCTTTCAGACGGATAAACGGATCCGCATACAGCATGGCGGCATATCCAGGAAGAGTTTCATGGTCTTCAGGATTCCCGCCGCACACCTCCAGCATTGTATGTAAGAGCTTGCTGTTCTCCGGATCAAGGTAGTTCTGGTGATCGGGGATCGCCGCCTGGAACACCCCCTCCCTCAGGTTGAAAATCGTGAACTGGTTTGAATGGTTTGACAGCGGGAAGATGCCCAGGTAGTGACAGAACCGGAGGGCAAAAAACAGGGGGAAGGCCGAAACAGGATCTGCAGTGTCATCCAGCAGAATACAAGTGTTCCACAGAAATACAAAGAGATCAGGATTTGCCTCCTCTTCACGGATGGTTTTATAAACCAGTTCATTCATAAAGAGCGCAACTGAACTTTTCCGGATGTCGAAGGGGAGGGTGTGGTATGGCCGGGCGAGGTGGACCTCCCGGGCATGCTGGAGCGATTGCTTCTCCTTGTGATAAACGACAAGATCCAGCAGGGTCATCGGCTGAAACAGGCCGGGCCTGGTTTTTGATTTCGGGCTGTGAACTCCCTTGAAAAGATAGGATTGAATACCGAAAAGCTCGGTATAAATTTTAACGATTACACTGGTTTCTGAATATTTGACCGAGTGAAAAACAATGCCTTTGGTAGCATGAAGCATCAGTGCATAATGAGTATTTTTGTCACAACCTTCTCCGAAGCGCTGTCGTTGGCCGCATATACCAGGTACACGCCGCTCTCTACTTTTATGCCGTGGAGATTTTTGCCATCCCAGATTGCCTGGCCGCCCTCGGCACGGGTAGAATAAACGAGTGTGCCGTTTACATCGGTTATCCTGACCTGGGCGTTGCTGACAAGTCCCTTTACGGCAATGGATCCCTGGTAGTCAGACTTGACCGGGTTTGGGAAAACAAGAACATTGGAATTGACCTCGCCTCCGGGTGTGGCGGTGGACCTGAAAGAGATGACTCCTTTGTCGGTTCCGAAAAACACATCCCCATCCTCATTGAGGGTGATGCAGGTGATCCGGTCGGATAATAGTGGGCTGTTATCGGAGGTAAAATGGTAAACCTGCTTGGTGCCGTCCTCTGAAAAGAGGAAAACACCCCCGCGGTCCGTTCCGATCCATTTCCGGTTTGCACCGTCAACGGCAATAGCGGTTACGGTTTCATTTTCCAGCAGGTACTGCACATTCAGTCCCTCGGTAACCAGGATTTGCTGGGCATCGAAATTCTGCCCGCTAAATACATTCTCGGGGGTATAAAATACGGCAACCCCCGCTTCGGTACCAACCCAGATTTCCCCCTTCAGGTCTTCTGCCATGGTGAATACCGTATTACCCGGTATATGGCCGCTGCCGACAGAGGAATTCAACAGTTTTGACTGGTCATCGGCCGGATTATCAGGCGTGCCGTTATCGCTGAATACGAGGATGGAATTTGGATTCTGATTCCCGTAACGCATCTGGATCCAGACCTGGCCCTGTTTATTGACAAGCACCTGTCCAAGGTCGTCTTCATTGACGATCGGGATGGTAAAACCGGTCCATTTATCTCCCTTTTTCATGGAGAGACAGCTGTTGTTGTGCGAGGTGACCGCCCACAGGTTCCCGCTGGCATCAATGGTGATCCCGCCGACCCGTATATCCGACGTGTCGGAAGCTGTATGATAACCCAGTGTGCTGTTACTCCCCGTAAACCGTTTGGTGACCACATTATTGTTTATTTCCAGCACACCGCTCCCGTAAGTGGCGGCATAAACATGCCGGTGATCCTTGGGATCTACGGCAATGCTTACGACATCATGACACTTTGAGAGGATGGGATCGCTGTACCCCGAAAGGTTAACCCAGTTGGTGTTATCGAAATGGTAAATCTGTGGCTGGATGAACAGGGGGCTGAAAGAGGCATCCCTGCCGCCCGGGGCAATATACAGGTCGTTGCCCTGGCAACTCATGCTGAAGGCAAGGGCCGAAGATGGACCGCTCAGGTTGTAGGCAGTTTTGGCCATGGTTGCGGGATTGTAACTTGATACACCGCCATAGGTGTCGCCGGTCCAGATCCAGCCATCCTGGTCGGCAATGGCGGCCTGAGGGAAGTAGCCGCCGGGGATGGTGGTAAATGCCCCCAGGTCGCTCGAGGTTTCGGTTACCAGGTAATTGTAGGCCACCACCAGCGATTTATCATTCGACCAGAGATTCATCACCGGGCTATAAACCCCGCGCATCCAGCGGCTCCAGGCTCCGTCGGCAAAAATACAGATCGTATCCGAGGTTGCCGTACCTGTTTTTTTGTTGACGAATATTTTTCCTCCGAAATAGGTGATCGTACTGAAGGTACCGGTTGAGTCAATCCGCAGATCCTTGTGCCAGGAGGCAAAATTCGCCAGGTTGGGATCGTTGGCGGAGGCTTTGTATACTCCTTTGTCCGACGCGGCAAACAGCGAATCATGACCGTCTTTGGCAAGTCCCAGAACATTGACCTGACTCCCCTGGCTTCCGATATAATAGGTGTCGCGGATCTCCTCCTTGCTGATATCAAGCACTACAATGCCAAATCCGCAAGAAAGATAGGCATCCTTCCCTATGAAAAAGATATTGTTGATCGTCTTGTTCCCGAGGATACCCTTGCGTTTGATATCTGAAATATTGATGATGGTGTTGTTCTTGATAAGATCGATGTTGGCATTGCTATAGGCGATGACAAGCGTCTGGTATTGTTTGTTATAGTTGATGGTACTGATGCCGATATCGGAAAGACCCGTGATTTTGGTGATGCGGGTAATGCTGTTCTCAGGTTTGTCATAATAAAACACGGCATACGGGGTGGAAACATAAATTCTGCTTCCGGCATCAGTCAGGGAGTTACAAAGAGTATAGGGCAGTTCGTCCCTCCATTGGCCGATTGGGACTGATTGCGCAAAAAGGGTGGTAACTCCGGTAACAGCTATTAAAATGACGAAGAGGTAACGGAAGCGTTTCATGGGATGTTTTTTTTAAATTATAGGGCCAACTGCAACAACCATCCTCTGTTATGATGGCTCTGGCAGTCGCGCGTATCATGTCGGTCATGAACAGGGAATCCGGGATTATCTGTTGCAACAAAAGAACTGATTTTTTCCGGATTTATTGTAGAGGATCAGCTATTTCAGAGGATCATGCCTGCCGCGACGGTTTCATTGGTGGCTTCATCAATTAGAATGATGCTCCCTGTAATGCGGTTGGTGGTGTAGGCATCGAAAAACAGGGGTTTGGTAGTTTTCAGCTGCACACAGGCTATTTCATTCATCCGTACCGTTGTATTTCCGGTAATTTTTTCCAGTGTACTGATATTCAGCACATAGTCGATTTCCTGTACCAGGCATCGCACATCTTTGGTGGTATTCTTCAGGGCATATTTCCCTTTGATCTGCAGGGGTTTTGGATTCATCCAACTGATCATTGCAGTAAAATCACAGCTTTCCGACGGCAGATCATCGGTGCCGACGATCATATCGCCACGGCTCAGATCCACGTCATCCCTGAGGGTAATGGTGACCGACATGGGAGGATGAGCCTCTGCTAGCGGACCTGTCAGCGTATCCACCGAAGTGATTTCACTTTCAAGCCGGGAAGGCAAAACGACAACCTTGTCACCCGGGTGAAAAAAGCCTCCTGCAACACGGCCGGCATAACCCCGGTAGTCGTGGAACTCATCTGATTCGGGGCGGATCACATATTGAACGGGAAACCGCTTATGAACCAGATCATGGTCCTGGCTGATGGGAATCGTTTCAAGATGATACAGCAGGGTTCCTCCCGAATACCAGGGCATATGGAGGGAGGGTTTGACGACATTGTCGCCATGCAGGGCACTGATCGGGATAAACCGCATGTCCTGCGATGGGAATACCTTGCTGGCAAAGGCCTGGAATTCGTTGAGGATTGATTGATAAACATCCTCACGGTACTCCATCAGGTCCATCTTGTTAATGCAGACGATGATGTGCGGGATGCCCAGCAGGGAGGCAATAAAGGCATGCCGGTGTGTCTGTTCGATCACCCCGTTCCGGGCGTCAATGAGCACGATTGCGGCATTTGCCGTGGAGGCTCCGGTTACCATGTTGCGGGTGTACTGGATATGCCCCGGCGTATCGGCAATAATGAATTTACGCTGGGGTGTGGCAAAATAGCGGTAGGCGACATCAATCGTGATTCCCTGTTCCCGCTCGGCCCGCAGCCCGTCGGTAAACAATGCCAGGTTAAGGTGCTCGCTGCCTTTTTGAATACTGGCCCGTTTCACGGCATCGAGCTGATCCTCGAATATGGATTTGCTGTCATACAACAACCGGCCGATAAGGGTGCTTTTTCCATCGTCAACACTGCCCGCCGTGGTGAACCGCAGAAGCTCCATGTCGAGATAGGCTTTACTTGAAAATGTCTGTTCCATCAGAAATACCCCTCTTTTTTCCGGTCTTCCATTGCAGCATCCGAGCGTTTGTCGTCATACCGGCCGCCTCTTTCCGTAACACGGGTGGCGGCAATTTCCTGAATAATATCTTCCACGCTGTCGGCAAACGACAGGGTAAGTCCGGTACAGGAGATGTCGCCGACCGTCCGGCAACGTACCCTGCGGTATTCTACCTTTTCGGAGGGTTTCCGCTCCATGAAGGGGGCAGCAGCCAGCCATACGCCATCCCTGTAAAAAACATCCCGCTCATGCGTGAAGTAGATGCTGGGCAGATCAATATTTTCTGCCAGGATATATTGCCAGACATCCATTTCTGTCCAGTTGCTGATCGGGAAAACACGGAAATGCTCCCCCATCCTCTTTTTACCGTTAAACATATACCAGAGTTCGGGACGCTGGTTTTTGGGGTCCCACTGGCCGAATTCATCGCGATGGGAAAAGAAACGCTCCTTAGCCCGTGCCTTTTCTTCATCGCGCCGGGCACCCCCGATGGCGGCATCGAATTTATGCTGCTCAATCGTGTCGAGCAGCGTAACTGTCTGAAGTACATTGCGGCTGGCATTGATTCCTCTCTCCTCAACAGCCCTGCCCTGGTTGATTGACTCCTGCACGGAGCCAACGATCAGGCGTGCATTGACGGCATCAGCCAGACGATCCCTGAATTCAATGGTTTCGGGAAAATTATGACCGGTATCAATATGCAGCAGGGGAAAGGGGATCCTGGCCGGGTAAAATGCCTTCAGTGAGAGATAAACCAGTACGATGGAGTCTTTTCCACCGGAGAACAGCAGAACCGGACGTTCAAACTGAGCGGCAACCTCTCTTAATACATAAATTGCTTCTGACTCGAGTTCTTTAAGGTGAGTCAACTTATAACTGCTCATTTACCTTTTCCCCCTTAAGATTTACCAAATATCCGCTGAAGAAAAGTCTTGTTTTTTGTTGAGGATTCCCGGTCATCGGAATAGTAGCCATAACCGTACCCGTGTCCGTATCCCGACCCGTATCCGTAGGCATACCCGGACCCGTAACCGTACCCGTATCCGTAACCATATCCGTAACCATAAGAGCTGCGGTTCAGTTTTACGTCGTTGATCAGGATGGCCAGGTTGTTGATGCCCCGGTTCTCCATATCGCGGATGATGGAGCCGAAAATTTTCTTATGCGTATAACCCTGCCGCACCAGTACAAGATTGGCATCGGCATGTTTCATCAGCAGGAATGCATCGGTTACCAGCCCAACAGGCGGCGTATCAATGATGATATAATCGTAAACCTCCTTCAGTTTTCTGAACATGTCGGAACACCGCTCAGAGGCAATCAGTTCGGCAGGGTTCGGAGGAACGGGACCCGACATGATGATGTCGAGATTGTCGATCCCCGAAAACTGGATGATATCCTCCAGCTTGCTTTTTCCGATGATGTAGGAGGTTATCCCCTCCGTGTTCGTGAGACCGAAGTCCTGGTAAATTTTGGGTTTCCGCAGGTCGAATCCCATCAGTAAGGTCTTTTTGCCGTAAAGGGCATAGATCGATGCCAGGTTGATGGAAACGAATGTTTTTCCCGCACTGACCATATCGGCTGTAACCAGCACCGTTTGTTTTTCTTTGCCCTGGAGCAGGTAGTTAATATTGGTCCTTACCGACCGGAACGATTCGGCGATAGTCGACTTCGGTGAATCGATCACCACAACCGTGCTCGCCTTATTGCTGTGAATAACATGTCCGAGAATGGGGAGCCTGGTAAGTTTTTCGATATCGTCGCGCTCCATGATCATATCATTGAAATAGTCTTTTCCAAGGATATAGAGGATCGGGAGAATGATACCGAGGATGAGGGCAATGATATAGTTCAGCGATTTTTTGGGAAAAACGGGGGCTAAACCGATGCTCGACGCTTCGTCAACCACTTCGTTGTCGGAAAGATTGGCTGCCAGGGTGATCTGTGCCTCCGAACGCTTCTGAAGGAGATAGGTGTAGATGGCATCGGTAAGTTTGAACTTGCGTTCAATGCCGAACAGTACGCGTTGCGTTTCGGGCAGAACACTGATACGTGCATTGATCAGTCCGACCCGGCTGTTGACCTCCTTGAGGGCAATGTCATTGGAATTAATGGCGCTCTTGACATTTTCGTAGAGGGCATTTTTAGTGGTGGCGATTTGCAGGTCAATCGACATCAGGCTGGGATTCTTCGATTTCGAATACTGTGAAGTCTCCGTACGTTTCATATAGAGAGTGGTCAGCTGCATGGTCAGGTCATTCAGCACCGTATTGTCAATACCCATGGAGGCCGGCACGATCAGTTCATCGAGTTTCTGATTTTTCTCGATGTATTCCTTCATGTTCTGGAGATACTTGGACTTCACCAGAAGGATTGCCTTTTCATCCTGGAGTTGCATCATCTTGCCGAAAACCTGCTTGGTTTCGTCATCCATGTTCATAACCTCCTTGTTAGTCCTGAAAACCATCAGGGCGTTCTCAGAGGAGTTGAGCGAATCGGAAATCCCCCGCAACTCGTTGTCGATAAAAGAGATGGTACGGATAGCCACTGTATTTTTCTTTTCAAGCCCTTTGGCAAGATATTCCTTGGTCAGGGTATTGAGAAAATCAACCATTTTGTCGACATTTCCACCCTTTAATTTAATCTCGACGATCGAGGCCTCCTTGTTGATCGGCTCCAGCTTAAAGGACTTAAATTCGGTGACCAGCGCATCGTAAGTTTTGAAAATAAAGGAAAAGGAGCGCTTTGTATCCTTCTTTTCATCATAATTTTCATTCAAGAGTACCTTGAACCTGAATTGTTTCGTCTGTATATCCTGGCCATATGAAAATGATTCATCAACTGCGACTGATTCAAGACGTCCTTCAACACCCCTCTTTTTGGAATAGTCGTAGAATTTAATCGACTCTTCATTGGTTTCGATTTTGAATTTATTTTTCGAAATCAACACTATTTTAAACCACAAATTGACCGGCTGCGGATAGTTCGTATCCAGAATAACTTTAAACGGGCAATCCTTATAAAGCTCCTTGGTTACAAAATTATCCTCCACGGTATAGGAGACCTCAAACCCTAATTTCGTCACGGTCCGGTAGGAGAGGGTGTAGGATGACAGCACGCCGATCTCATTTTGCAGGTTCTGCATGTTGTTCATAAGCCCCATCCCAAGCAGATCCTGGGGGTTCAGCTTGTTTTCCGATTTGTCCTTGATGAGAACGGTGGTTTTTACCTCATAAACCGATGTGGTATATTTATTGAAAATAAAAGCAATGATAAGTGCAATAAATATCGTCACGGCGAAGAAATACCAGTAACGGTAAAATTTAAACAGAATGATCTTGTAATCGACGGTTTGTTCAAGCTTGTTATGATCCTGTATGGTCTCGTTCACGGGAAATGATATTTTACAATTTGAAATAATTGATCAGTAATAATGTCGTAGAGATGGAAGTAAGCACAATGGCCCAGGGAAAGGTTGAACCAAGGCCCCATCTTTTATATCCTAACGGGGAAACATAAATAATATCATTTGGCTGAAGATAGTAGTAATCGGAACTCAGAATTTTATCGCTTGTTAAATCGATATAATGCACCTGTGAACCTCCTTTTGCCTGCCGGATCACTGCAACCTTGTTACGGTTCCCGAATTCCGAAATGTCGCCTGAAAAAGAGATGGCTTCAAAGATGTTGAGGTCATCCTTGTAAATGGTAAATTCGCCTGGCTTATATACTTCGCCCAAAATGGCAATCTTGAAATTTACTATTTTAACCACAACCGTTATCTCCTTTAGATATTCACCGATGAGCTGCTGCAGGATAGTCTTGATCTGCTCAACAGTTAAGTCCCTTACATATACTTTACCAATAATGGGAAAATCAATATTGCCTTCACTGTTGACTACATAGCTGTTCAGGTAGATGGTGGCATCCGTGGCGTAATCGTTTAATGCATTGGAGCCCGATTGTTTGTTGAAGAAATTGTAGGCCTTCTCATCCAGTGCAAAAACACGGATATAGAGGTTGTCCTTCGACTGCAGCTTGTAATCCGTATTCCGCTTGTTGGCGTGGAATGAGGTTGTATCCTGTTCCTGCTGCTTCTGGAGATATTTTATTTTTTTCTGGGAAATGCATGAAGAAAAAAGAATACTGATTACAATAAATAGGGTTGCAAGGTTTGCCGCCCGCCTAATGGATTGTCTCATGTGATAATATTTGTTTTTTTGGGCCACATGGAATAGCCGGAAGGGTTCATTCACGGTCTGGATGAATGAATTCCTTATGGTAATTTCATATAGTGCTATAATTGAGCTTGCAAAAGTACTTCTTTTTTTCAAATGTCATATTCATCAGATGTCTGAAAATCTTATAACCGGTCAGGATCTGCATATTCACCCAGAAGTGTTGCCGAAGTTGTATGGGTAATCTTTACCGTAATATAATCCCCGGGGGATGAATCTGCCTTGGTAAAAACAACTACTTTGTTTTGTGATGTGCGACCAAAATACTGACTATCAGATCTTTTCGATTTGCCTTCAATTAAAACCTCCACGATTTTCCCGATCTCCTGCTGATTATTTACCAGGGAGAGTTTTTGCTGCAGGGCGATGATCTCCGTGAGCCGCCGGTCTTTGGTCTCTTCAGGAACATTATCTTTCAGGGTATCTGCCGCAAGGGTTTGCGGCCTTTCAGAATATTTGAACATAAAGGCTGTGTCATATCCTACGGTTTCCATCAGCGCAAGGGTATCCTGGTGATCCTCTTCGGTTTCGTCACAAAAACCTGCGATTATATCGGTGGAAATGGAACAGTCCGGTAAAATTCTACGGATATTTTGGATACGGTCAAGGTAATCCTCCCGGGTGTATTTCCTGTTCATCAGGTCCAGCATGTGATTGCTTCCCGATTGCACCGGGAGATGAATGGCTTTGCACAGGTTGGCGTGGCGGGCAAGGGTGTGTAGCAGTTCCTCCGAGAGATCCTTTGGATGGGAGGTGGCAAAACGGATGCGCATCAGCGGGTTTACCATGGCTACCCTTTCTAGCAGCATGGCGAAATTGACGGTTTCACCGCCGGTGTTCCATTGATAGGAGTTTACATTCTGGCCCAGGAGGGTCACCTCCCGGTATCCTTTTTCAAAGAGATCCGTGGTTTCGTTCACGATCGTCTCTGCATTCCGGCTGCGTTCCTGGCCGCGCGTTGAGGGAACCACGCAATAGGAACAATAATTTTCACACCCTCTCATGATCGAGATGAAGGAGGAGATCCCATTGGAATCAAGCCTTACCGGGGTAATATCGGCATAGGTTTCATCGACCGACAGGATCGTATCGATGGCCTGCTGCCCTGTTCCGGCCTGTTCAAGCAGTTGCGGCAAATGGCGGTAGGCGTCGGGGCCGGCAACCAGGTCAAGCAACTGCTCCTCCTCCATCAGGGCAACTTTCGTCCTTTCAGCCATACACCCAAGCAATCCGATGACCAGCCCCGGGCTTTTTTTCCGGAGTGATCTGAAAAACTGCAGTCTTTTCCTGACCCGTTCCTCGGCATGTTCCCGTATGGAACATGTATTGACAAATATGATGTCAGCCTCTTTTATCTCCTTAATAATCTCATAGCCTTCCGCCGTTAAAATTGAGGCAACAATCTCACTGTCAGAAAAATTCATCTGGCAGCCGTAAGTTTCAATATATATGGATTTGTTTTTTTTCACAATGTCGTATTACCTTGGGGCCCAAAGACCGGTTAAGCATAAAAAAGCGATGCAAAGGTAAGGATTAACTTAATTGTCTTACTTTTGCACCGGATTTTGAGCACCAAACAGGGCATCCAAATGACGAAGAACTTAGTAATTGTTGAATCTCCGGCCAAAGCCAAAACGATCGGAGGATTTTTAGGGAAGGATTTTACGGTAAGATCTTGCATGGGTCATGTTGTCGACCTGGCGAAAAAAGACCTTGGCGTTGACATTGAAAATGGATTCATTCCAAAATATATTATCTCTCCTGAAAAGAAGAAGATTGTTGCCGAGCTGAAAAAACTGGCGCTCGCATCGGAATGTGTATGGCTGGCATCTGACGAGGACCGTGAAGGGGAAGCCATCTCCTGGCACCTGATCGAAGCGCTTGGCCTCGATGAAAAAAACACGAAACGGATCGTTTTCCATGAAATAACCAAGACGGCCATCCAGCAGGCAATCGAACATCCCCGCTCCATCGACAAACACCTTGTCGATGCCCAGCAGGCCCGCCGGGTGCTTGACAGGCTCGTCGGATTCGAACTTTCCCCGTTGCTCTGGAAGAAGATCAAACCCTCCCTGTCGGCCGGACGCGTTCAATCCGTTGCCGTCAGACTGATCGTGGAACGGGAGGATGAGATCAAGCTTTTTCAGAGTACCTCCGCCTTCAGGATCATTGGCGATTTCCTTCTGACCAACGGGGATAAAATAAACCAGGTAAAGGCTGAACTGAATAAACGGTTCCAGAAAAAGGTGGATGCCGTGAACTTTTTACAGAAATGCATCAGGGCAACCTATACCGTCGAAGAGGTCGACACCCGGCCAACCAAAAAATCACCCGCCCCGCCCTTCACAACATCTACCTTACAGCAGGAGGCATCACGCAAACTGGGATTCTCCGTTGCCAACACCATGCGGGTGGCACAGGAGTTGTACGAATCGGGGTTGATAACCTATATGCGTACCGACTCGGTCAACCTGTCAGATATGGCCCTGGCCATGTCACGCACCGAAATCACAGACCTTTTCGGAATAGAGTATGTGAAAACCAGGCAATTCACCACCAAGTCAAAGGGAGCCCAGGAGGCGCATGAAGCCATCCGGCCGACTTACATGACCAACAGGACGATTGACGGGGACAAATCGCACAAGCGCCTGTACGAACTGATCTGGAAACGGACCATCGCCTCCCAGATGGCCGATGCCGAACTCGAAAAAACCAATGTCACCATAGGCGTTTCAACAGCCACCGAAAAATTCATCGCCAGGGGAGAGGTTATCAGGTTCGACGGGTTCCTGAAAGTATACATGGAGTCGACCGATGATGAAGAGACAAACGGAGAAGAGGGGATGCTGCCCGTGATGAATACGGGCGACCACCTTGCATTGTCGGAGATGAACGCCCAGGAAAAATTCACCCAGCAACCTTTCCGCTATACAGAGGCCATGCTGGTTAAAAAACTGGAGGAACTTGGGATCGGCCGTCCGTCAACCTATGCGCCAACCATCTCCACCATCCAGAAAAGAGGGTATGTCATTAAGGAGGACCGGCCCGGGATCATCCGCGCCTTTACCCTGGTAACCCTGAAAAATTCAACCATCACCGAAGAGGTCAAATCGGAAAATGTCGGCTTCGAAAAGTCAAAACTGTTCCCCACCGATATCGGAACGTTGGTAAACAATTTCCTGGTCCAGCATTTCAATAATATCCTGGATTACAACTTCACGGCCAGTGTCGAGGAGGAGTTCGACGAAATTGCCGAAGGCAGAATGGTGTGGAACCAGATGATCAGTGAGTTTTACTTTCCTTTCCATAAACAGATTGAAGGCACACTCGAAAATACCGGCAAGGTAAGCGGGGAAAAGCTTCTTGGCACTGACCCCAAGTCAGGGGAGAATGTATTCGTGAAAATCGGCCGGTATGGTCCCATGGCCCAGATCGGCGATACCGATGCCGAGGCCAAGCCGAAATTTTCCTCCCTGAAAAAAGGACAGAGCATCGACACCATCACCCTCGGGGAGGCACTGGATCTGTTCAAACTTCCCCGAACGCTGGGTGAATATGAAACCGGCGAGGTAATTGTCTCCACCGGCAGGTTTGGCCCCTATATCCGCCATGCCTCCCTGTTTTACTCGCTCCCGAAAGAGGATGATCCGCTTTCCGTGGAACTCGGCAGGGCGATCGAGATTATCCTTGCCAAAAAACAAACCGACAGCCAGAAGATCCTGAAGGAGTTCAAGGATGACAAAACACCGATCCAGGTGCTGAATGGCCGTTATGGAGCCTATATCTTCTGCAATAAATCGAACTATAAAATTCCCAAAGATAAGGATCCTAAGAGCCTTACCCTGGAAGAATGCAAGACTATCATCGCCGAAACACAGCCCTCAAAGTCTAAATCAAAGAAGAAAAAGTAATGTCCCATGGATATTTCTGATTTTTTTGAACCTCTCGATCTTCGTGAATTTCCCGGTAGCGGGGCAACCACCGGATTAACGCGGCTGGGAAACGTTATCAGTATCTTTACGGATGCCAGTGACTTTCCCGATTATGCTTCTTTCGACATCGCCCTGATCGGGGTTAAAGATGACCGGAACGCAGTGAATAACGAAGGATGCGGACTGGCTCCCGATGTGATCCGGAAATTTCTTTTTAATCTGAATCCCGGCCCTCATCCCAACAAACTGGTGGACCTGGGCAATATCAAAACCGGGTTTGCGGTTTCTGATACCTATTTTGCCCTGAGTTCGGTGATCGCCGAACTGATTTCCCAAAATGTGATCCCCGTCATTTTAGGCGGCAGCCAGGATATGACCTATGCAAACTACCAGGCATACCAGAACCTTGGCCAGATCATCAACATCGTCGCCATCGACCCGATGTTTGACCTTGGCAGGTCGGAACAGGAGGTGGGTGCACAGTCGTACCTGAGCAGTATCATCCTGCATCAGCCAAACTACCTTTTCAACTATGCAAACATAGGTTTCCAGACCTATTTCATCGACCAGGATGCCATCAAACTGATGAGGAACCTCTTTTTCGACACCTACCGGCTGGGGATTGTCCATGAAAACCTGGAAGAGGTGGAACCTATCGTGCGCAATGCCGACATGCTCAGTTTCGATATTTCCGCTGTCCGCAATTCCGATGCACCCGGAAACGGTAACGCCACCCCCAATGGTTTTTACGGAGAGGAGGCCTGCCAGATCATCCGGTATGCCGGGTTAAGCGATAAACTGACCTCCATCGGGTTTTATGAGGTTAATCCCCGGTTCGACAAGAGCGGCCAGACCTCCCACCTGGTGGCCCAGATGATCTGGTATTTCATCGACGGGTATTACTGCCGTGCCAGCGACTTCCCTTTTAAACGGGAAGAAGATTACATCAAATACAGGGTGAGCATCAGCGACCACAAGGAGGAAATAGTTTTTTACAAAAGCAAAAAAACCGACCGCTGGTGGATGGAGATCCCGCTGCCGATCGAACAACGTATCAAATACGAGCGGCATTACCTTGTTCCCTGTTCCTACAAGGATTATCTCATCGCATGCGACAACGACATTCCCGACCGCTGGTGGATGGTCTATCAGAAATTAATGTAGTACTGGAAAATCCTGTTATCCGGAAGTGGAACTAGCCTTGTCGTTCAGGGTTGGCCGCCAGGAAGCTTTTCCATCCCGAAAATTTCTTCCCCGCCTCCGGTGCGGTTTTCTGGAAATAATGGCACACCGCAGCAGCAACACCATCAGTAGCATCCATGGTTTCCGGCAGTTCGGTAACCGTTAGCAGATGCGTGAGCATCGAAGCGACCTGCTCCTTTGAAGCACCGCCCTTGCCGGTGATGGATTGCTTTATCTTGCGGGGAGAATATTCAAAGATGGGGATCGACCGCGACAGGGCGGCGGCAATGGCCACCCCCTGTGCACGGCCAAGTTTCAGCATGGATTGCACGTTCTTTCCGAAGAAGGGAGCCTCGATCGATAATTCGTCGGGATGATATTGCTCGATCAGGGAGATCATCCGTTCGAAAATTATCTTCAGCCGCAAAGGATGATCATCGTATTTGTTTAATTTTAACACCCCCATTGCGAGCAGCCTCATCTGGTTGCCGGTAATGCAGATTACCCCGTATCCCATGATGTTGGTTCCGGGATCAATGCCTAAAATAACGCGCTCGCTGGCCATAGAAAAGATGATAAAACTGCCAAAATTACGGAAAATAGAGAACCTGCTCATCCAGCTGGCCATATTTCTGGCAACCTATCTCTTTATTTACAAGCAGGTCTTCCATAACAGCAACTTACCCGAGCTTATTCAGACTGTAAAAAATGATGTGGCCAAACCCGAAATTCAGCTCCTGTTCCCGGTCATCCTCCTGATGATGGCGCTCAACTGGTGCCTGGAGGCGGTGAAATGGCAATACCTGATCGGGAAAATTGAAAAAGTCAGTTTTTTCAAGGCTTTCCAGGCTGTTTTGACGGGTGTCAGCATCAGCTCCTTCACCCCGAACCGGGTCGGCGAATTTTTTGGCCGGGTGTTTATCCTCAGAGAGGCAAGTCATATCGAGGGAATCCTCATCACCATGGTAGGCAGTGTAAGCCAGCTGCTGATCACCGTGTTCGCAGGATCAGCCTCCCTGGTGATCCTGATCCCCCGCCTGCTTCCCGAAGCGGCCTATAGTCATGGCTATCTTTATTATGGCATCATCGCGATCGTAACCGCCCTCGACCTGATACTGCTGGGCCTGTTTTTCAACCTTTCCTTCCTGAGCGCCGTTAAAGAGCGGATCCTGCAAAACAGGTGGGAAAAAGTCAGGCGGTTTTTCAGGGTCTTTGCCTTTTACCGCAACCGCGAACTGGCAGTCGTGATGCTGCTGAGCTTAACCCGCTATATCGTCTTTTCCACCCAGTTTTACCTGCTGCTGCGGTTGTTTGATGTCAACATTCCCTATCCGACCGCCATGATGCTGATCTCACTGGTCTATTTCATGATGGCCATCATCCCCACGATTGCCCTGACCGAACTGGGAATCAGGGGATCGGTGGCTTTGTATTTCTTTGGCATCTATTTTGGACACATGCATACAACCCTTGCCAACCTCAGCCTGGGCATCTTTGCATCTTCGACCATCCTGTGGATGATCAACCTGGGGTTTCCGGCCCTGATCGGGACCATCTTCGTTTTCAGGCTGCAGTTTTTCAGGAAACCGGTTTAACCCCCTGCACCAATGGAAATGCCGTACGCGGGGATAACAGACACATCTTTGGGAGATTCATCGTTACACCATCCTTGCCGGCTGGCAATTTCGCAACCTGGTAAATAAAACAACTTCATGGGATTTGAACCTGCTATTGACATTCTGCTTCTTTTGTTTTCTGTGTCATATTTCTGTGTTATCTGCTGGTTTACCTATGGCCTGATAAAGCCTGGCACGGGGAATGGCAAGACAGATAAAGGCGGCGTTACCCCCTCCTTCCCGCAACCCGTTTCTGTCATCATCCCGGTTCGCAATGAAGCCGGCCATATCGAACGGATACTGGAAGAGATGAGGAGGCAGGATTTCCCCGTGAATCTGTTGGAGATCATCGTCACGGATGATTTTTCGGAGGACGATACCGTGAAGCTGGTCATGGGATTTACCTCACGGCATCCCCGGTTCCCGCTTGTTTTGGTTCTTCCTGACCAGGCTGCAGGGGGGATTTCCGGGAAAAAACAGGCAGTTGAAAGGGCTGTACAAATGGCCAAAGGTGAGATCATCCTTTGCACCGATGCCGATACATCCCGTTCTCCGGGGTGGATATCGTCCATGGCGGGTTGTTTTAGCAGCCCTGAAACGCAGATGGTCCTGGGCCCGGTGGCACTGAGCCATGAAAAAAATCTTCTGCAGCGGATCCAGTCGCTCGAATTCCTGGGCATCATGGGAACCACGGCCGGCTCAGCCTCCCTGGGTTGCCCGGTGATGTGCAACGGAGCCAGCCTGGCCTACAGGCGGTCGGCCTTCGCCGAAACCGGGGGGTATTCAGGGAATATCAGGTTCCGCTCGGGTGACGACCAGTTCCTGATGAATTCGGTCATCCGGAAATATGGCAGGAGGACCATCCACTTTAACCGTGACCCGGGGGCAATTGTCAGAACCGAACCGGAGGCAACCCTCACGGGTTTCCTGAATCAGCGCATCCGCTGGGTCTCCAAAAGCCGGGGCTACCGCGACCCAGTGGTGATCGGGGTCGGCGTTGTGACCTGGGGTGTGCACTGCCTTCTGCTGCTGGGAATCCTGCTGGGAATGGTGTTTTCCCGTATACTTGGGTTTTCGCTCCTGTTGTGGGCGGTAAAGATGGTTGCCGACCTCCCGATGGTATGGCTGATGGGCCGGTTTTTCGGGGAAAAGAGGCTGCTCCTGTACTATTTTCCGGCCCAGGTTTTTCAACTGTTTTATGTGGCGACCGTCGGGTTTGCCGGTTTACTGCTGCCTTACCGCTGGAAGGGACGAAAGGGAAACCGCTAGCGGGCCGCTTTTTCCAGGATGATCTCCGCCATGGCGAGGTCGTGAGGATGGGTGATCTTGATATTGACAGGTTCTCCCGCGGCCAGGAAGATGGTTGCTCCCAGGCTTTCCACCACGGTGGCATCATCGGTGAATTGCTCCCTGAAAGTCTGCCTGTAGGCCTCTTTCAGCTGCTGAACCTTAAAAACCTGGGGGGTTTGCACGGTGCGCAGGCAATTCCTGTCAACGGGGGTGCTCCTGCCTTCCCTGACTTCCCGTATCGATTCATTGACGGGGATGACCGGGACACAGTTTCCGTGAATTTCTGCAAGGGTAAATACACTGCGGATAAGCGTGAGGGAAACCAGGGGCCTTGCGCCGTCGTGCACGGCTGTCAGTCCGTCGTGTTCCACGGCCGTGAGTGCTTGCTGAACCGAATGGAAACGGGTATCGCCGCCTGCGACGAGGGTACAGGGGATCGTGAAATTATGCAGGTCGCATAGCTCAGTCCATAAGCCAAACTGGTTGCGGGGCAGGGCAAGGACAAGTGAAATTCTGGGAAAGGCGCGATGAAATGCCTGCAGACTGTGCATCACCACAGGCATGCCTGCGAGCAGCAGGAATTGTTTGGGAACCATGGAATTCATCCTGGTTCCGCTTCCGCCTGCAACAACGATCGCCGACTTTTTCAAGAAAGGGGGATTGGTTAGAGGATCAGCATCGGGTTGCCATAGGTGAAGAATTTATACTTCTTGTCGATGGCAATATCATAAGCTTTCATGAGCAGGTCGTATCCCGCGAAGGCGGCCACCATCATCATCATGGGCGATTGTGGCATGTGCAGGTTGGTGATCATGGCATTGGCGATGCTGAATTCATAGGGAGGAAAGATGAACTTGTTGGTCCATCCCTTATAAGGTTTCAGGTTGCCGGCAATGGTAACCGATGATTCAATGGCTTTCATGGTGGTAGTGCCAACGGCTACCACGCGGCCTTTGCGGGCCATGGAGCGGTTAACGATTTCGGCGGTTTCGGCCTCGATGATCATCTCTTCCGAGTCCATCTTATGTTTGGTAAGATCCTCTACATCGATGGTCCTGAAGTTTCCCAGACCGAGATGCAGGGTGATTTCGGCAAACGAAACGCCCTGAAGTTCCAGCCTTTTGATGATCTCCCTGCTGAAATGGAGACCTGCCGTGGGAGCGGCAACCGCTCCTTCGTGTTTGGCGAAAATGGTCTGGTAACGTTCTGCATCCTCGGGGGTGGCCGAACGGTTATGGATTTTAGGCAGGGGCGTTTCACCGAGCCGCTGGATGGTCTTTTTAAATTCGTCGTAGGGGCCGTCAAACAGGAAGCGGATGGTACGGCCGCGCGAAGTGGTGTTGTCGATTACTTCGGCAACGAGGGAATCGTCATCGCCGAAATACAATTTATTGCCGATCCTGATTTTACGGGCCGGATCAACCAGCACATCCCACAACCGCGATTCCCGGTTCAATTCACGAAGCAGGAAAACCTCGATTTTGGCCCCCGTCTTTTCCTTTTCCCCGTACAGACGGGCAGGAAAAACCTTTGTATTGTTGATGATAAAAACATCGCCATCGCCAAAATAGGTCAGGATGTCTTTAAAATGCCCGTGCTCAATGGTTTGGGCTTTCCGGTCGAGAATCAGCATGGGTACATCGTCACGATGTTTGGATGGCTGGTTCGCGATTAATTCAGGAGGTAAGTGGTAGCGAAATTGAGATAATTTCATGGTATTCTGCCGGTTAAAAGGGGTGCAAAGGTAATGGTTTTTTTCGTAGAAGTCAAGGGTTTTTTTATGCCAGTATTAAAAACCGGCAGCTGCCTGTTGCACAGGCGACCGGAAAGTCAGGCTGCATCCATGATTGGGAAAAGTGAGGTGCCTGGGAATAATTTAACAGAGGGTTTTCTTTTCCGTGAAAATGAGTCAGGGAAATTAGGAAAACAGATCCAAGATCTGTTCGCCGCCTCCGATCAGGAGATGATGAGCATGGATACCGGCGGCGTTTGCCCCTTCGACATGCATCAGGGTATCGTCGATAAAGAGGGTTTCGGCAGGATCCAGCGCACGGTCGTTTAAAACATGCCGGAATATCCCGACGTCCGGCTTCTTCATCCCGATCCTGTATGAATAGTAGGCTTTTTCAAAGAGGTCATCAAAGTCATGGTAGCCAAATTGTTCGCTGAAGGCTGCCCGGTATTGAAGGTAGTGGATCTCGTTGGTATTGGTCAGCATAAAGATCCGGTACTCCTTGCTGACCTTTTCAATAAGCCTGATGCGCGGCTCCGGGATATCGAGAAGCAGGGAGTTCCAGGCATCGTCGATTTGGCGGTCGGAGGGGCGAGGCTCAAAGAAGGGGCGGATGCTGTTACGAAATTGTTGGGGGGATAGGATGCCGGTTTCGAGATCTTCGAACACCCGGTTGGACCTGGCAACGGGGTAGAGGGGGTCGTTGATCTTAAACCCCAGGCTGACAAAGTTTTTCTCGGCGATTTTAACGTCAATATTGCAGATGACCCCGCCGAAGTCGAAGATGATGTTTTTTATCGGTTTCTGATCTGTGATCCCGGAGGCGGCATTTGGGTCATGGCCGGCGGGATGCGATATTCTGGAGCGGAGGAGCTGCATGGTGAAAAGGGTTGGCGCGGGATTGATTTTGCAAAATTCGCAAAAAAATTCTACTTTTGCACACCTAAAGCCGAAAACCGGGTGTTTCCCTGTTTTCGACCCGGGCCCATAGCTCAGACGGTTAGAGCAGCTGACTCATAATCAGCTGGCCACAGGTTCAAGTCCTGTTGGGCCCACTTCAAAATCAGCCACTTACGATGAAAATTGTGAGTGGCTTTTTCTTTGTGCGCCGTGCATGGCGAATAACTTGACGGTGCGAGTCCGTTATGGGGGTTTGTAGTTACCAACCATTAGCCATGAGCAAGGGTGCCCATTGTGAGGTGGAATCTGAAGGAAGCTGGCGGCAAAGTTCCGACCCGAGGAACACGAACATTATCAGGCATATCCGATTGGATGAGTTTGCAAAACAAAACGAAGTCCAAAAACTACACGGAGATCGGAGTGTAAATAATGCGGGTACATGGAACGAAGGTTATTTGTCTTACCAC
>Ga0118677_10002258_pt1 | contig 39064 bp, 36 predicted proteins | sample AliMusrvi5mmetaG_FD_86154 | JGI IMG/M metagenome (GOLD analysis project Ga0118677, IMG submission 86154) | reverse complement strand
ACTGGAAAATTCATTCGTGGAAGACATTAGCAATAGCTCTAATAGCAGCACCTACACTTCCGAAAACATTAAAGTTTTAAAAGGTCTTGAGGCTGTACGCAAGCGCCCGGGTATGTATATTGGCGACACGCATGATGGCACTGGCTTGCACCATATGGTGTTTGAGGTGGTGGACAACGCCATTGATGAGGCGCTGGCTGGGCATTGTAATGAAATTAACGTCATCATCCATTCAGATAACTCGATTACCGTTACCGACAATGGCCGCGGCATTCCAACCGACATTCACCCCGAGGAGGGGCGCTCCGCAGCCGAAGTGATTATGACGGTACTGCATGCCGGCGGTAAGTTTGATGGCAACAGCTATAAAATTTCAGGCGGTTTGCATGGTGTGGGTGTTTCGGTGGTGAACGCGCTGTCCAGTTGGTTGAAGCTGACCATTTGCCGTGATGGCAAAATGCATCAGATGGAATTTCGCCACGGCGATGCTGTGGCCCCTTTGGCAGAGACGGGCAACACTACTCGGCGCGGCACCGAAGTTCATTTTATGCCAGACCTTGAAACCTTCCAGTTGGTTGAGTTTCATTACGACATCTTGGCTAAGCGTTTGCGCGAATTATCTTTCCTGAATAATGGCGTAAAAATCGTTTTGGTGGACCAACGTAGTGGGGTTGAAGAAAATTTCTCTTTTGTGGGAGGTGTGCGCGGTTTTGTGGAATACCTTAACCGCAATAAAGCGGTTTTGCATCCCACTGTGTTTCACTCAATTGGCGAGCGCGAAGGCATTTCTGTTGAAGTGGCTATGCAATGGAACGACTCCTACCAAGAAGCCGTGTTGTGTTTTACCAATAATATTCCACAGCGTGATGGCGGTACCCACTTAACCGCATTGCGTGCCGCTATGACGCGCACGCTGAATCAATATATCGAACAAAACGAAATGGCTAAAAAAGCCAAAGTAGAAACCACTGGCGATGACATGCGCGAAGGGTTGATGTGCGTGCTTTCCGTAAAAGTGCCAGACCCTAAGTTTTCATCACAAACCAAAGATAAGTTGGTGTCCTCCGAAGTCCGCCCCGTGGTAGATGATGTGGTGGCCGAAAAGTTAAACGAGTTTTTGTTAGAAAAACCAAACGAAGCCAAAATTATTGTTGGTAAAATTATTGAAGCGGCTCGTGCTCGCGAAGCGGCGCGCAAAGCGCGTGAAATGACACGGCGCAAAGGGGCGTTAGATGGCCTGGGCCTACCCGGAAAATTAGCCGATTGCCAAGAAAAAGATCCTGCGCTGTGCGAGCTTTACTTGGTAGAGGGTGATTCAGCAGGGGGCTCAGCCAAGCAAGGACGCGACCGAAAGTTCCAAGCCATTCTGCCGCTCAAAGGCAAAATTTTAAACGTGGAGCGCGCACGTTTCGACAAATTAGTGTCCTCGCAAGAAATTGTGACGCTGATTACCGCTTTGGGTACTGGGATTGGCAAGGATGAGTATTCTGCCGACAAACTGCGCTACCACCGCATCATTATCATGACCGATGCGGATGTGGATGGATCGCATATTCGCACCTTGTTGTTAACGTTTTTCTACCGACAAATGCCTGAGCTGGTGGAACGCGGCCATATTTATATCGCCCAACCCCCGCTCTATAAAGTAAAGCACGGCAAAAACGAGCAGTATATTAAAGACGATCTGGAGTTGGATCAATACCTGCTCACCCAAGCGTTGGGTGGAGCGGAATTAATTAATGGTCCCACGGTGGTGAGTGGCGCCGCGCTAGAAAAGATTGCGCGGGAATACCTATTGGCTGAGGCGGTCATCACCCGCCTCAGCCGTTTAATCGATCCCTCTGTGCTGAACGCCTTAATGCAAACCCCCATTGAGGGTTTAAGCGATCTGGCCCACGCAGAGCGGGCGGCCGCACAGTTGCAACAAAGCTTGGTGGCCGAAGATATTAAAGTGAATGCAGAAGCGGATGAGCGACGTGGCGGTTATCGCTTGGCTATTGTGCGCACCACCCACGGCAATACCCACAGCAGTTATTTGGATTCAGATTTCTTGGCCAGCGGCGACTATGCTCAAATCAGAAAATCAGGCGTCGTGCTGGAAGGTTTGATGGGGCCTGAATCAATCATTGCGCGTGGGGACAAACGCTTGGTCACACCGCATTTTAGAGACGCCTTGGCGTGGTTGCTGGCGGACGTGCGCAAAAACATGGGCGTGCAGCGCTACAAAGGCTTGGGTGAAATGAACCCTGAGCAGTTGTGGGAAACCACCATGGACCCCACTACGCGTCGCCTGCTGCGCGTGCAAATTGAAGACGCCATTCGCTCGGATGAGATTTTCACCACCCTCATGGGCGATGAAGTAGAGCCACGTCGGCAATTTATTGAAACCAATGCGTTGGGTGTAACCAACCTAGATGTCTGAAAACCGTCGGGATGCAGTGTTTGCCATCATCATCCCCACCTGGAACAACCTCGCGTTGCTGAGGTTGTGCCTAGACAGTATTCGCCGTCACAGCGTTGTGCCCTATCAGATCGTGCTGCACGTAAACGACGGCAGCGACGGCAGTTTAGAGTGGGTTCGATCACAAGGCATCACACATACCCATTCTGAAGAAAATATCGGCATTTGTTTGGCGGTAAATCGCGCTGCCGAGATCTCTACTGCCCCTTATTTGGTTTACCTCAATGATGATATGGTGTGTTGCCCCGGTTGGGACAGCGCGCTACTGGAACGCATCCAAAGCCTCAATACCAACGCCTTTATGGTTTCAGGCACCATGATTGAACGTCGGGAAACGGGTAATGCGTGTACATTGATTGCCGACTATGGCAGCAGCCCAACTGATTTTAATGAAACAGCTCTGTTGGCCGACCAACCTAAGCGAATTAAACCCGATTGGTATGGCGCCACCTGGCCTCCTTCGGTGGTGCATCGTGAGTGGTGGAGCAAAGTGGGCGGTTATAGCGCGGAGTTTTCGCCGGGCATGAGCAGTGACAACGATTTTTCCATGAAGTTGTGGGCCGCTGGTTGTCGTATTTTTTTAGGAGTGGGACGCTCGCAGGTGTACCACTTTATGTCGCGCTCAACTGGTAAGGTGGTGCGCAACAATGGCCGCAAACAGTTTTTGCACAAATGGGGCATGACACAATCGACTTTTGATACTCATTTTTTAAGACGGGGCCAGTTGGCACAGGCTGTGATCTTGCCCGAACCCGCAGTAAATGCGCGTTATGTGTGGGACCGTTTCCGGGGTTTAATGCGGCTCATGTGGTGGCGCTTCTAATCCGCTGATTTTTTGACCGCTGTCTTCTTGGCCACCGCTTTCTTGGCTGGCTTTTTCACCACCACTTTCTTCTCTTTTGGGGTGTCGCTTAGCGCGTCTTTGGCTGGTTTTTTTGCTGGCGCCTTCTTTTTGGCCGCCACTTTTTTCTTCGGCGCTGCTTTTTTCTTGGTAACGCCGCCGGTTTTGGCTACTCGCGCAGCCAATAACTCAATCGCTTCTTCAATGGTCAGTGTTTCGATTTCAGTGTCTGCGGGCAAGGTGGCGTTTACTTTGCCATGTTTAACGTAGGCGCCGTAGCGACCACTGTAAACCCCAATCGGCTGTTGGTCTTCAGGATGGGGGCCCAGTTGACGCAAGGCGCCACGACCCACCGCTTTGGGTTCCGCCAGAATTTGCTGCGCGCGCTCTAAGCCAATATCGAACACATTGTCTGCCCGTGGAATGGAGCGGAAACCGCCATCGTGCTGAATGTAGGGGCCAAAGCGGCCGATGTTCACATTCACTACTTTTCCTGTTTCTGAATGGGTGCCCAACTGGCGCGGTAACGACAAAAGCTGTAGAGCAATTTCCGGCGTGACTTGCGCGGGGTTTAGGTTTTTGGGAATGGAAATGCGCTTTGGTTTTTTGCCTTCTTCCCCCGCTTCACCCAATTGCAAATAAGGACCATAGGGTCCGTTCATGAGCAGTACCGGCAAGTTGGCTTCGGGATGTTGGGTAATAATCATTGGTTCTGTAGGGCCCGCAGCACCATCAAGATTGCGTGTAAAGTCGCACTCTGGAAATCCGCTGCAACCCACAAACTTGCCGCGCCGCCCCAGGCGGATGGAAAGCTGCTTGCCACACTTGGGGCAGGCTTCATCCAGCGCCTCTTGCGTGACATCCGCACGGCTTACCGACGCTTTTTCTTCCACTTGCTTTGAAAAATCGCCCCAAAACTGTTCTAGCACAGGCAACCATTCCAGTTTGCCTTCCGATACCAAATCCAGTTGGTCTTCTAGTTTGGCGGTGAAGTCGTAATCCACATAACGCGCAAAGTGTTCCGTGAGAAACTTGTTCACCACCACGCCCACGTCCGTGGGCGTGAACCGTTTTTTATCCAGCAACACGTATTCTCGGTTTACCAAGGTACTAATGATGTTGGCATAGGTGGAAGGGCGGCCAATGCCGTACTCTTCCAAAGCTTTTACCAAGCTGGCTTCGGAGTAACGCGGCGGCGGCTGGGTAAAATGTTGCTCGCCCCATAATCGATCTATGGAAAGCGTTTCACCTTCCACCAAAATGGGTAGGCGCGATTCATCATCGTTATCCGCTTTCTTTTCAGCGCTTTCGTCTTCGTCTTCGCGGTAAACGGCAATGAAGCCGGGGAATACTAAGGTTTGCCCGCTGGCACGGAACAAGGCCTCATCCCCTGCTGCAATATCCACGCTAACGGTATCAAATTGCGCCTGTGTCATTTGGCAGGCCAAGGTGCGCTTCCAAATCATTTCATACAAACGAAACTGTTCTGCAGACAAATGGCCACGCAAATTAGCGGGCGAGCGTGAAATAGCCGTGGGACGAATGGCCTCATGGGCCTCTTGCGCGTTTTTGGATTTGTTGGCGTAAAACACGGGTTTTGGCGGTAAATATTCACCATCAAAATTTTGTGCAATGTGGGCACGAATATCATTTAAAGCCTCTTGCGACAGGCTTACTGAATCGGTACGCATGTATGAAATTAAACCTACTGCGCCACCGCCAATGTCTACCCCTTCATAGAGTTGCTGGGCAATTTTCATGGTGCGGTCGGTGGTAAAGCCCAGTTTGCGTACAGACTCCTGTTGCAAGGTAGAGGTGGTGAAGGGGGGCGCGGCATGCCGTTGTTTGCGTTTCTTTTCCACGCGCGTCACGCGCGCCTCCTTGCCTTCAATAGCCTTCAGTACCTCTGCTTGGCGCGTTTCCGAGCCAATGCTGAGTTGTTGCAATTTTTCCCCTTGAAACTGGATAAGGCGCGCTGTGAAGGATTGTTTGTCCTTATGGCTATCTAAATGCAGGCTCCAATACTCATCACTCTTGAATGCGGCAATTTCGCTTTCACGCTCCACAATCAATCGCAGGGCAGGGCTTTGCACGCGACCAGCCGAGAGACCGCGGCGAATTTTTTTCCAAAGCAAGGGCGATAGATTAAACCCCACCAAGTAATCCAGTGCGCGCCGTGCTTGCTGGGCGTTCACCAACGGCATGGAAATTTCACGGGGGTTGGCTACGGCTTCTAGCACGGCGTTCTGCGTAATTTCGTAGAACACCACGCGTTGCATGGTCTTGCCTTTCAGTAGTTTTTTACTGTGCAGAATTTCTGCCAAATGCCAAGCAATGGCTTCCCCTTCGCGGTCCGGATCGGTTGCCAGATAGATTTGGTCGGCAGCTTTAACCGCACGGGCGATGGCATCCACATGTTTTTCATTGCGCTCCACCAATTGATACTTCATGGCGAAGTGGTCATCGGGGTTTACAGCACCGGATTTAGGCACTAAATCGCGCACGTGACCGTAGGAGGCCAGTATTTCAAAACTGGCCCCTAAGTATTTTTTAAGCGTCTTGGCCTTGGAAGGCGATTCAACAATCAGCAGATTTTTAGACACAGTCACTCTATTGCAAAACCCAATCTTGGTCGTGTAGCAATTCTTCTAACAAGAGGGCGTCTATAGGGTGGTCTTGGCGCCACAGCACCATGAGCACAATGAGTTTTAAGCGATCAACATCCACTTCAGAAGCATCTAAGCCCATAACACTGGCTAAAATCCATTCCCGTTGTTGCGCGTTGAGAATGTGGTTGTTTTCAAGGAACACCAAAAATCCCCAGCCTTCGGGCCCCAATCGTTCAATTTCAGCGCTTGACAGGCAGCGAATAGCATTATTGTGGCTAAGGGTGTCGGTCTCACCTAACTGGTCCAGGCCGTTAACATGGTCCAACCAGTCCAATGCTTCGCGCACTTCGGTTTCGTCGAAACCTGCAGCAAACAGACGGTTTTGAAGAACGGCGTGATTAGGATAAATGCCACTGGCAAAGAAGTTTTCGTAAACAAAAATCAGAATATCAACCATCAATACCGCCCTCTTTTAAAGATTGCCAACCGGGGGCGGGATGCGGCCTGCCCCGCCCGGAGTCCAACCGTTGGTAGCGTCCGCCCGGAACGGCGGCCACCTGTCCAGCGAGTTCTAGCGAAGTCAGCATGAGGGATACCTGTCCGATCGTCAAGCCAAGACGCAGGCTCAATTCATTTGGGGATAGGTTGCATTGCCCCAGTTCGGCCCACAATAGGCCGGTTATGTCCGCAGGCACTGGAATGGGGCGCACGGACTCAAAACTCCCTAAAGCCTGGACTTTTAGGGCGTTAAACGGGAGTTCGTCCAGGATGTCCTGGACGGTTTCCACCAGTTTGGCTCCCTCTTTAATGAGCTGATGGCACCCTTTGCTAAAAGGAGAATGGATAGAGCCTGGGATAGCGAATACCTCGCGACCGGCCTCTAAGGCCAGGCGTGCGGTAATCAAAGAACCGCTGGAAAGACTGGCCTCCACCACCAGGCACCCCAAAGAAAGACCCGCAATAATTCGGTTTCTTTTTGGAAAATGCCATTTTTGTGGGCCCATGCCCAGTGGAAACTCTGAGATCAGGGCGCCCTTTCGGGCAATGGTGTGGGCCAATTCTCGGTGCCCGCTGGGGTAAACTCGATCTACCCCTGTGCCCAATACTGCAATAGTGCCGCCTGTACCGCCCAATGCGCCTTGATGTGCTGCCCCATCCACTCCCACAGCCAAGCCGCTCACCACCGTTACTCCGGCCTCTGAGAGCGCCTGAGCAAAGGCCTCAGCATCTAGGCAGCCTTGTCGCGTGGCATTGCGGCTGCCCACCAGAGCCACTATCGGCTTGTTTAATAAGGATAAACAGCCCGTGACAAACAAAAATGGGGGTGGATCAGCTGTTTCACGTAACAAAGAGGGGTAGCAGGGCTCATGGCACGTTAAAAAATGGTTACCCGTATGGGATAACCACTCCATGGCCGCTGATGCTTCATTGTCAGACAGCGCTGGGTGTAAGGGGTGATTTTGGGTCATGAACACAGCTTTCCGTAAGCCCATGGGCCGAGACCGCTATAATAGTGTCCTTTGTGACGGCATTTTCGTCAGAACTCGATCACATTATGGCGCTTCTTCCAATATTGCATTATCCAGATCCTCGTTTACACACCCGGGCTACGGCGGTGGCGGTGGTGGACGAGCGTATTCGTCAATTGGTGGACGATATGGCAGAAACCATGCGCGCCGCAGAGGGGGTGGGCTTGGCGGCCACCCAGGTGGATGTTCATCTGCGCATCATCGTGCTGGACGTGTCCGAAGACCATCAACAGCTGCAGGTGTTTATTAATCCGCGCTTACTCAGTTCCGAAGGCGAGGCTGAAAACGAAGAAGGCTGTTTGTCCGTACCCGGCATTTATGACCGGGTGACACGTGCGCGCCGCATTAAGGTAGAAGCCATGAACCGCGAAGGCAAACTTTTCACTCTAGAAGCGGAAGGGTTGCTGGGCACTTGCATTCAGCATGAAATGGACCACTTGGAGGGTAAGGTGTTTGTGCAGCACCTCTCTCAGCTTAAACAAAATAGAATTAAAACCAAACTGCGCAAACGCGCACGAGAAAATTTGTAATGCGACTTATTTTTGCCGGAACCCCAGAGTTTGCAGCGCGCAGCTTAGAAGCCTTGTTCAGTGCGGGTCATACGGTAGTAGCGGTGCTAACGCAGCCTGATCGCCCCGCAGGGCGCGGATTAAAACCCTTTCCCTCAGCAGTTAAGCGTGTGGCCACGGCACATGGGATTGCAGTATACCAACCAGAATCTATGAAGACCCCCGAGGCCTTGTCTTTAATAGAGGGGTTTGCAGCGGATGTTATGGTGGTGGCCGCTTACGGGTTGATATTGCCGGAAAAGGTGCTATCCACGCCACGCTTAGGCTGTATTAATGTGCATGCTTCATTATTGCCGCGTTGGCGCGGTGCCGCCCCTATTCAGCGCGCCTTGCAAGCGGGGGACACTGAAACGGGTGTTAGCATTATGCAAATGGATGCCGGTTTGGACACGGGACCTGTGTTGTTGATGCGATCATGCCCTATTCTGGTCACCGATACCCAGCATGCTTTGCATGAGCGCCTGGCTGATTTGGGCGCGCGTACCCTGGTGGAGTTTTTAAAGATTGGAAAGATTGGGGTCAGACCCCATGGGGGGTCAGACCCCGGGTGGGGTCTGACCCCTATTGCGCAACCTGATAACGGCGTCACTTATGCCGCTAAGATTACTAAGGCCGAAACATTGCTGGACTGGCAGCAAAGTGCAGAGCAATTGGCGCGCAATGTGCGCGCATTTAATCCAGCGCCAGTGACCAAAACGATGATACAAGGCGAAATGATTAAAGTGTGGGAAGCCAGTGCCGCAAGCGCTTATGGCACACCTGGCACAGTGTTGGCCCTGGGGGAAGACAGCATTACTGTAGGCTGCGCACAGGGTTCGCTGGTATTGGAAATGTTACAACGTCCGGGTGGAAAACCGCTTAGCGCAGGTGAATTTTTAAAAGGGTTTCCCATGCGGGTGGGCGAACAATTGGGACAATCGTGATCGAAATTCAACGACTCTCCACTTTAGCGCTGATTCGCGTTTTCGCTGGAAAAAACCTCGATCATGCTTTAACTGATGCCCGTGGACAGGCGGCGGGCCAGCTCACCGATCACGAACGCGCATCCTTGCAGGATGTGGGTTACGGCGTGTTGCGTCATCGCACAGAGTTGGAACGCGTGTTGCAAGAATTGTATGTGAAAGGTGCGCCACAGCCCCCCTTAGACACCTTACTCATGGTGGCGGCTTATCAGTTGCTCCATACTCGCTCAGCCCACCACGCTATTGTCAGCCACGCTGTTGAAACGGCCGCGCTTCTGGCCGGCGTTGGGTGCAAGGGCTTTGTCAATGGTGTACTGCGTAATCTGCTGCGCCAACGCGAAACATTATTAACGCAGGCGCACAGTACCGACGCGGGACGCTTTAGTCACCCTGAGTGGTGGATTGAAAAACTGAAAGAGCAGTACCCGACGCTTTGGGAAGAAATTCTCACGCAAGCACAAACACGCGCACCCATGACGTTGCGTGTAAATCGCCGGCACAGCAGTCGCGATCAATATCAGGCGCGCCTAAAACAGTTGGGGCTGGAATCAAGCCCCGTGGGAGAAGTGGGCTTGGTGTTAGCCGAACCCCTCTCGGTGGAAGCTTTGCCGGGCTTTGATGCGGGTGATGTGTCGGTGCAAGATGCCTCTGCCCAATGGGCGGCCCCCTTGTTGGGTCTGCACCCGCGGCAGCGTGTATTGGATGCTTGTGCCGCCCCCGGGGGAAAAACCAGTCACATCCTTGAACAAACCACCGATTTGGAAGTGGTTGCGTTGGACCGCGATGCGGGCCGCCTTAAAAAAGTAGAAGCCAGCTTGCAGCGTTTAAAATTGACGGCAGCACATACACAGGCAGTGGATGCGGGGCGGCTTGAAGATTGGTGGGATCAAAAGCTCTTTGATCGGGTGCTGTTGGATGCACCCTGCAGCGGCTCTGGCGTGGTGCGCCGCCACCCTGACATCAAATGGTTGCGTCGCCCTGAAGACATCCCACAACTGGCTCAAGAACAAGAACGTCTGCTGGAAGCATTGTGGCATGTGGTGCGTCGCGGTGGTAGATTGCTATATGTAACCTGTTCCTTATTTAAAGAAGAAAATCAGGATCAAGTGCAGGGTTTTTTGCAACGTCACACGGATGCGCGCTTGAACCCAATAGAAGACACACATTTTAAAGAAGGCTTGCTCACTCCCGATGCGCTTCACGATGGTTTTTTCTATGCCGTTTTGCAAAAAACTTAAAGCCTTTTTGTTGGTGGGGTTGTTGATGCTCACGACCACCGCTTGGGGTGAAGGTGTGACGGTGAAGACGGCTGTCGTGACGGCCGCGGAAGAAGGCGTTTTTCTGAACGCTGATTTTAATGTGGAGCTGACACCGGCCCTAGAAGAAGCGCTTACGCGCGGCATACCGCTTAACTTTGTGTTGAGTTTTGAGTTGATTGAGCCACGTTGGTACTGGTTGAATAAAACCATCGTGAGCATGCAGCAAGAGCGCCGCATCAGCTTTAACCCCCTCACGCGCGTATATCGTTTTTCCATGGGGCCGCTGAGCTTGAGTTTTAATTCTCTAGCCGATGCGTTACAAGCGCTTACACAATTAAGCTCAATTAAGGTAGCAGATGCAGGCACGTTAAATAAAGGAGCGCATTACCGCGCCAGCACTCAACTGCGTTTGGATTTGGCACAACTCCCCAAACCGTTCCAGGTGGACGCACTCTCTTCGAGTGATTGGAAGCTGTCCTCGAGCGCATTTGAATGGACGGTGAATCCTTGAAAGCCAAAATTCCATTGGCCACACGTCGCATGGGGTGGGTGTTGGCGATCGGTGTATTGGCCGGTGGTGGCTTGTTGTATTTGCTCTCCGCTGCAACTGCTAACACCTCGCTCTTTGCCGAGCATTACCCACGGCTCTTGGCATTAGGAGCGGGCGTGTCGGGTGCGTTATTTTTACTTATTGTGTACCAACTGTGGATGCTGTATCGAAAGGTGCGTGATCGGGTATTTGGTTCGAAGCTGACAGTAAAATTGGTTGTGTTGTTTGCCCTTATGGCGGTACTGCCGGGGACGCTGGTGTATGGGGTTTCTGTTAAGTTTTTATCCAACAGTATTGAGTCTTGGTTTGATGTGAATGTTGATAAAGCACTAAGTTCTGGCCTAGACCTGGGGCGTACCACTTTTGACAGCCTGCTCAATGATTTGGCGCAAAAGGGCGCCAACATGTCCTCGCAATTGAGCGACGCTTCCGCATTAGAAGAAGGCACGTTGCTCAATCATCTGCGAGAGCAATACAGCGTACAAGAAGCCACATTGTTTTCTAAATCGGGCACGGTGCTTTCTTTTTCCAGTGCGCTAAATGATGCGCTTATGCCCGATGCGCTGCCCACGGGCGGATCCGTGATTCACCAAATTCGCTCGCAACGTCCGTATAAAGTTGTGGAAACCATTCCTGGAAAAGGTTTGTTTTTGCGCGTTGTAGTTCCTGTGAATCGCTTATCTTATACTGAAGATTTACGCGCTTTACAGCTGATGCAGCCGGTATCTAAAGATTTGGCTGCGGATGCGGATAGCGTTGAGGCGGCCTATCGGGGGTATCAAGAACTATTATTGGCGCGCACCGGCTTAAAACGTATTTATGGATTAAACCTCACATTAGCCCTGTTGTTGTCCTTGCTTTCAGCCATCGCATTTGCTTTTGTGATATCAGAGCGTATGGGCGCTCCCTTGCGTGCTTTGGCCGAAAGCACGCGCACCATTGGTGCGGGCGACTTTACCAAAATGACGCCCGTGGTGAGTGATGACGAATTGGGTGTACTAACACAATCTTTTAATACCATGACACAAAGACTGCAGGAGGCCTCCGCTGCCCAAGAGCGTGATCAAGATCGATTGGCTGCTGCTAAAGCGTATCAAGAAAATATCCTTTCTAATTTGTCGACGGGTGTCATTGTGTTTGATGCGCAGTTCGAACTTAAAAGTGCCAACTTGAGTGCCAATGAAATTTTAGGTGTGCGGTTTGCTCGGGTACGTGGGGTGCGTGTACACAGTTGGGGCAGCATCGTTCCTGAATTGCAATCAGTGTCGAAATACCTAACCGAGCAGTTTAACAAGGCAGAGGATATGCCTTGGGAAGGTGATGCCGAAATAACAGGCCCTGTGGGCAGTCGCAAATTACATTTTCGAGGTATGCGTCTGCCAGGTGACCAGAGCAGCGATCATGTGTTGGTGTTTGATGACATCACTGAAATGATACAGGCGCAACGGGATGCTGCATGGGCCGAAGTGGCACGACGATTGGCGCACGAAATTAAAAACCCATTGACTCCGATTCAGTTGGCTGCTGAGCGCATGCGTATGAAGCTTTTCGACAAACTGCCAGCCCATGAGGCGGATATCCTAGAGCGCTCCACCACCACCATTATTAATCAGGTGGACGCCTTAAAGAGTATGGTGAACGACTTTAGCGAATACGCACGTTCATCCAAAGTGGTGGCACAAAGCTTAAACCTCAACACCTTGATACGCGAAGTATTGGTGCTGTATGAAAGCATGGGTGAAAAAATTGAAACCCGCTTGGCAGACATGCTGCCGTCAATTAGCGGCGATAGCACGCGCTTGCGCCAGGTAATTCACAATCTGGTACAAAATGCTTTAGACGCCCTGCAAGGGCAAGACAACGCCTTGGTACTGGTGGTCACTGAGTCCATGAGTGACGGGGTGAAACTGACCATCTCTGATAATGGTCAGGGCTTTTCAGAAGAGTTATTAGGTCGCATCTTTGAGCCCTATGTCACCACCAAAAGTAAGGGCACCGGGTTGGGGCTGCCGATTGTGAAGAAAATAGTAGAAGAACATCATGGAAAAATTCAGATTGCGAATCTGGATACAGGGGGGGCGTGTATCACCATCACCTTCCCGCTAACGGAGAATTTGTAATGGCAAATCATATCCTCGTGGTAGATGACGAGGTCGGTATTCGTGAACTATTGTTCGAAATTTTGAATGACGAAGGCTATCGCGTGCAATTGGCGGCAAACGCTATGGAAGCACGCGCCATGCGTCAAGAAGAGCGACCCGACCTTATTCTGTTGGATATTTGGATGCCCGAGATGGATGGTATTACCCTGTTGAAAGAGTGGGGAGCGGCGGGCCAGCTTAATATGCCGGTGGTGATGATGTCTGGGCACGCTACGGTAGAAACTGCCGTTGAAGCCACGCGCATTGGCGCTTTTGATTTTTTAGAAAAGCCCATTACTCTGCCAAAATTATTAGCCACTGTAGAGCGCGCATTGCGCAAAGGCGAGGCCGAATATCGTCCAGAACTCACCATTCATCAGTTGGGCCGTGGGCCCGTGATTACAGACCTACGCCGCCGCTTGGATCAAGTGGCCAATCGTAACGCGCCGGTACTGCTGGTGGGGGAATCCGGGTGCGGTGTGGAACTGGCGGCTCATTATTTGCATCAACCCAATACGCCTTGGTATGCTCCGCAAGATAATGTGTGGTTAGCAGAAAACCCCTTTGAACCATTGGCTGAATACCAAGGCGGGGTCATTTTTATTTCTGAAGTGAACGGCATGAGCCGCGGTGAGCAGCGGGGCTTGCTACAGTTATTAAGCAAATTGGAAAAGCATCACGTGCGGCTTATCTGCGCCTCTAGCAAACCCATAGCGGCCTTAATTGGCCAAGATTTAATCGATCCTGAATTAGCAGTGCGCTTATCGGCACTGACATTGTCAGTGCCCCCCTTGCGTGAGCATGCGGATGACATTCCGGAAATTGCCACGGCATTGCTTTCTAAAATGACAGAAGCAGGCGAAACACCGGTGCGAACCCTAAGCTCAGGGGCTATTAACATCCTTCGCCAAATGGATTGGCCAGGGAATTTATCGGCTCTAACCAACGCCTTGCGCACTTTGGCCATAACGGCCGCTTCTACAGAAATATCACCAGATGATGTGATTAAAATCGCCAGCCAGTTTGATAGTCCTACAGCGCCTAATGCCAATCGTATGGAATTTGATTTGCCACTGCGTGAAGCGCGCGACTTGTTTGAGAAAGCATACTTCGAGCATCACATACGCCTGGAATCGGGCAATATGTCGCGCGTAGCAGAACGGGTGGGGCTGGAGCGCACGCATCTGTACCGTAAGCTTAAGCAGTTGGGTGTGAAGCTCGCGTCGCAGCGGGGAGAAGAATGACGCGCACACTCAAAGCCAAACAAATTTCCCTTCTTCACGAACACCATGAAGAGTCATGCCAAACTGCGCGAGCTCACGCTCTCGATCAAGTCGAGTTTGCCGCTTGTTTAAAAACTTATTAAACTTTCTTTCAAACCAAGATTGTTGAAGCAGTTTAAAGTTGTAGCGATCCCCAAGCCCTGCTTTTTTACTCAAACCGCGTTCAACCTTTATAAGAGATTGGGTGATTGAACCGAAGTGGTGCAGCCAGGAGGCGCCAACCAATGCACCAGAAATTTTAGACTTCTTTGCTTCATTAAAAAACAGCGTGTCCTCAAACCCTAATAATTTAGGAACCGCAGCAAAATAACCAATTTCCTGCCAAACAGAAGAATGAACAGCCAGGCAAACTGCATGCTGCTGGTTAGGCCTATTAACCAACTCCATCATCTTTGAGGCGCTCGATTCAAATTGTATAAAATCATAATCAAGAGCGCCTTCAATGAGGGCGGGGCTGGCCAATTTAACACCTAATTTTATCGCCGCACCAATGAGTTTTTCAATCCAAAGGGGGGAAACGATAACATCGTTGTTCATGATAATGGTCCACTCAGCTTGTAGCGCTAGAGCCCCTTGGTTCCAAGCGACACCACATCCTAAATTTTGAGTGTTAAATATTTTTCGGCCGACGGGCAAGTTTTGTAGATACTCTTGTGTGCCATCATGTGAGCCGTTGTCAACAATAACCAGCCTTTCAAGCGGGGTACCGCTTTTAACCATGCTGTCAATGCAAAGCTTTGTGTAATTAAGTGCGTTATAGCACGCAAAGGTTATGGCATATTGATTAGGGTTTATCATGAATTGGATCTTGAAGCATTAGAAAGGCCCGCCAGTATAGTTGCACAAAAACATGAAAGAAACACAGCATGAAAAGAGGCGGTAAATTTCAAGGCGAATACTTCGGTGCTAAAGCTGCTAATCACTTCACAAATAATATAAACCACTCCTAAGGCGCAGATTTTTGGATTTATTTTTTTGCGCCACGATGTGATGAATAAGGCGAGAGGCGCAAAAAATAATAAAACAGTGTAAATGATGCCCCAAACACCAAAGGCCACAGCATTGGTAACCAATTCATTATGAAAAAGACCGCCCCCACCGGGAGTGTGTCTGGTGTGCTCGTTTGCATAAGCACTAATTTCAGCGTCATTCACATGGTCGTTAAAACCATTATGACCCCATCCCAAAACAGGGTTTAAGCTAAAATAATAAAACCCCATTCGCGCAAATGAAATACGTTCGCCCAAAGAGCTCAGCTCGTTAACATCGTTCATTTTGTATGAAACGATATCGTCGTATCCTTCCGAAACCCTTTGTTTAACTACCGGAAAAGATTGATAAATTGCTGCAATCAAGACAAGCGAAACAATAAAGGCCGTCAACATGGATACAACTTTATTCTTCGGGCCATGGGTAAATACAAATAGGAAGAATATAAATGGAACAGCTAGCCAACCCGTGCGGCTTTGTGATTTCATTGAAAAATAAAAACCAATGCCTGCCCCAATGATCTTAAACAGGATTAATGACCAATGCTCTTTGCGATCAAGATTGATGCTGAATAACGTAAGCAGAGAAAAGGTTAGTGAAATCCATCCAAAAGTAAGTGGGTCAACGAAATAAGTACCCATGCGCGTTTTGAATGGGTCCTGACCATGATAATAAGAGTGAATGAAAGGTAGGGCGAGTAACGTTATAACCAGGGTGAGCGGGAGAATGTACTGCCACCGATTGATCAAGTTAAGTTTGTTTTTAAACACCACATAAAAAATGGGTGTAGCCAATAAAAAACGAAAAGGACTATCAAAATCTGGCCATATCCATTCATTACGTAACACAGAACTAATAATGACCGCAGTGACTGGAAAAATTAGCATTATTAGGATTAAATAAAACCAACGTAAAGAATTGGTCTTTTCAACTGCGGGTTGGTTTTTAAGACTGGAGAGCTTGCCGGAAATAATAATAAAAAGAGAAAGCGCTGAGCATACGAAGAGCACGCTGCTGATCCATCCCTTAATTAGGAATATCCCAATCGGCATGATGGTCAACAGCAAATGTAGAATGTTATGCGCTCTTTGGTTCATAAAAGACATTGTATTCTTAATGTGTGGCGTTAAGTAACGTGAAAATATAAATTACAAATTTACACTGCTTAGGCTAGGCTGAAGCCGAATTAACAATGAAAACAATGTCTGTTGAGGTGCTCTCCACGCTAAATTTCTCTAACTCAAAACGGTAACCAAACTGTGCAATTATTTTAAAAAATCGTTTAATTTTGCTGGTATTTTTCGGGGGGTTTCTTACAAGCTTATAAGCTTCAGCCCGACCATTAAAGTTGGAAAGAAGGTTTTCAGGGCTAAGATTTTTTGTGAAGCACTCAAATAATATAATAACTTTTAGGTTGTCTGGGATGACTTGCGCAATAGACTTCAAAATGAGCGGCTCATATCCTTCAACGTCTATTTTAATAAAGCCATTCAGTAAATTTTTTTCAATAAGTGACAGAAAAAGCTCTTTTAACTTATTTGGAGCAGACTGTATAAGAATGGGCATTGCGTCGTATTTTTCAAGATCAAGTTTTGTATAACCATCCTTACTGCCAAGTTCATCATCGTCATAAGAATTATTTTCATCATGAATAAAGCCGCCACCCCAATTGCCTCTTGGGACATATAAAGTGTTTGTTGCATCTTCAGAGCCAAGACCAAATTTATTTAAATAGACCTTACACTTATTTAAAGAAATCTTCGTATTGACCATCAAAATATTAAAACAATTTGGGTTTGGCTCGTAGCAATGAACTTCTTTAAAATAATCACCTGACTGACATGTGCTAAGGCCAATATTTGCACCGATGTCTATAAGAAAATCACCATATCCATTTTTAGCATAATGCTCAATTAAATCCTTTATACGAATTTCATAATAGCCGTATATCTGTGGGGCAACACTAATTACATCGCGCCCTCGTAAGAATAACGGTAATGAGTTGGACGTAAGCCATTTAAATAGAGTTTCTTTCTTTCTAAGAATTAGTCGTTGAATAAGGGACTCTTTAGAGTAATAATTTTTGTTCACGGGTACGATGCCCCTATAAGTGATTTGCACATATTAATGGCTTCATCATTAGTGCAAAAAGGCGCCAATGAAACGTATTTTGTATTACCTGGGAAATGGTTTTTGCTGCCCAATATGTTCTCTAGATTATTTGTATGATTTACTTTTTGAACCTCCAGAAAGTGTTCTGTAAAGTAAATGCAGCGCTTTCCTAGGCCAGCTGCAATCCATAATAGGCCCCCTTCTGGGCCCATGAAGACATCTGAATTTTCAATAACATGAGCGTCACTCACTATACTCCCACCCTTGCCTTTTTTTGAGTCCAGAGTCGGGCTAAGACCCACCCAATGGATATCAGCGAATTGAGAAAGCATTGTGACCAAATCTTCTATACCCCTGCCGTAAGATCTTTTGTATATGTCGCGCGCCAAAGCAATTACTGGCCTGATGCGTGGCGTTTCTAAATGCGTTGTGGAGCTTTTAGGTTGCAAGAAAAGTTCGTATTCGGGTGTGGGTTCACAGCCTGACAATCTTCTTATTTCACATGTAAACGGTTCTTGGTAACTCCATTTTTTGGGTTCCCAAACCACCAGATCAAAATATAACTCCAACAGAGGTTTGAATAATTTTATGAAATTGATGTGCCAATAAATTTTTGTATTGAAACGGTTGTCATTTTGAAGCAGTTCCTTTAATTGCGGCCAGCGGGTTAAAAGCGTGGTCTGGTAACCCTTTTTGCTTAATGAGGTTGCGGCAGCGGTGCACGCAATGGTGTCACCGATCCAGCCGGTGCAAATGATAAGCGCACGTTTTTTGCGGGAATTCAAAACGTCCCCGGGCGCGCGCGCTCACTATTTAGTACTGTTGAAATGGTTAGGTTCTGAAGGCAGGCGCTAAAACTATCCACTCGTTTCTCACATCCTTCCTCCTTGCAAGGCACGCACTCGCCTTCCCCTTGCAGTAAGTAAACATTGCCCACTTGCTTTGATCCCTTCAGGCTCCATGGACTTTTCTTTTCTGCGTAGGTGGCGGGCCAGGGTCCCCACTTAACGGGGTTGGTGGGGCCAAATAAGGCCAGGGTTGGAATACCCACGGCCGCTGCCATATGCGTAATACTGGTATCGGGCCCGACAAATAGTTTGGCTTGGCGCAGTAGGTCGGCGGTTTGGGCAAGCGTTAGCCTTCCAGACAAGTCCGTGGCGCTGCTGGCTGCGGCAATATTGCGGTTGTAGTGCAGTTCATCCGCATCCTGGCCGCCGGTGAGTACAACCCTGAGCCCTTGTTGCTGTAAGGATTGTGCCAGCGCAATCCAACCTTCTGAAGTCCACATCTTGTAATTGAATTTTGGGTAGGGGTGCAGAACCGCATAATGGATACCCTTTAACTGCTCGGGTATTAACCCACCTGCTGTTGGGGGTACAACGGTGTAATGGCGTGGAAGGCCTACCAAATCCAATACCGCCAATCCCATGGACAGGGTGTGGGTATTGAGGTCGTCAAACAGTACTCGATGTTGCAGTAGGCGGACTGAAGCCCAGGCGCTATGGAGGTTATACAAACCGGCTGTTTGTCTTCCGGCAATAAAGCAATACCAGCGGGCACGATCTGATGAAACCGTGGTTAATGCCACATCATAGCGGCGCCATAGCCCGGTAAACTCCTTAAGGCGTGCCATTGTCCCTGAGCGGTGTGGCACGGCAATCACATGATCGATATCGGGATTGCCTTCTAACATGCCTTCCATGCCCTTTAGAACCAGCATATCAATCAATGCGTGCGGGTCGGCTTGCCGAATAGAGTGGGTCAACGGCGTGGTGAGCAATACGTCACCCAGGCGTAAGGTGCAGACCACTAAATATCGTTTTTGCCGTTGTGTCATGGGTACAAAATTTAGAATAGTGGTCCAAAGCTGTTTTGGCGCGCCCGACAGGAATCGAACCTGTGACCCTTGGTTTCGGAAACCAATACTCTATCCAACTGAGCTACGGGCGCGTGGGAGCAAAACTCTAACAAAATTGAGGGGTTACGTCCAGTTCGACTCATAGCAGTGGTGCGGCAACAAGGGTTATAATCGTGCAATCAACTTTAGAATCATTGCGCAGGAAACCCATCATGACCTCTTTTTTTTCAAAACTTAAATGGACCGCAGCCGCTGTGGCGGCGGTTTTAGTCGCTGTATTGGCACAACAAGCGCTACAGCAGCGCATGGCCAGCACGGCCGCCAATCAACCGGTTACAAGTGTTGAAGAGCGTATCAAACCGGTTGGCACGGTGGCCATTGCCGCAATTCCAAAACAAACGACACCCGCACCGGCTGCCGTCACGCCAGCACCCGCCCCTGCCGCAGGAACAGGGGCACCTGCCAACACGGCAGATGCGCCGGCTTCGGCCACCCCCCCAGTAGCGTCTGCCAGTAAAGTGGGTGAAACCACTTATAACGGCCTATGTATGGGTTGTCACGCCACGGGTGCCCTACAAGCGCCTAAGTTCGGTGACAAAGCCGCCTGGACACCCCGCATTGCAACGGGTATAGAGTCTTTATACAACAGCGCGTTAAAAGGTAAGAACAGTATGCCTGCTAAGGGCGGTAATCCGGCTTTATCCGATGCGGATATTAAAGCCACGGTGGACTACATGGTGGCGGCAGCCAAATAGTTTGTGAGCATTTACGCCATTGGTGATCTGCAGGGCTGTTTAACGCCGTTGGAGCGCCTGCTCGATAAAATTCCTTTCAATGACAATCAAGATCAATTGTGGTTTGTGGGCGATTTGGTCAACCGTGGTCCACAGTCTTTGCAAACGTTACGCTTCGTTAAAAATTTAGGACCCCGTGCGATTGCTGTGCTGGGCAACCATGACTTGCATTTGCTCTGTGTGGCAGAAGGGTATGCCAAACATCACAGCGGCGACACTCTCACGGAAATATTAAACGCCCCTGATCGGGACGAGTTGTTGCACTGGGTGCGTCATTGCCCGATGTTGCACAGTGATGCGGGGTATACCTTGGTGCATGCGGGTCTTCTGCCGCAGTGGAGCCTTACTCAGTCACAATCCTTGGCACGCGAAGTGGAAACCGCGCTTCAAGCAGAACATTACACGGAATTTTTATCTGTTATGTACGGTAATAAACCACACAGTTGGTCTGATGATTTAACAGGCATGGATCGGTTGCGCGTCATCACCAACGCCATGACACGTCTGCGGCTGTGCACACCGGAAGGTGAAATGGAATTTACCCATAAGGGTGAACTGAAAGATATCCCGGCGGGTTACTTGCCGTGGTATGAAGCACCGAATCGACAAACTGTGCAGGACAGACTCATCTTCGGCCATTGGTCCGCGCTCGGTTTGCGTCTGGATTCTAATGTCTTGGCCTTGGATACGGGTTGTTTGTGGGGAGGGTCGCTAACAGCGGTTAGGTTAGAAGATAGGGCTTTGTTTCAAGTGCCTTGCGAGAAGCGTTCGCACCATAGCTAAGGCAAAGATCGTTTCAATAAAGATAAGGTTATTGATTCCAAATGACGCGCCAATTCGCGTCGGTTCATGGCTCCAGGCATCAGCGCTTCTCCCAAAGCAACATCCACGCGTGAGGGCTGGCTTTGCAATACGCGTATTAATGATTGTGCAAAGGTCATATCCCCAATAAAGGGAATATGAGGGTTAGCGCTTCCATCATGCAATCGATACCGCAATGCCACTGGCAATATCAACGCCTGTCGCGACACGGCTGCTTGAAGCATCGAGCTTTTAAAAGGCAAAACAGTTAAGCCCTCCGAAGTGGTTGATTCTGGAAACAATCCCAAGCTATCCCCATTCATGAACGCTTCTTCCATTGCACCGCCAATGGCCGCTGTTTGCTGGCGTGAAGCGCGCTCTAAAAAAAGCGTACCTGTTTTAAAAGCCAACCAACCGAATATGGGCCAGTGCCGCACTTCCGATTTGGAAACAAAGCGCATGGGGCTTACGCAATGAATAACAAAAATATCCACCCATGAAATATGGTTGGAGGTCAGCATGATGGGAAATTGAGAGCGGACCGGCAAGGCGCCATGAACATGCACCGTAATGCGCAGCTTTTTTAATAGCGCTTGCGACCAATCCAGAATCAGCGCATCGCGCCTTTGCGCAGAGGCGCCGGGCAACACCCAGGCGCTGGTCATAACACCGCGCAGAATATGCGTGCAAATTATAAATAAACGAAACGTTAAAACAAGCGGCTTCACGAATCCAGAGTCAATCCAAAGGCTTGTTCAAAACGGGCCGCAATATCCGCGCGCGTGGGTGCGTGGTTTTGCCCGCCACGATAGGCAATTTTAATTGCCCCCATGAGCGCCGCTAACCGTCCGGCCTTGGCCCATTCCCAGCCTTGCGAAATGCCGTAGATCAATCCAGCTCGGTAGGCATCGCCGCAACCCGTGGGATCTTCCACGGTTTCAGCATGTACGGCTGGAATATGAACGATATCTGTACCGGTGTAGATAATAGATCCTTCAACACCGCGCGTCACGATGGCGGCTTTGACACGCGCGGCCAAGGCCTCAATGGAGAGACCAGTTTTTTCAGCCATCAGTTCCGCTTCGTAATCATTCACAGCAAAGTAACTGGCTTGTTCTATAAACTGCAAAATCTCTTCGCCTGTGAGCATGGGCAACCCCTGACCGGGGTCGAACAGGAACGGAATACCGGCCTTAAAAAATTGCTCTGCGTGGGCCAGCATCCCTTCGCGCCCATCAGGGGCCACAATACCAAATTTCGCTTCTGGTGCATCGCTTACTTGGTTTAAATGCGAGTAGTTCATGGCGCCCGGATGAAAGGCTGTGATCTGGTTGTCATCTAAATCCGTGGTGATAAAGGCCTGCGCTGTAAAGGCGTCGCTTACTTCACGAATATACGTTTGTGGAATACCCAAACCCTTTAAACGTTCGCGATAGGGGCTAAAGTCGTGCCCCACGGTAGACATAATGAGCGGCTCACCCTCTAACAGTTGCAAGTTGTAGGCAATGTTGCCCGCTGTACCACCAAACTCACGACGCAACTCAGGCACTAAAAACGCCACGCTTAAAATGTGGATCTTTTCCGGAAGAATATGGTTTCCGAAGCGGTCCTCAAATACCATAATGGTATCAAAGGCCATGGATCCACAAATCAGCGTTTTCATGGTTAGGCCAATACCTTCAAGGCAGCATCGTAATTGGGCTCTTCTTTAATTTCGGTCACCAGCTCCGAATGCAGTACTTTATTTTGCTCATCCAACACCACTACAGCGCGTGCGGTTAAGCCGCGCAATACGCTGTCAGTCATGTCCACGCCATAATTTTTATGAAATGCTTGACCACGGAAAGTGGAAAGGGTGACCACGTTGTTGAGCCCTTCCGTGGAGCAGAAGCGACTCATGGCGAAAGGCAGGTCCGCCGCGATGACCAACACCACGGTATTGGGCAAGCTGCCTGCTTTTTCATTGAACTTGCGTGTGGAAGTGGCGCAGGTGGGGGTGTCGAGGCTGGGCACAATGTTCAACACTTTGCGTTTGCCCGCGTAGGCGGCCAAATTCACATCGTTCAAATCTTTGGTGGTGAGTGAAAAGTCGGGGGCGTTCTCACCCACGCTGGGAAATTTTCCAGCCACGGTAACGGGATTGCCGCCTAAGGTAACAGTAGTCATTTTAAGTCTCCTAATTATTATGATGAAACAAAGTTGCCCTGAGGGCGGTGTTAACCTACAAAAGCATCGTATTGCTCTGCAGTCATGAGTGTTTCCCATGCTTGCGCTGAATCGGGCCGCAATTTAAAAAACCAACTGATGTAAGGTGATAGATTAAGAATCTCTGGTGCATCGGTTAAAGCGTTGTTGGTTGCGACGACGGTGCCGGCCACGGGGGCATAGACGTCAGAGGCTGTTTTCACCGACTCCACCAAGGCACAGGCTTCGTTAGCCTGTACTGATCGCGATATGTCGGGCAACTGAACAAACATCACATCCCCTAGCTGGGACTGAGCGAAATCCGTAATGCCCACCAGGAGCATGCCTTCCTCTGAGGGCATTGCCCATTGATGGGTAATGGTATATCGACGATCAGAGGGGGTGGCAGCAGGCATCAATTGAGTCGCTTCTAACAGTGAAATGAGTAACTAGAAGTGTATCAGACCGTAGGAAAACGCCGTCTTCTTGTCAAGCAAAAATTAGCGCAATTTGAGCGCTTCAGGATGATAGAAAGGACTACTTATTGGCCGGTTGTCTACCCAGATCCATAATATAGGCCACTAATTCCCAACGTTTTTCTTCAGTAAAAGCATGCCAAGAGGGCATCACATCAGAGCCCACGCGACCTTCTGTAATCACCTTAAACAACATGGCTTGGGTCATGTCGGTACGCCCTTTGAAGGCAGGTGTCTTGCCTCCGCTGCCTTCATTGCCATGGCAATATGCAGCGCAATAAGCGTTAAAACGTTTTTTCCCCAAAGCAATGTGCTCTGGGTCAGTTAAATCGAAAGGCGCTTCGGTGGGCAATGGAGCCGGTTTAGTAGCGGCTTGCGTTGCATCCGCAGGATCTTTTGCGGGCTCCATGGCATAAGCGCTTGCACAGAGTAGTAACGTTAAAAGCGAAACTGTTTTTTGTAGAGTTGTCGTTTTCAAAAGATGCGCTCCAATAAAAAACCGGCAAGGCGGCTTACCCAAAGAGGTAAGCGCCCTGCCGGATTAGTCATGTTGCTTATTCTAAAGTAAATGCAATGATTGAAGAGCCACCAGGCAATGTCTTAATTTCTGGGAACTTACCTGACAAGAAGCCAGGTACATGTGAGCCCAGACCTGAAGGAACAACAATGTATTGCTTACCATTCACAGCGTAGCTGACGATACCGCCGCGAATACCAGAACCCGTGTTGAAGTTCCAGAGCTCTTTACCATTGTCACCGTCATATGCGTGCACGGAGCCGCGGAAATCGCCCATGAACACCAGACCTGTTTCGGTGGTCAATACAGCGCTGATTGGTGGCAGATCAAAGCGGATTTTCCATTTAACCTTACCAGTGGCAGGGTCAAAAGCACCCAACCAACCATCACCCTTCTTGCCAGGTGGGTCAACCAATGTGATTTCAGACAAACCCAAGGCCAGGCCGTTGATGGTTTCAACTTTCTCTTGCTTAGCACCGGTTACCGTGTTGCATACTTCCATACCAGTGGAATACCACAATTTGGTATTGGGGTTATACGCACCGGGGTTCCAGCTACGAGTACCCAACAAGTTGGGGCAGAATAATTTCTGCTTACCCACTTCTGGATAGTTCGGGTTATGGATTTCACCGGTTTTAGGATCAATACCCGAGGTGAAGTTTTGATTTTCAGTATATTGCCAAACATTTTGCAGTTTGCCATTGTCTTTATCCATTACATAAACAAAGCCATTCTTGTTCAAATGAACAATGGTGTCCTTGCCGTTAATGGGGATTAACAATGTTTCATAAACAGAATCGTAATCCCAAGCGTCATGGGGTACTTCTTGACGATGCCATTTAATCGAACCGTCTTTTGGATTCAAAGCCAGCAATGTGGCGGTGTAGAGGTTGTCACCCTTACGTTCGTCTGGGTAGTAATCAGGCGCTGCGTTACTGGTACCGATGTAAATGGTATCCGTTGTAGGATCGTAAGTACCAGGCCACCAAGCTGTACCACCGCCTTCGGAACGGGCTTTTTCGCTAGGCCAGCTCTTGGGGTCGTTCTTGGGAATTTCCATGGTCCAAACACGTTTACCTGTATCGGCGTCTACAGCGAAAATCTTACCAATAATGGGCTGATCGCCACCGGTGGTGCCGCCAAACAGAACATTACCCGCCAATTGAGGAGGGGCTGAGAAGAGCGCGCCGAACTCTTTCTTCATGTCAGTTAACTGTGTAGACCAGACTTCTTTACCGGTTTTTTGGTCTAGAGCTAAGAAGCGACCATCCAGAGTACCCACAAACACTTTACCGCGTCCAACAGTCACGCCACGGCTAGCGGCTTTGTAGAATACTTCGTTGGCAACTGGGTCAAGCTTGGTTTCGTAGTGCCAAATAGTTTTACCCGTGGCAGCATCTACAGCCCAAACATTGTTGTTGGCGGAAATGTAATACAACACACCGTCAATTACGATTGGGAATGATTGCTGACCCATGGTGATGTTACCGGGTTGGTGAATCCAGGCTACCTTTAGCTTTTTAACATTAGCCTTGGTAATTTGGCTTAATGGGCTGAAATGCCAAGCGTTATAGGTGCGGTGAAACTGTGGCCAGTTATTCGGATCTTCATACCCTGGGCCTGATCCAGCATAGGCCGCGCCTTGCATGGTCAAGCCAAGCGCAACTGCCGCCGAAACTATTTTTAATGTTTGCTTAACTTTATGTTTTTTCATGAACGAATTCCCCCGTGAGGTTTTTATTTTCAATAAATCGCTACAGACTACGATAATTGGCTAGAAGCCAGAATGCGTTACATGTTCTGGATCCACTGTCGGCGACCCGGGGTGATAAGAGCCCCTGATCACTTGGCTTAAATCATTAGCAATATTTATGCCAATTCATTCAGCTGTATAGAATACAGAATAAACGCCCTGTTCAACTGAAATAAAGGGTTCTGAACGAGACTTGGCGTGCGGGTTGGGACATTAAAGCCATGCGGTAGTGCTACATCGTGACAAAAAAATCTGATTCATTGCGTAGAAATTATTTAAATGGTTACAATTGTTACATTCTATTTAGAAAATGATACAGGTGTTTAATAGAAGAAAGAGAAATTTTTTGCGCCGCAAACGTTTTACGATGGGTTTAGGCAAAAAAAAGGAGTCGTTTTCACGACTCCCTAGGAGGAAGCAAGCGCCCAGCGGTTAGGAAATAACCAACGGAGACGCCACTTAGTGAGGAGATGCAGTTAAGAATTAAGCAAATATCATGCCAATTTAAAACTGGAGACATGCATTCAGCGCAGAAAGCCGCATTTGATCACACATACTGAAGTAAATTAAGTAATTAAACCCACTGTGGGGGAGCTGGCACTGGCGGAGTAATGTTTTCTGGGAATCCGTCCCGCCAAAAAAGCTTGTCTCCCCGCTCGTACCCCATCGCGCATGGCGCTGGCCATTAATACGGGTTGCTGGGCGCAGGCAATGGCCGTATTCATGAGCACACCGTCGCAGCCCAGTTCCATGGCCACAGCCGCATCGGATGCAGTGCCAATACCCGCATCAACCAAAACGGGAACGGTGGCCTTTTCAATAATGAGTTGCAGGTTCCATGGATTTAAAATACCCATGCCAGACCCTATGAGGGAGGCCAACGGCATGATGGCAACGCAACCCACCTCCTCCAGCCGCTTGGCCTGAATGGGGTCGTCCGTGCAATACACCATCACCTGAAAACCCTCTTTTACGAGAATTTCTGCGGCACGTACCGTTTCAGGCATGTTGGGATAAAGTGTTTTTTGATCAGACAACACTTCGAGTTTGACTAGAGTGCGTCCATCCAACAGTTCACGCGATAAGCGCAAGGTGCGCAGCGCGTCTTCTGCTGTGTAACAACCGGCGCTATTGGGAAGCAAGGTATAGCGCTCAGGGGAGAGTACGTCCAAGAGGTTGGGTTCGTCAGGATTCTGGCCAATGTTGGTGCGCCGAATGGCAACCGTAATCATCTCAGCGCCACTGGACTCAATGGCCGCTTTAGTTTCTTCAAAATTTTTATATTTGCCCGTGCCAACGATTAAGCGTGACGTGTAAGGCTTGTTGGCAATGTGAAGAATGTCATTCATGGTATTTCCCGAGATGGTTTCAACCCCCGCCAACTGCAATCACAATTTCAATGCGATCACCGTTTTGCAGGAAGGTTTGTGCGTGGAGGCCACGCGGAACAATTTCACCATTGCGTTCAACGGCAATACGTTTCAGAGACAGTCCGCGACTGGCGAGTAAATCAGATACAGAGAAAGGGAGCGCCAACGTCAGGCGCTCCCCGTTAACAGTCAACATTGGTCGTGAATCATTAGCATTCATTGCATGATAAGTCGGGTTAAATAAAAAAATTATTCAGAGCTTGCCATTTTTTTGCCCAAGAACTCTGATGCATAACCCAGTAATAATCCAGCAATCCAAGATATAGCAACAAAAAATATGCCATCGACATCAAGCTTGCTGCCTGGCAACATTAGGTAGCCAAAGTAGGAGGCGGCCCCCAGAAAGGCGGCGGGTGTGTATGAAAATAATCCAATGCTCGAAATTTCAACCAACACGAATGCCAACACGGCAATAATGAACATCAGTGCTACCAACCCGCCGCCGGCCAAGCCCACGCAATACATGGTCAATGCTGTCAGCACAACACCGGCAAGACTGGTAGCCACGGGTTTAGTAATCCCAGCGCTTCCACCACCGGCTGCATAAAATGCAGCCCAAGCAACAAAACCAATCCACGGAATAAATTTAAATTGTGGTAGGCCGATACTGATGTATACCCATGCGGCAACCAGCAGTGCAACGCTCAAGGACAACGCGTGTAGGATTTTCATTTTTCCCTCTTTAGTTATATGCAAATATCAAAGTGAAGCCACGATCGCTTGGAGGCGAATAATTTTTGTTGTTCTGCAACAAACTAAAACTTATGCAATTACTGTGCCAAACATAAAAATATAAACATATTGCATAACAGCATTTTGGAAAGCACTACAAAAAATAATTAAAATAAAATTCAAGGAAGAATAATCTTGCAATGCAACATTCTAAATAGTCATTTCGTCACTAAAAAATAAAAGCGACAAATGTATTATTGAGACAAATAAAATTATTTAAATTAAATTTCTATAGTTTAATAAACGCTTTTTAATCAACAACTTTACATGACATTAAAAGTGAAAATAGACTATGGCACGACTAATGCTTGTAAAAATAAGGAATTTCCCAAAACGAATATAGATAGGAGAAGCCTAGTTATGCGAATAAAAAATAAGCAAAATTATTTGATCTCACTTGGGATCGCGCTGTCACTCGGAGTGATGGTCAACGCGTTAGCCGAGGATCCGGAACCACCGTTAGGTGTGAATGTGCTTGAAGCCACATTCAAGTGGCGCCCCAATTATGTCAGCGAAGACATGCTGATTAATGCCGATAAAGATGCGGGCAATTGGCTGCATTACGGCAAAGATTATCAATCCACACGTTTTAGCCAACTCACACAAGTAAATCGTGACAATGTGAAAAAACTGGTACCGAAGTGGAACATGGCCTTTGGTCTAAGTGACGCGCAAGACAGCCAAACCACCGTGGTGAATGGCCGCATCTATGTGACCTCCAGTCAGAATAGAGTGTATTCAGTGGATAGCGTTACAGGACATATTATCTGGAAGTACGAACATGCCTTACCTGGTGACATTGGCCCACGTTTATGCTGTGAAGCAGTGAATCGAGGTGTGGCTGTGTATAAGGACATGGTTTACATGGCCACTCTTGACAGCCATGTGGTGGCATTAAACAACACCACTGGTAAAGTTGTTTGGGATGTTAAATTAGGTGACTACAAGACCGGTGAAATCTACACTTCTATGCCCCTTGTTGCGAAGGGCAAAGTGATTGTGGGGAATTCCGGTAGCGATGTGGGCGGCAACGTGGGTAAGATTACAGCGCTCGACCCTGACACCGGCAAAGTGATTTGGCAAACCAACACCCGTCCTACAAGTGCTAATGATCCTGTTGCCAAAACATGGCCCAACGACTCATGGAAAGTGGGCGGCGTATCAGCATGGTTAACCGGTTCCTATGACCCTAAGACAAACACGGTTTTATGGGGCGCGGGCAACCCAACGCCAGATTTTGATCCAAGCGTTCGTAAGGGCGATAACTTATACAGCAACTCAACGCTGGCCATGGATGCGGATACCGGCAAAATCAAGTATCACTTCCAATACACGCCAAACGATTCCTGGGATTATGACGGTAACAATGAAGTCATCCAGATAAATGACGAAAAAGGTCGCAAGGTTTGGTTGCATGGCGATCGCAATGGTCATTTGTATTCCATTGACCGTACAAACGGCAAGTGCAACTGGGTGGTCCCCATTGCACGTGTGAATTGGGTAACAGGATTTGGCGACAATTGCCGCCCCATCGTCAATCCAGACAAAGTGCCACGTTATGACCGTATTGCCACTGATATTGCACCCATCTTAGATGGCGGTAAGGAATGGCACCCCGCAGCGTATAGCCCATTAACCAAACTAATCTACATTCCTTTTATTGATAGCTCAATGGATATTCAAGCTAAAAAAATGGAATGGAAGAGTGGTGAATGGTTCCTGTCCTCAAGAGTGTTGAAAGCCAACCCCTACACTGGTGGTATCAAAGCGTTTAATGCCACAACCGGTGAACAGGTTTGGACGAAACCACAAAGCACACCAGCCACCAGCGGTTTAGTAACAACAGCAGGCGGCTTAGTGTTCTCAGGTGACGCAGAAGGGATTTTCTCTGCCATGCGTGATGACACAGGTGAAACGCTTTGGCGCTTTAATGTAGGGACCGGAATACACGGCAACCCAACCTCCTTTACCGGTGCTGACGGCAAGCAATATATTGCCGTTGTCTACGGTCCTGGTGGCGGTAGCTTATTCCCCTTGGTATATGACCAATTGTTCGAACACCTGAACCATGGTGGCGGCATGATGGTATTTGGTTTACCTGACTAAACCTGTTACCGGCGCACAAGCGTGACTTGTGCGCCGGTAATTCTATGAAGGCCATTGATGAAATATTTAAATTCTACGTTGGTGTTTTGTGCAGTTATTTTCACACTCTCTTTTCCACTGGCAGCTGAAACTGAAAAAAATATCCCCCCTCACCTTACGGTCTGCGTAAACGCAGATAACCCACCCTTTTCACAGCAAACGAGCGGCGGTGCAGATGTGGATATTGCGCGCGCGTTGGGTGAAAATATGCACCGTGAAGTAGGATTATTTTGGGTTCAGATTCCCGGGCGTGGCGGATTGGGAAAAGCACTTAAACAATCCATTCAGGCTGGGCGTTGTGACCTCTACATGGGCTTACCAGATGCCGAAGAAATGACCCGTGATCTGGCCGAACATCATTTAAAAAAATCAAACCCCTATACATCCGTGGGGTATGTGTTTGTAACAGCTCGCAGCCCTGCGGCAGTGCCCACCACTCGCGTGGGGGTCGTTACGGCTACACCAGCCGACCTTTATCTGCACGTGAATAAATTCAATCGCATTCCATACGCGAATAACAATGATCTCATAGAGGCCGTGGTCAATGGTGATGTGGCAAAAGCCTTGATTTGGTCACCTGCATTGGCGCGCTACCGGCTTCAGTTCAAAGATGCACCGCTAAAAATTGAGGCCATACAACCAAAAGACGAGAGCTTGCGTAACCGGCTTGTGATGGCCGCGTGCAGCAATAGCGGATCGCTCATTGAGGACGTGAATCGCGCTTTGGTTGAATTAGAAAAATCGGGAACGCTAGCAAAAATCAACGAAAATAATGCGTTGATCACATTGCCACCAATTTAATTGATGATGTTGAATCGTTTTGATACCAATACTACGACTTAATTATTTAGAGAATTTTATGATCAATAACGTGCACAAATCTATTTGGCTTTTTATAGCCGGCGTGGTATGGGTTGGAGTGGCTTGCTGCGCGCCAGTCCAGGCAGAAACACCCAGCGCTGAGCCCACCAATCCTTTTTACAATGATCATGCCGCTGCACAGAAAGGAGAAGAGTTATTTGGCCGCAACTGTCAGCAATGTCATAACTCACGGGGCAAGGGCGGCAAGGGGCCGCAGTTGGTGCGCGGATCATGGGCGCCAGGCGGCGCGAACTCTGATGCGTTTATGTATTTCACCATTGTGACGGGTCGACCCGGCACGCCCATGGGTTCATTTGCCACCAGCCTGAGCCCGGATGAAATTTGGCAGGTGATTACATTTTTGCGCGAAGAATCTCAACGCGTAAAAGCGGCAGCAGCGAAAAACAAGGGTGATGAAGAGCCATGGTAACAGTCTCTAATATAGAGTAATGTTATACGTTTTTAAACCAAACCAATCAAAAGGGTTCGTTATTATGAAAGTAAAATCAGTGATTTCCGCTATTCTCGCCAGCCTGTTACTCGTTGCAAGCTTGGCAGTTTTTGCCCTTGAGAAAGCCCCTGTTCTATCGCTTCAAGCGGCGCGCAAGTTAGTCGCCGGTTGTGAAGCCAAGGCTGTGGAAAAAGGCTGGAAAATGAATATAGCCATTGTAGATGTTGGTGCAAACTTGATTGAATTTAGCCGTATGGACCATGCGTTCTTGGGTGCGGCGGATATTGCCATGCGTAAGGCACAGACTTCCGCTCACTTCCCTTTCCCATCACGCGTCATTGAAAGCTTAAGTTACGGCAAAGACCTTAAGGGCGGCGCATTGCCTGGCTTGGCGTTGGTGCCTGGCATTATTGCCTTCGCTGGAGGGTTGCCTGTGATGTCAGGTGGCGTTCAAGTGGGTGCTATTGGTGTGAGTGGTGGCACGGCCGATGAAGATGAAATTTGCGCCCAAGCGGCACTTGATTTTGCTAAAAAAGAGCTTGAATAATGTCAGTTGAACATGAGTTTGATTACGATCTATTGGTACTGGGCGCGGGTCCTGGCGGTTATTCAGCGGCTTTTCGTGCCGCCGATCTGGGCTTAAAAACGGTATTGGTTGAGCGCTATGGCACTTTGGGTGGCGTATGCCTGAATGTGGGTTGCATTCCATCCAAAGCACTGTTGCATGTGGCCGCAGCAAGCGAAGAAGCTATGCATTTGCAAAAGGCCGGTTTTGATTTTGTAAAACCAAAAATTGATTTGGATAAATTGCGCAGCTATAAAGATGGTGTGGTGGCGAAATTAACCGGTGGATTAGCAGGCATGGCGCGCGCGCGTAAAGTAGAAGTGGTGCGCGGGTTGGGCAGTTTTTCAGGGCCCAATGGAATGGATGTTGTGGACAGCGCTGGCGCCACTCGCAACCTTTCTTTTGCTCAGGCCATTGTGGCTGCGGGCTCTCAAGCCAGTACGCTTCCTTTTCTCCCCAATGATTCACGCATTGTTGATTCCACCGGTGCTTTGGCACTGCGCTTTATTCCACAACGCATGTTGGTGATTGGCGGCGGCATTATCGGTTTGGAAATGGCAACGGTTTATTCAGCGCTCGGTTCGCGCATCACCATTGCTGAATTAGGTCCTCATTTAATGCCTGGTCCGGATCGTGATTTGGTGAAGGTCTGGGAAAAATTAAACGCCCCACGTTTCGATCGTATCTTGCTGCAAACCGCCGTTTCTGCTGCTAGCGCGGATGAAGCTGGAATTACAGTGACTTACAGCACAGGCGAGAGCGAATGCTTTGATTTGGTGTTGGTGGCCACAGGGCGCGTGCCCAATGGTCATAAAATTGGTGCGCAAAACGCCGGTATTGTAGTAGATGAGCGAGGCTTTATCCCTGTGGATACGGAACGCCGTACCAATGCGCCTCATATTTTTGCCATTGGCGATATCGTGGGTCAACCCATGCTGGCGCATAAGGCCGTGCATGAAGCCCATGCGGCCGCCGAAGCGGCAGCGGGAATGGAAGGCGGATTTGAGCCTAAGCAGATTCCATCCGTGGCCTACACCGATCCTGAAATTGCCTGGACCGGTAAGACGGAAGAGCAGTGTAAAGCGGCGGGACTGCGTGTAACAAAGGCGGTTTTTCCGTGGATGGCTTCTGGGCGCGCGGTGGCCAATGGCCGTGATGAGGGCTTCACCAAGCTGCTGTTTGACGAGGAGAGTCAGTGCATTGTGGGTGGCGGCATTGTGGGAACCCATGCCGGCGACCTGATTGGAGAAATCTGTTTGGCTGTTGAAACAGCAAGAACAGCGGCGGAAATTGGTCACACCATTCACCCCCATCCCACATTATGCGAATCCGTGGGGTTGGCAGCAGAGGTGTTTCGTGGGGTATGTACCGATTTACCCACGCAACGCAAACGTTCCTAAACACCGCTGAAACACTGAGGCACCCTGGGCGACACCTGCATCAAGTGTCGCATTGCATTGTTTAACCCATGCGCTGAGAAATGGGCGTGTGGTCTGGACCCTGTAGCAATTTATGAAAGAGAAAGATATCAGCAGTTTGTATTCATTAGGTTTTTTAACATGCTGTATTGCAACATATTTTTTCGATACAGAATATGGCACGGAATGTGCATATGTTGTACCCATACTGAAACACTAGACATTTAAATGACACCCAGTAATTCAACCATTGGCATTATTGCAAACCCAACCTCGGCGCGGGATATTCGCCGGGTGATTGCCAATGCCAGTAATTTGCAAATTACGGATCGCGTCAACATCATCCTGCGCATCCTCACCTCGCTGTCCAGCATGGGGCTGGGGCATGTGTGGATGATGCCGGACAAAAGCGGGCAGGCCGCCATTCTGATACGCCACCTGAAGCGCGAACATAATCTGCACCACTCCTTTCCCAAGGTTTCGTTTCTGGACATGGCTGTCACATCAACCGTTGACGACACCTTTACCGCCACGCGCATGATGTGTGAGGCGGGAGTGAAAGCGATTATTGTGCTGGGTGGCGATGGAACGCATCGCGCCGTAGTTCGAGAGCTCATGCAGTGCGGTTCCACGATTCCCATTGCAGGATTATCAACGGGAACAAATAACGCTTTCCCAGAGATGCGTGAATCCACCATTACCGGCATTGCGGTGGGACTCTATGCCACCGGACGGTTGTCTGCTGACGAAGCCTTGGCGCATAACAAGACCATCGAGATCTCAATCAATGATGGTGAGCGAAGTGATATTGCCTTGGTTGATGCAGTGATCTCAACAGACCGCTATGTGGGTGCACGGGCAGTATGGAAGACGGAAAGCCTGAACAGTGTGTTTCTAACCTTTGCAGATCCGCAAGTGATTGGGCTATCGGCCATCGGCGGATTGCTTCAGCCTGTTGGGCGTCGTGCGCCCGGCGGTTTAGCGGTACATATTAGCGATGACATTAAGCAGCAAAAGTTGATCTTGGAAGCACCGATTGCCCCAGGGATGATCAGAAATATTGGCATTTCGAACTGGGAAGTCATGCCGGCAAATAAACCTTTCGAAGTGACCCTAAAAGGCGGTGTTGTGGCCTTGGACGGCGAACGAGAATTAACTTTCGACGATAAAGACAAGGTCACTGTCACATTGCGCGAAAATTCATTTTTTACAGTGGATGTAACCCGTTGTCTACAGACAGCAGCAGCATGGGGTTTATTTCACTCATCACCAACCACAGCAATTTTACCAGAAGGAGATACCTGCCATGCCTAGTAATCCATTTCCCCTAAGCAAGGAGCGGTTGCTCGAAGTTTACCGCACCATGCGCACAATCCGTGAGTTTGAAGAACGTCTGCACGTTGACTTTAGCCGTGGAGATATTCCAGGATTTGTCCATCTCTATGCGGGAGAAGAAGCCACAGGAACGGGCATTTTATGTCATCTAGGTGATGGCGATCGCATCGCCAGTACGCACCGTGGACACGGCCACTGTATTGCAAAAGGCGTAGACGTCGGCGCCATGATGAAAGAGATTTATGGCAAAAAAGGTGGCGCTTGTAACGGCAAGGGCGGCTCAATGCATATTGCCGACTTATCGAAAGGCATGATGGGTGCCAATGGTATTTTGGGTGCAGGCGCCCCTCTGGCATGCGGCGCAGCATTGGCTGCCAAGTATCGCAATAAAGGTGAAATCGCAATCACGTTTGTAGGAGATGGCGCATCCAACCAAGGAACGTTCCTTGAAAGCTTGAATTTGGCAGGCGTGTGGAACTTGCCTGTTATTTTCGTGGTTGAAAATAATGGTTATGCAGAATCGACTTCACGTGATTACGCTGTGTCAGTGGACAGCTTTGTTGATCGTGCTGCAGGTTTTGGTTTGCCTGGCATTACCGTAGATGGAACCGATTTCTTTGCTGTGTATGAAGCAGCAGGAGAAATTATTCGTCGCGCACGTGAAGGTGGCGGCCCATCATTGCTTGAATGCAAAACTGTACGGTTCTTCGGTCACTTTGAGGGCGATGCACAAACCTACCGTCCTGAAGGCGAAATTGAGAACGCACGCGCCAACATTGATTGCCTGAAAAAGTTTGCCGCGCAAGTGACCTCACAAGGGGTTATTAGTGCAGCTGAATTAGAGGCAATTGATAAGTCAGTATTGGCATTGATTGAAGATTCTGTCGTTAAAGCCAAGGCAGCGCCTTTGCCCACTGAGGCCGACTTGACAACAGACGTCTACGTGTCCTACTAGACCAGAAAAGAATAGGAGAATTTAATATGGCTCGCAAAATTAGTATTAAACAAGCAATCAACGAGGCAATAGATCAAGAAATGACTCGTGACCCATCCGTTATTATGATGGGCGAAGATATTGTCGGTGGCTCTGGTAGTTTTGGTGAAATGGATGCGTGGGGCGGTGTGTTGGGCGTGACAAAAGGGCTGTATGCCAAACATGGTTCACGTTTGTTAGACACCCCGTTGTCTGAGTCTGCTTATGTGGGCGCCGCTGTTGGCGCTGCGGCATGTGGCATGCGTCCTATCGCTGAACTGATGTTTATCGATTTCATGGGCGTTTGTTTCGATCAAATTTTTAATCAAGCCGCAAAATTCAGATATATGTTTGGCGGCAAGGCGCAAACCCCTGTGGTGATTCGTGCAATGGTGGGTGCTGGTTTCCGTGCAGCCGCACAGCACAGCCAAATGCTGACCCCGTTGTTCACGCATATTCCTGGTCTGAAAGTGGTTTGCCCCAGCTCGGCCTATGATGCAAAGGGTCTGCTGATTCAATCCATTCGCGACAATGACCCCGTTATTTTCTGTGAACATAAAAACCTCTACGCCATGGAAGGCGAAGTTCCAGAAACCAGCTACACCATTCCTTTGGGCGAAGCCAATGTGGTGCGTGAAGGGAAGGATGTTTCCATCGTCACTTATGGTTTGATGGTGCATCGATCCTTAGAAGCTGCGGCCACCTTGGCTAAAGAAGGTATCGAAGTAGAAGTGGTTGATCTGCGTACATTATCACCGCTGGATTTAGACACCGTTCTGGACAGCGTCACCAAAACGGGTCGTCTGGTTTGTGTGGATGAAGCCAGCCCACGTTGCAATATTGCAACCGATATTTCGGCATTGGTTTCTATGCATGCCTTCAGTGCACTGAAAGCCGGCATTGAAATGATTTCTCCACCACATTGCCCAGTACCTTTCTCACCAACACTGGAAGATTTGTACATTCCAGGTAGCGATAGAATCGCAGACGCTGTGCGCAAAACACTTCAGAAAGGAAAAAAGTAATGTCAAATATAACACCCATCGTGATGCCCAAATGGGGCCTCTCGATGAAGGAAGGAACAGTAACTTCATGGTTGGTGACTGAAGGGACCAACATCACGGTCGGCATGCCGATTCTAGATGTTGAAACCGATAAGATTGCCAATGCCGTTGAGGCACCAGACGCGGGCTTGTTGCGCAAGATTGTTGCGCATGAAGGTGAATTGTTACCGGTTAAGGCGTTGCTTGGTGTAATGGCTGATACGGATGTAAGCGATGCGGATATCGATGCTTACATTGCCTCTTATGTGACTCCAGCAGTGGATGAAGATGAGGCGGATGCTGCACCCACCACATTGCGTCTTGACGTGGGTGATATTTCAGTACGCTATGCCCGTCGTGGAAATGCAGGAGGAACCCCCGTTCTGTTTATTCATGGCTTTGGTGGCGACCTGGATAATTGGCTGTTTAATATTGATGCGGTAGCAGAAAAAGCAGAAGTAATTGCGCTCGATTTGCCCGGGCATGGTCAATCCACCGTGCGTTTGCCCGGAACATCGCTGGCTGATATGGCAAATTTTGTTGCACGCTTCATGGATGCCATTAATGTTCCCAAGGCTCACCTAGTAGGCCATTCCATGGGCGGAGCCATTGCCGCGCAATTAGCGGTCACACAGCCCAATCGCGTGGAGTCACTGACTCTGATCGGTAGCGCAGGTTTTGGTGATGAAATTAACAGCAGTTACACCAGCGGGTTTGCCTCAGCAGCGTCACGTAAAGAGCTGAAGCCGCTTTTGGAGCAGCTGTTTTATGATCCAAGCTTGGTTAGCAGACAATTGGTTGACGACGTGTTGAAATATAAGCGCTTGGATGGGGTTGAGCAGGTATTAAAAACCCTTTCAGAAGCTTTATTTCCTGGTGGACGTCAGAGCGAGAAGCCCGGGCTAAAATTAGGCGAAGCTGGAAAGCGGGTTCTGATGTTATGGGGTTCGGATGACAAAGTGGTGCCAGCGGCCCATGCTAAAAATGCACCGAAGGGTGCAACCGTTGAGTTGTTTGATCAAGCGGGGCACATGGTGCAGATGGAAAAAGCGGGTGATGTGAATCGCTTGCTCGTGGCGCACGTGACTGCATGATGTGACTTTGCTGGAACGGATTAACCCACAATTTGACCTCTTAGAAACGCGATCCGAGCAATCGGATCAACCCATCATTGAACTAGATTGGTTAGAAGAGGTCGAAAAAGGGTGTTCCAGAGCAGTGCTTTGGCAGTCGCAGCAATGTTTGGTTGTTCCGATGTCCTATCGGCGTTTCAAGAACTTTGATTCTATATGCGCACAGTTTGCCCAACAAGGGTGGCCTGTGCGTATGCGCCGCTCTGGCGGCGGCTTGGTGCCGCAAGGGCCTGGTGTTTTAAATTTAACGTTGGCGTATCCCGTTATAGCAGGACCGGGTGTGTTGGTGGAGCAAGTCTACAGTCATTTATGCAGCGTCCTTGTCCGCGCGTTGGAACAATTACAAATTAATGCCACTGCTCAAGAAGTTGTGGGGTCGTTCTGCGATGGTCGGTTTAATTTAGCAGTGCAAGGTGCGGCTGGGGTACAAAAAATCGCAGGAACCGCACAATACTGGCGCCATTTTGCTGGGCGGCATGCTGTTCTCGCGCATGCGTTATTGTTGGTTGATGCGGATACAAAGGCGCTCACACAACAATGCAATGAATTTGAAATGGCGCTGGGCAGTGGGCGCCATTATTTGCTGGATTCTGTGACCAACGTAGCTCAAGCGTGGGCAGCTGCTCACCCAGATAAGTGCCTACCCGCTGATTTGGCTGCTGAAGTGACTCAACAGATTTCTGCGGCATTAATATCTTAAAATTTTAATGGAGTCACCTATGGTACTGCTCGAATTTGCAATGTATCCAACCACTAAAGGCGAGAGTTTGAGTGCTTACATTGCGCGCTCCTTAGATATTATTGATAAAAGTGGCTTGCCTTATCAGCTGACTCCCATGGGGACCATTATTGAAGGCGAATGGCACGACGTTATGGCGGTGGTGACGGCTTGCTATGAAGCCATGAAAGTGGATTGTCTGCGTATTGGCACGCAAATTAAGATAGATTATCGTAGCGGTACGAGCGGCCGTCTGTTGTCTAAAATTGAATCTGTTGAGAAGAAGCTGGGTCGAAAGCTTTCGACATAATAAAATAGGATTTCTAATATGAATGCTAACCCTAAATTTCTTGCTGAAACGGCTCATGTAGATGAAGCCTCCGTGGCTCCGTTGCCCCAGTCCCGTAAAATTTACGTGGAGGGCTCGCGCGCCGATATCCAAGTGCCCAGGCGAGAAATTAGTCAGTCGGATACCCCCGCCACCATGGGTGCTGAAACCAATCCGCCTCTTACGGTGTACGACACCTCCGGCCCCTACACCGATCCAGCGGCGCTCATCGACATTCGCGCA
>Ga0118677_10002256_pt1 | contig 39078 bp, 48 predicted proteins | sample AliMusrvi5mmetaG_FD_86154 | JGI IMG/M metagenome (GOLD analysis project Ga0118677, IMG submission 86154) | reverse complement strand
AGTCGATTCATTATTACCTCTAGTCGTTTCAGCCGATACTCGAGAAGTCTCAGCATCAGTACGCCCTAATTCATTTGTCTGTCGAGTCGATTCATTATTACCTCTAGTCGTTTCAGCCGATACTCGAGAAGTCTCAGCATCAGTACGCCCTAATTCATTTGTCTGTCGAGTCGATTCATTATTACCTCTAGTCGTTTCAGCCGATGCCCGATTGCCTTCAGCGGTCACGCGCAAATCTTCCGCGGTTACTCTTTCGGTTTCCCCAATTGCGTATTCTTCTTCCGTGCCTTCGTAACCATGCAAAACCGCAATCTGATAAGCAGACAGACCAGTATCTCCCTTTTGAATTATTTCAATCGCTGAATTTTCTTGCTGAATTACATCTACATTCATGTCCTTAGATTTTAGGGATTTCGTCAACTACTTTGAAAACTCCTGTAATTATTACCTGCCTATCTGTGGCATTGGAGTAAATCATAAAACCATGACGATATACATTAGCCGATAGCAGCATTTTATTTGCATCCATATGCAAGGAAATGGTCCTTTGCGTTTTGTCTGTACCTTCAATTGTTACCGGATCTCCTACCCTGAGACTTTCATCAGATTCTTTAAATTCAAGGAGTAATTTATCATTTGCGTTAAGACGAACTTGGCAAACAATATTCTTACCAGATAGATCTATATTTGTTTTTAGATCAAAAGCAAAATCAAAAACATCGTTCCTGATCACCCGATTAAAATTTATTATCCCTTCAATTATTGCTGGCATGGCCTTATTTTTTATGACTTGATTCTATTTTTTCCGACTCCCTTGCATCCTGGCGCATATAAATATCTGATGCCCTATCCGGGTTATGTATTGCTTCTATATCGCTGATATGCTCATCCTTTTGATATTGATGATAGTCAGATTTTAAAAGAAAATTATTGTACGTTTCCTCAGATGTAATACACTGAGACTGACGAACTGAAATAGTTACAATGAAAATAATTCCCCCAAAAATGAACGAGGAAAATAAAGCAAGAATCCATTTTACCATTCTAATAATTGGACCTACTTCCTCCTTTACAATCACTCTCAGAGTTTCGTGGATATCTTTTTCTTCATCTTTACTCATCGCTTTAAATTTTTAACATGGTACGTAATGTAACACGCCACTAACGATATGGACGGCTGTGTAAGTATCTCCCCCGCTTGCAACAACATAATATCCATCAGTTAATTTTGTGCAATCTGTACCCGTGCCCGAATAAACATCTGCGCCTTCATAACCTGTTGTTTGGCCTACAACCGAAATACAGTCAGAAGTACATGTCCGCCAAGTACCGCAGGCGTTACCACTTGTAACAACAACACCGTTATCTTTACTATAAAAAGTAACGGTATAAAGGCCGCCCGGTCTTGTACAAGCAGTTGGGCCGTAATTTCTGAAATCATCTAAATAATTTCCTCCGGCAACAGCATAGGCCGGATCAAAATATGTTGAATTGGCGTAGGTAAAAGCATCAGCGAGACAGGATCCCCCTGTAACTGCTAAAACATCTGAAAGACACAGACCGGATGTAGGTAAGTGCTGGCCGAAGGACCTGCCAAATAGTAAAATGAATGCTATGACTATGAATTTTTTCACGGAAGTAATATTTTACATTGCTGAGATTTCCAGATATTCTTTTTTCTTGTTGTCCTTTCAAGTTCGGATATTCGTTTTTCAAGTTTCTCGATCAGTTGGTTTTGCAGGGTGATTGCTTCTTTTTGCTGAGCAGCCACCAGGACGAGCATCTCAATGTAATTGACCTCTTTTTTTCCGGTTACCTCATTGGTTTGCACTACCTCAGGCACCAGCGTCTCCACCTGCTGTGCCATCACCCCGAAATGGGTATGGTCCTTCTGGTCTGACTTAAAGGCGAATTTTCGAAAGTCAATTTTCGATACGTTGTTAAAATCGGTCTCACTCAAGGGCTGGATTCTGCGTTTCAGTGTACTGTCCGATGAGCTGCAGAATGTTCCGGTTAGTGCCACATATCCCGATCCGTCACGGGCGACGATGGTTCCAGCGCTGTTTGAAGTGGTTGCGTTGGAAGTGACCGTAAATGTTGCATTCGTGCTTTGATTAGCAGTAAATGATTGCGCTCCGCTCAGGCCGGTTCCACTTACAGCCAAGGTAAGAGTAGCATTGTTCACCGTTGGTAATGATAGATTTGGAATATTTAAAACTCCTGTTGAGTTGCTATAGGTTGCAGCACCAGAAGTGCCCGATGTAGTAAGACTTATTGCTAAACGAGAAAGGCCAGTAACCTGATATCTTGTAGCATATCCAGAATTTGTTGTACTGTCAGATTTTAGTTTCATCAAAGAGCCTTTATAAAACGAAGTATATCCCTTTAGATTTACGGTTGTATCTTTCAATGCAACGTACTTTGACAATCGGTAAAGAGTGGCTAATGATTTTAGTTTTAAAGTGTCTTGCTTGCTCCAAAAATAGTTGTTCAGGTAAGTATTCCCCTTGAACATTCCAATAGTTGAATCGTTCGTATTGTAATAAAAAGCAAAGGCCGATAAGGTCTTGATATTTGTTCCGATTGGGCGGTTGTATTGCCCCATTGATGAAAAAACAGAAAAAATAAATATGATTATAAATAAATTTTTCATGCCTTACTGATTAAAAAATATCCTGATAATGATTCTCCAAGTTCGAAACGAATAGTATCAAGCTTGCCGGCAGAATAGGTAAACAAGGGAGTTTGCTGGCGCTGATATTGATTGTTTGAGTCTACATTAATAATCAACCTGACGAGCGGATTCTCGCCAAAATCAGATGCAAAGTTGATCGTCTTTGTACCATCCTCCGGGTCCGTCTGATCTGCCTGGTAGGTGCTGATCGTCGGCGTGTCCTGCGAGGTGAATGGCACCTTTTTCGCATTTGGATCATTGGCCCAAAGTAGGGCAGTCAAGAAACGTTGTGAATTTGATAGCGCAAGGGGATGCAGGAACTGAAAATCTTCAGGACCCAGGAACAAGGCTCTGCCCCCGAAAACCGATTGATAAACGATTGCCATCTTTCCACTTGTCGGGCAACGTCCAATTCTAAAATCATCCTGAACGTCTATGGAGTTGGTATTTACCGCAATTATTGAGTAAGGAACGCCCATATAGTCAGCTAAAAAATAACCGATTCCTTTCTGCCCAGCCCCCGGATTTGTGCTGTCAATAACTCCGACAGTCATCCGGTAAGTAGCCGGCAAAAGCGTCGTTTCACGCGTCAATTGGAAGACGTCCTTGGCAATGGTCCTCCAGGCTACAACGGGGTTATATTTAGTCGCGATGCTCATATCTATAAGTTAAAAAAAATTTCGATACGAACAGCTAAAGTTGTAGGTGCAAATCCTTCAATTTTTACATTTAATCCGTTACCCACTACCCCACTATAAGCTTCTGCGAATGGAGGGAGCATCCTTTCGTCCGAACCGGATATTTCAAATACGTTTATTCCAGCTACCTTCTTTCCGGTTAAGCCATGGGTAATGGATAAATTTACGCTGCTATCCACTGCTAGCGTCCATCCGGTAGGGTAATCAGTTCCTGATACAGCCCCTGCAACTTTAGCGGCCAAGGATCCTGCCGGAAGCATAATGGTGGCAATGCTTCCACCTGATGCGATATTTTCAATGGCTGTTTGCAGGGTATCCGCCTGAGTCTTTACCTCCGCGAGGGCATCCTCCACATTGCTGGATCCATAAAGACCCCCGGCATCGGCAATGGTTATCCCGGAGGCTAAAGTTGTCTGCGCGTTGGCCAATTCCAATTCAGTAAGATTGGCTTTAAACTTGTACAGAGCTCCGGCTATCATTACTAACTTCCCTGAACTACGTGATCCGGATGGAATTCCGGCCAATGCGGTTGCTACATCGGCCCAATCAGCTCCCTCATTAAGATAATGCTCGTCAAGTGGCCTCTGTGAAGCCATAAGAAATCCGATTGCTTTGGGCGTTCCTGTTGCCATGATTAAGAAAATTTAAAAGTTACTGTGTATGAACTAACTATTACAGATGATTTCAGGGTATAAATTTTATATGAAACAGCGCTTCCCGAGATGGTGAAATTGAGCGTTTGGACGTTAAATCCTGAGAGGATTTCATCGCCAATGTTGTCCAAAATGCTAACCAGACTACCAAAGCTCGCCGGATAGGCAAAACAGAAACGAGCGCCTGATATCGTGTACGTCTTTGCCTGATTGGTCTTAACCGCCGAAATAGAAGTTATGACCTTTACATCTGTTTCCGTAGGGGTTACACCAGTGACAGATCCGATATACATTGGGGTTCCCGATATGGGAACGCTTACTCCGGCGCTGATGCCAAGTGAATCAACATTGATTCCAATAGCATTTTTCTGTGTTAGTTTAAGCTCTGCCTGGTAGAGTGTGCTTCCGGCGAAGGCAGACTGGGTGATTTCACCCGATTTTATGTACTGCAGATCGTTGATCGTGAAAATATCCAGGTTGCTGATCATCCCTAGCTTTGTGGCTATGTAATCCGGAATGGGGCCGGTCTTTAAAACCCTTCCGGAGTAGAAAACGGAAGAAATGATAGTCTGACTTTGCGACCCCTCAAGTACCTCTGATTTGTCCGTATCATTTGGATCAGAGTCTAAGGCCTCTATGTAGAAGTCAAGATAGTTTCCCGTTGATGGCAATACAGACCAGTCGATCATACGATCATCGAGATCAGCTTCAATTCTATTCAGGTTGGTGTACTTGACGTACTTCATCAGGCCTTTACCGATCAGATACGCCAGATCGGTTATAAAGACCGGCTCGCTGACAAGCGTATTGGCTCCCTGAGCAGCCTTAAATGTGATCTGTTTGTCGTAATAACTTGCACCAAGGGTTATCGTGAAATTGGTGAAATACCTGTTATTTGTAGTTCCGTAATGGCTTGCATAAGCAACCGTGAATGACTCTACCTGTACGGTGCCATAATATGATTTCAGCGTTATTGTATCAGGTATATCCGACATGAACTGGAGGTAAACTACATGATCCTTCTGGAATTTCTGCGCATAGGGGATGATCCGGGCATTGCCCTGCCTTCGATCAGCATGGAGAGTATTCCACATATTTGGAAAACTTCCTGATAAGTTTTTGAAAGAAATACTGTTTAAAATTGAACTTGCTATCATGGCTCGTATTTTTCAATGATGATAATTTCGGCTTTGTCCTCGTTGTTTTTCTTCTTCAAACTGAGTAAATATCCTTTTACAGTGTCTGAAAAGGTGATGTATCCAAATGGGTTGGCTTGAATGGCCTCCAGATCGGAAAATGTGAATACACAGTTTACAGTGTGCTTCATCGGTTTATAGATCGGGTCGGAGAGTGACGATACCGGGATATCCCCATTTTCTGCAAGCGCGGTGACTCCTCCGTCATCCGAGGTGATTAGGGAACAGTTCTTATCACTCGTCTGAAAGGTAAGAACGCCGTCAAGGAACTTCGTCATCCCGGCTTTCAGCCTGTTACCATGCCGTAGGAGCATTCGGGTTGGAGTGAAATACCTGTTTAATAGATCATTCTTAAAAAGGCTCGTATCGCCCACGATGGAAATATTCTCTCCCTTTTCCGGTTTCCATTGATGTTCTGAATCCCTTTGCGTTTTAACTATGAATATCGCACTGTCACTCTTGGTATCTGTGCTCCCCAACGAATTGTCAACCGGATTTGATAGATTCACGCTTATCCCTTTCGTATCCCCGCGAAGCGGAGAGATGGCTTCAAACTTCGTGGCCGTGTTCATGATACTTGTGCGTTGGTTGGTAGTATTGGGTTCAGCCCTGCCGTTTATCGTCAGATATTCAAAAGAGTCAAAACCGCTTTTTATATCAACCGGAACAAGTTCGGGCATGACCTGAGACTGAATATCGTATCTGCTTAGCCTGTCTGAGATGTTCAAGGCCTCAAGGCTTTGAAAGAAATGCGCATACTCCTCAATTCTGACACGTACAGTTCCGGAAACTACCTCAAAGGAATAGCCAACATTATATAGAGACTTAATCGCAGCGAATAGCTTTTTAAAGTTAAGCGCCAAAGGGCTATCAGGATTGTCAAGGCTAATGCCACGTTGGTTCATGCCCGATTGGATATGCGCAAACCGAAATTGATTTTCAGAAACGTACTTATTTCCAAATGGATCATATGCTACGTCTACTCTGCCAAAGAATTCTGAATAAATCGGATATTGCGTATCCAGCATATGCTGACAGGTCCTTTCAAGCGCTTCATATAGCGGAAATCCTTCAGTTAGCGTTGCCGGGGCATTGGCTACTTGTTCAGTAACTGTAATATCATTGTAAACTAAAAAAGCCATGTAGGATGAATCAATACCCTCAGACCTGATCACAAACTTCAGATCGTTTCCTTTGGCGATATGAACACTGATATCCCCCGAAATTCCGTACGTCATTACGGTTCCTCCGAATCCGGCGATATCATAAAGTGTGTTGATATCTCCGTTGGAAAGAGTTTCCAAGATTTGAACTCTCCAGGGGAATGACCCAACATACCGATTTGTTACCTTAATGGCTATATCGTAATGAATATCCAAGTCATGATCAAACTTCGCCTCCTTAAAAAAAGAGGGCACGTTTGCCGTATATATCGTGTTATTGATAAAGCCGGTAGATTTTATTTCGTCTGTAAAATCATTTGTTTTTACCTCAAACGGGAAAGAAGAATAACTGACCTTATGATAGAGATGATTCAGCCCGAAATTTCCCTTTGCTCCATTCAATTCAGCTTTATAACTGACGTTTGTAGCGGCGTAATACAGTTCTTTTTTCAATTGTGAATAGTCAGTAAACTTTACTCCTCCGATAGAGGTAAGCTTCATCAGATCCACATCAACATCCTGACGATTGTCTAATTTGGTTTGCGTGCTGCTATTGATGGCCTTTATCTTAATCCCGAATGCTGCAGTTCCGACATTTACAACCTCGTAAAAAGCAAAGTTGATATCAAACCTTACAGGGAATTCTACATAGTCCCTAATTAATCCTTTCCACCATCCAATCACAAGCGTGCAGGAGGCGTTCAACTCATAGGCCTCAAATAATTTTCTAAGCATCTCGGCGCCATTTCCGACGAAGGTCAGGGAGTCAAGTTGGAAGGAAGAGAACACTCCCCCTGCATCAAGATCGCGCTTGATGGTAAGTTCACCTGAAGCCCATTCAAGCGGCTCCGGATCACAGAGGATCGTTTCCGTTGCACTGATCAATTTGAACAGATATTTTGCAGGGGTTGCCGATTGTATATCTTGTGGCCAGGTCATGACTGATTTCTTGTTAGACGGTTAAGATAAATTTCCTGATGACGACTTGTGGCCAGCCCAATAGCCCTATGATCATTATCGTAGATAGCAACAGGTTTTGACAGAATTGTAGTGTTAAGCTTTTCAAGTCCTGCAAGGATCCTTTCATCGTTGATTGATTGCCCTGAAATGCGTCTGTCTGCCATCCCTATCATGCGCTCTGTTTCCGGATTGCTGTAAATCTTTGCCCCCTTGAATCTGCCTCCTTCAAAATAGGTCGGTTTATCGGCTAACATCACTGAATTATCACGGAGTAGCATTAATTCACGACCGGCCTCACCGAATAAACCGCGTTCTGGTGCGCTATTTGTTCCTTTGGCGAATTTTGGAATAGGTTGAGCTATTACAAATGCCTCTTGCATAGCCCCTACAGCTGCGGTTAATGCCATCAGAACGAGATTAGGAGAAGCCTTAACTATTCCGACAGCCGTATTAATGGCAATATCAAACATGGCTTTAAGCCTATCATTATGGGCTTGCTTGGTCTTGACCTCTGCTTCTTTTTTAGCATACTCTTTCTCGATATTGGCTTTCTGAGCCGCAGTCAGATTTGTATTGGATAGTTTGGCTTCCTTTTCTTTCTCGAGATCTGAGAGTTGAGCATCTAATTTTTGTTTATTCAAATTAAAGATTCCATCCAAAGCCGTTCTGGCAAGTTGAAGCTCAAGTTCATGCTCCTTTTGTTTCAACTCCTTTTTCTTTTCTGCAAGTTTTTCTTCTGCCTTTAACTTTTCAGCATTAATCTGATCTTGTTCCTTTTTGGTTTTCTCTGCAAAGCTCTCCTGATCTTGCAATTGCTTTTCAAGTGATGCAAAAGCATCTTCATCGGCTTGTTTCTGCCATTTAGCTGTATCATCATAGGCTTTCTTTTTATCGTCAATACCCTTGATAGTCAGTTCCTGTTTTGCGAGCTCTAAGTCTGCATACTCTTTTGAATCGGCTTTATAAAGTGCCTGCTTACGTGTCAGGAAGGACATTTCCTGCTCGACTAACTGACCTTTGTATTCTGCATCGCTTGTCAAACCTTTAATATGGCTCTCATTGATTGTCTCCACTTCTTTTTTACCTACCAACTCAAAAGCCAATACTTTTGATTCAAATCTTTTCTTTTCAGCTTCTGTTGCTGCTTTAGCGTCATCCTCTTTTTTCTTTTCAATCTTTTCTTGATCGGCAGCAATCTTGGTTTGAATACGAAGATTTTTATCACCTTCCAGGGTAATTATTTCAACTTTCTTCTGACTCAGTTCATCGAGTAATTTTGTATCCTTCGGTCTAACAAGGCTCAACTCGGTGAGCAGTTCAATTTCTTTTGTCAGATGTTCTTTTCTGATAGCTATCGATTCATTTTCTTTAGCATCTGCCTCTTTATATATCGCCAATTGCTCAGTCAAGTCCTTTGTTGTGACCGCTTTTAGTCTTAGCATTTTTACTTCGGTATTTAATCCGGCAACTTTTATTTGTTCTTGCCGTTCTTCAATACGAAGATCATCCAATCGTTTACCTACATCAGCTGAAATCAATGCATTTACACCCATCAATTGAGTATTTCCGGAAAGCATATTTTGAAAGAAAGTAGTTGAAGCCTCTCCTATCCTTTTGAAAAATCTAACCCCAGCCTCAGTTTCTGCAAAAGCCTCTTTAAGTTTATCCACGACTACAATTGCAATTCCCACGGCCCCTGTGAATCCTAAGAATTCTTTGGCCGTATCCTTTATAGCTTCCTTGTACCCTCCTACTCCTCGCTGGTGTCTATTGGTAGCTTTTTCAGCCTCTTCAATTTTCTTGCTTAGATTGTTTATCTGATTGGCTGCTTCTTTTGTCCTGACGGCTGATTGGTCATACTCTTTCGTTAATCTTGACAATTCTTGTCTCATGCGAACCAAAGATCCCTCAGCTGCTTCCTCTGATTTGATTTTATCTTTAATTGCTTTGGTGGCTTCCTCTGTTGCAATGCGGTTCTGAATGATGGTTTTTAGCCTTTCATCCTCGGTCTGTTTTAATTTAGCTTCACTAGCCGCTAACTGTTTTCCAAGAGCATCTAGCTCCTTGCTTGTATCGGCTGTCTTCTTCTTGGCGCGTTCCAGTTCTTCCGTTGTCTGTGCGCTATTCTTAATGACCTTGTTCCCGTCCTCAATCGTTTTGACCAACTTCAAATAACTTGAAGCAGTAGTATTCAGCGTCGCATTAAGATCTGTCAGACCTTTATTTATCTGATCTATCTGAGCTATTTCATTCGAATTGGCCATCGCTTTGTTGTTTTGATTGTCTTATCTTATCCTCTGCCATCTGTTTCATCTCAACGAAGGTTATTAGCCGCGTATCTTCTTTGAAGGGTTCCCCCAAAAAGTTGAATACAGAATAAAGTACCTTTGTTAGGCTCACTTCGGTTTTTCCTTCAATTTCCTTTTCCGGAAACATCTCTTTGTACTTGTCGGCTCTATGTTGGATATAATCCTCAAAGGTTCTAAGGTCGCGAGGGTTATTGATCTCAATTCCGGTATACTCCTTAACTTTGGCAATAACATCTTCAAGATTTTTGGATTCTGAAAAGGTTTTATTCAATATTAACTTCCAGGCATTGATTCTATTTTTCAAACTAATTTCAATTAACAAGGCCTTATGCAGAGCCTCGTAAATCTGTAATTTTCGATATGCTGATAACTTGTCAAAGTCATAAGAAATATCCTGCACCGTATCGCCTCCAATTGCATCAAAAATCTGTTTTGTTAGGTCTTCAAGTTCTACTTTCCTAATCATCCACAACGGCACAAACCAATACTTTTTCAGTGATTTGGCTGATTTTGTGGCATCCAGTAGGATCACATCGGAAATGGTAATATCATGAAACGCTTTGATCATCTGAATACAGAATTTAAGTAGTCATCTATAATTGCTTTATTGTTGATCTCCTGCACCTTTGGCTGGTTGGTCGGAGATACTCCAAATATCTTCCCATAATTCACCGGCAAGTATTTAACCAAATCATTATCAGAAGTGATGATGTAATCCTTAATAGTTGGCATAGTAAAGAACATCGCAAATTGAAAATCCCCTCTTAAGAATAAATTTGGAGTGCTTTTACCTGTTCTTTTTGCATAGGCAGCTGAAAGCCTTGCCGATCCTGTTCGTTTGTTAATCAATGGCCGTTCATCGGCATCCAAGGAGGAAAGCATCTGTCGCCTGTTCATATTTACCATCAAGTCACCATTTGACTCAATGGCATTGATAGCCCTTTCATTGAATGAATTCAAATACTGGTTTGACTTTCTTTGTATGTCCAGGATCCTTGTCATCTTTATTCGATTTCAGGAAGTTCAATTGTTTGCCCGGAAAGCTTATGAGTACAGTCACCAAGAAACTGGATAATTCCGCAGGTAATGAATGAATGGCAGATATATGGAGCTCCTGACTGACTCGTAGTCATCAAAATAGAAGGGCTTACGGTAGGATATTCAAGATTACCGTTGAAAAGCCAAGTTGGGCCATTCCATCCTTCTCGTTTGGTATAAAATCCATGGACGTATCCACATCCCGGACAATTAAATTCGAAATGATACCCGCCCTCTTCATTCTCTCTTACTTTTGCCATCTTCTTTTCAAAAAAGAGGGGGAAATGATCAAACAAATCCCCCCTTATTTTAAATTACGCTTCTGCTTTTTTGGGTTTCTTCTCAGGAACCTTCACTCCGAGGATCTTTGCGATCTCTTCCGGAGCCTCCTTGATCTCTTTCAGGCTAATCTCGTAGAAGGAAAGAAACTCTTCCCACTCCCATTTAGCCCAATCGAGCGTCTCGTCTACATCTATATTGCCAAATTTCACGGCGTGACAACGTTAATGACGTTGGAGAGATAGGTAATGTGAGAAGCGGCAACGGAATTGGCCTGGATCTCGAATGCTCCGGTCATTTTGGCTGCAGTGTTCAGAAAGGTCAGGGTATAAATACCCAAAGCAGACTGAGTGGCAGAAATAGCGGTGCAAGCACCTCCGGTATCAGCACTGAGTGAAACAACTTCCCAGTTTGCAGTTGTGCCAAGTCCATTGTAAGGCTCACTTGTCGCACGTTTGGTAGCTTTTACGACAACAGTACCCCCAGTAATTTCATACGGGGTAACGATTTCGATATTGATACCAACCGGTACAACAGAAGCCAGCTCCCTGCGAGAGAAATCAGTCTTTAGTGGGAGTGCGGATTTCATCTGATCCACGTCGTCAAACATAATGGTGAATTCGTGGGCCTTTTGCTTCTCGGCCCCTCCGGCTTTTGGCAAATCGTAATTAACGAACAGCCGTCCGAAAAATCCGATCTGAAGTCCAGCCGTAGTTGTCGGAGCAAGGATCTTCCCGTCCTGCATAACAGGAACAAAATCAAATTCCTTACCATCAGCGGCAAACCACGTTTTGTAATCATCATAGGACATGTTTCCGTATCCGGTAAATTCAGGGGGAAAGTCTTTCGTCTTTTCCTTGAATCCGGTATTGGATGTAGCCATCTCAGGTTTAGGTGTCTGTAATTCAAACCCTCTTTCGAAGTCTATGTAAGTCGCTTTGATCGCTCCGGTAGTAGCCGGATTGATAATCGTCTGCCATCCCGCAAGGGTTTTGGCCGCCGCAACGGTCTGAGTGGTGTTCTTGGTGACAACGATCAAGCCTTTAACATCCTTCAGGAAGCTTTTGGCATCACCGTTACCTTGATTTTTCCAGGTAGTCATATTCTTAATCTTTATAGATTGTTAAATTTTGGAACTGAATTTCGATAGCCGAAAGAGTGTCGAAGTTTCCGGCTGCATTATTAAGCCAAAACGGGTGGTCCTTCACGTCGTAATTGAAATTGTCCTGATAGCAAATATTCGGATGATGCTGGATCCAATCGGCGATCAGATTGAAAATTGGAAATAGTACCGGTTTAATCGTGTTTTCATACCTGTCTTCCGTAGAATCATCCAACTTGGCATAAGCGCAGATGAAGATTCTGGGAGAAATGGTATAGATATACGGATCGATCCAGTTCATTTTATTTTCATTCTGGTCCCAAACTAGCCAAAGCAATGGGTACTTATCCTCCTGGTTATTGTCTCGAATGGTGCATTTCTGCATTAACTCAAAATAGGTGCCATACTCAAACAGAGGGAAGACAGAGCCAAATTCATTTTTGGCCATGTCAACCATCTCCTTGAAGATTTGAGGGAAGTCATTGAATTGGGTGTTCATATACAGAAGGCATTAGTATTCCATTGCGGTGTGAAGATCCAGTCAGGATAGTTGGCTTTATTGGCAAACAGAAAGTTGTAAGCAGAAGGGTCATAATTGAACACACAAGGCAGATTGGACCCTTTCACCGGATGCGCAAAGAATTGCTTAAACGTTGGTGGAACCTTGCCATAGAGTGTCCGCATGCGCTCCCAGGCGTTGCACAGTTTATTCATGGATGAGGCCCTTGTGCCCTGCCCGGTTGGAGTTACAATAACCCCGCTGCCGGAAAGATGAGTAACCTCCCTTTGAACGAACTGATAAAACGTGTAGTAGGCCAATAGGGACTGGCATGCATCATTTTTAAGCCCTTCCCATTTCATTAGCATCGATTCACCATGAATCACATGGGTAAATTCAGCACCATTGACCAGATCAATGAATATCTGACTTTGTGGTTCGCCGTTTACCAGGTCAGCAACCATCAATGAATACAGTTTGTAACCGAGAAGCTGAATAAGGATTTCTTTTTCATATTGCTCGATTGCCTGATTCAAGGCATTGGCATTTTCTCTGACGTTTGGAATAGCTATTTCCCCGGTGAAATATGATGTAACGATCAGCATGGCTTACTTTTTTACTTTCTTTTTTGCTTTTCAGGTTTGATCACAAGTGCAGAATCACTTTGATTTTCTGATTGGATTTCCTCTGTCAGTTTTTCAACTGCGTCCGGTACTTCCGGTACTTCAGTTTCAATCACCTCCTCTTTCGTTTCAGTTGTATCAGGTACTTCTGTTTCAGCAGTCACCTGATTAACATCATCGCTTTCAGATTTTGGCACTTCAACTGCGTCCGGTACTTCCGGAATCTCTTCGTCAACCGGAGTTGCAACCCCAATGCGTATCATCAGGGTTGCAACATTTCCAGTAAACTTCTTTCCAGACTTTTTGGATATAGCTTCCATAGCTAATAAGCCATAAGTATTGGCCCTTTATCCGCCACAAAGGTTGTTCCAGGAGTAATATCTGATTTTGTATCCCATGTTCCGGTCGCTGTATTTGCAATAAACTTAGACCCAGGAATAGGATACGTTCTGAACTTTGCCGTAGTACCACTAAATTGCAAAACAACATAGTATTTACCCGGAGCAGCAGTATAAGTAGAACTGAATGGAACGCTTTGAAATTGTGCCGCAGTGCCTATCAAAGCCCCATGATGCGCCCCGGTTAACTTACTTGTTGCTACCTGAACACCAGACGAATTACACAACTGAACCACGACTGAGTCTGTACCCCCAACTGACCCAACCAAGAAAGCTACGCCAGTCAGGGTAACGGTATTTCCTACGCCTAATTCAGACCAGAACCTACCTCCGCTTGTACATGCCGCGTCGGTACCTGTAGTTGCTGAAACAACTGCCCCTCCTTTCGCCCATGTAACAGAGGACATCCCCGGCATTGTATAGGTCAAATTAGCAGTTCGCACGTCAAAGGCAGTTACCTTAACCTTTTGTGTTGCACCTGAGCAGACATAAGCAAGCTTTAAATAATTGTAGTTTACCTGAGTAGCGGATGAGATTTCAATAGGGTTATTAGAGGAACTTGTCCAAGTTACAGGACTTCCAATTTGTACCCAGCTACCCCCGGAAGTTGTTTTACCATAGGCGGTAATAGTCACAGAGGGACTTCCCGACACAGTAGCTACTGTTGAAGTAAAAGTCTGATTCTGGATATACTTCTGAGGATTTGAAATCGTAATAGTATAAGTTCCGCTAGTAACGATGGTATCACTCGCATCAAAAGTCATTGGCTGACTTAACATCGTATCACCTGGCCGGATTGCTCCTGTCCTGTTTGCCGCGTCACTGATAATTACTATAAAAATCAATGACAAAAGTAAAAGTACCTTTTTCATGATTAATTGACAGTAATATCGGTGATTGACTGATCAACATTCGAAGCATAGATAACTGCGGCAGCATCGCGGACGCCAAAGGCTAAACGGACTTTGATGACAACAGTTTTCTGACCTTCAGTTGCATCCGTACCATTGTACAGAATCTCCATGGTCATATCCTTACGTTTACCGATCATCAGCTGTTTGGAATCAAGGACAACTGCGGCTCCTGAGGCAATGGCAGTACTCTTGATAACCTTCATACCACAAACCATTGTAGGCTCACCAGTGAGGGAGAATACAACCCTGCGGTCAGTGATAGAGTTGTTTAGCTCATCTTTTTTGGCTCCGAGCTTGCTGATGTAAGCAGGATTCAACAAGACTACGTCCGGCATGTACTTGTTGACTTCACACTGCAGTTTCATTGTGGCCAAAACGTCAACCTCATTTGCATCCTTAATAGAGGCAGCGTAGGTTGATGCGCCAGTGAAATCAGTTTTCTTATTGGCAGTCAAAAGACCGGCAATAGCACTGGAGTCATCTCCGGCAGTGCCGAGGACATACCCGTCAACTTTGTCCAGGATCTTTGAAGGAGCAGTAACCGCAAGCTCTTCCATTGCCTCATTCAGGTCGTCCAATGTTTCATCAGACAGCGTGAAAAATGTTGCGATGTAGAAAGACTTGAACTCAACAGTCTTCAGCAAGAAACTTGACTGGCCAGAAGCAGAACCTTCAGTTTTTGTTGCGGCTCCGTCAGTGTAACTATACACAACCAACAAACTCATGTAAGGTTTCTGAATGGTCTTAGAAGGTACCCAGTCAGTAACGTGGGGATAAAGGGTCAATGGGATTCCAACCCTCTGCGGATCAAGTTCCGTCAAACGCACCGTAGCAACGTTGCTCTGAACGATAGAACTCTCAAGCATGTCAACAGCTACCTTAACGGTAAAGGTCGGAGATGTTTGATTTCCCTTTTCAGTGAAAAACTCTTTCAGAGATTTGCGTTGACCATAGTCGTCATTTTTATCGGTCAAAAGACCGGAAACAGACGCTTTTTCCAAAATAGAATCCATCAAAGCCTGTTTGAATGATACTGGTTTTTCAGCATTTTTTGCACCAGGTTTTTCATTCATAGCTTTGATAGCAGCGGCGTTACTTACAGTAGCCTCAATAAGCTTATCAACACTCTCTTTAAGAGCCTTGATTTCAGCGTTATCGAGTTTTTCAGCGATACTTTTGTTGATCGCTTCGATTCTTGCATCGAGTTCTTTTGCTGTCACAGTTTCTTTCTGCGAGTCGGCAATCAAACCCTTGATTTCTTTCAACAATTCATCTTTCGGGTCCATTTTTAATTTTTTAAATGGGTTAATAAATAATCGTAATCAACAGCTCGTTGAGTGGTTGAAACCGGCTCATGTTTATTTTGAGTGCCCGTTGGCGGCTCTTTTGAATTTTGTGTTCCGCATTTAGTACAAAATGCGCTTGATTCACCTATCGGAATTACAACATCTGAACCACAGTTTTCGCATTTGACTGTTACGCAGTCGATGCCTTCCATGCCTTCCATGGTTAGGGTAGGCGTGGCAGTATTACTTCCAATTGGGACAGCGGATCCTTCTACACACTTGGCCTCGAGGACATACCAGAAATAGCCTTTCAGATCGGCGACATCGGCATTGGCAATCATTGGGTAATACTTCTGCCATGCCGCGTATTCGTTAGGATACTTTTCGTCATTGATAGCCATATCCACTTTTATGTAATACATGCCAACAGAATGATTTCTTACCCAACCATTTTTGTATTGATTCAGCATGAATTCATTGCGCTTCTTTTCGATAGTTGATTCAAAGGTCAAACCCTCTGTTACGCCATCGTAGGAATAACCTAATTCCTTCCAGGTGTATGAGCGTGTATAGACTTTCAGGTTCTGGCCATCAGAGATAATCTTTTCAAATTCCATCTCATGCTCCTGAATGTGCATTATCATTTTATTTTCAGATAAACTTTTGGTCCATAGTCCGGGGATATGAACATCGCCATGGCCATCAAGGAAATTTGTAGTATTGATGATAACAACCACCTTCATAGTATCTGGTAGTGATTCAAGGATTGTTGGGTCAACCTGATCCTTGTCTGCTGCCACAGATTTATCCCATACGATTACCGGAGGCATAGAAAAACAATCAGCTTTTTTCAGCATCGCCCTTTTTTGAGCAATGAGTTGTTTTTTATGGGTAAACAGGAAATCAAACAAATCATGTTTTGTCTGGAATTCCTTTGTTCCGTAGCTAAATTGAGGTTCCATAGTTTATTTATCAATAGGTTTCTTTCCTTCGATTAATTTCTTTTTCTGCTCTTTGAGCTTTTCGATATCCTCTTTTGTTGGCTTCATAGTGCTTGCGTTTCAGTTGTTATTGGATCTTCTCGTAATGTTGCTTTGGCGTCAGCCTTAAAGGTTTCTGGTCGTTCATACTTATAAATATCTCCTCCTACAATAGGTTCCATGCCAATGATGCCCAGATATTGGTTCCAGGTGATAACGCTATTGTTATAGGCTACCTCAGCGCTTTTTGTGTTTAAGGACATGGCCAGCGCCTTTTCTCTATATGCTTCCTGAAGGGCTTGGATGTGCGAAAAATCAGTTTTAAGCTCAAATCCGTATTTCCGCATGTTCAGGCGTTCGGTGTAGTACAAATCCTCATTGTCCACAAGCGGAATGATGGTATCCTGGTAAAGTCTTCTTACCGCCTGTACTTGATTTTCAAATGTCGCACCCTGGGTATATGTTTTATACAGCTCAGACGGAATGTTAAATCCATTGCTGATGATCATGGCATTATTTGAGAACTCTTTGTATATGCCAAGTTCTTCTGAACTCATGATTGTTTTAATGAATTCGATATCTGAGTAGCTAATCAGGAATTGTTTTTGCCCTTCCCTTAATCCATAGTCTGCCTTGAAAGTATTGTCAATCTCTTTCTTGGTATCAGCACTTAAAGTGATCTGTGTACCTTGTGCGTCTTTATTATTGGCCTTAATGATGCCCTGCATGCCCCTGCTTTTCAGGATCACATTCATTGCTTCAAATGCCAACTGGGTATTGGTTATGGGGTAGCGTAAATTCTCAAGCCTTGAAGACCCAATAATTGAATTTCCAATCTCGGAAACATTGATATCATTAAAGTGGATGATCTTATCTGATGAGAATTCTTTGGCCGGGGAATAGTTGATAAGTGAATATTTTTCAATGATTCCCTTTATATCAACTTGATCAAATATCTTACCCGTCTGATGGATAGTTACATATTCTGAAGGTAGATTGAGCATTGTTTGAACAGAAACTATGTCTGTTTCAAACGTGTCCAAAGGATTATTAAGGTATACGTAATTGTTACCGAAAGTAAAAAACATGTAGGCCCTCTCGTAATTAAACTCTTTTACTGACTGTAAGGGGTTGGGACGTTCAACAAATAGTTTCCTGGCGTTTTTTACACCTGTTTTCCCGGATGACCAGGGTAACTCTTTTCCGTTTAAATCGACCAGATATTTCCTTCCATTGGCCATACCATTCGCAAGGATCGATATACAGCCGTTAAGAACCGGATTCTCGGCAACGGCCTTCCGGTATTCATGGGCATTTGACAGAGACAACCAAGCAGGTTTATCAACAAGCCACTGATAATTCATTGAATTCATCGGGCTTCTGTGTATTCCTGAACGTCTGTAGAAATAGTCTGCCAACTGCTGAAAGGTTTGTTCAAACATCTGCTAACGTATTGCGTTCATCTATAAGTTAGCGAAAGTTTTTAAACTAACAACATTTGTCCTAACAAAATTTTTTATTCATTCTTAAATAATCCGTGGTATTTCTCAAGATAAGCCGCTAATCCGGAGAGTGAATCTGGGGCGTCATCCTCTTTGGTAGAGGTTTTCATGAGTTTGCATACCTGGTTAATGAATCGTTGAAGGGTAGGATTAGGATTCTCTGGAAAATAAAAGTAGAATTTCACCAGCCCCGCATTGGCCAGGATCCTTCCCATTTTGTTGGCTTTTGCGTATTGCCCAAATACATTCAGATTTGGAATAAGTTCCCGTATTCTTCTGCTGAAATAGGCCCCAAAACTGTTTGTCTCAATAACCAGCTCCCGGATATCATCCTCTTTTACCTTGCTCTGCACCTGACCTTCCTGTACTGTAAGGTTAAATTGGTCAAATATCGCATCAAAGACATAAACACGATTGCCATACACCCTCGCAATTGGCATGGAGAAACTGTCTGTTCCATCATCTGCAGTATCCGCGAATCCAATAGTAAAATAATTCTGAATGATCTTTTCAGGGTCTTTTGGGTCAACCTCTGAGGCAGGAAACTCAGTATATCTTTTCAGGCTGCTTACCGGGAATACTTTTGTTTCATCATCTGAGATAGCCACGCAATGGTAGTTAGCCTGGAATATCATCTTGGTCCTGCTGTCTACCTCCATCCTTCGCTTGAGTTTAAGATACTGCTCTTTACTCATGATATCCGGGCAAAGCATCTGATCTGTTTCTGCATCGTAAATAGGCATGGCCAATATGTACCATTCACCCGGCTCTGTCTGCTCCAAAATCATCTGCGGGTCCTGCTCTCCCCAAATAGTGGCACAAAAAATCTCCTTTACATCTCCACCTACTGCAGCATTACGACTGGAGAACGTTCCGGAAAGCCAGACCCATATTTTTGACAATGCGTTCTCACTTAAAGCGACCTCTGCGTCCTTTATCAGGTCATCCATGATACGGATTGTGGCACCTTTACCGGTAACTCCGCCCCCTACCCCAACGCCGAGATAGTTGAAATGCTGGCCATGCAAAGCCCACTTCTGAAATGAGCTGTTACCCTGCTTTATTTTTGTTTCGGGAAAAATATCAGAATAAACCGGTTGATCCCCCAAGTTCTTGACCTCGCTTATTCCATCCCGCGTATACCGGGAGAAGTCTGACGCCTGAGAGTCTGAGTGGCTGGCCGTGATAATGCGCTCCTCGTTATTTTTGCCAAGGACCCATTTAGTGAAGTTTACAAGGGTCCTACTCTTACCATGTTGCGGAGGCATCCTTATCATTAATTTATGATAAGGTTTACCCTTAGGATCAAGCAGTTTGTTATAGTAAAATTTTTCGAGAGTCTCGCACAGGTCCTTTAGGTGTGGATATTCTGATTTATAAAAAGAGGGTTCCAGGTATTGGCAAAAGTCAAAGAAATTACGTCTTGCCAGTTCAGCCCTTACGTTGCAACTCAGCAATTGTTCGTAACTCATCATCAGTGTATTTAGAGAGATCTATTGCGCGACTTGGCATCAAGGGCTCGCCCCCGGCTCCGGTAATTTCTTTTTTCTCTGGCATATTATACCCTAACATTTTATTGATCAAATCAGAAGCCTGTAATTTGCTATACAGTTTAATCTTTACATATTCCACATCAACTATATCAGGATCCTCGCGTGTGCCGATGTTGCGCTTTTGTAGTTTGGTGTCAATGGATTCAATGGAAGCTTTTTGATCATCCGTCAGGCTTTCAAATTCAGTTCTTTCGATCCAGGTATTGTGCAGATGCGCTATGGATGAAAAGGCGATTTTTGAAAGTTCTTTAACCACTTTCATTTTACTGATACCACATTCTTCTTCGATATTATTTTTGATAAAATTTATATACTGCTGAATATGAAGTTTTGCTAAGTTTTGGGAGGCTATCTCTGTTATTGAATTCTTACTATATCCGGCCTCTCTTGCGGCTCTTGATCCATTCCAATCAATGATATATTGGTGACAGAAAATGCGCTCTTTCCCTGTCAGTTTCTTTTTAAGCTCTTTGAGTGTATATTGCTTATCCTCGGCCATAATTTATAAGTTAGCAAAATTTTTTAAATATTCTCGTTAAGCAGTCTTTCGTTTTTCAGATAAATTAGTCTTGGGTGCTTTTCTTCGTACAACTGGTTTTCTTTCCATTTATTCCTGAATATCTCAGCCTCCAGTCTAAGCTCTTCAGGTTTTAACGCCCCCTCTGGTTTTTCCCTAACGAGAATATAAGTGTGCGAATCAACTTTTGCCGGAGTTGTTTTTATTTCTTTGCGCCTTTCTGCTGCTGCCCGGCAGATTTCCAGTTCCTCATCTCTTGGATTTACAAGCTTTATCATTTTTTGTACTTTTTTATGATCGCTTTGACTGCATTCAACAAAGCATCCTGCCCTTCTGCTTTTCCCGCGAGGGCTGTTAATACTTTCTGATCGATTGTGCTCACCGTGATCAAGTGGTAAACAATCACCGGTTTTATTTGTCCCTGCCGGTCGAGTCTGGCATTGGCCTGCTGGTACAATTCGAGACTCCAGTTAAGCCCAAACCAAACAACTATATTTCCACCTGCCTGAAGATTTAGCCCATGCCCTGCGCTCATAGGATGAGCCAACATCACCTGAATTTTACCAGCATTCCAGTCTGCTATGTCTGACTTTCCCTCAAGTACCCGAGGCTTGTATCCCTTTAACCTCTTCTGGATCCGCTCCAAGTCATGTTTGAAAGAATAAAAAATCAAAACTGTTTGGCCATTTGCAGCTTCGACTATTTCCTCAAGGGCTTCCAACTTTTCATCGTGAACAACATGCCAGTTTTTCTCTGCATCATATACAGCGCCATTGGCAAACTGTCTAAGCTTTGTCGATAACGCCGCTGCATTTACAGCGGATATGTCCGTGTCTGATTCAATGATGGAAAGAACCTGCTGTTTTTCAAATTCGTCGTAACGATCCTGAACGACTTTAGGCAACTTCACTTCAATTGTGTGATTTACCCGCCCGGGAAGGGATAAATAATCTTCGGTCTTCATGCTGATACAGATATCACCAATCTTGTCATAAATGGCCCTTTCGCTTTCTGTTTTCAAATTGTAGTTAAAAACTACCTGGCCATTTCTTTTCCCTGGTGTAAAATACCTTTCCCTGAATCCGCTGATTGTTTTTCCTAATCGCGCACCCTGATCAAGTAAATACATCTGGGGCCACAAATCTATCAGTCCGTTCGGTGCGGGTGTTCCGGTCAAGCCTACAACCCTTTTCACTTTTGGCCTTATCATCCTAAGAGATTTGAACCGAATGGCCTTTGCTGATTTGAAAGATGACAGCTCATCAATTACTATCATATCGAAAGGAAAAGCAGATTGGTAATAACCTACAAGCCATGCAACGTTCTCGCGATTGATCACATAGATGTCGGCCTTTGCCTTCAAGGCTTCTTTACGTTCTCGCTCGGATCCTAGAACAACTGATAACCGAAGATGCTTAAGATGGTCCCATTTCGCACTCTCAGTTGTCCAGGTATCTTCCGCAACACGTTTCGGGGCTATCACCAAAACTTTATCAACTTCAAAATAATCATTCATTAATCTATCAACGGCTGTCAGGGTTGAAACAGTTTTGCCTAATCCCATGTCGATCAAAAGACCTGCCTCGGGATTATTTATCACATGCTCTGTTGCAAAATCCTGATACGGGTGTGGGTTATATTTCATTTCGATAGTCCATTTAAAAATTTGTCTAAACTTTCCTGTGAATCAATCACCGCTGTTTTGAATCCAAGATCCTCCAACAATTCAAGGGATTTTGTTTGCAGGACTGTTGGGATTTTACCCTTTGATTTCAGTTCGACAAAACTTGCTTTTCCTCCCGTCATCAAAACTATTCTGTCCGGCATTCCTGTGTGATAAATTGTCCCGAATTTCAGGGCGATACCTCCCAGCTTCTTGACCCCTTCTCTTAACTTCTTCTCAAGTAATTTTTCATTCATGCCTTTTGGTTTTTTGGGTAGTAGTATACACGTATACAGAAATCACTCATTTTCCTACGCGTATATGCATTATAGGATCGCGGGGGTACATATTCGCTCTTTTTCTCTCTAATCCTTATTTTATACTACATTATATATTTATTGTATACCTTGTGTGTTTTATTAGATTTTCCCTTTATTTATAGAACTTTCAAGGGTATACACTAATTTATATTTGTGTTTACCTCTCGTATACTTTGGTATCCGTAGCTTTTTTTACCGTGTATACCATTAAGCACAGTTTTATCCCAGCCTACGATTCTTCTGTATACCCTTTGCCTGCCATATCCTTTTATGCTAACTGGGAATTTACTCTCTTCCCACCCTTCTACTGACCTCATTATTATGTGCAAATCCCGTGTGTTGAACTTGGTCATATCCGCTTTTTGCTTACCAAATAATTCACACCACAATTCAGCTACACAAACCCTTTGACGAACTACTGTCCCGATCTCTCCCAGCTCTTCTCCTGCTATGAAATTTCTTCTTTGGTAGTAGTCCATTTCTGCCCAATTCTCGGGCAAAAGAGTATCAAGAAAGCCTTGTACAAGCCCTGAGCGATCATCCGTTTCAGAGTGTTCCGTTTGCTTGGCATACGCCAATTGTTCCAATTCAGCACTCAAATAAAGGGTTTCTCCTGCCTTAAATAACCTAACAGCTTCAGCCCAAATCTGGTCAACTTCGTACTGATCTAATTCTTCGAAAATGTTTTTTACCGGAGTAGTTTCATCGATATCGATCGGCCAAAATCGTCGGTTGCCTGTTGGGTCCCTGAGGAAGTCTTTATTATTTGTTGAGGCAAAAAATACACACTGGCGAGGGAAATTCTCAATTCTACGACCGTAGGCAACCCTGTAGCGATCTTCACATTTTGAGATGAAGTGCTTGATCGTTTCCATTTCGGCTTTTTTCAATCCGGCAAGTTCCGCCATCTCTAAAAGCCACACACCCTGGATTTGTTCGAAAGCTTCTTTTCCCTGAACCGTTGTGAACGAATCGCTATACCAATTCCCTCCAAGCTTTTTAATAATAGTGCTCTTACCTTTCCCCTGTTTACCTACAAGAACCGTAACATAATCGAATTTAATTCCTGGGTGGAATATTCTGGCCACAGCTGCAACAAGGATCTTGCGGGTAACTGCCCTTACGTAAGGGCTGTCTTCCGCTCCCAGGTAATCAATCAGAAGGGTTTCAAGCCTTAATTCACCATCCCACACGATAGAGCTCAGATAGTCCTTTACGGGATGGAACGAATTTTTATGGACTGTAAGGGCAACGGCATCCTGTACCTTTTGAATCCCGGTAAGCTCATAAGTTTTCTCCAAGTAATGCCTGATCCCGGAGTCATCCTTATCGCACAGATAGGAATCCTTTTGCCCCAATTTTCTCCACGGAAGATCCCCAAGGGCAACTTCGCGTTGTTCGAATTTATTAAGAGCAAGCTTTTTCTTAAGGAATGGGTCGTTGTCCAGCACGATCAGCATGTTGTCAATGGTATTTTTGTAAACCCCTCTTTTGTCTACATCCATCAGTTCCAGCCAATCGGTATTTGTTTCCTCACCATCTTCTCCTTCAAATGCTGTGGCGAATTCTCCCTTGGCCTCCTGGAGTCGTTCTGTACCTAAGCATTTCCTTACTTTACCATCTTTTGCCGATAGTTCGAGCATAGCGGTGTAGGATGGCAACTTATTGCCCGGAGTACCCTCTCTGGCATCTTCGTCCCGAAGCCCATAAAGGTGTAGCCTCACAAGATCGAAGGCATTGCAGAGCTTTCCTGAAGCCGGGTCGGTGCCGTGATGGGAGAAAGCGTATTTGTCATCGTACACGACCAGTCCGGCAGCTGTGGAGCCTTCTTTGAAGGTATAGCGCCCTTCGATATCACAGGGCTCATACACGTCGTCAAGGAAAGTCTCAATCGCTTCGTGGATGTCATACGTGCGGCAGAAGGCGCCCACAACTCCGGGTTTCTCCAATGGATCACCCTGCTTCTTGATCTCACGCAGCAGGACCTCTCCGGATCGATCCGATACGGGCCATTCACTTGCATCCTGCCAATTCTTGTAATTGCCAAGAACTTTGTCTGCACTCAGCCACGGACCATCCTGGTACTCGAAGACATACTCAGCATCCTTAGAGGTAGATGGCCAGTACATCAGACGCGATGGCTCGTAGGTAGTATCATCGAAGCAATTGATATCAAGGTCTCCTGCGATACGGCGGGCAATGGCCACATACTCATCGGCAACTACCGGACGATCAAGCGGGAGCACTAATCGAAGTCGCGGACTCTCAGAGGTATGTTTATGGGTAGAGTAAATGGCAGCGGCGTTATCGAAGAGCATGGTAAAGTCATCCCATATCTGACCCCTTGAGAAGTCAATGTCCAGGGTGACCAGCTGGCGGTGAGTGATGTTTTCTGATTTGCGCCTACCGTTGTTCACATACCCGCCAACATACCCGCCAACGTCCTTGATCTCATCCTGACGGGTCTTTTTTTCGGACATGTATTCTGAGAGTTTCTCGGCTGTGCGGTGAGTCTCTGAGATTCTCCTGACAAAAGCTCCCCAGGTTGTTTCCCGATTACGCCAATGGGTTTCTTTTCGGCTTCTGCCGGTAGCGATGTCGAAGGGCCCGTCGTGCTTGATGATAATTTCTTTAGACATATTGCATTTTTTCTTTGAATAATTTCTTTATCAGGTTCTTGCTGTTGCAATGCTTTGCCCATCCTCTGTAAGAAGCGACAGATTGTGGGTTACCTCCCTTGGCTATCATCCTGGCAAAGCTCTGCTTGATGCTTTTTCTCAAACGCGTATGGGTATGCCGGAAGACGTATCCGACAAAATCAATCCCTCTGGCATCTACCGGGAATATTTGATAATTGCCTTTGATAGTCAGTTTAAGCCGGTCAGTCATATAGGCCTTTATCTCAAACAGGAGTTTGTGGAGATATTCAATACTATTAAGAGATAGTATCGTTTGTGTGAGATTCATTTTTTTTTCGTGCTGACTAAGCAGATCAAATAATTTATTGCCTAAAGCGTATAAATCACCCATGTTATTAATACTACCATAATTGGCCTCAATTTTTTTTCTTGCCTCTACGTCTCCGCTAATTGCTTTATAGACGTTCTGATAATCCTCGTAAATTTCCCTGTTTTTCATATTTTTAATTTTATTGGTTTTTAGGATTTAATTGTGACTTCTTTTCCATTTCCTCTGTTACGCATGCATCGATGACTGCTTCAAGGGCATCTGATAGGGTTTGATTTTTCCTGGCATTACCTCTCCAGGTTAATTTCATGTAACCTCGCGTGGCCAGATGAAACCTTTTAACCATAAAAAGGTTGTCAATTAAGTGAATATCATTATATGCCGTTTCAGTGGATGATCCATTTTCAATGGCTGCCTTAATGTAAATCAGTGCCTCATCGGTTCTGATTTCCTGTGTTTGAAAAATCTCGCTTCCAAGTGGTCTCATAATTTAAGATATTGGTTACTTATTAATACTTTGACTTTATACAATGGCCGTGGCTCATTTTGTAGTTGTTCAGATCCTCAAGGCTCATATGCCGGAATTCCGTTTTGGCCTCCTCAAGGATCTGAGTAATGCTGATCGATGAATGGATCACAGCTGACGATACTGTACTTGTCTTTTGTTGTCAAGGTGCCCAATGGCTGATCCGCTGACACTGGTCTTGATGATCCGAAGTTGGCGTCAATGAATTGAGGTTTCACCAGGGCAAGCCGATCCTTTGTACTTACTACCGGAGAAGGTGATTCAATTGAGGAGACGTTGTCCCCGTTGCCATAATAAGCAGAAATGAAGTTGGCAGATACAATACCCAATCTGTTTTGGCAGCTGACAACCGGGCTGGGTTCATCAATTGAAGGTGGGTTATGCTTTCCGGAAGCATCAGTTGAATTGTATTTCATCAACCAGGCTTCTTTCCCTCCTGCTACAAACTTCACGAGTCCGGCATGTAATCGCCAAAAGGTTTTATCAACGAGCGGTTTATTTCGGCCAAAAATAGAAAGTCCACTATCTTGGAGATCCAGCACGTCCTTGACTGCTTTCCATTTTCTTAGCCCATTGGTTTGATTCTTTGCGTGAGTTGGTTCAGGGAAAATTATAGGGAGGCCGTATTTGGCAAATATCCCAAAATACCTTTTCCTACTTGTATAGGCTCCAAAATTAGCAGCATTCAGGATCCGGTAATCAAAGTCATACAAATAGTCCTTAACGCTATTGACCCAATTTGTATAATCTGTTCCGGCCAATTTGCTGATAGGCTTTCCGTTTATATCGAGTGGCCCCCAACTCATGAACTCCTCTACATTCTCAATTTGGATGTAGTCAGGATCAATCGCCTGTATATATCGGTAAAGTGATTCTGCAAGCGTGCGGCTGTCAGCGTCACGGGGTAATCCTCCCTTTGCTTTGCTAAAATTAGTGCATTCAAGGGAGGCCCATAATACCAACAGGGCATTGGGGTACTTAACCCGCATCCGGGAGATGTGTTCTATCAGTGTTGATAGATCCAGCGTACGGATATCCTCGGTGAAGTGGAGCGTGTCCGGATGGTTGGCTGCATGACTTAGAATAGCGTTTTTATCGTGATTCACGCAGGCAATCACTCGGGCGCACTTGGATCCGGCGATAGTCGCTCTCTCAACTCCTGTCGAGGTACCTCCGGCTCCACAGAACAGGTCAACGTAAATCAATTTTATTGAGGGGTCTATCATTGGTTATAATTTATAGGCTACCTCCGCCATTGCCGAAGGCTCCTGCAGGAAGTTGCCAATTGTTTGTTGTGATTATGGAATTGAAATCAGATGTAGCTAACTTGATGTACTTATGATTTTCAGGAATAAGTAGGCTATTGCCCATTTGCGACAGCTCTTTTATTGTGAATTTGTTGTCAAGGGTGAAATTCAAATCTTCTTCTGTCTCCCGGATCATACTGATCACTTCAGGGCTTACCTGGTTAAGTGTGGCCCAGTGATCTTTTGAGTAGAAGATACAGCTTCTGCAACTCAGTCGGGGGAATCCCAGATAGTATGCGGGGTGTGGAGTAATACCGTGTTTCTCCATTAGATCCCATACGCGTCTCTCGGGCCAGTCGATAATCATGCGCCAGTGATGGACCAAACGAGACTTTGAGTTGGTCCTATGCAGCTCTGACTCGTTGTATTTGGATCGAGCAACGCTTTCCTCTCGGCGTTCACCAGTAACAAACAGTATCCGCTTGTCTTTCAGATCCGGCATATTTGCGAGAGCTCTAGCTGCAACATCTATTTTCAGATAGGCGGAACACCATCGGGTTGTCAAAGAGGCTGTCTTTGCCGGCCATTTAAGACGTGTGGACTCCTGACCGTATTCAGAAGATGGAAAATGACCGGAAATACCATTTCTTTCAAATCGTACATCATTTGTCCGGGAGTTATTTCTATATAATTCACCGTAGAACCCATATTCTCTCCACTGGTAGGATAACGGGATATTTAAATGATTCGCGACATTTCTCACGTAACCATCGGTGGATGGCCAGTCAAAGAAATTACGACAGGTATCCCCACGACCATCTATACTTTGGTGCCACAGCTCCATTTTTGCAGGATCCGCACCTTTCTCAAGTAGATTGAGTACTAAAGCGGTACTATCCTTGCCCCCGCTATAGGAGACAATAATTTTATCGTAGTAGGAAAGTTCTTTGATCATGGCTGTTTAGTTGTTTTCTTCATTATTTCTTGATAAATCTGTCGCAATGATTTGTTCTCTTTTTGAGTTGCCTGACGCATTATCTCTTTGTAAACTTCACCCAGGGCTATTTCTGTCTGGCGTTTTAATTGGTAATCCATCTCATTGTAAACCGGTAAACGAAACTGCGTCTCCAGAGCTTTCATCTTTGCCACCAAAATGGAAAGGGATGATATTTCAAAGATTCGGCTCACTTTTTTCAGACACTGAAATTGTATCGGGCGTTGAGTATTTAGCCTTCATGCGATCATCCATTTCTTTCTTTAAATCTGCTTCCGTTTTAAAATTAGCGGGACGTTTTGGTGTGGGCTTGCTGTAATAAATTTTTGTCTTAGTTCCGCAGCAATTTTTTGCTTTTTTTCCTGAACCACATTTACAAGGGTCATTCCTATTAATTTTAATAGTTCGGAATGGAGTCCCATTGCCGGCGCAGAATAAAACCTGATGCTCTTTCAATAAATTGTTTCTGTTTTTCATGGTTATAATTTGAGATTATTAAAATGGTACTGGTTCGGGAATTCTTTTTGGTCGTTTGTTACCGGCCTGTACTTCGAGACTTGCCCATCGGCAATTCTCTTTGTAGTAGCCCTTATTGACTTTGATCCGGTCGAGGGTTGTTCTTTTGTCTGGTCTCTCGCCCATATCAGAGAGGAAGTTGGTAAAAGCGTCAAGCCACTCCTGACAAACCTTAATCCCGCGGCCACCATAGTCCGGGAAATACCGGTGATTTGAATTAGTGCAACGCTGGATCATCGCGTCCCAGGAGTTATAGGTTAACGATTTACAGAGTCCGTGTTTAAAAGCATTTTCCTTTTTAAGGCATCCGCAACTAAGGGTATTACCTGTTTTCAAGCTACCGGCTAAAACTGTTGTATGCTTTCCGCACTGGCATAGACAAAGCCACTTTGCATGATAGTTTTTATCTGAATCGAGCCTATTGAGCGCAGTTAATCTACCAAACTGCTTGCCGGTTAAGTTTTCTGCTGCCATGGATCAATCCTTTCTGTAGTATTTCGTGGAATAGCCGTCAGCTCTGAGCAGGAGGCCTTTAGCCCATGGTATTGGCTGACCCATTATTTTGCAAACATCTTCAAGGTTTGCCCTTTCTTCTTCAATCTCGATGATAGCCTCATCATGGACGTGCATGACGATTTGATATCCTGCTTTATCAAGGTTGATCATAGCATAAGCCAGGCAGTCACGGGCAATTGCCTGAACTATATTCTCGACAAGCTTACCTCCGTAGGTCTCCTGATCACACCACTGTTTTGTTGTTTGGTTCATACCCTCGTAGATCAGTGAGGAGCTGTCAAATCTGTTCTTTCCAAGTCTTGGATGGATGTAGGATAGTTTCCTTCCTGAAGGCAGTTCAATGAATAATACCCCTGCCCGGCAGTCGAACTTTATCCCATGGTTAATAGAGACCAGTGCCTTATTCTCGACAGCTTCTTTGGCGGCATTGTCAATAGTTTTCCACAGCCTGACAATATTGGGATTCGCAGCTCTCCAGGCATCAACAAGGCCCTGGAGTTCATCTTCCTGCAAACCCATCTTTAAGGCTCCCATCTGGGTGAGTGCTCCGGGACCGCCCTGGTAACCAAGTGCCAATTCTGAGACCTTACCTTTTTGCCTAAGCGGGGATCCTTTGGTAACTTCTTCGATCGGTACTTTGAACATCTGGGAGGCTGAGGCCTCATATATTTTACCGTGGGTTGCAAATACATCCAATCTCCATTTCTCTCCTGCCAACCATGCGATCACACGAGCTTCGATAGCTGAGAAGTCAGCCACCAGGAAGGTATTTCCCGGCATTGCAACGAACGCGGTTCTGATAAGTTGGGACAGCGTATCAGGCACGTTGCCGAATAGCATCTCAATCAATTCAAGATCGTTATCGCGAACAAGTTCACGCGCAAGATCCAGGTCAAATAAATGATTCTGCGGCAGGTTCTGAACTTGTACCAAACGTCCGGCCCATCGACCGGTCCTGTTTGCGCCATAGAATTGAAGCAAACCACGGATCCTGCCATCCGACCCAACGGTATTGGCCATCACATTGTATTTCTTCACTGAGGTTTTTGCCATCTCCTGCCGGTTGCGAAGTACACGGGTTACTTCGTCGCTTGGAGTTGTTTTTAGCATGTTAAGAATTGCCTCTTTGGTCAGACTCGTAACATCTTCCCCGGTCTCATCGGCAATCCACGCTTTGAGTTGAGAAACACTGTTTGGGTTGTCCAGATTGGTAAGTTCTGCCATCTCAATAGTCAAACGCTCCTTGTAGGTTGCATCCATCGCAATGGCGTTATTTACAAACTGCATATCAACCATGACTCCACGGTCATTGATTATTTGGTCAAGAACGTACAATTCGCGTTCTCCTTCTGGTATTTTGAAGAAAGCTGTCTTTTCCCGGATCTCCCTTTCGGCTTCCACGTCACGGCCATTGTAAAGCTTGTAGGTATTCCATTTCTCCATATCGTGCTCCGGGAGGTTACGGGATCTCATGCCGTTGGCCTTTGTTGGTTTGCAGGGCATGGAGAAGTAACGGATCAAGGCTTTACCCTCGGTCATTTTCTCCTGGTCTATTTTAAGGATCTTACCAACCACTCCAAGAGCAAAAGGAAGGCCTAACATGGCTGATTTCACCATCGTGCACTCCCACTGGTCGATTGGCAAGTTTGTGCCAAAGTGTTTGCTAAGACACACCCTCTCAAAATTTGCATTGTGGGCTGTTTTAAGCACACTTGGATCATGGAGTGCCAAGAATACCTCCTCTGGTACATCTTCAAATAGGGCTAAGTCTACCACCGTCACCGGGTCTTTATCAAAGGCGTAAGCAAATAACAGTACTTCAAACTCCGGGTGTTCTGCATAGGCATACAAACCTGACTCTTTTAGGTCAACCGGTGAATAGGTTTCAATGTCTATGGCCAGTACTTTTTTTGTTTGCATATCTTGGATTGGTTTGATGGATTCAGTTGTCATAACAATGGCATCGGTGAGGATCTTGGCGAGCAATGGGGCGTCAACCATTTTGGAAGGAACAATAACCTCAGGTTGCTTGGATCCTCTCACGTTGAACGGCTTGTTACCGAGCGCGATATTAAAGAGCAGGGTATTTCCCTGAATCAGGTTTAAACGCTTCTCCAAATCAAATATCCTTTGTTTTCTTCCGTAGAAATCCCTTTCCTGAGATCTGCCTTTAGGTTGTTTCCACCGGCCTAATTTTTCTGAGTAGTATCTGCCTTTTTGTTCATCCTCAAGCATCATAACTTCTCCCCGCCCTTCCTTGATTATATCAGAAAGAGGTTTGTTAGGGTACTTCTCTTTTAATTCAGTTGCAGCCGCTAATACCTGGTAGAGGTCATCGGTATATTTCCCTTCTGGCAATTTGTAACCCAGCATATTGAACTCGATCAACTTTTTGCCAAATTCGAGATTCCAGAGAGTAGTATGATTTTTATTGCCCTTTGCCAAAACCATTAACGGGTTATTAGGAAGTTCAACCCGCATATACCTTTCTACCTCTAACTCTTCAAAGTCAGTATTCTCAGCCTCTGTTCTGGCTTTTTTCAAAAGTTCAATCTCTTTTTGGTATAGCTGAATTAGGTTGATACTGCCAATCTTCTTAGCCTGAGAAATGTTTTCCTTCATGGTCTCAATCTGAAGGTCGGCATCGGCTAAAATCTGATCTTTGGTCATGTAGCTTCCATCCTTGTCAAGGATCCTCAAACTAGCAACATGTGCTGGTCCGGTAATCCCTTTTGATGAAATGGTTGGAGAGATATTGTTTGATATTGGGAATCCTCGTTTGGTTAACTTTTCGATCATGTCAACCGATCTCACGCCGAAAGTAAACTCACCCCGAAAGGTTTTCATTTTGATATAGCCATGGCTGTCAATATCAAATCCGTTATTCGTTAAGGTTTCATAGAGGTCAGTAGAATTTGTAATTGGAATACATCCCATTGCCTTAACGACCTTGTCAAAACCTTCCGCATCAACGAGTTGTTTGAAAGGAGGATTTGTCTCAATAATCGTTTCCCTGATCTCAGAAAGTAGGGATAGAATTTCTTCTTTCTGATTCTTAACGTTTGGATAATTCCTAGTAGAGACCATTTTTCTTGTTTTGTGCCGGGTTAAATTCAAGGGCCTCGTCAAGAGTGAAAATCAGATCCTTTGCAGTTAAAGTCCTGAAGTCTGAAATACAGATTGCCGTACAATTGCTGGAAGAAAATACTAGGGTTCTTTGTTTGTTACTTTGGCCCGTTGTGATACCAGGAACTTCCTTGATGATTTCAAACAGTTCAAAAATGGCTGAGAGCTGATAAGTGTGGAAAGCAAAACCGTCGATTTGCATGACTACAAATTCGCCCTGTTTATTAGACCCTTTTGGCAGGTTTTTACAGGCCTTGAATAAATCACTTACCATTACATCAGTTTCCTCCAGATTGGAGTAAAGCTTTTCAAACGTTGGGTATTTGCCCGAAACCTCAGATCCATCTTTCGCGATTGTCCGGTCTTCAAGATCGAAGTCATATTCTTCAAAATGGACTTTGGCTAAAACAAAGCCGTTAGTAGCCCTGATATAGCCGTCAAAGTAATTGATCCCGGTTATCTCAGGCTTCCACTCCTTATCTTTTCCGACAAAGCTTTTGTATAACAAATCGGTGATTTTCTTCTCGTTCATATCAATAGGTGATTTTCAAATTTTCTTTTTTGTGACCGAATTGGATGTACGTTTTCTTCAAATTTTGAAGGATGGGAAAAGGCTTGTTTGAGTCTAAAACTCGGCTTTCATGTCCCGGTATTAACAGGATCAACCTGCCAACTTTAGGTTTTTGTTGTTTGGTGATGGCATTCATGGCTTTAGTTTTTGGATTGATAATCTTGAAGCGTGGAGGGGAGTCGAACCCCAAGGACCAGTCCCGAAGACCTTCACGCTATCCATTTTCTACATCAGATCGTCGTCTTCTTCGACCGGTACAGCGGCGAAGTCGCTTTCAGCTGTTGATCTGCCACCAAGAGGTTCGCCATCGCGAAGCTTCTGGAGGTTATTCAATCCGCAGGCAATACCTTTATTGCCCTTGGTATCAAAACCGTAGAAGGCGATGCTTGCGCGGCCATAACAGCCGGAGTAGAGTTCATCCTGATCAAGGATTGGATTGCAATCTTTGTCAACCAGACCGGGTTTTGTTTTGCAGTTTGCATTCAGGAAATAACATCCCGCGTAGCTTTCATCCTCCGGGCGTTCGATGTCACCGTCACGAAGCGGAAGCTTCAATTTCGCTGGTACTTTACCTCCCCATTTAGCTTTACCGGCTTCAACAGCGGCCTTGATGGCTTTATTCACCGCGCCGATAGTTACGGTATCGCTTTTGGGAATGATCAGGGAAACTGAGTATTTCTTTTCTCCTCCTTCGTCGATTGCGACGGCTTCCCATACGTGCAGATAAGAGAATCTTACCTTACCTGTCACCACTTTTGTCAACTGAACTTCATTTGCCATTTTGATAGAATTATTAATTATTGGAAAAATCGTTTTTTGCGCTTTCTGTACTGTTCCAGGCGACGCGCTTATCGCTTTCAGGGACCAGCGTTGGTTTACCTTGCGGTTTGATGATCAAGTCACTCAGCAGAGATTCAAAAATCTTTTTAGTGATTGTTTTCTCCATGGCTGTAATACCGAGGATTTTCTTAGTGTAAATCTGGTCTTCGTTAAAACCATTTTTGACAAGTTCTTTTGCGACCTTATCTTCGTCAGAATAGATCCGATTACTTCTACCTTCAACAAGCTTGAATCCCGGCCATTGTTTGCCGTTTTCTGTGGCTTCTGTTAAAGCCATCTCCTCGATGGATGTCAACCAGGTCTTGAATGCAGAGGCGCGTGAAAGGATATCGGAAATCTCAGCATCGGTCAAAAGAACACTTTCTGCAAAGTCGTACTGAGCAAGTTTGAGATTTTCTCCGGCATTGGCTTTGCACTGGGATTTTGCACGACAGAAGCGGCAGTGATCACCAACCTTGAACTCTCCCTGGCCGTCGAAGGCAAGTTGTGCCAATGGCTTCAGCTCGTTCTCTGCCCATGCCTGCAAGTCTGCTACTGACATCTCGAAGGAGGAGATATTATCCATCCGTGGCTGATAAATCCACATACGAACGTTTTGGATATCGTACATGTAGTCGTACTCGCGGAGAGCGCCTAAAGCGTAGAGCATCATTTGTTTGTTGTTCTCGCAGGATACCATAACCCCTTTGCCATACTTCAAGTCGATGATACCCATATTCCCATCGGCGATGATCACGGCGTCTCCGGTGCCAAACCCCTCAGGAACGTAGTCAGTAAGATTGAGTGAGGCCTCGATCTGGATAACGGCATCCTTGGTTTGCCTTTGAGCGTTGTTGAAGGTCTCGATTACAAAGTGAGCGTAATTGACAGCGTGGTCCATCATGTCTGGAGTGTAGCGTGGATCCAGCTCAATCCTTGAGATAGTTTCGTCAGCCTGTTCATTTATAATTTGACCAAATTGATGCCGGAGAATTGTTTCACCCAGTTCATGGGCCAGCGTTCCTTCTTTGGCAGCTTCTCCCGAGCTATCGGGGAAGTTTTGTTCAAAGCGGGCAGATGGCGTGCAATTAAGCCACCTGCTTGCGCCTGAGGGGGAGAGGATTGCGTGGCTCATATTAAAGAGCGTTTACCTCTTCTAAGAACTTTGCATACTTGGTATCAGGAAGATCCGTGACCCTGGCTACTTCAAACTTCGTCAGAAGTGATTTCACCTGGTCACGTTTCCCGCTTTGAGCCTTAGCTTGTACAGCTGCACGGACCGTTTCAACGGTAATTGGATCATTGGATGTCGTTTCTTCAGAAGTATTTTCTTCAGCGGCACCTTCATTCTCGGAAGCGACTTCTTCTTTTGGGGCGGATTTCTCAGAAGCTGTGGCGCGAACTCTACGAGGTGCAGCAGTGACCGCGGGTTCTACCGCTTCCGTTTTCATGGCTGAATTAGCAATGCCGCCAAAGATCAGTTTGATTGCCTCAAGTAATTCGTATGAGGCGGTAATTTCAAGTTTAATTTTCATGCCTTTTTAATTTAAAATGTTGTTTTTAGTGCTAAAATTTATATTGTGGACTTTGTTTTCTCAGTTTGTGGGGATCGCCTTTCTGATAAATTTCCCTCCAGGGCCTTGCATCGGACGATAGTGGTCGAGCTTGTCTTGGATTTGTTTCTTTTCCTCTTTGAGAAGGAAAATCTCATCATCCTTTACTTTAGTTTCCCTGCATAACTGCTCAATGTGTGCGAATTTCCTTGGGAGTTCTATATTCAAAGCTCTTAACTTGTCGTCCTGGTCGTTGATAATTCCATTTTTTAGATCCAATTTGATTCTGGAATTTTCGATTTCAATCTTGAGTTGAGTTTCGGCGGCGAACATCTTAGCTCTCATGTCCAACATGCTATTTCTGAAGTGTTCTTGAGCGACCCACCAGGTGAAGGAGATGGTCAATACTAAAATGGCGACAACTGTTACTGTGAATTTTAAGGTTTCCATGATTTTTGATTTATTTGGTTAATACTTGTATCCTATATCTTCCCACGGATCCCACTGTTCGCATTCGGGTTCGAGTGAGTTTTCGTAGCACTCAATAAATTCGTGGGTTGTGGCTTCATATCCGCAAAATCGGCAATGCTCGTGTGATTCATCGATCTGTTTTGTCCATTTTGATGAGATGAAATGTTCTTCTCCGCACTTGGGGCATTTGATATCTATTGACATGGCTTATGATATTTGGCGTTCATCGTATTGGCAGGCTTCTTCGAGGGCGTTCATCACCTGTTTGTTTTTTCTCTGCTCCTCGGTCCTGAACATTCTGCGAATTTCTTTGTCCTTGGCATGTTCGTTGAAGGCATAAAGAAGGACTTGGTTAACCAGGAATATAATGCACATTCCAACCAAGAGCCAGATGGCATCAGACCAGTCGCGTTGAATAAGAAGTAGTGTGTTCATGATTTTTATTTTAAGGGGTTTCTTAATTTTTTTCTCAACCGCTGAAAATCTATCTCTAAAGCATCACCGAGACGAAATAGACACTTACCATTTGGAATTCTTGGTTCACAAGCGATATCTCCGGATTTTAGATAAGCATATACCGTATCAGTGGATACTTCGTGTATTTTGGCCAGCGTGTCAACATCAATTAGCCTTGCATTGTGTTTTGCTTTTTGTTCAGCTATTACCTCCCTGCGAATAGGTTCAATGATGGCCTCTTTCAGATCCTTTGCATTAGCCTGATAAATGATTGTTGGTTCCATGCTTATTCGAGGTTAAAATCAGTTTCGCATTCGTTTTTTCTAGCTCTAGTGGCGCGAATTGTCCGGTTCTGTAATGGCCGGTAAGTGCGTACTATTGCCAGCTCATCGAGAAGGATCGAGGGAAGCAGAACTGCAAGAAGTATTGAGATCTGAACGATCTTCATAATGTCGATACCGTATTTAATTGCTACAAACCTGAGAACTACCTCCACGTCATTATTGGCATGAAGTTTTGAGTGGATGTGCTTATTGTGAACTATCAGCGTGTTTTCACTTCGGTTCAGCCTACTGGCAATCTCTTTGCGTTGAAAACCGTGAGCCTTCAGTTTGCAGATCATTTCCTCCATGGGGGTCAGTATGGCGGTTGACATGGCTTGGAAGATTAAAAGTTAGTTTTCAATTACGGCTGGTTGGTTTGTGGCAGGCTCCCAAATAATTCCAAATGATTGAAGAGTTGTCTTTACTACAGTCATCTGTTTTTTTGTAATTGGCCTCCGACCGTTTTTCATCAAATTGAAATAAGACCTGGCGATCTTTAGCCGTTGCATGATTACAGTTCTGACTACATCTTTATTTTCAACACTGAGTTTGTTGAACTCATCAGAAAAAGGCATTACCTCCTTAGTATCTTTGTTATATCCCTGTGCCCTTAATTGAGTATTTGTTTCCATTCTATTGTTTATTATATTTGTTGTCATCGGATACAAATATAATGGTGATATAACCATTTTCCAAATCTTTTGAGCAAAATTGATGGTGATATAACCAATTTATAATTATTATAAATAGTAAAATGGCTGACAATGATATATTATCAAGGATTAAAGAACTAATGAGGCATTTTAATGCCTCAAGTGGTCAATTTGCTGATATGATCAATATGGATAGATCAGGTTTTTCCAAAAGATTGAATGGTCATGTCGCCATTGGAGATGCTGTCCTGAATAAAATAGTGCTTGCTCTTTCGGTAAATAAGGTATGGTTATTAACCGGTGACGGCCCTATGATCTCAACAGCTACAAAGTTTAATGAGGTTGGTCTCTACTCCGGTTTAGCTATCACCAATACAGTGGCGCCATTGATCAGTCAATACGCGGCAGCTGGTTATTTGATGGGCTTCTCAGACCAGGAGTATATCGAACAGCAACCGGTTTATACGGCAACAAAAAAATATAGCGGGGGTAATTATGTTGCCTTCGAGATCCGGGGGGATAGCATGGATGACGGATTAAAACGCTCCATTAGTAATGGAGATATTGTTCTAGGGAAGGAGCTTAAAAAAGAATACTGGAAATGCAAACTTCACATTCCCCGGGTATTCATCATAGTGCATAAAGAAAGTGGAATTCTTTGCAAGGAGATAATAGATCATGATCCAGATCACGGTGTAATTACTTGCCATCCGTTCAACCCACAAAACAGAGATTTTGTCCTCGATCTTAATGATATTGCCCAGCTTTTCTATATAAAAGAAATCACCAGAGGGCAGGGTGAATATTATAAATAACCTAAAATTTAAAAGCCATGACAGAATTTCTTATACCCTTAGTTTTAGGATTAGCCGTTTTCGCCATTGCGTTTCTTGTGCTCCGTGAATTCTTTTGCTGGTATTTCAAGATTAATCAATTAATCAGGATCCAGAAGATAAATACCGAGACGCAGTTAAAGATTTATGAACAAAATGGGGGTAAAGTTGATTGGGATAAAGCAAACAAAGCAATTCACGGAGCATGAAAAATCTGGTAATTTTATTTTTGGTGTTTACTTATTCTGCCTTACAAGCGCAGGATAAAACTACTTTCCCCGCTGATTCAAACGGGAAAATTACTTATACTGAAGTTATTAGTTTGAATGACTCCATTAAAAAAGACGAGTTATTCAGTAGGGCAAAATCTACGTTTGTGAATCTGTTCAAGAATTCAAACAGAGTTATCCAAAATGAGGACCCGACTGCCGGTAATATAACTGGCAAAGGAAATTTTCCTATGTATGCTAAGTTCTTAGGAAGCACAAAGGAAATGGGAAGTGTTTCATTTACTGTTTCAATTTTAGTGAAGGACGGTAAATATAAATATGTGATTACAGATTTTAATCATTCAGGCAATGGAGGTAATGTGATGTCTGGTGGAAATTTGGAAAATGGTAAACCTAAAAACTTTTGGGCAAAGGCTTGGAATGAGATGATGGAAAGTGTAGATGTAGATACAAAGTATTTCATCAAAAATCTTAAAACAGAAATGCTAAAACCTTCCCCAAAAGCTGATAATTGGTAATTCTGTCCGCTGTATAAAAGACTAAAACATCTTCCGTGGAAATGACCTACACAAAAAAGAAAAATAAAGCTGAACCGAAGATCCAGGGAGTGGAAACAATAACTGTTTTTGACGAGGAGAAAGAAGTTAAAAGGCCCTTACTCAAATTAGGGTATGTCGCCTATTCGGTAATTGACCAGGATAATGATTTTCTCTTTGATTTTGGAGCAAACTGAGAGTTCAGAAAAGCCCTAAAATAGCCTTGAAATATGTGAATTTTACACTTTCGTTCCTCAAAACGTTACCCCATAAAACAGAAAAGACCAAACAAACAGTATGTTAAGCCTTCTCAATGTGACCCCACCGGGATTCGAACCCAGATCAAAAGAACCGGAATCTTCCATTCTATCCATTAAACTATGGGGCCAAACTTTTCGCTGCAAAGGTAACAAT
>Ga0118677_10002254_pt1 | contig 39086 bp, 39 predicted proteins | sample AliMusrvi5mmetaG_FD_86154 | JGI IMG/M metagenome (GOLD analysis project Ga0118677, IMG submission 86154) | reverse complement strand
CGGTGGCGCGTGCGTAGATCGACGTGGCGATCGGGGTCGAGCCGACGAAGCTGATCGCGTCGATGCCCGGGTGCTCAAGGAGCGCCCCGACAGTTCCGCCGTCGCCCTGGAGCACGTTGAAGACGCCGGCGGGCAGTCCAGCCTCGGCGAGCAGCTCGGCGAGCAGGAGGGCAGCGGATGGGTCCTTCTCAGAGGGCTTCAAGATCATCGCGTTGCCACAGGCGAGCGCGTTGGCGGTCATCCAGAGCGGCACCATGACGGGGAAGTTGAACGGTGTGATGCCGGCCACCACGCCGACAGGCTGGCGAAGCGAGCTCACGTCGACCCCATTTGAGACTTGGCTCGAGAAGCCGCCCTTGAGGTGGGAGCCGAGCCCGCAGGCGAACTCGATGTTCTCGAGGCCACGAGAGATCTCGCCGAGCGCATCGGCGTGGACCTTGCCGTGCTCTGCGGTGATGATCGAGGCGATCTCGTCTCGACGTGCGTGGACGAGGTGTCGGAAGGAGAACATGACCTCGGTGCGAGCAGAAAGGGAGGCGCTGCCCCACGAGGCCGCCGCTCGGCGGGCCACGGCGATGGTCTGTTCGATCTCGGCGTCGGTGGCGAAGGGGATCTCAGCCTGGACCTGACCGGTCGCCGGATTGAACACCTTTCCCCACCGTTCGGTCGTGGATTCGCTCTTGACACCATCGATCCAATGGGTGATGCGTCGCATATCGCCTCTTCGTGGTTGGAATCCGTCATCTCGGACGGCTGGCCTCCTGCGAGGATAGCCGCAGGGTAGCTGTCGAGGGTCCCGGTACACTCGGCCTCGACCAAGGGGGAGCAGTGCGACACGACGACATCCAAGAGATCCTGAACCTTAAGTACCGGTACTTCCGGCACCTCGATCTCAAGGAGTTCGACGACCTCGGGGCGTTGCTCACCGAGGACTGCGAGGCCGGCTACGACAACGGGAATCTGGCCTTCTCAGGCCGCCAGGCGATCGTCGAGTTCCTGTCGGCATCACTGTCGGATGCCGGCATCATCTCTGAGCACCACGGACACCACCCGGAGATCACCTTCCTCTCGGACGACGAGGCGACTGGTGTCTGGTATCTCGAGGACCGCGTCCTCATCCCGGCGGCTGACCTCGAGATCGGTGGCACCGCGTTCTACGCCGACACCTACCGTCGCATCGACGGCACCTGGCTGATCTCGGCGACGGGCTACCAGCGGGTCTTCGAGGAGCGTCGGAGCTTCTCGACAAGAGAGCTCCAGTCCTTCGCCAACCGCTTCGCCCAGGACTGACGCTGGGATGGACCTCGTCGGCTACGCCGAGGCAACCAGCGTCGAGAAGGTGGGCCGAGACGGGACCTATCGAGCGATGCTGAGCGATGACTGGTCGATCGTCGGCAACCCGAACGGCGGCTACCTCGCCGCCGTGATGGTTGCGGCGGGAGCCAGCGAGGCGGGTCACCCTCACTGTGTGGCGATCTCGACGACGTTCCTCGGTGCGCCTTCCAATGACGAGGTGATCATCGACGTGGCGCTCCTTCGAGCTGGCAGAGGCGTGAGCCAGGTGCGCGCCACCATGCTCCAAGGTGGTGTGCCCAAGGTCGAGTCGCAGATGGCGTTCGCCACGTTGACCACCGGTGCAGAGCGCCTCTATGACATCAGCGCCCCGCCGACCATGCCTCCTCCAGAGAGGTGCGTCCGTGTCCCGTCGAACAGGACTGCCACGGACCCCGGCATCGCCCTGATGGATTCGGTGCGGATCTTGATGGATCCCTCCACGATGGTCTGGGACCACGGCCTCGATGATGGCGTCGGGGAGCTTCGAGGGTGGGTCGATCTTGCGGATGGGACGCCGATAGAGGGGAACTGCCTCCACCTGCTGATCGATTGCTTTCCCCCGGCGACGTTTCCGTTGGGCTCGACAGGGTGGGTCCCGACGGTGCAGCTCACCAGCTACCTTCGAGCGCTCCCTGCCCCCGGGCCGGTCCTCATCCGCCAGTGGGTCCAGGTGATCGACGACGGGTTCGTCGATGAGGTCTGCCAGATCTGGGATTCGGCGGAGCGTCTGGTGGCTCAGGGAACCCAGCTGGCCAAGGTGCGCTTCGGCTGAAGGTCGGCCTAGCTCACAGTGCGCTCGAGGTGTCCCTCAATCGCGACGAGCGCTCTACGGATGAGATCATCGGCATCTTGGTCGGTGTTCTCGCTGATGCCACGAAGAACTGTCAACGACGCGTAGCCCGCAGTGATGAGCGCACCGTCGTCGTCCGGCTCTTCATCGCTGGTATCACCGAGCTCAGGCGTGGCAGAACCCAGGTTCAGCTTGATCGATCCGGTCTCGCCGACAGCGAGGCTCGAGGGCGGATGGGCCTCCTCGGCGACCGACTGCTTGATGATGCCTGCGGTCGAGACCCGCCCCCGACGGACGCCCTTGAGCTCGGCGAGCGGCAGAGCTGGGATGTTCAGGTTGAGCATGGTGCGGGCGGGGGCGGCGATGAGTTCGTCCAAGACGGCGACCGCCACCTGGGCCCCGTCATCGAGGGGTGCGCCCTTGAGCGCCTGCATCGAGACCGCCAGGCCCGATAGGCCGAGCTGACCACCGGTCAGGACAGCACCGATCGTCCCCGAGTGCAGGACCGATCGACCCACGTTCACGCCGAGGTTGATGCCAGAGACGACGAGGTCCGGTGGTGGTCCGAAGGCGCCTCGACAGGCCACGATGGTGCACAGAGCAGGAGCTGCATCGATGCCGTACGCCTCGATGTGCTCGGCACCGGGGATCTCCGTCCTCGTGTAGCCGATGCCGTCTCTCGAGAAGACGTCGCCGACAGCTGACGACGCGCCCGAGTAGTTGGCGTCGGGCGCCACCACGATGATGCTGCGCTCCTCGCCGGCTGGCGCCTGGTCGGCCCATCGGCCGAGCTCGGCGACCAGGGCATGGAGTCCTGGACCATGGATTCCGTCATCGTTCGTCACAAGTACGCGCACGCACGTACCCTAGGGCCCGGCGATGGGCAGATCGGCCCAGCCGGGGATCGGAGGCCAGGATGCCAGGGGCAGGGAGCTACGACGGCAAGGTAGTACTCGTCACCGGTTCATCGAGCGGGATCGGTGAGGCGGTGGCCCATGCCTTCGACGATCTCGGTGCCACCGTGGTCGTGAACTCCTCCACGTCGGTGGCTGCTGGCGAGGCGGTCGCCGCGTCGCTGCGAAGCGGGTCCTATGTCCAGGGCACCGTGAACGGCGACGAGGCAGCAGCCGCAGCACTGATCGACTCGGTCCTCGAGGCACACGGCCGCCTCGACGTGCTGATCAACAACGCAGGCACGACCGCCGTCATCCCTCACCACGACCTTGAGGCGGCGTCGGTCGATGAGTGGCGTCGCATCTTCGAGGTCAACGTGTTTGGGACCTGGGCGATCACCGTCGCCGCCGCTGGCGCGCTGAGAGCGGCGAAGGGGTCGGTGATCAACATGGGCTCGATCGCTGGGCTCCGAGCGACGGGGAGCTCGATCCCATATGCGAGCTCGAAGGCGGCCCTCCACCACATGACGATCCTGCTGGCCAAGACCCTCGGCCCAGACGTCAGGGTCAACGCCGTGGCGCCGGGCCTCGTGGACACGCCGTGGACCGCAGATTGGGACTTCGTGCGCGAGGTGGTCCATCAGGTGGCCCCGCTCAAGCGGTCGGCAACGCCAGAGGACGTGGCTGAGGTGGTCGTCGATCTCGCCAGCGCGGCCTACGTCACCGGTCAGGTCGTTGCGGTCGATGGTGGGCTGACCATCGCCACCTGAGCGGGGAGGGGCGGCACCACGAAGCGGATGCCCCGGCCGAGCAGCCTGGTAGCTGGCCTGACCCAGAGCGGATCGAACAGCGGTACCTGCGGGATCTTGAGTGCTCGCCTGGCCCATGGTGGCAGGATGCCGACGCCGGCGGCGACGACGAGTGAGTAGGCGGCCATCTCGTGAGGGGCTCGCAGCGGACCGAGCATCACGAAGTTGCGCGCATCTGAGCCAGACCGGGTGAGGCGGAGCTCGCTTCGGACGGCCTCATTCGCTCGATCGAGCTCAACCACTGAGCGCGGTACTTCGAGCGCACCAAGGTCGAGTGCGACCTTTGCCATGTCGGCCAAGTAGTCGTCCTCATCGGCAGCGCTCAAGTTCACGGTGCCGTAGCGCCGGTAGGCGGCGAGGAAGCAGGAGACCTCCGCGTTGTGGACGAACTCGAGGAGCTTCGGATCATCTGCCCGGTACGGGGTCCCGTCATCTGCGATGCCGGTCACCACGCGATGGATCCTGCGTACCCGCTCGATGGCAGCGGTCGCCTCCTTGGTGGAGCGGAAGGAGGTCGTGCCGACGAACATCGCCGTCCTCTCGAGGCGGCCGAGGGGGTCTTCGCGATAGGCCGAGTGGTCGGCGACGCCAGCCATAGCGAGCGGGTGGAGCATCTGGAGGAGCAGCGACGCCACGCCGCCGACCAGCATCGAGGTGAGGTCCGAGTGCACGACGCGCACTGGCGACGTGGGTGCAATGTACGCGCGCTCTGGGTCGTCGCAGGGCGGTGGTGGCTCCTCATGGAGTCCGATCGACCGTCGCAGTCCCGACGCGAGCTGACGACGCGCACCGTCGACAGCCTCGACGGCGAGGAGCCGGGGATCGCTGAGCACGGTCGGAAGCGCCACGATTCGACGCTACCGGCCTCAGTCTGAGCGCAGTGCGGCGCGAAGCAGGTCTTTGGCGCTGGCGATCGACTTCCCGGTGGTCGAGATCGTGACCGACGTGAGCTCGCCGTCGAAGCGCGCTGGCGGTCGGTAGTCATCGCTGACCGCCTGGGCGACGTCGTAGCCCAGCCGAAGCTGCGCGCCGCCGTGCTGGAAGGCGACGGGGATGTCCCCGAGGTGAGGGGCGGCAGCGACGAGCGTTCCGTCGACCACCAGGCCGAGGTTCCCACCATCTTCGGTGGAGAAGATGACACTGACCACGAGCGCACCGTGCGCCAGAGGTTCCGGGGATCGAAGTGTGGTGGTGAGGTCCGGGCCGGCGAGGGTGAAGACGGCGACACCATCGACGATGGCGAGCGCGAAGCCACCATGGCGATCGCCGAGGGCGCAGAGCACGCCGTCACCTCGTCGATCGGCGATCTCGCAGCTGAGCTCGAAGCCGCCGAAGAGCATCGGGAGGACCTCGTCGGAGATGGGGCCGGCCAGAGGGGTGAACGTCGCGCGCTGTCCTGTCGGCCAGAGGGGTCCGATCATGGTGGCGAAGCGCGTGACCAAGCGGTCGAAGATCGGCAGCACATTGTTGTCGGCCGCCTCGGCAAGCCACACTCGCTCGAGCTCTTCGACCACCTCTGGGTGGGCAGTCGCCACATCATCGACCTCGGCGAAGTCGGTGGCGAGGTCGTAGAGGCTCCATCGGTCGTCGTCGTAGCTCCGACTTCCCTCGAGCAGCTCCTCCTCGTCCAAGAGGCCCTCGGGGACGTGATTGGTGGTCGCATTCCACCCATCGTGGATGATCGAACGAGAACCGAGGAGCTCGAAGTACTGGGTGGTACGGACCTCGGTCGCGTCAGCGTCGGCCAAGATGCCAGCGATCGAGACCCCGTCGAACGCCAGCTGTTCGACGCCGTCGATCTCCTCGGGCGGCGTGATCTCGGCGAGGTGATAGAGCGTCGGAGCGAGGTCGACGGCATGGACGACCTGGTGCCGGACCGCACCGGGGTCGGGGACCGACGCAGGGTGGCGGACGATGAGAGGGGTGCGGGTGCCGCCGAGCCACGTGAAGCGCTTCCAGAGCTTGAACGGCGCGTTCCCGGCCCAGGCCCATCCCCACGAGTAGTGGTTGTAGGTCGACGGGCCACCCCAGTCGTCGAGGGCCGCAAGGTTGTCACCGAGATCCTCACGGACCATCGCAGTGAAGCGATGCTCGTTGAGGCTTCCCCGAACGCCACCTTCGGCACTGGCACCGTTGTCGGAGAAGAGCATCACCACGGTGTCGTCGAGCGCACCCTGCGACCGCAAGCCCTCGATCAGGCGGCCGATGTGATGGTCGGTGTGCGACAGGAACCCGGCGAAGACCTCCTGCTGGCGCGCGTAGAGGCGCCGCTCGTCGTCGGAGAGCGATGACCACGCTGGCACCCACGAGGGACGCTCGCTGGCAACTGCGTCGACAGGCAGGACACCAAGGTCTCGCTGGCGCTCAATGACCTCGTCTCGCCACGCGTCCCATCCCTGATCGAAAGCACCCGCGTAGCGGTCAGCCCACTCACGAGGGACGTGGTGTGGCGCGTGCATGGCACCGAGCGCCAGATAGGTGAAGGTGGGCTTGCTCGGTGCCTGCTGGCGCACCGAGGTGATGTCTCTGAGGGCTCGATCGACGAGATCTTCGGTCAGGTGGTAGCCGGCTGGGCGATCGCTCTGACCATCGAGGTAGTGGTTGTCCTCGACCAGGTTCGGATGCCACTGGCTCGTGTCGCCTTGGAGGAAGCCGTAGTAGCGCTCGAAGCCAAGACCCAACGGCCACGAGTCGAAGGGGCCCGCATCAGAGCGTTCGTAGCGGCGCACAAGATGCCACTTGCCGATCGCTCGGGTGGCCCATCCAGCGTCTCGAAAGAGACGAGGAGCCGTCGCCGCCGAAGCGGGGATTCGGCTCGTGTAGCCGGGATGGTCGAGCGGGATGTCGGCGACGAACCCCATCCCGACCCGGTGCGCGTTGCGACCAGTGAGGAAGGCGGCTCGGGTGGGGGAGCACATCGCCGTGACGTGGAACCGGTTGAAGCGGAGCCCCTCTGCCGCCAGCCGGTCGATGTTGGGGGTCTCGATTGTCGAGCCAAAGCAGCCGAGCTGCCCGAACCCGGTGTCGTCGAGCACGATGGCAAGGACGTTGGGTTGCCCCGATGGTCGCGGTCTCTCCTCGTTCGCACGAGGGCCCACGGTCAGATCGACGTGTGCCGGGTCGACGCTCACGGCGCTAGCGGGGGTCGATGGGGGTGAGCACGCCCATGGAGGACTCGATGATCTCGCCGACGGCGAGGCACTCATCTTCACGGAAGCGACGTCCGGTGATCTGGACGCCGGTGGGTAGGCCACCGTCGACGCCGGTCGGCACACACACGGCGGGGATTCCGAGCACGTTCTGCGGCAGGATGAATCGCATCATCTCGAGCACCGCCTCAGCAGACTCGAAGTTCGTGATGTCGAAGCCGTGGGTAAAGGGCTTCTGCGTCCAGGTGGGTCCGATGATGACCGGATAGGTCTCCATGAATGCGGCCCAGGCGGTCGCCACCTCGAGCCGAAGCTGGTGCGCCGCATTGATGCCAGCCACGTCGAGCTCGCCGAACGCGTCATCGGCAAAACGGAGGAATGACATGGACTCTGGGGTGAGCGCCATCTCGAGCAAGGGTCGCAGAGCGGCGAGATCGGCGTTCATGTGCAGGGCCCACGCCAGGTAGGACTCCTCGAGCATCGGTGGCGAGACCTCGTCGACCTGCCAGCCGGCGTCGATCAGGACCTGGCCCGCCGCGCGGACAGCTGCGGCGATCGCCGGGTCGGTGCTGCCACCGGCCGGTTCGGGGACCAGCGCAGCACGCTTCGGACTCGATGGCCCGTCGAAGGGAGCGCTGATGACATAGGGATCGCGTGGATCAGCACCGGCAATCGCCTCGAAGCCGACACGGACGTCGGCGACGTGTCGTGCCAGCACGCCCTGGACGAGCATCAGTTGCTCGGCGAGCAGCGGGGTGCCGGGCATCGTCGTGGTGGCAGAGGGGATCCGCTGGGCGCTGGGCTTGATCGACGTGATCCCGCAGGCATAGGCCGGGTTGCGGAGCGAGCCACCGATGTCGTTGCCGAGACCCAGCGGGCTCATCCCGGCTGCGATCGCTGACGCTTCGCCTCCGCTCGAGCCAGCTGCGGTTCGCTCAGGGTCCCAGGGGTTTCTCGTCAGGCCGTAGGTGGCAGAGACAGTGTGGACCCGAAGTCCGAGCTCGGGCATGTTGGTCCGCACGAAGGGGATGGCGCCAGCACGACGCATCCGAGCCACCGCCGGCGCGTCCTGCGTGGCGACGATCTCAGCGAGCATCGGGATGCCCTGGGTGGAGACGTCGCCGACGACATCGATGTTGTCCTTGACCGAGATGGGGACGCCGTGGAGGGGACCCAGCTCCTCGCCGGCGGCGACGGCGCGGTCAGCCTCGCCAGCAGCGGTGCGCGCCTCGTCGTCGAGGATCCGGACCACTGCATTGAGCGCAGGGTTCACCGACTCGATGCGCGCGAGGTGGGCGTCGAGCACCTCGGTCGACGAGACCTCCTTGGCAGCGATCAGGCTCGCCAGCTCTCGTGCAGACCTCGTCCAGAGCTCTTCGGCCATGGTTCCCCCCTTGCGTTGAAACGATCGCTTCGACCCTAGACGCGCCACGATCCGGCGCACATGCGCCGGATCGTGGGAACCGCTGGTGCGCCCCTCGGGATTCGAACCCGAAACCTGCGGATTAAGAGTCCGTTGCTCTGCCGTTGAGCTAGAGGCGCGTAGCGACTCTAGCAAAAAGGCCGGCCCTCGACGCCTCTAGCGCTGCAGCGACTTTGTCTCGAGGAACTCGTCGAGCCCGAACTTGCCGCGCTCACGGCCGTTGCCAGACTGGCGGTAGCCACCGAAGGGGGCCGAGGCGTTGAACGCCCCGCCGTTGATGTCCACCTGGCCGGTCCGAAGCTTCCGGGCGACCTCCTCGGCGTGTGCGGCATCGCCCGCCCAGACGCCGCCAGCAAGGCCGTAGATCGAGTCGTTCGCCACCTCGATGGCCTCCTCCTCGGAGTCCACCGGGATGATGGCGAGGACTGGACCGAACACCTCTTCTCGAGCGACCGTCATGTCGCGCGTGACCTCAGAGAGGATGGTGGGCTGGACGAAGAAGCCCTTCTCAAGACCCTCAGGGGCGTCTGGGCCGCCGGCGATCAGCTTGGCGCCTTCGTCGATGGCTCCCTGGATGAAGCTGCGAACCCTGTCTCGCTGGACAGCCGAGACCAAGGGGCCGACCATCGGTCCGTCGGTGGTCGGGTCGCCCGGTGCGAAGCCACCGACGCTGGCGGCTGCCACAGCCTCGACCTCCTCGAGCTTCGAGCGAGGCACGATCATCCTCGTCAGCGCAGAGCAGGTCTGGCCGGAGTTGAGGAAGCAGGCGAAGAGCCCGGTCGCGACGGCGGTCGGAATGTCGGCGTCCTCCAAGATGATGTTGGCCGACTTGCCGCCGAGCTCGAGGTTGACTCGCTTGACGGTCTCGGCGCCGACCTGCATGACTCGCTTGCCAGCTCTGGTCGAGCCCGTGAAGCTCACCGCGTCGACGAGCGGGTGCGCGGCGATCGCCTCGCCGACCACTGGGCCGACACCGGTCACGAGGTTGAACACGCCGGCGGGGAGGCCGACTTCATCGATCACCTCGGCCAAGACGAAGGCGTTGAGCGGGGCGACCTCGCTGGGCTTGAGGACGACCGTGCAGCCGGTGGCCAGGGCCGGGGCGACCTTGAGGGCGATCTGGAAGAGCGGGTAGTTCCACGGGGTGATGGCCCCGACGACGCCGATCGGCTCACGCACGACGAGCGAATTGCCGATCTCCTCTTCCCACGTGAAGGCCTCCATGTGGCCGGCGAGGTCGGTGAACGCCTGGATCGGCAGACCAGCCTGGATCGGGGTGGCGAGGCCCTTGGGCATGCCGACCTCGTGGCTAATGAGCTCACCGATCTCTTGCATTCGAGCTGCGAGCGCCTCGCCGATCCGGGTCATGAACTTCGCCCGCTCCTCGCGGCTGGTGGCGGACCAGGCGGGGAAGGCGGCAGCAGCAGCCTGGACAGCAGCGTCGACGTCCTCTGCCGTGCCGTCAGGGATGGTGGCCAGAACCTCTTCGGTCGTCGAGTCGATGACCTCGAGGGTCCCGGTCCCAGTCGAGGGGACCCAGGCCCCGTTGATGTAGATCTTGTCTCGGACGTCCATGGGTCCTCCCCAGCTCTGCGGCTGCCCCCTCGGCACGCCGTGAATGAGAACCTATCGCCTCGGCTCCCCGACAGTCTCGCCGTCGCCTCGCTACCATCCGTCCATGGAGACCCGTCGGCTCGGCCGGACCGAGCACCTCTCGTCGGTGGCCATCCTCGGAGGAGCGGCCTTCTGGGACTCTGACGAGGCGACCACCTCATCGCTGGTCGCCGACGCGATGGCAGCCGGGGTCAACCACATCGACGTTGCCCCCCAATACGGCCGAGCGGAGGTGCTCCTCGGACCCGCCATCGAGGCGAACCGGACTGCCCTGTTCGTCGCGGGCAAGACCCTGCGACATCATGCGGACGGTGTGCGGGCCCAGCTCGACGAGACCCTGGCCAAGCTTCGGGTCGACCAGCTCGATCTCTACCAGCTCCATGCCGTGACCGATCTCGAGGAGCTCGACCGCCGCCGTGACGCCGCCGAGGTGCTGCTCGAGGCACGCGACCAAGGGCTGTGCCGGTTCATCGGAATAACCGGGCACAACGTGACGACGCCGAGAGCCCAGCTCGAGGCGCTCCGGCGCTATGACCTCGACACCGTCATGGTGCCGATCTATCCGACGTTGCTCGCCGACCTCGAGTATCGCCATGACCTCGAGGCGCTGCTCGAAGTGACAGCAGAGCGAGACGTGGGCGTCATGGCGATCAAAGCTGGCGCCAGGCGTCCTTGGGGCGGCACGGCGAGGACGGCATCGACCTGGTACGAGCCGCACCACGAGCGCACCGACCTGGCCCAGGGAATCCGCTTCGCGCTCTCGACGCCCGGCGTAACTGGCTTTTGCACGCCAGGTGACGTCGCCATCGCTCGGGTGGCGATCGAGATCGCTGCCGGGGACATGGCCATGGACGAAGCGCAACGAGCGGCGCTCGTGGCTGCGTCGGCTCGAGAGCCGGTGATCTTCCCCATCCCCTCGTGAGGGAGCCTCTGGCGCACTTGCCGCTGTTCGTCTACGGGACGTTGCTGTTCGACGAGGTGCTCGAACCACTGCTCGGTCGCTTGCCAGCCTCTCGTCCAGCCCAGCTCGAGGACCATCAGGCTCGTCGCCTGCCTGGTGTGCCGTGGCCGGGACTGATCGAGCACCCCGGTGGGATCGTGGCGGGTCGGCTCCTCGTGGATCTCGAGGACGACGAAGTGATGCTGCTCGACGAGTACGAGGACGACTACTACGAGCTGGTTGCGGTCGTCGTCTCGGTCGGCCAGACGAGGTGCGAGGCCGCGACCTACCGGGTCGAGCCGTCGCTCGTCGAGGCCGCTCAGTGGACGCCAGGGTGGTTCACCGAGGAGCACCTTGACGCCTTCGTGGCTGACCTGCTCAGCTGACGACGTTCTCAGGCAGCTCGCCGTCGAGGATTGCCAGGAGTCCCTTCGATGCGAGGTCGCACATCGCCAGCCTCGTCGCGGTGGTCGCACTGCCAACGTGGGGGAGCAGCACCGTGCCCGGCGCGGCCAAGAGCGCGGCACTGACCTCAGGCTCGCGCTCGAAGACATCGAGGCCGGCGGCGGCGATGGTGCCGCTCGTGAGGGCGTCGATGAGGGCAGCTTCTTCGACAACGGGCCCGCGCGCAGTGTTGACGAGCACGGCCGATGGTCGCATCACGGCCAAGACGCTTCGGTCGATGAGAGCTCGCGTCTCGACGGTCAGCGGCACGTGGACGCTGAGGACGTCGACCTCGGCGGCGAGCTCGTGGAGCGAGCCGTGCCAGCCCTCGAGCCCAGTGTCGTGGCGGGTGTGGTGGAGCACGGTGGCGTCGAAGCCCCGCAGTCGACGCTCCACCGCCTGGCCGATGCGACCTCGACCGACGAGGCCCACGGTCGCGCCGCTGAGATCATCGCCGAGATGGTCCCCGAGCGACCATCCGGTCCATCGGCCCGCCCTCAAGTCAGCCTCCGCCTCGCTCGAGCGACGACGAGCCGCCAGCATGAGCAAGATGGCCAGGTCGGCGGTCGAGGCATCGAGGACCCCGGGCGTGTTCACGACGGCGACGTTGTGCGCTCGAGCGGCGGCGAGGTCGATGTTGTCGATGCCCACCGCCACGTTGGCCACCACGCTGAGGCGAGGCAACGAGAGGATTTGTTGATCGATCCGGTCGCTCAGCAGGCAGAGGATCCCGTCGACATCGCTGGCTGCTCGTGCGAGCGCCGCCGTCGGCAAGGGTCCTGGTTGCTCGAGGGCGACGATCTCATGGTCGCTCGAGCCCAAGCGCGCCAGCCCCCCGTCGATAAGGCGCTGCGTGACAAGGATCCGAGCCATCGTGGGGACCCTACGCCTTGCGCAGGTCGCTACGCTGCTGCGTCGTGACGCTCGACGGCCCCAGCTCCATCGATGAGGGTCTCGACGTCGTCGATCTCGGGAGCGACCGATTCGCCGGTCGGTACCCGCGCTGGTTCGACGGCGACCGGGTCTTCGGTGGCCTCGTCCTTGCGCAGGCGACTTCGGCGGTGTGTCGAACGGTGAGTCCGCAGGTCCCGCTGCACTCGATCCACTGCCACTTCCTCCGGCCTGCGACACCCGGCGACGAGAGCGAGATCGTCGTCGATCGACTTCGAGACGGCCGCACCTTCGTCACGAGACGGGCCACCGTGCGCGTGCGAGGAAAGCAGACCTTCGAGATGATGGCGTCATTCCATGTGCCCGAAGACGGCGAGGAGTACCAGCTCGCCGTCGCCGAGGTGCCGTCTCCCAACGAGCTGCTCTCCTCGATCGAGCACGAGCAGCCCTTCGAGGTCCTCGAGCTCGGGCCGAGTGAGCAGCGCGCAGACGGCACCTTCGAGTCGACGAGGAGGGCATGGGTGCGGTGCTCGGTCGACCTCGGCGATGAGCCACGGCGACACCTCGCCGCAGCCGCCTATGCGAGCGACATGACGAGGGCGGCCTTTCGCCCGACATCTCTCGGATCCTGGGGCTCACACGTCGACGCGAGCCTTGACCACGCCGTCTGGTTCCACTCGGTGCCGACCATGACCGAGTGGCACCTGTTCGACCTCCACACCGTGGTCACCGGCGGAGGGCGTTCCTTCATGCGCGGCCACCTCTCCGACGAGCATGGCCGGCTGGTGTTCTCGATGGCACAGGAGATCCTGATCCGGGAGCTCGACGTCCCTTCGCCGGTCTCGTTCGACGACCCTGATCGGCGCCCAGAGAGCCCCTGATCGACGGTCTGGTGCTGGTACCGTCCTGTTGAGCGACCTTGTCGCTCGCACCAGGAGGGGAGGAGCGCTGCCCATCGCACGTCGAGGAGTTCTGGGGGCAGTCGCACTCTGCGCTGCAGTGACCCTGGTGGCAGGCTGCGCCAACGCCCCCGACAGCGCCACCGTGACGGCGGGCGCCGCGCCCGGGGTCACCTCGACCCAGGTCGACGTCGGTGCCCTGGCCACGCTCTCTGGGCCGATCTCGGCTGACTTCGCGCCGATCGTCGCCGGGGTTCGTGCGTACTTCGACTGGGTCAACGACCAGGGTGGCGTCAATGGCCGCCAGGTGGTGCTCACGCACGCCGCTGACGACCAGGGAAGTCCATCAGAGAACGCCATCGAGGCTCGGGCCCTCGTCGAGCAGGATCATGTCTTCGCCGTTGTCGGTGTGGCGACCGCCTTCTTCACAGGTGCCTCGTTCCTCGCCCGGACTGGGACCCCGACATTCGGCTACGCCACCCAGAACGAGTGGGCAGGCCCGCCCAACCTGTTCGCGGCGTATGGCTCGGTGGTCGATTTCTCCACGCTCGGTCCCTCGATCGCGTACGTCGCCCACCGCTCTGGAGCGCACTCGGTGGCGCTCATGGCCTATGGGGTCGCCCAGTCGGCGGGGGTCTGCGCCGCGGCGCAGCCGACGCTCGAGCGATTGGGCATCCACGTCGGCTACGAGGACCTCTCGGTTCCCTACGGCGGCGACGTCAGCTCCGACGTCGTGCGGATGAAGCAGTCGCACGTTGATTTCGTGGTGTCGTGCATGGACGTGACCGGCAACATCCAGCTGTCGCGCACCATGCAGCAGAACGGGATGGCAGCGAGCCAACTGTGGCTCGACGGCTACAACCATTCGACGCTGGCTGCGAACGCGCAATTGATGCGCCGGACCTACTTCTTGATCCAGCACGTTCCGTTCGAGGCAGCGACTTCATTCCCTGGCGTGTTCGGCGGGCTCGAGCAGTACCTGGCGGTGATGCATCGCTACGCCCCAGGCGACGAGCGCAGCGAGGTTGCCATGGAGGGCTGGCTCTCGGCGGCGCTCTTCGTCCAGGGTCTGCGGGCCGCTGGTCCCCATCCCACCCAGCAGAGCGTCGTGGCGGCGATCAACAAGATCAGGTCGTTCACCGGCAACGGCATCACGACGCCGATCGACTGGTCGATCTCCCATCGCACGGTGACGCCGCCATCGTGCGAGGCATCGGTGGTGACCTCGACGGGACCATCTGGGCGCCCCGTCTTCAAGCTGGTGTTCAACAAGGGGTCCCAGATCTGGGTCTGCTTCCCTAACAGCGGGCCGATCGACCTCGATCGACCTGTTCCGCCGCCACCGGGCTCACCCGGCACGTGAGGTTCCTGAGATGAGCCAGGCGCTCAGCTACGCGCTGCCCGGCATCCCCTATGGCTGCACGTTCGCGCTCGTGGCGATCGGGCTCGTGCTCAGCTACCAATCGACCGGGGTCTTCAACTTCGCCTTCGGTGCCCAGGCCTATGTGGCAGCAGTGGCGTATGCACAGCTGGCATCCCACGGCGTGCCCCGAGCACTGTCTGGCGTCCTTGCGATCCTGGTGCTCTCGCCGCTGCTCGGCGTGCTCATCGATCGACTCATCTTCTCGAGGATCCCGACCGGCAACGTGGCGGCGAAGACCATCGCCGCCCTCGGGCTCATGGTGGGTCTGCCAGCCCTCGTCACCATCCTGGTGGGTCCGGGTGACATCTCGTCGCCGCCGAGCCTGCTCTTCGACGTCAACACGGTGATCTTCCACGTTGCCGGCACGCCCGTCGACGGCGTCCAGCTGTCCACCGTCGTGGTGACCATCCTCGTCCTGATCGCCCTCACGACCACGCTGCGTCACTCGGTGTTCGGTCTCGAGATGCGGGCGGCAGTCGAGAGCCCACGCCTGCTTCGACTCCATGGCGTGTCGAGCCGTCGCGTCACCACCTTGGCCTGGGCGACGTCATCGACGCTGGCAGGACTCGCCGGCGTGCTGCTGGCTCCTCGCTATGCCACCGTGAGCATCGACAACTACACCGTGCTCCTCGTCGCCGCCATCGCCGGCGCAGCCATCGCGGGGCTCGAATCGCCGGTGATCGCAGCCGTGGCGTCGGTGGGGATCGGCGTGGCCATGGGGCTGACCACGGGGTACGCCCCGGCAGGCAGCGTCTGGTCGACCGGGCTGCTCTCGGCGATCCCCTTCGTGCTGCTGCTCGGGCTGCTTGCGTTCCATCCGAAGCTGCGTCGCCTCGGGTCGAGCGAGGATCCCCTGGCATCGGTCGACCCGCCACCGACGCCGATCCTCCCGCCCGAGCGCTCCGTCATGCTCACGAGCTCGCTCCGGTATATCGGCCCTGCAGTCCTGGTGCTCATGGTGATCTCCATGCTCACGTGGGTATCGAGCACCTGGGTCTTCGTCATCACCGGTGGTCTCGGGCTGTCGCTCGTGTTCATGTCCATCACCCTGACCACCGGTGCCGCGGGCCAGGTGTCGCTCTGCCAGGCCACCTTCGCCGGCGTCGGCGCCTTCACCGCTGGACAGCTCGCCACTCACCAAGGGGTGCCAGTCATGACCGGCGCCATCGCTGGCGGCATCGCGGCGGCAGGCGCCGGTCTGGTCGCAGCGCTGCCCGCCCTCCGTCTCCGAGGGCTCGCGCTGTCGCTGTCTACGTTGACCATCGCGCTCCTAGCCGACGCCATCGCCTTCCCGACGGCGTGGATCGGGGGCCCGCCGACAGGCCTCACCGTCCCAAGGCCGATGCTCGGCTCGATCAGCTTCGCCACCGAATCGACGCGTGCCTACTTCCTCCTAGTCGTCATGGTCGTGGCGGTCACGGGGTTCTTCGTCCGACGGCTGCTCCGTGGCACCACCGGTCGTGGCCTGGCTGCGTCTCGCCAGAGCCCGCTGGCCGCAGCCGGCATCGGCTTCAGCCCGTCGCTCACGAGGATGGTCGTCTTCGCGCTCTCAGCCGCGATAGCTGGGGTCGGGGGCGCGATGTACGGTTCGCTCCTCCAGGTGGTGAGTCCCGGCGATTTCACCTATGTCGACAGCCTCCTCTTCGTCGTCATCGTCGTCACGGTGGGCGCGCGCACCGTGGCGGGTGCGATCGAGGCAGGCGTGGCGTTTGCGGTGCTGACCCAGCTGCTCAGCTTCCTGCCGAACCGTGCGTCACCCTCGAGCATCGTGGCGCTGCTCTTCGCTATCGGCTCCTTCACCTATGCCTCGCACCCCGAGGGAGTCGTCGAGCGAATCCGCCGAAGTGCCTCCTCGGCGGTCGACCGGGTGCTCACGGCAACAGGCGTGTCGGCGTCTCACCACTCGATCGAGGAGGCGGTTCGATGAGCAGGTTGCGCTGTGTCGGGCTCACCAAGCGATTCGGCGGGCTGACCGCAGTCGACGACGTGAGCCTCGAGGTCGAGGCTGGCGAGCTTGTCGGCTTGATCGGTCCGAATGGAGCGGGGAAGACCACCGTCTTCGGGCTCCTCGCTGGAGAGACCGCCGCCACGGGAGGTTCGGTGCTTCTTGACGAACGGTCGATCGATGACCTGCCTGCGCACCGTCGAGCTCGCCGAGGCATCGCCCGCACCTACCAGCGCTTGGAGGTGTTCCCCGACCTGACCGTCCTCGATCATCTCCTCGTGGCCCAGGCGGGCCATCGAGGCTCGACCGGCGTGGTCAGGGACCTGGTCGGCAGGGGAGGGCCCACGAGGGACGAGATCGGACGCTCGATGGCGGTCCTCGAACGCGTCGGGATCGCCGATGCGGCCGACACCGTGGTTGCCCGACTGAGCCTTGGGTCCTGTCGACTCGTCGAGCTGGCCCGCGCCTTGGTCACCTCGCCATCGGTCCTCTTGGCCGATGAGCCCTCGTCGGGCCTTGACGCTGCGGAGTCAGGGCGGGTGGCGGAGCTGCTCAGCTCGTTGAGCGGCGATGGCCTCGCCATCATGCTCATCGAGCATGACCTCGACCTGGTCGCAGCGGTGAGCGATCGAGTGGTCGTGATGGATCTCGGCGCTGTCGTGGCTGATGGCTCTTTCAGCGAGGTCATGGCTGACCCGAAGGTGCGGACCGCCTACCTCGGCGCGACCCGATGACGTCGGTGCTCGACCTCGTCGACGCGCACGTGGCGTACGGACCCTTCAAGGCGCTCTTCGGCGTCGATCTCTCGATCGACATGGGCGAGGCGGTGGCCCTGCTCGGTGCCAATGGTGCGGGTAAGTCGACTGTCGCCAGAGTGGTCTCGGGCCTGGTCCCGCTCAGCGAAGGGCGCCTCGTCCTCAACGGTGACGACATGACCGGCGCGGCAGCGTGGCGGATCAGGCGGGCGGGTGTGCTGCAGGTGCCCGAAGGCCGCGGCATCTTTGGGTCGCTCAGCGTCGAGGAGAACCTGACCATCGGGCTTTTGATGGAGCCGCGTGCTCGACGACGAGAGCTGCTCAGGGAGGCGTTCGATCGTTTCGAGCTGCTCGCTGAGCGTCGAAGCCAGCGGGCGGGGACGCTGTCGGGAGGCCAGCAGCGGTTGCTGGCCCTGGCGGTGGCACTCATCGATCCGCCAACCCTCCTCGTGGCCGACGAGCTGTCGCTCGGCCTCGCGCCAGGGATCCTCGACGAGATCTACGCGTCGCTTGCTGAGCTCAAGCGCCAGGGGACCTCCTTGCTGATCATCGAGCAGCAGACCGAGCGAGCGCTCGACATGGCAGACCGTGCGGTCGTGCTCTCGAGGGGGTTGGTGGCCTACGACGGTGAGCCCAGCGATGCAGTCGCGGTCGCCGGGGCGATGCTCGGACCAGCCTCGAGCTGAGAGCCGGCGCCCGGCCCCAGCGCGATGGGGACGTGCTGTCGTGGGACAATGAAGGAATGCGGGTCTACCGATGCTTCGCCTTTATGGACCTGTCGGGCTTCACCGCGCTGACAGCCCACGAGGGTGACGAACCGGCGGTGGCGGTACTCAGTTCGTTCCGATCGACGGTTCGAGAGATCTGCTCTCGTCGAGGCGTTCGCATCGACAAGTGGCTAGGCGATGGTGCGATGCTCGTCTCAGTGCAGCCCACGCCGCTGCTCGCGGCCTTGCTCGAGATCGAGCTGGCACTCGAACGAGCCCATCTGCCGCTCAGGGTTCGCTGCGGTGCTGCAGATGGCGAAGTCATCCTCCACGAGGGCGACGATTACATCGGCCACGCGGTCAACATGGCGGCGCGCCTGTGCGACCTGGCACCCGGCGGCGAGGTCCTCGTGACCCAGGAGCTGGCCAGGGAGCGCCCCGGCTGGTCGTCGATCCGAGAGGCGCGCGAACAAGAGATCAAAGGGTTCGACGAGCCACTCAGCGTCGCGGTGATCGGTCTCGCCAATCTCGGCCCGTCGGCTGCTCCCTGCCCGGTCTGTGGCATCCCCGTCGACCCCTCGGTCGCCGCCGCCTCCTCTCGTGACTCCTCGGGTGCGAGCGTCTGGTTCTGTGCAGAGAGCTGTCAGGAGACCTGGCAGCGGCGGCCGAGCTCGTCAACGGTGCACCAGGGGAGCCTTCGGGTTCCGTTGATGGGGTCGTGAGGCTTTTCGCATGAAGCTCAGCGTCAAGCAGATCGTCGCCTCGGTTGCAGGTGCGGTGATCGCTGCGCTGGCGCTCTCCTTCTTTGGGGTCGGAGGGACGATCATCGGAGTCGCGCTCGGGTCGGCGGCTGCCACGATCACCTCTGCGCTCGCCTTCCACTCGCTCGAGGCGGGCCATCAGAAGGTCAAAGAGATCGTCAAAGACCAGCCGCTCGGCACCGCCCCATCTCAGCCAAGCGCGCCACCGGCACCACCAACGCTCGGCGCGCCGGTGCTGTCTGCGTCGGACTGGAGTCGAGAGGGGCCAGCCATCGCAGCCCCGCCACCTGTGGCGCCGCTGCCACCGGCGTCGCCCCGCGGCGTCCGCTGGCCGGTCATCGCCGTGATCGGTCTGGTGTTCGTCTTGGCGCTCTCGGTGGTGACCGTCGTCGAGCTCGCTGTCGGCAAGCCGCTCAGCACAGTGGTCAAGGGTGGCCCAGCGCCGGCCAACAAGACGAGTGTCGGCGATGTCTTCTCGAGTCGTACAGCGACGACCGTGTCGACCACAACGTCCACTCTGCGACCAGCGACGACGACGACCGGGCGCCCTGCGACCTCGACTACCACCTCGTCGACCACGACGTCCACGGTCCCGGCAACCTCGTCGACCACCACCACATCGACGTCGACGACGACGCCCTCGGCAGCGCTCAGAAGCCCCTGAAGGTCGGGTCCCGCCGCTCGATGAAGGCGGCCACGCCCTCCTTCATGTCCTCGGTGGTGGTGACCAGCTCCTGCCCCCAGGCCTCGTCGAGGAGTGCGCTGGACCGGTCGTGGTCGAGCGCACGGTTGGTGATGGCCTTGGTGATGGCGATGGCACGAGTCGGCGCCTGCGCCAAGCGCTGGGCCAGGGCCGTGACCGCGTCGGGGAGCTCCTCGTCGGGAACGACACGGTTGGCGAGCCCGAGCGAGAGCGCCTCATCGGCGCTGACAGCGTCGCCCAGGAAGAAGAGCTCCTTGGCCTTCTGGATGCCGACGAGGCGCGTGAGCAGCCATGCGCCCGCTGCGTCAGGGGCGATGCCGCGACGGATGAAGACCTCGATGAACCGGGCGCTGTGTGCGCACACGACGAGGTCGCAGGCCAATGCCAGGTGCATGCCGCCACCAGCAGCGGTGCCGTTGATGGCCCCGATCACCGGCTTCTCGCAGTCGAGGACGCTGGTGACGAGTCGCTGCCATCCACGTTGGATCAGTCGAGCGGCTTCCCCCTGCGCGCGAGGCGGCGCACCGTCTGGTCGTGGTCGAGGTGGCCGCTGATTGCGCAGATCGGCGCCCGTGCAGAACGCCTTGTCGCCAGCGCCGGTCAGGACGACGCATCGGACGTTGAGGTCATCGGATGCATCGTCGAACCACTCGACGAGCTGCTCTCGCATGTCAGCGTCGAGCGCGTTGCCGGCCTCGGCCTTGTCGATGGTGAGACGAAGGATCCCGTCGTCGAGCTCCCGGGTGATGTTGTTGGCGCTCTCGGTCATCGCGTTCCCCCCAAAGGCTGTGGGCGAGGTCATGTCCCGTGACCGACGCTGTCGGTCACGGGACATGCTCGCAACTTGGGGTGATCGACGGGGCTCGAACCCGCGACCTCCGGGGCCACATCCCGGCGCTCTGCCAGCTGAGCTACGACCACCAAGGCGTTCAATACTGCCACAAGCTGCCTGTGGTGGTGCCAATCGGCGGAGAGACTTCGACCGCTCGTTGGGGCGAGGGGGTAGCCTCTTGTCGCGCGGTGATGATCGCGCCAGCGCCCCTGTAGCTCAACTGGATAGAGCAGGTGGTTTCTACCCACGGCGGTCTCATGCGCTGTGCTTCCCTTGAAAAGTCCAGGTCGCCGGCAACCCTTGGTCGGGGCACCATCTGCTGTAAAGGGCGCGAGCCATCTGGTCAATGTTCATTGCTGGTGAATACCCCAGATGGGTAGCCCCAAGCCGCTGTGGTCGGACATGCCTGATTGCGACTCAGCCGCTCCGATCTGCGACTCGATCTGCTGGGCGAGCTGATCTGCTCCCTGAGAATCGGAGATCAGGCTCGACGTGGCCGACACCGAGTTGCCGTTCGAGTTCGCCACGCTGCCCACGTCGATGATCGTCTGCTGGTTGTCTTGGTCCGCCCACATGGCGAGCTCGTCGTCGATGCTCTTGAGGCTTGGATAGCCGCTTGGGGGAGTGTTCGTCGCCACGGCAAGCACACCACTGTTCGACGTCTTCGAACACGCGGGGGCGGCGCTCTTGGCTGCAAGTGATGCACCGACGAGGTTGGCGGCCGTCGGGCTCGTGAGCATTTGCTGCGCGGCAGTCTGGGCAGCCTCTGTCTCGAGGATGCACGACCATCGCCGAAAGTCAGGTCACGAACCTGACAACCGATCTGGCCGCAAAAGCGCCGCTCACCAATCCAGGAGTCTCGTACGTATCGGGCTCGACGCCGGCGAACACGAGGCGGTCGACACTCTCCTTTGGTGCGCCAGCGAACGCGCCACAGACGACTTGGCAAGACATCTGCTCCCGCGCGTCGTTCACGTTGCCCGTGACGCCGACCCGTTGCCGACTTCGCATCGTCAATGCAGGAACCTTCCCCGCCGCCATCACCTCGATGTCCGGTGATGGCACCTCACAGACGTACGTGGCAGCGCAGGGCCTGAGTGTGGGCGACAAGGTGACCGTGACGGGTTGCTCCGTCGCTGGCTACAACGTGACCAACGCTGTCGTGACAGCGGCGTCCGGCACACAGTTCTCTGTTGCGGGAACCACCACCACTTCGGGTTCAATCGGCGGCTCGTTCACCTATGCCCTTTCGCAATCTGTGACGATCACGGGCGCTTGGTGGGGAACCCCGAACGGCGGCGAGTCGACTTGGCTTGGTGATTTCGCCTCGGCCCCGACACAGGTACTCACCAGCTCGACAGTCGACCTCAAGGACGACTGGACTTCGGCCTGGTTCATACCCCCGTCGAGTGCTGTGGCCGATGCGTTCCAGGCCATCTCCATCGGCTTCACGGTGGCAAACGATTCCAAGGTGGTCCGCGCCGCCTCACCGGGTTGGTCCTGGCACGGTACGACCGGGACCGGTTGCGCCACCGCTGCGAGCGCAGCCGCCGTCCCCGGCGTGGGAACACAGACCGCCTACTACTTGCCGTTCGACGTCCGCATGGAGTTCGAGTTCGTCGGGTCGAATCAGATTGGCCTGTTCGTCGGCGACTCACTCACGGGCGGCTACATCGCCAACCTCGCAGGCGTGGGCCGGATGGGCCAGGACTCCACCTGGCCGCAGATGGCTGCAAATCGGATGGGTGCGCTGGCCCTCAACGCAGGTGTGAACGGCGCCACGACCGGCAACTGGGCGCAGTCTGGCGCCCGCATGTGGTCGCGCTTCGATCTGTCAACGTGTGCACCTGACTTTGCCGTGATCGGGTTGGGGACAAACGACATGGCGCTGGCGCCTGTGCCATCAGTGTTTCGGGCGAACATCCTTGCCATCATCTCGAACTTGCAATCACTCGGCATCAAGAAGATCTACCTCGTGACGACACCGCCTTTCCCCGGAGCCGCCTTCTATCGACAGGCGATCCAGGCAGGCATCCTCAAGGCGACCCTCGCCGCGGGTGCGCTTGGGTCTGTGACCATCGTTGGTCCGGTCACGACGACCACGGCGCAAGGTGGCGTGCCCGGTGGTGGCAACCCAGGGGCGACGACCGACTGGTATCAGTCAGGGACGAGCTTCAGCGTCACGAGTTGCACCACCACGAACAACTCGCCCGTCGTGACGACAACCAACAACTTCCTGACGGCGAACACCATCGGCGTGTATGTCGGGTCATATGTTTCGGGAACCGGCATCCCAGCCGGGACGCAGGTCAAGTCTGTGGACTCGGCCGGGCAAATCACCTTGTCCAACAACTGCACGGCATCAGGAACGGTCACCCTTTCGTTCAACTGCAATACGTGTTACTTCGAGTTGCCGAGTTCGGGACTCATGGAAGGCCCGTTCCCGATCACGGCGGCATCGGGCACCACGACGCTCACGTTGACGGTTTCAGGAACCCTCGCCAATGGTCATGTCCTTGGAAGCCCGGTCTTCGTCGGTGCCGAGGGGTTCCGTCAGATCATCAACGACTGGATGCTCCAGGGCGTGCCCGGCACCATCGCAACGGTCGATCTCGCCGACCCGGCCACTGCCCCCGGCATCCCAGCGGTGCCAGGCGCCGCCAACCCCCAGGTTCCGATCTCGCAACAGAACTGGCGCTTCTACCCGACTGCCTACAACGCCCACCCTCAGACGCCGGCGCTCTATGGGCGGTGGGCGCAGGAGTTCGCCTCGAGCGTGAGCGGGCAGTAGCCGACCCGGACCTGGGGCGTCGACTCCCCAGACGTGTGACATCGCCCCTCGGCCTCCGGGTCGGGGGGCTTTGTCGCGCCCAGCAACGGCGGCCGAAGGGCTATGGGATCTGATTCTCCGACGCTGTTGCCAATGATCTGCCAAGGGACAGTTCGGAGATGTTCGAGAGATGAACGAACTCGAACTCGGGTCCATCGTTCACTCGAGGCAAGCCGGCCGTGTCGACGAGCCAGACGTTGGGCACCGAGTGGGCGACGCTGACATCAGCTCCTCGGACCTCACTGTTCCCAAGCATGAACGTCGCGTACTGCGAAGGCGTGATGGTGCTCCTCGTGGCATTCCAACATGCCGACACGTCAGATTCGGCCACGATGATCGGCGTGGCGGTGGTGGCAGGGAGTGCCGTTCTCACTGCTCCAATCAGGTTGGTCAGGTTCGCCTGGTAAGCCGACGCAGTCGATAGGGCGAGCGAGTCCTGCTCGCCCTGATACCAGTAGAACCCGCCGATTGTGTCGAGCTACCCCTGGGCCGCATCCGCTTCCATTGTCTTCTTGACGAGAGCAACCATGCCCGAGAACAACCCCGTACCGGTTTGGACATCAAGAGTTGGGTCTGACGGATCCCAGCTGGCCATCCAGGATCCGGGATATGCAGCCTTGATGATCGTCACGGGCAATGCCTTGTCAGCCCACAACTGTCGCGCAAGCCCGATTTCGGGACCGAAGATGAACTTGGGGTGCTTCGTGGTGCCTCGGATTTGCGGAGTGTCCAAGGCAACGGGATGAGTCGAGTGGGCCTTGAGAACATCCCAGGGAGCCCACACAATCTGATCCTGAGAATCAGCGCCGTTGGTGTATGGCGCAGCGAGGTAGTCCTTCCCCGTCGTCGGATCGGTTGAGTAGGACTCCCATCCCGTGGCGTTCGACTGGCCCGCCACGATCAGGACGACGCGATGGAGGTAGTGAGCCGACAAGCTCGACGGTGCGGAGGTGCCGGACCCACTCGAAGCAGTGACAGAGAACTGCCAAGGCGTTGCATCGGTGATCGCGATGAAGCAACTCTTGGCGATGGTCGTGCATCCCTTGCCCGCCGGCGTCGAGGACACGCTGTAGGTGACCACGCGCCCCGGAACTTTGGACCAGGACACCTGCACGCCGCCGTACTTCGCCTTCACGGTGAGGTTGGCAGGCGTTGGCGGAGCGCTAGGCGAAGCGGCCGCTGGGAGAGCGGGCAACCCGAGGGCCGCCATCGCCGCCACGGCGAGACCGGCAGCCATCCTCGAGCGCGCACTCATCATCACGAGCCGAGGCTAGTTGGACGTTGTGGCGAAACGCTGTCGGATTGCCCTTCCTGACAGATCTACTGATCGACCACCGGCATCGCAGAAGCAAACGTGTGCCATTCCGTCACCTCGACGTGGACAACGGTCCACTGTCCCGCAAGGAACGGCCTCATCTCATTCCACGACAGCTTGACAGCGTTCTCCGGGGAGTCAGCCTCCATCGCCAAGCGAACCGAGCACTTCGTGTCTGTCATGCCAACGACGACGCCGAAGGGCTCGAGTGCGTCCATGAGCTCGTCGGCGACGCGGTCGGGATCCTGCACGGATCCAACTGCCTCGATCAGCACGCTCCACTCAGTCATCACCACGTCCTCTTTGAAACTGCGCTCTATCGATGAGCCTCATGGGTGAGGCCCTAGATCCACGATCGTGATCGTTCCATCCTTGGGGCCGTGGAACCACCAGATCCGCCAGGCCGAGGGAGTGCCCGTCTCGATGTTGGACTGCCAGATCGGCGCCCCGAAGCGCTTGTCGAAGTTCTCGTAGCGGTGCGTCCGCAGGCTTGGGTAGTCCGGGCCGGGCTCAGCGAGAAGCGCGAGGGTCTTGGCGATCTTCTTGCTCTTCGCCTGATCCCTCTTCTTGGTCTTGGCGATGATGGCGCTGGCGTCTGTCGTGATGTCGATGCTGTATCCCATGTCCAAATTGTACCCACTTACCCATTTACCCATTTAGAGTCAAGTAGGTATTGACACAGAATCCAATGAGGCGTACCCTGATCTCGAAGCCCCACAGGGAGTCATGAATCTGGGGGCATTCGATAGACAGGGAGACGAGGGAGGCAGGGACGTGAGCGTCATCGAATTGGATCTGGACGACCGGAGGCGCGTGCCGCTGACGAAGCTCGTCAGCCCAGACGTGCGCAGGTTGCGTGCAACGAGGCTCGAGAACGGGTCGATCATGCTGACCCCGGTGCACTCATTGACTGACGATGAGTTGGCGATGCTCCAAAACCCAGAGCGCATGGCATCGATCAAGCGCGGCGTCGAGCAGGCCAAGCGCGGCGAAGTCACCTCCCACACGGCCGAGGAGCTGCGCGCTGCTTACATCGAGGAGTACGGCATCGCACCTGAGGACGACATCGACTGAGATCGGGTTGATGCCCGTCAGAGTCGGCCGCCTGGACTCAATCTCTTGTGCGCCTCTCGGGCTCGCTCATCAGCGACCGAGGCTCCATAGCGATTGACCATCGCCCTGCTTCGCCAGCCGGCAAGTCTCATCAGGTCACCCTCCGAACCGCCCGAGGACAGCCACTGGTGAGCAAAGGAGTGTCGAAGGCGGTGAGGATGGATCGCCTCGATGCCAACCTGTCGACCTCGCCGGCGAACCATCTGGTAGACGCCGAACGTCGTGAGCGGTCCCTTCTTGCCAAGCCAGAGAGCGGGGGAGTCGGCGAAGGGGTGCCGACGGCGGGAGCGCAGGTACGCGTCGAGCGATCGAGCGGCCTTGGTCCCGAATGGCACAGCGCGCAGTCGCGAGCCCTTGCCGACGACCGTGATGATGTTCAAGTCCAGGTCCAAGTCCTCGATCGCTCGATCCGTGAGCTCGGCCAAGCGCAGGCCGGAGTCATAGAAGAGCCGCAGGATCGCAGCATCTCGACGATCGTTGAATCGTGTCCCCTCGCACGTCGCCAGCATCGCCTTGATCTGCTCTTCGGTGATGACCTCGACCGGCTGCTCTGGCACGTGGGGTCGTCTCATGTTCTCCATGGGGGAGCGACGGATCTCTCGATCCTCGACGGCCCACTTGAAGAATTGCTGCAAGTCGCCGTAGCGGATGGATGCGGTCTTCGGCTTCCATCGCTCCACTTGGTCTGCGATGAGCAGCTCGACGTGCTCTCGCGTCAGTCGCTCGATGTCGGTTGGCAGCCCGTTCTCAGCGCAGTACTCGACGAACAGCGTGACGCTGGTCAGGTAGGAGCGGATGGTCTGTGTGGCTCGGTTGGCCGCCTTTAGGTAGCGATGCCACGACGCGATGAGCATCGGCATGTCGCCTTGAACCTTGGCAATCGTCTTCTCCATTGCTGCCTCCTCGGCTGTACAATTCCCATCGGCTGTGACGTTTGAACCTCAAGCGGCCACCGCTGCTATCTGCTCTTGAACCTCTGTGCGGAGGTCAGATCTCCGAGGGATCTGGCATAAGTGCAGGTGAGAGAGCGAAAACATGCCCCTGTAGCTCAACTGGATAGAGCAGGTGGTTTCTACCCATCAGGTTGCGGGTTCGACTCCTGCCGGGGGCACCAGTGTTCAAGCGCCGCTTTCGCCCAGGCCTCAGGGTGTGGTGGCGAAGAATCGAGCCGGCCGGTCGCCCTCGCGCCGGGCGCGACCGCGAACCTCGAGCAGCACCAGGTGCGCCAAGGTCTCGCCGTTGGCAGCACGCTGCATGAAAGACGGGATCTCGTCGAAGGGCCGAGACCAGGTGAGGGCAACGGTGATCTCCCAACAGGTCATCCCCGGCGTGGCGTCGAGCATCCCTTCGATCTCGGCCAAGCGCTCCTCATGGTGGGCGATGATCTGATCGGTTCGAGCGCGCAGTCCCCTGAAGCGGTACTCGTGGGCTGGCAGCACCTCGTCTGGCTCGAGGAGCCCGATGCGCATCAGCGATTCGAGGTAGTCGCCGAGCGGGTTCGGGAACTGCTGGGAGTGCATCGAGATGTTGGGGCTGATGCGAGGCAGCACGTGGTCGCCCGAGAGCAGGAGGCCAGCGGTCTCGTCGACGAGGCAGAGGTGGCCTGGCGAGTGGCCGGGCGTCCAGATGGCCTTGAGGTCCCAGCCCTTGACGCCGATCGCGTCGCCGTCCTCGACCTGGCGATCGGGCAGCGCCATGTGGACGAGGCTCCTGATCTCCATCGAGGCGGTGGCGAGATCGGGCAGGCTCGACGCCGGCACACCGGAGAGCTCGAGCAGGGCGGTCATCCGACCGACCAGATCATCGGTCTCGACATAGCGCTCTTCGAGCATGGCGGTGTCGGCAGGATGGAGGCCGATCCATGCGCCGCAGGTCTCTCGGATCCGCCCAGCCAGCCCGTAGTGATCTGGGTGGATGTGGGTGACCATGACACCGGTCACGTCGGCCATCGATCCGCCTGCGATCTGCAAACCATCGTTGAGCGCATCCCAGGCCACATCGGTGTTCCACCCGGCATCGACGAGCGTGATGCCGTCGTCAGCCTCGAAGGCGTAGACGAGCACGTAGCGGAGCGGGTTGTTCGGGATCGGGACGGGGATCGACCACAAGCCGGGTCTGACTTGCTCGACCTCTGGCAAGACCTTGGCGTCCCACGCAGCTCGTTGGGAGACGCCGGTCACCTCGAATGCACTCACCGCCGGAGGTTACCGGTCATCGACGCTGTGCGAGGGAACACCTCCAAGTCGGGAAGGCGGGATTTGAACCCGCGACCCCCGCGTCCCAAACGCGGTGCGCTGCCAGACTGCGCCACTTCCCGGTGCTGACCTGATGGCCAGCGGTCCAAGGCTACCGGTGGGAGCGAGCCCCCTCAGCCGACCGGCACTGGGGGAGTCGTCGCGCCGCGCAAGAGGGCACCCGGCAGGGCTCCGGTGGGCGTGCCGTCCTTGAAGGTGACGGTGCCTCGCTTGATGGTCGCCACGTAGCCCCGGGCACGCTGGACGAGTCGGTGGCCACCTGCTGGCAGGTCCGTCAAGACCATCGGTGGCTCGAGCTCGAGGGCCTCGAAGTCGATGAGGTTGACGTCGCCGAGCATTCCCACCTCGAGGGTGCCGCGGTCGTGGAGCCCATAGAGGCGAGCTGTGTCCATGGTCTGCTTCTTGACGATCCACTCGAGCTCCAGGCGATCGCCTCTGGTGCGGTCGCGGACCCAGTGGGTGAGCATGAAGGTCGGCATCGAGGCGTCGCAGATGGTGCCCACGTGAGCACCGCCGTCAGCCAGGCCGAGTGCGGCGCGAGGGTGCTGGAGCATGGCCAGCGTGGGCTCGAGGTCGCCGTCGGAGTAGTTGAGGATCGGGAGGTAGAGCAGGCCCCAACCGTCATTCGCCATCATGGCGTCGAAGGCCACTTCGAGCGGGGTGGTGCCGTTCGCTCTGGCGATGCCGGCCAAGGATCGTTCGTGGCCGGGCTCGTAGTCGGGCGGGTCGCCGAGCACGAAGGTCTTGGCGAAGGCGCCTTCGAACGCTTCCTGCTGCTCCGGGGTGTCGGGCGTAAAGGAGGTGATCGCCGCCCTCGTGGCGGGATCCTTGAGCGCGGCGAACAGCTCGTCAGGGGAGAGGTCCTGCGCCTTGAGCTCGGCGTAGGCCGGGATCTGGTCGAACAGGCAGTAGGTCGTCTGGTGGCCGGTCAGGATGCCGGTCGGCCGGCCCGCCACCTGCGGCCAGAGGTCGGCTCCCTCGGCGACTGCCTCGAGCGAGGCATCGAGCATGTCCTTCCACAGCCCCGGCGCTGTGTCCACCTGGAGGAGGGCGAAGGACACCGGTCGGCCGATCGCCGCCGACAGCCGACGCATCCACGCCATTTCCTTCGGGGCCGAGACGATGTCCTCGCCGGCTGTGCCCATCGGGGCGAGCTCGAAGACGCCGGCGTCGAGGTCCTTGAGCGCGCCGCCGATGCCGAAGAGCTCATCTTCGGCGGCGAAGGTGCCAGGGACAGGCTCGCCGTCGATCGCTCGGTGCGCAATCGTTCGCGAGGTCGAGAAGCCGAGTGCCCCCGCAGCGATGGCCTCTTTGACGATCGCCGCCATCTCGGCGATGTCCTCGGGCGTGGCCGGCTCGTTGCGAGCGCCTCGCTCACCCATCACGTAGGCGCGAACCGCCCCATGCGAGATCTGCGTGCCCACGTCCATCGTCCAGCGCTTGCGGTCGAGCGCGTCGAGGTACTCGGGGAACGACTCCCACTCCCACGTGATGCCCTCGGCCAGTGCAGTGCCGGGGATGTCCTCGACGCCCTCCATCAGGCCGATGAGCCACTCGTGCTCGTCGGGCTTGGCGGGGGCGAACCCGACGCCGCAGTTGCCGGTGACGATGGTGGTCACGCCGTGCCACGAGGTCGGTCCGAGCTCAGGGTCCCAGGTGGCCTGTCCGTCGTAGTGGGTGTGGATGTCGACCCAGCCGGGGGTCACCAGCAGGCCGGTGGCGTCGATGGTCTCGAGCGCCTCCTCGCCGGCAAGCTCACCGATTGCCACGATGCGCCCGTCGCTGATGGCGACGTCGGCCTGTCGCCGTGGTGCACCTGTCCCGTCGACGACGGTCCCTCCAAGGATCAGAAGATCGAACATCGGCCCCCCTTGCTTCGCTCGATGTGGTCCAGCCTGCCACCGCTGGAGGGTTGCTGCCAGCGCCGGTCAGCTCTTGCCGAGCATCCTCGTCATCTTCGTGCCACAGGTCGGGCAGGCACCCTGGGCGGCCTTTCGGCCATTGCCCAGGTCCACCTCGACACCTTCGAACTCGCGCTTCTCTCGACACTTCACGCAGTAGCCGCTGTAGCTGGCCATCAGAGCCCCCTTGCCTCGACGAGGGACGTGCTGCCCCAGGGCATCGAACCTAGCCATGCTCGACCAAGGCCAGAGACCTATCCTGCGCCCATGGCAAAGATGCGCAATCAAGAGATCGTCGATGTGCTCGAGGAGGTCTGGCGCTCGCTCGCCGACGCGACCGAGGGGCTCGATGCGAAAGAGTGGGCGACGCCGACCCCGTGCCCGGGGTGGGACGTCAAGGACAACCTGTCGCACCTCATCGGGATCGAGCGCTCGATCGAGGGAGAGACGCCACCTGAGATCGAGCTGGCCACCACCGACCACCTCAGGAACCCGATCGGCGAGCTCAACGAGCTCTGGGTCGAGGATCGACGAGCACGCAGTGGCGATGAGGTGCGCGCCGAGTTCATCGAGGTGACTGGTCGACGGATCGCGACCTTGCGCGCCACTTCTGACGAAGGCTTCGACGCCATTGGATGGAGCCCGGTGGGCCAGGTGCCGATGTCGGTGTTCATGGAGGTGCGGATCATGGACTCGTGGATCCACGAGCAAGACGTCCGACTGGCGCTGGCTCGACCAGGTGGACGCTTCGGCGCGGGCGAGGCGGTCACGATCTCGCGTGCCGACCTCGCGCTCGGTGTGGTCGTCGGGAAGGGGGCGAAGGCCCCGGAGGGTGCATCGGTCGCCCTCGAGGTGACCGGGCCGCTCGGAGGCCGACGTCGCATCGAGGTCATCGACGGGCGGGCCACGAGCGTGCCGGGCGACGAAGCGACGACGACCATCACGCTGAGCGAGGAGACCTATGTGCGGCGCTTTGCCGGCCGCATCGCCGCTGCCGACGCCGCTGCCGCACCTGGGACCGAGATCGAAGGTGACAGCTCGCTTGGGGCAGTTGTCCTCGAGGCACTCAGCGTCATGATCTGAGCCGGTCCGGATCGTCTCTGGCGGCCGGTAGAGTGAGAGATCCTTATGAGAGCAACGTCTGAAGTCCAAGAGAACAACCGGGTCAAGTTGACCGTCGAGGTCGATGAGTCGGAGATCTCTTCCGCTCTCGATTCTGTGGTCAAGAGCCTCGGCCAGCAGGTGAGGATCCCCGGGTTTCGTCCGGGCAAGGTCCCGCGCAAGGTGCTCGAGGCACGCATGGGCGGTGCCGGTGCGCTTCGCTCCGAAGCGCTCAGGGAAGCCCTCCCTGAGTTCTACGCGCAGGCCGTGGTCGAGACCGAGACCGATCCGATCGCCGCACCAGAGATCGACATCACCGCCGGCGAGGAAGAGGGTCCTGTCACCTTCGAGGCAGTCGTCGAGGTTCGGCCGAACGTGTCGGTCGCCGGCTATGCCGGCTTGACCGCCACCATCCCGTCGCCCGTGCTCACCGACGCTGACGTCGAAGCACAGATCGACCGACTCCGCGAGAACGATGGCGAGCTCGTCGAGGTGGAGCGCCCCATCTTGTCTGGTGACTTCGTGACGCTCGACCTCGTGGGCGTCGATGATGCCGGCGAGCAGGTCGCGTCCGCCGATGACTACCTCTACGAGGTCGGCTCGGGCAACATCATCGCCGAGCTCGATGACGTCCTGGGCGGCGCCAAGGCGGGCGCAGAGCTCGAGGCGACGGGTGCGCCCGAGGGCAGCGACCCGATCACTTTCTCGGTGACCGTGACCAAGGTCCAGGAGAAGCAGCTGCCCGAGGCCACCGATGAGTGGGCGGCAGAGGCCTCGGAGTTCGCCACGCTGGCCGAGCTTCGAGCCGACCTGAGCGACCGGATCAGCCGTATCAAGGTGGTCCAGGCGCAGATGGCGCTCCGTGAGGCGGCATTGTCCTCGCTCGTCGACCTCGTCGACGATGCCGAAGTGCCTGACGCGCTCATCGACGCAGAGGTCAACGAGCGCATCCACGACCTCTCGCATCGACTCGAGGCGCAGAAGCTCTCGATCGAGCAGTTCCTCTCGGCGACTGGGCAGACCGGTGACGAGCTCGTCGAAGCGCTCCGTGTCGACGCCCAGCGGGCTGTGAAGGTCGATCTCGGACTCCGTGCGGTGGCGCTCGCCGAGGCAATGGAGGTCTCCGACGCTGAGCTCGAGGAGGAGTTCGCCAAGATGGCAGAGCAGTACGGCACGACGCCAGAGTCGATCCGCGAGCAGCTCGATCAGGCCGGACGTACCCCTGAGGTCAAGGCAGCTCAGCTCAAGAGCAAGGCGGCCGCATGGCTCGTCGAGAACGTCACGGTGGTCGACGAGGACGGCGCCGCCGTCGATCGGTCGCTGCTCGAGACCAACATGGCGGAAGACGAAGAGGCGATCACCGCTGCGGAGGCTGCAGCTGAGGAGGAGGAGTGATGCAGGAGCACGGAATGCACAGCGCTCAGAACCTGGTCATCCCACAGGTCATCGAATCGACGTCGAAGGGTGAGCGTGGCTTCGATATCTTCTCGCGCCTGCTCAGGGAGCGGATCATCTTCCTCGGCACCCCCGTCGACGACACGGTGGCGAACCTCGTGTGCGCGCAGCTGCTGTTCCTCGAGTCAGAGGATCCGGACAAGGACGTCCACCTCTACATCAACTCGCCAGGTGGCGACATCACCGCGCTGCTCGCCATCTACGACACGATGAAGTTCATCCGTCCTGACTGCTCCACGTTCTGCTTCGGGCAGGCGGCCTCAGCAGCAGCGGTGCTGCTCGCCGCAGGTGCCAAGGGCAAGCGCTTCGCCCTGCCGAATGCGCGCGTCCTGCTGCACCAGCCGTGGGGCGGGGTTGGTGGCCAGGCTTCCGACATCGAGCTTCAGGCCAAGGAGATCCTGCGGATGCGTGATCTGCTCAACGGCATGATCGCCACCGACACCGGCCAGCCGGTGGAGAGGGTCGCCAACGACACCGACCGTGACTTCATCATGACGGCGGCCGAGGCGGTCGAGTACGGCGTGGTCGATGAGGTCATCTCGACGAGAGATGCCGTCGGGGCATCCAGCGCGGCCTAGGGTCGTGCCAGGGCAACTGATCGTCTGATCGAGAGGGGGAGCTGGTGGCGAAGTTCGGCGAGGGTGGTGACCTTGTCAAGTGCAGCTTCTGTGGCAAGACCCAGAAGCAGGTCAAGAAGCTCATCGCCGGCCCTGGGGTCTACATCTGCGACGAGTGCATCGACCTGTGCAACGACATCATCGCTGAGGAACTGTCGGAGACCGGTGAAGTCAGCTTCGACGAGCTCCCCAAGCCACGTGAGATCTTCGAGTTCCTGAACGAGTACATCGTCGGCCAGGAGACTGCAAAGAAGATCCTCTCGGTGGCCGTGTACAACCACTACAAGAGGGTCCAGGCAGATCCGCAGCGTTCCGATGACTCGGTCGAGCTGGCCAAGTCCAACATTCTGCTCCTCGGCCCCACCGGGTGCGGCAAGACGCTGCTGGCGCAGACGCTCGCTCGCATGCTCAACGTCCCGTTCGCCATCGCCGACGCCACTGCGCTGACCGAGGCGGGCTATGTCGGCGAAGACGTCGAGAATATCCTGCTCAAGCTGATCCAGGCGGCGGACTACGACGTCAAGCGCGCTGAGACCGGCATCATCTACATCGACGAGATCGACAAGATTGCACGCAAGTCCGAGAACCCATCGATCACGAGGGATGTCTCAGGCGAGGGCGTCCAGCAGGCGCTGCTCAAGATCCTCGAGGGGACGACGGCATCGGTGCCACCCCAAGGTGGCCGCAAGCATCCCCACCAGGAGTTCATCCAGATCGACACCACCAACGTGCTCTTCATCTGCGGTGGTGCCTTTGCCGGGCTCGACCAGGTGATCGCCCAGCGGATCGGCAAGAAGTCGATCGGTTTCAGGGCCGAGGTCGGCTCTGTCGGCCGGGAGGATCCTGAGGTCTTCAAGTCAGTGCTGCCCGAGGACCTGATCAAGTTCGGCCTTATTCCTGAGTTCATCGGGCGCCTCCCTGTGGTGGGTGCGGTGAGCCAGCTCGATCGCGAGATGCTTATCGAGATCCTGGTCGAGCCGAAGAACTCCCTCGTTCGCCAGTACCAGCGAGTCTTCGAGCTCGACGGTGTGGAGCTTGAGCTCACTCGTGACGCTCTCGAGGCCGTGGCCGACCAGGCCCTGCTGCGTGGGACCGGTGCACGAGGCCTTCGCGCCATCCTCGAGGAGGTCCTCCTCGACGTGATGTACGACCTGCCGAGCCGCAACGACGTCGGCCGGTGCGTGGTCGACGCCGCTGTGGTCCTCGACCGGGTGCACCCGACGCTCGTGCCGATCGAGAAGAAGAAGGCGACGCGCACCCGACGCGCTGCCTCGTAGTCGGTGGCCCAGCCACCTGCCTCGTTCGCCGAGGCGATCCGATGGCTCGATGATCACATCGACTACGAGCGCGTCGCTCCGACCAGGCGCGAACTCCCATCGCTCGATGCGATGACTGCAGCGCTCGAGCTGCTCGGGAACCCTGCACAGGATCTCGATGTCATCCACGTCACAGGAACGAACGGCAAGGGTTCGACGAGCGCCATGATCTCATCGGTCTTGGTCGAGAACGGCTTGCTCGTCGGGACCTACACGAGCCCGAACCTCCACGTGGTCAACGAGCGCATCGCCATCGACGGCCAGCCCATCGGCGACGACGCGTTCGCGGAGGTGCTCAGTCGACTCGCGCTCGTCGAGTCGCAGCTGAGCGAACGGCTCACCCGCTTCGAGCTGCTCACCTTGGCCGCCATCTGTCACTTCGCTGACGAGGCCGTCGAGGCGGCCGTGATCGAGGTAGGGATGGGGGGCACGTGGGACTGTACGAACGTGGTCGACGGACGGGTGGCAGTTCTCACCACCGTGGCGCTCGACCATGTCCAGGTCCTCGGGTCGACTGAGGTCGAGATCGCCACCGACAAGTCCGGGATCATCAAGCCCGGCGCACTCGTGGTTGTGGGGCGTGTCAGCGACGAGGTGGCGAGCATCGTGGAGGAGCGGACCCGAGCAGTCGGCGCCCTCGACCTGTGGCGCCTCGACGACACGTTCTCAATCTCGTCGAACCGGCTGGCCTTCGGTGGCCGACTCGTCGACATCGACGTCCCAGGGGGAAGCTTCCGTGATCTGCTCGTGCCGCTCCATGGCACCCACCAAGGCGACAACGCGGCGGTGGCGCTTGCCGCAGCGAGTGCCTTCCTTGGTCGAGCCCCAAGCGACGAGGTGGCTGAGCTCGGACTCGCAGCGGCGGCGGTGCCAGGACGCCTCGAGGTCCTCGGGCACCTCCCGTTGTTGATCGTGGACGGTGCGCACAACGCTGCTGGCTCGGCAGCGTTGGCTGTGGCCCTCGACGAGGGGTTCCATGTGCCTGGTCCCCAGGTCTGCGTGCTGGGCATGCTCGAGGGGCGTGACCCCACCGACCTGCTCGGCCCGCTCGCAGCGGCAGGGATCCGCCAGGTCGTCTGCGTGGCGCCGGACACGCCGCGAGCGATGGCGACGGAGAAGATCGCCCAGGCAGCGAGCGAGCTCGGCCTCGATGCGGAGCAGGCGCCGAGCATCGAGGCTGGGGTCGATCGAGCACTGTCGCTGGCTGGGAGCGATGGCATGGTCCTCGCCACAGGCTCGCTCTACGTCGTGGGCGATGCCAGGATCGCGCTGCTCGCAAGCAACCAATCGAGCTGAGCTAGATCGGCGTCGAGGGGCCTCGCGAGGCGCTGCTAGGGTCCTCACCCGTGGAACGCACCCTTGTCATCGTGAAGCCTGACGGCGTCGAGCGCCGTCTCACCGGCGAGATCATCGCCCGCTTGGAGCGGAAGGGCCTGAACCTCGTGGCTGCCGAGCTCCGGACCATCTCGGCCGCTGTCGCCGAGGAGCACTACGCCGAGCACAACGGCAAGCCCTTCTTCGGCGAGCTCGTCGCCTTCATCACCCGCTCGCCAGCCCTGGTGGCGGTGGTCGAAGGCCCCGAGGACACCTACAAGGTCGTGCGCACCCTGATGGGTGCGACCAACCCCAAGGAAGCTGCACCTGGGACCATCCGAGGCGATTTCGCCCTCGAGATGGGGGAGAACCTCATCCACGGCTCGGACTCGCCGGAATCGGCTGCGCGGGAGATCGCACTGTTCTTCCCGGGCCTCGCCTGATCTGGGGCGCCTTGTGCGCACGAGGCTCATCCCGTAGCCTTGGGACCGAAGAGGTCTGCCCTCCCCACCGGGGAACCGCCGCTGGTGGACCTCGATAGGACGCCAATCTTCCATGCCTGACAATCGCCTTTTCCTCCTCGGTCGAGACATGGCCGTCGACCTCGGCACTGCCAACACGCTCGTGTACGTGCGCGGACGCGGGATCATCTTGAACGAGCCGTCAGTCGTGGCCGTCGACGTCAAGGACGGCAAGCCGTTGGCAGTCGGTGCCGAAGCGAAGCGAATGATCGGACGGACGCCGAGCAACATCCAGGCCATCCGACCCTTGAAGGACGGCGTGATCGCCGACTTCGAGATCTGCGAGAAGATGCTCCGCTACTTCATCCACCGGGTCCATCAGCGTCGCTTCGCCAAGCCCCGCATGGTCATCTGCGTCCCGTCGGGCATCACCGGGGTGGAGCAGCGAGCCGTCATGGAGGCGGCCGAGTACGCCGGCGCCCGCAAGGCCTACATCATCGAGGAGCCCATGGCTGCGGCCATCGGCGCAGGGCTCCCTGTCCATGAGCCCACCGGCAACATGGTGGTCGACATCGGTGGTGGCACCACCGAGGTGGCCGTGATCTCGCTGGGCGGCATCGTGACGAGCCAGTCGATCAGGATCGGTGGCGATGAGCTCGACGAGGCCATCCAGGCCTACGTCAAGAAGGAGTTCTCCCTGGCCCTCGGTGAGAGGACTGCGGAGGAGCTCAAGATCGCGCTCGGCTCTGCCTTCCCGCTCCACGAGGAGCTCCGAGCCGAGATCCGTGGCCGAGACCTCGTCTCCGGGTTGCCCAAGACGGTGGTGATCTCGACCGAGCAGATCCGAGAGGCGATCGAGGAGCCTGTCACCGCGATCATCGACGCCGTCAAGGTCACGCTCGATCGGACGCCGCCTGAGCTGTCGGCAGACATCATGGAGCAGGGCATCGTCCTGACTGGAGGCGGAGCGCTGCTCCACGGCCTCGAGGCCAGGATCCAGAACGAGACCGGGATGCCGATCGTCGTCGCCCGAGACCCGCTCAACTGCGTGGCGATCGGCTCGGGGCAGTGCCTCGAGGAGTTCGAGGCGCTCAAGCGTGTCTTGATCACCTCGTCGTCGCGCTGAGCCTCGTCGGCTGATCCTGTGGCGACCCGTCGGACTCGACGCTCGATCACGACCTTCACGGTCCTCGCCATCGTCTCCATCTGCCTGATCGCCTTCAGCGGGCAGGCCACGAGCTCGGTGACGAGCGGCATCCGCTCGATCGGGTCGGCGATCGTCTCGCCAGTCGTGGCCGTGGTCGACGCGGTGGCACGCCCCATCGGCAACCTCTTCGCAGGAGCGCTCAACTACTCGAGCGTGACCGAGGAGAACGCCCGTCTGAGGGCGGACATCGGCCGACTCGAGATGAGCCGCTCGAGCGCGAGCTTCGAGCAGCGCCAGCTCCGTGAGGTTGCGGCCCTGCAGAACGTGCCCTACCTGAGCTCCCTGTCGACGGTGACCGCCGCCACGACCGCCATCAGGCGCTCGAACTTCGCCGCCACGATCCAGATCAACAAGGGCACGTCCTCAGGCGTGGCGGTCGGGATGCCAGTGGTGGGCAATGGCGGCCTGGTCGGCCAGGTCACCGCTGCGGGGAAGAGCACAGCCACCGTGCGCCTCGTGACTGACGGAGAGACCCGAGTCGGCGCAGTCTTCGGCCGCACCACCAACTACGGCGTCGTGGCGGGCGCTGGGGCCACCCGGTCGTTGAGCGTGAACTACGTTCCGCCGCACACCAGCATCCGAGTTGGTCAGGACGTCTTCACCAATGGCCTCGACGGCGCCCAGTTCCCTGCAGGCATCCCCATCGGGCGGGTGACGGCAGCCTCCACACCGCCGAACTCACTGTCGATGGACATCGACCTGTCCCCGGCAGCTGACATGTCCCATCTCGACTTCGTCGATGTGGTGCTCTGGGAGCCGACCCCATGAGCCGCAGTTCGGCGATCAAGATGGGGCTTGTGATCCTGGCCGTCGTCTCCCTGCAGCTTGCCATCGTCGATGGGATCTCTCTCGGAGGTGTGCATCCGGAGATCATCTGGCTCCTCCCGATCTTCGCCGGGCTGATGGCCGGCCCTGAGGTGGGGAGCGGTGTCGGCTTCGCAGCTGGCCTCCTGCTCGACTGCATGTTGCCCACGCCACTCGGTCTCACCGCACTCATCGCGTGCACGCTGGGCTTCTGCACCGGCCTGCTCTTCGACCGCGGCGTCATGGTCGGCGATGGTCAGGTCTGGTGGCTGGGCCCAGCGGTGGCAGCTGGAGGGTCGGCGATCGCCACCGCCCTCTACGGCATCGTGGGCTGGCTCCTTGGACAGGACGCCTTCCTCGACGTCCCCTTCCTGATCTTGCTGCCGCTGGTCGCTGCTGTCGCCGCCCTGCTCGCCATCCCGGCGATGGCGGTGATGGCCTGGGCACTCGGCGAAGCACGACCGAGGCGGCGTCGGCGCCTGGCTCGGGTGGGCTGGTGACCGACCTCCTCGGGAGATTCCGCCGGCGCCGCAGCCAACCCAAGATGCGAGAGCGCCGAGGCGTCTCGATGGCGGACATCGTGCCGTCGCCTGACGAGATGCCGGGACGCCCTGACATCCGCCTGCTCGTGATCGGTGGCGTGGCGGTGATCCTGTTCGCCGTCCTCGTCCTGCGGCTCTTCTCGCTCCAGGTCGTCAATGCCTCGAGCTTCAAGGCGGCCGAGTCGGCCAACAAGGTCAGGATCGAGCCGTTGCCCGCCCCTCGAGGCCTGATCACGGCTCGCTCAGGCACGATCCTCGTCGGCAACCAGGCGAACCAGGAGATCGTGCTCAGCCGTGAGGTGGCGTCGCAGAACCATCAGGTCATCGGCCAGGTCGCCGCCCTCGTCGGCAAGACACCGAAGGAGGTCAAGGCGATCCTGAACGACCCCCGCTACGACCCGTACCAGCCGGCGCCGGTGCTGGCTGATGCACCGCCGGCGACGATCCAGTTCCTCGAGCAGCGCCAGTCGGAGTACCCGGGCGTGAGCGTGCAGCAGTCGACGACCCGTTCGTACCCACAAGGTGGCACCGTGGCTCCGAAC